>Ga0247742_10002979_pt1 | contig 10910 bp, 11 predicted proteins | sample UWRJL208509C2_FD_180944 | JGI IMG/M metagenome (GOLD analysis project Ga0247742, IMG submission 180944) | Plant litter microbial communities from Arlington Agricultural Research Station in Wisconsin, United States - UWRJ-L208-509C-2 | ecosystem: Environmental > Terrestrial > Plant litter >... | reverse complement strand
GAGCTCTTCCGCGAGAAGTACCGGCTCGAATACCGCATCTTCATGGTGATCGAGCGCCTCATGAACCGGCGCGCGGGCGCGGCGGGACAGAAGCCGCGAGTGATTCTTCGCATCACGTCGCCGTAGCAGTCCTCGACATCCGCACGTCACGCTGCTAGACCATGAGCAGCGGCGCGCTACCCGAGGCACGCCCAGAACGAACGGTGCACCGATGCGTCGAACTCGTGCAATACCAACTCTGCTCGCCACCATGATCGTCGCGATTGCGCTGAGCGCCTGCAGCAGTGGAGCGGTCAAACGGGCCCCGGGTGCGGTCGACGAACTCGCGCGGGTACTCGGTCGCACGGAGCCGGAGGTCACGTCCATGCTGAAGCGGGCCGAACCCGGCACCGCCGCTGAGTCGACCGCCGGGCGGTGGCTCACCCTGATCGAGAGGTACACGGACCCGGCGAAAGACGCCTGCACGATCACGACGAAGGCCATCACCCTGGTGCAGGGTCAGCCGCGTGTGCCCCCGACATTCTCGCGCGACTTCACCGAGGAGCTCTACCGCGTTTCGGCCCTCGACGACGGGTACCCCGAGATCTCGCAGCTGAACGGCTTCGCCTATCTGTCGCTCATCGCCCGGTCACCCACGGCGAAGCAGACCGCCGATGCCGCCCTCGGGCAGCAGATCCTCACGGTCGCCGACGCCGTCTGCTGATCGACCTGCACCGTCAGCCCCGCGGACCGACGGCGACGTGCATCCGTTCGCCCTGCTGGCTGAACAGCGTCAGGTACTCGACGCGCTGCCCGTCGGCGCTGCCGAACCAGTGTGGAACGCGGGTGTCGAATTCCGCGACCTCCCCGGGCGTCAGTGTCAGATCGTGCGGGCCGAGCACGAGGCGCAGCCGTCCGCTCAACACGTAGAGCCACTCGTACCCCTCGTGGACGCGCGGCGTGGGGTGCCGCACGATCGTCGAGGCCGCAATCACCTGTTTGAACGCCTGAATGGACGACGGCTCACGACTCAGGGGAAACGAGGTGACCACCCCGCGCTTCTGGCCGCGCGCATGAATCCGGGGGTCGGGTACGGTCGGGTCCCTCACCAGATCGTCGAGCAGGATGCCGTGCGCTCGTGCCAGCGGAAGTAACAGCTCCAGCGTCGCCTTGCGCAGGCCGGACTCCAACCGTGACAGTGTGCTGACCGAGATCCCCGTAGACGTGGCCAGCTCCGCAAGGGTGAGACCGCGATCGGTGCGCAGTTTTTTCAGACGGGGGCCGACAGATTCCAGAGACATGACCTTATTCTTGCTGAATCGGCAACAGTAATTGCAGCTGGTCGTCGCGCGGTCGAGGCTGAGGGCATGACAGATTTCGATTACGACGCCATCGTCGTGGGTGGGGGAGCCGCCGGGCTCGCCGCCACGATGGTGCTCGCCCGTGCCCGCCGCCGCGTCCTGCTCGTCGATGCCGCACAGCAGAACAATCTCCGCACCACCCACGCGGGTGGCGTATTCCTCCACGACGGCGAGGCCCCGACCGCCCTGTACGCCCGGGGGCGCGAGCAGCTCGCCGCCTACCCGACCGTCGAGTTTCGTGCGGGTGTCGTCGAGGACGTGGAGGCGATTGAGGGCGGGGTGCGGGTCGGCGACCTGCGCACGCGAACACTCGTGCTCGCGCAGGGCGTGCAGTTCGCACCATCCCCCATTCCCGGCGCGGACGAGCTCTGGGGAACCAGCGTCGTCAACTGTCCGTTCTGTGACGGATACGAGTCGCGCGGCGTCCGAGTGCTGGTCGCCGGCACCCAGGACTATCTCGACCACATGCGCGGGATGCTGCCGCTCTGGATCGATGACCTCACCTTCGTGGAGCAATCCGACATCACCCGGTTCGAGCCGGCGGAGGGAGGACTGCGGGCGACCTTCACCGACGGGAGGTCGGAGCACTTCGGTCGGGCCTTCGTGCTGCAGCCTTTCGCACAGCGCACCGCTCTCGCCGACCAGCTCGGCTGTGTGCGCGCCGAGGGTGGCCCGCTCACGGTCGACGAGATGGGGCAGACCTCGGTGCCGGGGGTCTTCGCAGCGGGCGACCAGACCGCTCGGGCCATGCAGGTGAACCTGGCGGTCGGCGCCGGACACCTGGCCGGCGTCGGGGCCGTGTTCACCCTGACGCAGCACTGACGCCACCGCCTTCCTCTGCGGGCGGGGCGGTGCTTGACTGTCGCGATGACGGATGCGCGCGAGGGCTTCGTGGGAGCGCTGGCCGCGTGGGCGGCCGGAGGAGTGCCGGTCGACGCGCCTGCCGGAGTGCGTGCCGCCATTCTCGTCGAGGGCGAGAGCGACCGAGCCGCGGTGGAGGCGCTCGCGGAGAAGCTCGGACGTGACCTCGGGTCGACACCGGTCATCGCCATGGGTGGGGTGACGAACGCCCGCAAGTTCGTGCGTGTGCTCGGGGCGGAGGGGCTGAGCCTCCGCCTCACCGGCCTGTGCGATCTGCGCGAGGAGCGATTCTTCCGCCGGGCCTTTCCCGCCGGCGATCGCTACTTCGTCTGCGATGCCGATCTCGAGGAGGAACTCATCCGTGCCCACGGGGTCGACGGCACCGAGCGGGTGATCGCGTCACTCGGCGACCTGCCCGCGTTCCGCACCTTCCAGAATCAGCCGGCCCAGCGCATCCGTTCGGTCGAGGCGCAGCTGCACCGCTTCATGGGAACGCTCGGCGGCCGCAAGATCCGCTACGGCCGCGCGCTGGTCGAGCACCTCGGTACCGAGCGGATGCCGGCGCCGCTGCGCGCGGTTCTGGCGTCGATGCGATGAACAGCGCGAGTTAGTAGGTGTCGCCGCTGATGACGGCCGGCGCGCTGCCGGTCTCCTCGGCCAGCACCTGACGCGATCCCGAGACACCGAGTCGCGTGGCGCCCGCGGCGATCATGGCCTGCGCGGTCTCGAACGAACGGATGCCGCCACTCGCCTTCACGCCGAGACGCCCGGCCACGGTCTGCGCCATCAGCCGCACGGCGTGCTCGCTCGCGCCGCCGGCAGGGTGGAAACCGGTGGAGGTCTTCACGAAATCGGCGCCCGCCGCGACGGCGGCCTGTGTCGCGCCGACGATCTCGGCGTCGGTCAGGGCCGCCGACTCGATGATCACCTTGAGCACACGCGGTGCCGGGATGACGTCACGCACGGCCTGGATCTCGGCCTGCACGTCATCGAAGCGACCCTCCTTGGCGGCGCCGATGTCGATCACCATGTCGACCTCGTCCGCACCGCGCTCGACGGACTGTGCCGCCTCGAAGGCCTTGACCTCCTTCGTGTGCTTGCCGGAAGGGAAGCCGCAGACCACGGCGACCTTGAGCTCCGATCCCGCGGGCAGTTCGACCGGCAGCATCGACGGCGACACGCACACAGAGTACGTGCCGAGCGCATCGGCCTCGGCGATGAGCGCCGCGACGTCTTCGCGGGTGGCCTCCGGCTTGAGGAGGGTGTGGTCGATGATCGAGGAGATGCTCATGGGGGTCCTTCGAGTGGAGGGGTGCGCGCGGTCATCGATTCTACGCGCGAGCCCCTGCTCGAGGGCCCCGCGCCGGGAATACGTGTGCCGAATACGTGTGCCCGGGAATGCTTCCGTCGTGCAACGACTTGGGCTCCGTGTGACGCCACGACCGGCGCACGACCGGCATCGCTAGGACATCCGTGACTTCTGCTTCCCCCGCGCCCACAGCGGCATCCGCACTGACCACCGGCGTCGGCTTCCGCTCCGAGCGCGGCCCGATCCTCATCGCCCTGATGGTCACAACGGGGCTCGTGGCGATCGACTCGACCATCCTGGCCACCGCGGTGCCGTCGATCGTGAACGACATCGGCGGCTTCGCCAGCTTCCCGTGGCTGTTCTCGATCTACCTGCTCGCGCAGGCCGTCTCGGTGCCGCTGTACGCCAAGTTCTCCGACATGGTGGGGCGCAAGCCCATCATCCTGATCGGTATCGGGCTGTTCCTGCTGGGCTCGGTGCTGTGCGGGTTCGCCTGGAGCATGCCGGCGCTGATCGCCTTCCGCGCCATCCAGGGCCTCGGGGCCGGGGCGGTGCAGCCGATGTCCATCACCATCGCCGGTGACATCTACACGGTGGCCGAGCGGGCGAAGACCCAGGCCTACCTCGCGAGCGTGTGGGCGGTGTCATCCGTCGTCGGACCGACCCTGGGCGGCCTGTTCTCGCAGTACCTCAGCTGGCGCTGGATCTTCTTCGTCAACGTGCCGCTCTGCATCGTGGCGATCGTGCTGCTGGTGCGGGTCTTCCACGAGAAGATCGAGCGCACGAAACACCGCGTCGACTACCTCGGCGCCGCCACGCTGACCATCGCCCTCAGCCTGCTCATCCTCGCCGTGCTCGAGGGCGGGCAGGCCTGGGCCTGGAATTCCGTCCAGAGCATCGGTGCATTCGCCCTCGGTGCACTGTTGCTCGTCGCCTTCGTGTTCATCGAGCGTCGTGCGGCAGAGCCGGTGCTGCCGCTCTGGGTGCTGTCGCGTCGGCTGCTGCTCACGACATCCCTCGTCTCCTTCGGCACCGGGGCGATCCTGATCGGGCTGACGTCGTACGTGCCGACCTATCTCGAGAAGACGATCGACTCCCCGCCGCTGGTGGCGGGGTTAGCGCTCGCCGCGCTGACCATCGGATGGCCGATCTCGGCCTCGCAGGCCGGCCGGCTGTACCTGCGTATCGGCTTCCGTTCCACCGTGCTGATCGGGATGTCTCTGGCCGTGCTCGGACCGCTGGCACTCACCCTCACCAGCGGCTACCCGTCGGTCTTCCTGGTTGCCGCGTGCTGTGTCGTCACCGGCCTCGGCATGGGCCTCGCGGTCACCCCGAGCCTGATCGCCGCGCAGTCCAGCGTGCTGTGGAACGAGCGCGGGGTCGTGACCGGTACCAACCTGTTCGCCCGCTCGGTGGGCAGCGCCGTCGGGGTGGCCATCTTCGGAGCGATCGCCAACTCGGTGTTCGCCGGGTCAGGTCTGGGCGCGGCGGCCGCGGAGAACAACGTGCAAACGGTCGAGTCCGCCTCCACCGCCGTCTTCATCGCGGTCACGGTCGCCGCGGTGGCAACGGTCGCGGCGGCCTTCGCCATGCCGCGCACGACCACCGAGGCGGTCGCGCCGACCGCAGAGCCGGCGGCCGCGTAGCCGTTCCGCTAGGACCGCACCCGATCGACGCGGAACACCAGGGTGGGGATCAGCACCAGCGAGCGCAGGTCGATCAGGGCGTGGACGACGATCGGCACGACGATCGAGCCGGTGCTGAGGAACAGCAGCATCAGCACGGCACCGATCACGGTCGACCCGATGACGCCGGGCAGTCCCTGATAGACGTGGAGCGCGCCGAACAGCAGGATGCTGGTGATCACCGCGGCGAGGGCACTCCCGGTCGCGCCGAACACCACCGTCGGAACCGCCAGCCGGAACATCAGCTCCTCGACCACGCCGGCATTGATCGACAGGGCGGCGCCGTAGCGCAGCTCCGCGCGATTGCGCGGCAGGATGGCGCCGATGTCGCCGATGGTCGGCACGTCACCCGACCTGCGCGCGAGGTAGACCGCCACCACCGTGCCGACGACGAGCGCGATGCCGGCGCCGAGCGCGAACCCCGGGATGAGTCCGCCCGTGTCGGTTACCACCCCGCGCAGCCAGCGGAACGGAGGCCAGTCGTCCACCGCGTCGAGAAAGAGGGGCACGAATCGCCAGACGAGCAGCAGGAGCACCAGGCTCGAGCCGCCGAAGACCAGCACCGAGTCGATGAGCCACGTGCGCATCATCCGCTGCCGATTGCGGGTGCGCTCGAAGCGCTTGAACCGGCCGTACTCGCGACGGTCTTTGCGCACGGCACGAACGGCGAGCACGGCGACGAGCAGCACCAGCAGCGCCCAGAGGATCAGGCGACTGGACGGGGCGTCGGGGGAGAGCACGCCCCATTCTTGCCCGATCCTGCTGCGAAGATGGTGCGATGAGCGCAGAGACCCCCGCAGTGCAGCTGCCGACGAGCACCCCGCATCCCAAACTCGACGAGCTGATCGCGGTGCTCGAATACCTGCGCTCGCCCGGCGCCTGCGCCTGGGATGCCGAGCAGACCCACGAGTCGCTCGTGCAGTACCTCGTCGAGGAGACCTACGAACTCGTCGACTCGATCGAAAGCGACCCGACCCGACCCACCCGGCGGGCCGAACTCATCGAGGAGCTCGGCGACGTGCTCTACCAGGTGATCTTCCACTCCGACATCGCCGCGCACACACCGGGTGAGGAGTTCACGATCGAGGATGTCGCCGCGCACATGACCGCGAAGATGGTCGGCCGCCATCCCCATGTCTTCGGCACCGCCGACGCCGGAACCGCGGACGAGGTCGTCGCGCTCTGGGACGTGCAGAAGGGGATCGAGAAGCCGGAGCGCACCAGCGTGCTCGATGGTATTCCGCAGGGAATGCCGGCACTCGCGCTGGCCGACAAGCTGATCGGGCGGGCACAGAAGGTCGGCGTGCTCGACACGGATGCTCCCGCCGTGATCCCCGTCGACGATGAGGATCAGCTCGGCGGACTGCTGCTCGCCATCGTCGCGTCGGCGAAGGCGAATGGGCTCGACGCCGAACGCGCCCTGCGCGGCACACTGCGGGGGTTGCAGGACGAGATTCGTGAAGCTGAGGCACGCGACGGGAACGGTGGCGACGTCAACGACGCCGGGGTCATCGGCTTCGGGGTCTAACGCTCGAGAGTTCTGCAGCTCGTGCGGTCTGGGTCTCGACAAATCCGGGCCTCGTTAAAGAGGTGGTGCCCCCCTCAACCCGAATGAGAAGGGCACCGTGGCTCGGGTATCCAGTTCGCAGGGAATTCCACAGCAAACGGGTAGCCGAGCCAAGGACAGCGAATTACCCGATCCGCTGCCCAGTCCTGAGGTCATTGCCGTGTATTCGCACGGCCATGACGGGTGATTGGCCGCTGGAGAAAATTCTACGCTGAGTGCTCCCTCGCCGTGCCGGTTTCGGCGTTGACACACAGGGCGACCGAGAAGGATTCTACCGTCACCCCTCCCGGTTAAGCAAAACAGGCGTTATGTTTATGCGATGTCCCGCACCGCCGACCCGAGCCGCAAGCCAGCGTTGCTCGCCGAGGTGCTCGAATACCTGCTCGACAAACCGCTGGCCAGCCTCACCTTTCGCAGCCTGGCCGACGGACTCGACGTCTCCACTTACACCCTCGTCTACCACTTCGGCACCCGGGCGCAGCTGATCAACGAGATCGTCAGCGCGATCACCGAGCGGCAGGATGTCGTCGTCCGGGCGATCAGCGCCGAGCGGGGGGACATCCCGGCTCACCTGGCGAACCTGCGCCACTCCTGGCAGCTGTCGCTCGCGCCTCGCGCCCAGCAGTTTCAGCGGCTCGAGTTCGAGGCTGCGATGCTCGAGATGCGGGAGCCGGGCACGCAGCAGGCGTCACTCGCGATGTTCCACCGCTGGCACCGGGTCGGCGTCGACGCGCTGGTGGCGATGGGACTCGACCCGGATGATGCGGAGATCGAAGCGCGCACCATCACCGACACGATCTACGGCCTTCATTACGACCTCATCGTCAGCCGCGACGAGGCTCGGGTCTCGGCGGCTTTCGAGCGCGCGATCCTCGCCTACGAGGGCCGGCTCGTCGCCCTGCTCGGCGAGGACCGGCTCACCGCGTAGTCCGCGCGCCCTCTGTCTCGAACACCCCTTCGTCTGCTGTGGCCCGCTGTCTCGCGTGGCCGGGCCGACGCAAGCCGGTTCATCCGACCCGCTTCGGCCAGCGTGATCCGGCCTAGGGGCCTGACATTGCCAGCACTGACATTGCCAGCACCGCCTTCCCACCGCGCCGGGGTGCCCGATCGGGGTCCACCCATGGCGGTGGGACGAAGTACGGCACCCGATTTCGCACCACGATCTCCCACTGATCGTCGTGGATGTGATGGTGATGAAACGAGCACAGCGGAATCCCGTTCGCCAGGTCGGTCGTGCCCCCGTTCGACCACCAGCGGAGGTGGTGTGCTTCGGTATAGCTGGGCGGGTGGCCGCAGGTGGGAAACGCGCACCCGCCATACATCTCCGCCAGGGCCTGTCGTTGTGCGGGGGTGAACAGTCGCCGCGTGCGACCGAGGTCGAGCACTTCCCCCTCGGCGCCGAGGACGACCGGGATCAGGTTCGCGTCCGCCGCCAACATCCGTGCTGTGGTGGCGGAGATGCCCGCGTCGATGCCGTCGATATGCGCGGTGCCGAGCCCATCGATCAGCTGGTCGAGGGTCATCCGCACGACCATCGTCGTGGTCGGACCGCTGCCCTCGCACCCGCACCCCAGTGCCCGCGTGAAGAGGTCTTCGGCAGCGTCGGATCGCCGTTGCGGCATGGTTCGGTCATCGAGGTCGGCCATGCCGTCGGCGGCGAGTCGGGCAACGTCACTGTCGCGTTTCCGCCGCAGTTGTTCGGCGACGAGTGCGTCGACTCCGGCCCGCACCAGCCCCGCGGTCTCCGGCGACATGATCCACAGCAGCCTGGTCATCCCGTCCGGCTGGGTGATCAAGGTCAGGGATCGCCGCTGCCGATGAATCAGATCGCGGGGTTCGGCACCATCCTCATCGAGGCGATCGCGGACCTGTCGCGCCAATCCCTGCACCTGCCGAACCGAGAGCCCCGGCGCGTGCTCGACCAATACCCGCTCGCTCGCCAGTCTCGCCTCGGTCGAACACAAGGGTGCAGCCTGTTCCAGCTCGCGCACGATCGTCGCTGCCGCCTCGACACCGAGGAGCCCGGCGGCGAGTCCGTCAGAGAGTGTGGGATACCGGGCCGGCAGCGTCGATCCGTCCACCGCGCGGCGATCGCGCGTCGCGATACCGACGTCGCAGAGTCGCGCTGCCTCGGTGACGCTGATCTGCCACAGTTCGGCCAGAAGCGAACTGGGCCGGGAGTGGCCAGCGCGTCGCGCCATGCTCTCGGCACCGAGGTGGGGCGCTGACCGCTGGGCGACCTCGCCCGCCACCTGCACCCTCACCACGTCGATGCTGCGCTGCATCGCCCCTACCGCGGCAACCAGCCCGAGCAGCTGCTCACGGTCATCGCTCTTCACTCGGTCATCACCGTGCTCTGGGTCATCCAGACTCGCACCCGCCCAGGCCTCAGCGAACGTGGTCGCCTGCTCCAGGAACGCTTCGGGTGAGAACCTCATGCGAAGAGCCTCCCACCGACCACCGACATTCCCGACACCACCAATATTGCTGACCAGAGGCTGTTTACAACGGATTGAATGACGCACCTGTGGAGGAGAGGAGCGCGCGCGGACGCCCGCGACGAGAGCGCCTGGAAGAATGGACCCATGGCAACCCAGGTGAACCCGCCCCGCGGGATGCGAGACTTCCTGCCCGCAGAGAAGAAGCGGCGCGAAGACGTGCTGTCGGTCATCCGTTCGGTGTATGCGGCGCACGGCTTCGAGGAGATCGAGACCCCCGTCATGGAGGACTCCGAGCGCCTGCACGCCGGCCTTGGCGGCGACAACGAGAAGCTCGCCTTCGGGGTGATGAAGCGCGGTCTCACCGCCGACGACCTCTCCGGTGCCACCGAGGCCCTCGACCTGGTCGACCTCGGGCTGCGCTTCGACCTCACCGTGCCGCTCGCCCGCTTTTACGCCACGCACCGCGCGGAGCTGCCCACCGTGTTCCGCGCGATCCAGATCGCCTCGGTCTGGCGGGCTGAGCGCCCGCAGAAGGGGCGCTACCGCCAGTTCATCCAGGCCGATATCGACATCATCGGCGAGGCGGGTCCCCTCGCCGAGATCGAGCTGATGACCGCCACCGGCGCCACGCTCTCCGCGCTCGGCCTCACCGGCTGGACGATCCGCGTCAACGACCGTCGCCTCCTGTTCGGCATGCTCGACGCCCTCGGCTTCGACGCAGCCGACTACGACTCGGCGCTCATCACCATCGACAAGCTCGACAAGATCGGGCAGGACGGCGTCGTCGCCGAGCTGCGCGCGAAGGGGCTGCCCGGCGACGCGCTGGAGGAGTTCTTCCGCCGCCCGCAGACCATGGAGTACCTGCCCTTCGGCGAGCGTGCCATCGCCCGGGCGCTGCCCGCCGGGGTCGACCCCGTCGCGATAGCCGAACTCGCCGCGATCGGCCTCGCCGTCGACGAGGGGCAGGGCGCTCCCGTCGTGCAGTTCGACCCGTTCCTGGTGCGCGGCATGGGCTATTACACCGGCACGATCTTCGAGATCGCGCACCCCTCGTCCACCAGCGCACTCGGCGGCGGCGGTCGCTACGACGGCATGATCGGCCGCTTCCTCGGCACGGATGTCCCGGCCGCCGGCTTCTCCATCGGCTTCGAGCGTCTGGTCGACCTGGTCGACCTTCCCGACGACGCGACGACGGATGCTGTCGCGCTCCTCTATGACGCCGACGTCGAGTTGTCGACGCTGATGGCGCTCAAGGCCGGCCTCATCGCGGAGGGCAAGACCGTGCGGCTGGAGAAAGCGCCCCGCAACCTCAAGCCGCTGTTGGCACAGCTGGCGGCATCCGGGTACGGATCGGTCGCCTCGGTGACCGCCGCCACCACGAACACCGGGGAACTGGCCTTCCGACCCCTAGGGCAGTAACGCGGACACCGCGCCCGAGTAGGATTGCGTGCGCATTGCCGGTCCGCGCCAAGCGGGCCGCAGCAGTAGTCGGACGATCTGAAGGAGACCCCCGTCGTGGCATTGATCGAGGCAGTTGGCGCTCGCGAAATTCTGGATTCTCGGGGCAACCCGACCGTCGAGGTCGAGGTTCTGCTCGACGACGGTGTCGTTGCTCGCGCGGCGGTGCCCTCGGGCGCGTCGACCGGTGCCTTCGAGGCCTACGAACTGCGCGACGGCGACAAGAAGCGCTACGGCGGCAAGGGTGTG
>Ga0247742_10002978_pt1 | contig 10911 bp, 7 predicted proteins | sample UWRJL208509C2_FD_180944 | JGI IMG/M metagenome (GOLD analysis project Ga0247742, IMG submission 180944) | Plant litter microbial communities from Arlington Agricultural Research Station in Wisconsin, United States - UWRJ-L208-509C-2 | ecosystem: Environmental > Terrestrial > Plant litter >... | reverse complement strand
ACGACGCCTAGCTTCGGCCCTCTCGCGCTCACGTTGCTCGTGCACCCTTCTCATCTCCTCCAGTTTCCTCTGACGCTCGGCTAAGTCCGCCTCGAGGTCCTTCTCCTCCTGCTCCTGCCTCGACTGCCTTTCCTTCAAGTCGCGTTCTGCCTGTGCAAGGGACTCTCGCCTTTCCTTTGCCTCCCTGTGCGCCTTCTGCTCTGCCTCTCGAATCGCGGAATCGTGCCTCTTCCTCTGCATCTCCAACTCCTTTTCGAGCAGAATTCGTTCAAGATGTGATTTGGACAGAACTGGCGCGGCCACCTCTGCGCGCTGAGGGTCAACGAATCCTGTCGCGATCACGTAGTTGACGCCGAGCTTCTTGAACTGCTCGTTGAAGACGCGTTCCTGCTCTGTCATGGGGACCCTGGGCGACGCGAAAGTACGAAGAACGTTCTCAGCGAGGCTGGTGAACTCGAATGAGTCGTTGGACGTGTCGCTGCCCGATCCATTGCCATAACCAGTTGGCGACGACGCGGGATGGTGGTAGTCCCTCTCCAGACTGCGAAACGAGCGTTCCTTGCGCAGGTTATTCTGGGCTTGGACGAATCCGCGGCCGCCGACGCGATGGGGGCCCTTGCGATTGGGTGTGGACCTCCCGACGCGTGAAGATGGGGAAAGAGGATCGCCTACGGGCCTGTAGCGTTTGCGGGGTGTTGGGATTTTCGAAATGAGTGGACTGTACGAAGGATTGACGGGTGAGCGCGCCTGTCTAGCAGGCGATGAACTGGGAGAGACAGTGGAACTTCCGCGATCGCGAAAGTATTTGAACGGGGAACTCTGATAAGGATGTCCAGCCTGAGGAAAACGAGACGCGACTTTCTTTGGAGTAGTGAACATGGTTGGCGTTGTCGAATGTTGCTGGTTTGTCGAAGTCTTGAGGATGTCGGTCGGAATCTGCGGAATAGAGAGGATCCAGAATTTGTTGTCGGTGAGGAGACTTTATACCAAAACTCATCAATAGATGCCACTGTTTGTGGCTTCGAGGAGGGTGTTGAAGTGCTGGATACCTAAAAGAGTAAGTATCGAAGCTGCATTGTGCCAGATCTGATCAATTCGACCAAACAGTCAACATCCCACGCGCGTGCGCTTAGCCGAGATGGCACTTATTCTCCTGCCTTCTTGGACTTTCGATCCTCCTGCTCATCGAGCAGGTAAAATCCTTCGGCTCAAAGGCAATGGAAAGACCTAGGATTATATTTGAATATAAATGAGGAGAAAGAAATGAATGTAAATGATCTAGCTGTCCGAATATATCATCCTGTGGCCCACGAATAACCCCTCTACGGCGAGCCCCAACATTTTATCGACCGCGAACAATGCCCGGAGTCTTTTCAAAACCGTTCTAAACTCAGCGGCCTGGCTCTCGCCTAGATGGATTGATGGGTTCCATCTTGGCGTCTTCATTTTTCCATAACGAAGCTTACAACGCGAACTGACCCAACAAGTGCCACAAAATCGACGATGGCGACGAGGACGACCAAGACGTATTCTACAACATCTACTACGAGGACGATTTAACCTCCCACTATGCGAAGTCTCTGGAGCTGGAAGTCCAGGTAGGTCACTAGCAGGAAAATCGTTGTCCTGGGCGAAGAGGAAGGTGGTTAGTGAGGTTCCTGCTGTCTGTCTGAGCTTACCAAAGAACGCAGGCGCAAGCGTATGAGAAGTGACACCAGAACTGAACCGAGCTCGGATCGTCCAGTGTCCTAGAGGCCTGCGTTTAATTGTGTAATTCCACACCGTCAGAGAGGATATACTAGGATAAATCGTACATACCTGGACCCATTGTAACCTCTTCTGACTTCTCATGTGACGCCGAAACATCCTGGAAACGGCCCCTACAAGAAGGCCAGAAAATGAGGTTATTACCGCACCAGCAGCAAATAATCCGGCACTGGAGTTGGACACGGCGACGGTCACAATAACAGACGCTCTGTAGTCGGTGTTAGAAAAACCTTGGTCGCTTCGAGGAAAATACATAGCATACGCTGCCAGCATCAACAAGAGGAGTGGAATGGGCTCGCGGATAGAAGTCATCGTGTCGAGATTTTTGCGCCATTGCCTGTGCGTAGATGTTCTTATTGCGTCGATGGGAGAAAAATTCTCTGAAGACCGACTGGGCTTGAACATAAAAATCGTCGAGGAGGGCTTGTATATCCCCAAGGAAAAGGAAATTTGCAGGACGAAGATAAAATAGCTGGTGGGCAAAGATCAGTGGCCGTATTTGGAGGAAGTACAAGTCAGAACTCTTACTTCCACATTTCACTGGATGTTGGAGTAGTAGTAGATTTGTTCTCCAGAACGTCTTTTGACACGGCGTGACTGATGGGATGAGAGACGAAGAGAAAACACCTAAGTCCTTGGCTTTCCGAGTCGATAGACAGGCGATGGCTGACCTCGTCAAACAAACCCGTTTGCGTAGGAGATGGTTTGGATGTAGAGGGATTGCAGTTGGGGTTGAAATTTTCTTCTCGAAAATCCACAGGTATTTGAGAGTGAACTGACAGGGAGAGAAATCGAGCTGGGATCGGCCGGCCGGCCTTCGGTTGGAAATGGGAAATTAGGTTCAGGAGGACTCGGACCAAATAAAAATCTCTCAAGAAAATCCACAGTTCGCTAATGGTGCAGGGTGCACGTTATCCATAGGAAGTTTGCGTGATATTCCACTTGAGGCTGAATAACTCTGTCCCAGTTCGACCTGGCACCCTGTCACATTTACCAAACATTTACAGCAGGTTGCACAGAAGTGTTTGCGGGCCCCCCCGTTTGTATTGAGCTAGCTAAACGGAGTAAAATTTATGAGATGCCCGTAAACTTTGGCTGATCATCGGGTGCTCATTATGTTGACGTCGGGAACGATGCACGTATGTTTGTATAGACCATCCCTCACGCCGCCAGCGAGGCCGATGACGCCTAGGGATGGACTTGCGCAGGACCCCTGATAGTACATGTAGATCCCTGATCCGATGCGGGATAAAAATCTGTGAAATTTGTTTTGAGGATTTAGCACTAAATTTGGGGATTATTTGGCACGATCTCTGACCAGATAGAAATTTGGGTTAGGTCTGATATGGGTGAGCCACTGCTAGATAGAACTTGTGTCCGACTTAGAGTAGAACCCAAGGTCTATATATGAAGCATAAAAAGAACAATATATGAAGCATAAAGAGGACAATATCTTCAAATCGAAAAAGCTTCAGGATTATCTCGGAGGCGGAGAGGTCACTACCTCATTTCATGTCGCTAACACGCAAACGGGCGGTCTGGGATTCGGTTTCTCGTCAAATAGGAAACTTGAACTAGTTCTGTGCAAAGGTGCTTCCATTTTCAGGTGCTCGCCCTTGTTGTTTGTTGCTAAAACTCGCATATTCTAAAAGTTCTATTTGTCTATTCTAAGGGAGGAGACCACGGCAAGCATGGACTTGTCCCAAGCTCATCAATAATCATCGGCGTGGCGAACATTATTTCAGTCATCAACTGTAGTACGAGACACTTGAGTGCCCCCCAGTAGTGTGGAAGGAAGACTCGAAATCTTAATAGATGACTCAGTGTATTCCAGACACTCAAGAGAGGCCTCAGAGGCATCCCCGTAGTTCCTCAAAGGCAGGAAGACGGCTGAGATTCAGAATGGATTTTAGACCAATTTTAAGTATATAAAAAAGCGATATATAGAAAAATAGAAGGACTGAGGTCGTGTCCGGATAGACTTTTGGCCTCGCCGACTTCTACGCTAATGCCACTTTGGCTAAAATTTCCGGTTAAAAATTTCAAAAATCTGGCCGTTTTGGATCAGGCGTTTACTTATACTACCAGGGGTCCTGCTTGTGCACTGCTTTTGGCAACCCATGAGGCTTATCCGTACGTCAAGAGAATCGTTAGCCGAGCTGATCGCCGTGCGCCACAATAATGACGCATATAGGACTTGCGTAGAACTGAGATTCTGAAAAGCCCCAATTGGGAGGCCCGCAAGTTGCATATCTGAATCCTGATTATGTCAGAACACTGGGCCGCGGAAGAGCCGCGATCTGTGGTGTTAGATCGCAGCATGCTGGATGGAAAAAGGGAGATAAAATTTTATGGAGTCTTGCATATTCAGAGGAGTTGGATATCAAACTCATTTGTAGGAACAATGGAGCCGTCCAAAGGAGGCGCTCTCAAGTGCGCTGACGGCGGCAGATGCGTCAGTGACAATCGGAAGAGGATTGCGAACTGTAGCGTACTAACGGCTGCATCGCCACTCTGGCCCTTGCCAAACCAAAGCACACTTCAAGTTATGAAAATGTATCCGTCGTCGTGCGTAGCATGGCCCGCAGGAAATGGTACGGGTAACCTCCGAGTTTTTTTAAAAAACCCAACCCCTACAGACCCCTGCCAATAACGAAGGACTTGCTAAAAAGGTTTGAATTGGTAGAGGTAGTGATTTCGGCGTGTTTTGAGGGTATGAAAACCCCTGCGGGATCAGCGGTGGGTTGGGGTTTCAAGATTTGCCGGCATGCCCACTAACTACCTTGATTGCTCAGCGCTCATCTCACTCGCTCACTCGCTCCACCCATTCACAACCCAGGAATGTCAGAAAAGGTGGGTCTTATGACTATTAGAGTATATTGGCGATGCTAACCACGTTTTATGGCTTGTATAGGTCATCGCGAGTCAATCGCAAAAAAAACTCACCTTTGGGTACCGAGATCGACACCAAATGTGTCCCTCCCCTTCTAAGGGATGTGGGGGTTGGGTACACCAGGGGAGACCCTTGAAGTTGAATAGGGAGGCTCATGCGGTACGTGGCTAGCTAGTCCCGCATCGCAGTACTGAACTTCAACCTAGTTGCACCACAGCCGCCTACTTTCGCATTGAATGTACGCCCATGCGATCGTGCAGCCAGCACAATAGGCACCCGCTCAGCATTCACCACATTTTCTGGAAGACTGAACATCACAAATTGACCACCTTGACTGTTTCTGTCACCGCAGTGAGAAAAACATCAGAACAGCGTAGATACCGCCAGAACCTCCACGTTTGCTCGAAGACTGAACACCGCCAATCCACAACCTCAGCCTACTGTCGCCACATTAGCGCGAAAAATATTAGAACACCCTCAATGACATGAATGTCGCCCAAGCCTCCACCTTCACTTGAACCCCGCCCATCAACTACCTTGGCCATCACCATATCAGCGCTAAATCGTCGGGCTGTCCTCAGCGACGCGAACACCGTCTAACTCTCCACGTTTACTCGAAGATTGAACGTTTAACGCTTTGGGATACCTGCCATCAAACCCGCCCAATCCACATTGCGGGAAAGGGTTTTTTGAGTAGTGACGCCAGGCTTCGGGTCACAACTTCTGCTGAACCTTGGACTGAACCGGATAACTTTTTTATTCTTCTATTCTACATTGTAAAAGACTCGAATGGGATAACTAGGTCAACTAATGTTTGAAACACTACTCTAGAGGCATATTTACAATGGTAAATAGCATTATATTGTGGTGTGATGAGTGATGGCTTCGGTGTTCAAGCGCGACCTTCGAAAACAGGCACAGTCGGAGCTGTGCTCATTTAAGCGCCCGTCAAGTTTCAACACCGTAACGCCTTTCTGCACTTGAAATTTTTCTAATTTCTTTTGATTTTTGCTGATTTTTTGTTATTTGGTGCACCCCGCCTAGTCACCGCTACTTTTGTACAAGCAAAATAACGTGACCAAATTTGGCCGGATTTCTTATTCCTTTGAACAAAGTGCTTCTTTTGATGGTCTGAACAAAGTGACCAGAGGAAATTACGATTGGCCCAAAACTGGCCGATTTTGACCGCCGCCAATTCCGCCGATTTCCTTATAGAAGCTCAGGGTCCACCAGGTATATTTCGGGCTTGACTTGACCAAGAAAGGCTGGAAATGCTCTAAAACGCCGAATTCATCTTTCTGCTTCCTCCCGAGACCTCTTCTGGGGTTGTAAATGTGACGAAAATTTTTCAAAAATTTTCGCCAACAATTCCGCCGCTGTTTAGGCCGGGTGCACCATAGGGTTTAGCCCTGCCTTTATGTAGCCTATCCGCAACCCTTGCATAGTAAGTCCCGAAAGGCCTTCATCATGCGGAGAAGGCGCTTCATCTGGGAAAAGCAAAGGCTGCGATCCCCGAGACTGGGGAAATCTCAGGTTCCCAACCCCCTGCATTACCTAAACATGGCTACCAGCCTAGTATATACAAAGCAACATGGAACAGTTATGACCTGTCCGGCCTCTGATTGGTCCTGAAAGGGGGCACAGATTTGTTTCTAGGTCAGGCCTCATGATCTTCGCAGATAGTGGGTCGGAAGCCAGGGTCATGGGTGGAGCCGTCCAAGGTGTATGCTCTCAAGTGCGCTAGCAGCGCTGACGCGTCGTGACAGTCAGATGATTATTCTGTACAGACTCACTGTACGGGGACATCTCTACGCTAATTAAGCGACTATCAAGGCGTGCGGCACGCCAGGCTAAAGCCAAGGATCGAGGGATAATTGATCTTGGCCGACCTAACCTCGTGCATTTCTGAAGTCCTCCTATATTTGGTGTGCATAACCGTTAATGTCAAAACTGGCAAGTGAATAGAAAGTAATTTCCTCGGAAGTGGACATAAGTAAGGGTGCGATCTATCTCACAAGCCTCCCCATTCACACAGCCCTGTCGTTTCTATACTATGAAACATTACATCCTGCTCGCCCGCAACAGAAGAAGCGCACCGCACAGGGGTCTATATCACAACAAAGCCCCGTATTTTGGTCATTGTCGTAACATTGAATAAATGACGTGGTCCTCGTGTATTTATGATTTTGCAGATGTTGAATCGTGAGTCCATCAGAATCGGAGATAAATGTTTCTTGAAGGCAAAATAGCCCAACTTTGGACTTTCGCCTGAACCAAGTGTGGACAGGGGCGCCACGAGACGCAAACGGTGGGACCGATATCAATAAGCGCCCGTGGGGATCCTATTCTGGACGCACTGACGTTATCGCTCACACTCAAGTAGTCATCATCGGATAGAAGCTCTTGCTATTGGTGGCAACTGAGCGAAGTGGTCGGTTGCAATTGAGTCTGTTCCCTATTCGGGAGAGGACCCCAAGTTTTCCGGCCAGATTCTGGATCCCAAAAACCCCAATTTTGGAGGTTTCTGTCCGTACCAAATTTCAAAATTCTTCCGGAATAGGACAGATTGATCCTTTCCTTTTTGGAGTATGTAAGGTGACTGCCCAAAAAAGATCTGTCAACAATCGAAAAATGAGATACAGGAAGGAGTTGAATACATTGACATTATAAGGGCCCTACAGGAACTACAATAACGACTTCTCAATTTAAGTTTTGGAGTTGTAAACGTAGGGAAAATATCATATCTCCTGTCTGGACATAGATCTGACTGACCTGCGGCATCACGGTTTGTCCGGTCTTTCTGACCCAATCCGTCCGGTCCAAATCTTCAAAAACTGTCTGAATTCGGACCTGAAGTTTGGCCTGAAAACTCGGGGTCCCTTGGGGAGTCTCATCCAAAATGGGACAGGAAACATCTCCATGTATGGTCTCCCAACGTAAACACGGACGGCGAAGTAAACATCTTACACCCGTCGTAATGGGTATTAAACCGAAGGGCCCAGATAAAAAAAAGGGGGAGAGCTTTCTGCCCAAAATCTATTCACTCATCGAACATGTCTCAATCGTTGTTGTTGACCATCCACCCAGGAGTCGTAATGCTCGCGAAGCCGAAATACTTCCTTCCACGCCCCAGAAGCACGGTATGTACCTCATTTAATTGGCGGGCCCTTATGTCTAATGGCTGATATACCACCAGAGCGCAGTTGGACAGCATCCCGTCGTTGTTCTCAGCTCTCCCGATGAAGAGGGTCTGGTCATGGTTAGCACCATGTCACATCAACATCCGGACAATCCGCCTCAACAACCTACCTCGAGGTACAACCTGCCGATGGATCCAGTCAAGGGTGAAGGAACTGTCAGTATTGGTTGGCCAATTCGTATCCATTTCTCCAAGCTCAAACAGATGAGCGCACCTACAACCATGAATGATGCCGATTTGGAAGCACTCATGGCTGATATTCGTACGTTTTCTTCCCCACAGTTCACACAACCTTAAGGCTAACAAGTGACTAGGAGAAAACTGTCCTGGCCTCGTCCTTGCAATGTAGCTTGATCCTCGGTTTCCCTTCAATTTCTTAGCAAAGTTCATATCCACACATCCTCGAATATATTTCCTAGCTCTCACTGAACACTCTCCTCGAGTATCCAACCTATCCCTAGTCCTTCTGCACTATGACCTGTAACAGTGATTATACGGTGGATAACTTTCCGAGTATTTCTTTCCATCGCGAATGCGTGGGTATGTCCTATTCATCGGTTACAAAACTAAGTGAAATGAATGATCCGGCCAAAAAGCGAACTGTGTGGAGTAGACATGATAGGTACCAGGTACAAGCTGTATGTAATAAAAACAGCATCGAGGAGTCGAAGGAGATCAGCAACGCAAAAGATTTGAGCAAAAGGTAGCCAGCTCGAAACTGGCCTCCCTAATTTTTGAAGCCTGGTTTCATGAGTTGTCTTAATGGTCCAAAGCGACATGGAAGGAGCATGGGACGAAGATAAAAATTTGAGTTAGTCGGTAAGGTATTGAGAGGACTGACCAGAATTCATCCGGCTAGAATTATCGGGATTCGAGATGCAAAAGGTATGCAAATTCGATTGCAGGGGTAAAGAGATCTAATTGTTCTCAACAATACTTTAGGCTCCAATAAATGGCCGGCTCGCGCTTTTTAGAGTACGACAGTCGAGATTAGATTTGAAGATCGGCGGCATGAAATAAAATTTGGGTATCCTATGGAAATGCGCGTAAATTTTCATTCTAACGGTGCTCTGATTTTTGAGTTCTGTCACATTGACTGACCAGATGCATACGGAGCGTACCCGGACTTCAAAGGTCACAAGGGGTTGACTCCCCCTAACGATGTTGAACTTACCGGAACGGGTTAATGATATGTACAACATGCAAGCAGGATGGCGAAATTAGTTCAAGAGCTGTATGGTTCCTGTTCAATATCGTCTCCTTACGTTTACCGGGAAGAAATTGCCTTCGAAATTTGCCTCGACTGGCAAATTTATGACTTGCGCAGTCTGCATGACCGTGGTGAGGACGCATTATGAACCTCAATCTGTCGGATTAACTTCCTCGCATGTCAGAATCGACGCGTCTCGCTGATCACCGTCCGCCACCAGCGGAAATACTAGGGAAAGGGTTGTCACAACGTAATATTATCCGGACGGTCGTGGTAATTTAAGTACTATTGGCTGTGTTGCTCCCGTGTACAGTCGGATAAGATGCTCTGAAGCTTGAGAGAGACTTTCTAACGTGACTTTCAGGTGCTGTAATCAATTATGGAACTTGCCAGTGCATGTCCCTGCAGCTACATGTGTGGATTTCCCACCCGAAGAATAGGGTAAAGAACTGAGAAGTCTGGTAATAGAATTCTCAAGGAAAAGGGGGTGCCCTATCAACCCTTCATTTATTCAATTCTCAATTTCAGTAAGGTTACGTCCGCAGCTGAAAATTGGGGCCTCGGGGTCTCAGAACATTTCAGCAAGGACTGTCTTTCCTACCCTCTCCCTCCCCCTCAAGTATTGCACTGTGGCAGCATTGGGCACAGTTTCAAAAGACAAACACAGCCGCATGTGATAATATCTGCAGAATAAGCTTCTCAACACAGAAAATGCCAATATTGTAAGTATTATTTTTAAAGATCTATGTTTTGTGAAAGGTGTTTACCACAGTCAAGCATTCCTTCCCAACGAGAGGCCCGCTGCCATGTCCACCCTCCGCAAGCTCTCCATTCCCATGACCGACTGGGTAGATCGAAATTTGCTTCGATAAAGAACGGTTCTTCAAGTTGATCATGAGGAGCATATTGAAGAAACACATTGGTGCATTTGGCCAATGGTGAGCTGCTGGGTGACAATTAGGAGGGTCGAATCGGTCGTGAAGGTCCGCCAGCATGAATAGAGTGAAATGTCATATTTGACCATCTGTTGACCATCTGTTGACGAGCTCTGACGAGGTTGACCGTAGAAAATATAGGGTCTGCAAGCCAGTCAGCATATTGAGGGTGAGGATGACGAGGCTTAACTTCAGTATAATAGCGAAAAGCTCTTTCAATTTTATGAGGCAGCTAGTATCCGTATCATTTTAAATTAACGAAGTCCCAGAAGGCTGAGATAGATGTACGACTTTCTCGCATGACATGGATTGTAGCCAAAGATGTTGCGAAGTAACTCCTCAAGCAAGGACATTTGAAGCGGGCTCGTAGAAGAGCACCTCGGCCCTGCAAACAGTTTGAATGTTTTATATAGGGTACAGAGACATACCAGATACTTATACTTATCTGGTTGACAGTAAGCCTCTTTGTTGAGAGGAAGATCATGAAGGTCTAATAGGTGTTGAGCCGACATACTGAATCCATGGGCTGCGCGTTGAGTTCCGCATTTATGTAGATCTCCAATATAATACTGCTGAGGCCCGCTTGAGTTCTTCACCAATTGTCGGAGCCTTGAGTGATCATAGCGGTTCAACCAAGTTGGCTCGAGCGCCAGCCACCAAAGTTTTAAGGTCCGCCACATATTCCCACCCCTTGCCCTTTGGAAAATGAGCAAGTCACCTTGCACTTCTGGTTGAAATCCATCATTCAGTGTCGCTCTTAGCTTTCCTCACCCCAAACTATCTACCGATATGGATATCGACATGAAGACCAAGGACGACGGGGATGATAAGGGTATCATTGTGCCAAGCAATGGGCACGGACGTGACAGGGACTACGATCGCGACAAGGATAGAGATGGTAGGGACC
>Ga0247742_10002977_pt1 | contig 10911 bp, 17 predicted proteins | sample UWRJL208509C2_FD_180944 | JGI IMG/M metagenome (GOLD analysis project Ga0247742, IMG submission 180944) | Plant litter microbial communities from Arlington Agricultural Research Station in Wisconsin, United States - UWRJ-L208-509C-2 | ecosystem: Environmental > Terrestrial > Plant litter >... | reverse complement strand
GATGTGAGGCGTAAAGAAGGCAAAGTCGGGGGCAAAGGCAAAAGCAAAGCAAAGGAAGAGGATGTTCGAGAGCCTGTCTCCGTTCTGAAGAAGGGTGGGAAGCGGAAACGGGAGATCGAAGGGGAGGAGGACGAAGAGAAGGAGAAGGACGACACGGCGAAGAAGGTGACGAAGCGAAAGAAGGTAGCTGGAGGAGAGCAAGATGACAAGGGAAAGCAGCGGTTTATTTTATTCGTTGGTGAGTATCATATTGTCAATCCAGTCAAAGACTTATGCTCATCTCTGTTGTAGGAAATTTGAAATACACAACCACAAAAGAAGCGATCCAAAAACATTTTGAAGCCTGTGGTATGTTCCACTGTGTAGAGTTTCTATCCGATCTCAAATTTTCGTCCTTAGATCCTCCACCGACAATACGGCTGCTCACACCTAAAGCAAATCCGGGAGTTCCACAGAGAGCAAAGTCGAAAGGATGTGCATTCCTGGAGTTCACACATCGGAATGCTCTCCAGCAAGGACTCAAACTGCACCAATCTAATCTTGAGGGTCGTATGATCAACGTCGAGCTGACTGCCGGTGGAGGTGGCAAGAGCGAAACCCGGTTGGCAAAAGTCAGAGAGCGAAACAAAGCTCTGCTTGGACAACGCGTAAGTATAGAATTGCTTCTGCAACGGGCTTCGAACTGAAATCTTACTTTCCTGTAGGTTGAACGCATCGAAAAAGAGGCAGAGAAGGATGGCTCCTTCCCAAGCTTACCCTCCAAACCTCAACGATTCTCCATGACTTCTGGGCTGGAACAGAAACCTTCAACGACAAAGACATGGACTGTCGGGGACGAAGAAGACGGAGAAACACACAGAGGTGGTCAACGGCATCGGAAACGGGGCAAATCAAACTCCAAAGCTTGGGGTACGGGAGTCAACGCGATTCCCGTTGGATAGGATGTTCATGGCATATCTATATACTCTACCTGATACGACAATCATCGTCATATGTACTGAACGAATGCATAAAGATATTGATCATGAATTATATGAATGTGAAGTCCATAGTAAGTAATTGAAAGTCCCATAAATATGAAGTGAATGTGCCCATCTAGGGTAGATCATGATACAAGAATGAAGACAAGGAACTGTGGAAAGACAAAATGAGGAAGGGTGTGAAGGGCGAGTTGTTGAAAACACTTACGAATACGATCAAGACGCCGAATATCTTCAGCATCAACCAGCGGTTACTCGAGATGCTCGCATAGTATTTGAGCAGCTCTCGCTGAGCGCCGCTCACGTTCGACATGATGTCGTGGGTGTCCGCATCAATCCGCTGAACGGTTTCTCGTTGTTCTGCGACCATGTTCGCCAGCTGGGTGAAGATCTGTCCGAGCTCAGCAATCGTCGTCTCAATTGACTCAATCGCTGTTGACCGCTGTTGAATGTACGAGTCCTGCGGAAGGTTAAACAATGGTTATGCGGTATGGGCTGTGTAGTACACACCTGTTGTTCGACAAGCTGCATCTGCATGAACCCGTTGCTCGTGGATCCAACACCTCCCTCCGCCGAGTCTAGGTCAAGAGCCAGGACATCTCCATTTTGCGGCGCTCGGCCTTTGCCTTTTAGGTCATATGGGTTTCCACTACCGTCACCCATTGGATCGGTTCGCTGTTGGTTGTATAGCACTGGAATGGAGTATCAGCATGCAGTGAGGTGCGGCAGGAGAAATGGTATCTACGTGAAGGCGTTTGATGGTTGGCAGCGGTTTGTGTGGTATACATGAACTGTTCTGTTCGATTTTTCGATTCTTTCATATTCTGAGTGAAGTTGAATGTCAGCCTCATACAAATCAACTCCAAACCGTTGGTTCATACCTGTGTCCGGAGCTCTAGAACATCTTTAAAAGTCATGCTTGTCGTCGCAAGTTTACTTTGCAGCATCATGACGGTGTTGTGGTGGTGTTCGTCAATCATTTTCGCCTCTGGTGAGGTTGAAGCACCGTGACGTTGCTTCACGTATGATTGGAGGGCAGCAATCTGCTTGTTAATGTTGGCAATATCTTGCTTGATAATGAAAGTGAGTTCCTGTCTTTTTCTGTCAGACAATCAGACCGAGCAACGATTGAGGGGAAGGCATACGCTAATCTCCACCGGCCGGTCGTCGAACAATGTCTTCCGTTTCGCCACTATTTCAAGAGATGGTTAGGCCATCCAATATGGCGGAGAAAAAAGTACGTACATTGCCCAAGCTTGTTCAGCTTGATGGTTGTACTGCTAATTTCTTTGCCAATAGAATTGGCCATCCGGGAGAATTCGCCCTTGTTTGTTGCTTTGCTCTGGATGAGACGCTGTTTTGCCTCTGCAGCGCGATTTCCCAGCGCAGACCTGTTGCGAATCGAGTCTACACATGACTTGAACTCGTTTGTGCGATCCTGGATAGACATATGGACGGAGGTAATGACAGTGGATGGAGAAGAACTCTGAACTGTGCACAGAACGGCTTTGCGTTGTAACGTGGCGCACGTGATTTGACGCGTCCTTTTGGGTGGACGCCCCTGATCCCAACGCAAGGTCCGAGACTCCGGTCCGAGCCTCGCCAAATCTTTTCCTTGTATGCTCCGAGCCACAAACTTGTTGCGCCGTGCCCACACACCTTTCATACGCTTTCTTTCTATTGCAACTATGGTCAGCTCAAAACCACAGCCAGCGCAAAATTCCAAGGTCCTCGTCCTTGGAGCAGGTAATTTTGGGTCTTGTCTGGCCTCCCACCTCGGCGACTCGCAACACGACGTCTACATGTGGGCTCGTGAAGAGCGTATCGTGAAGCACTTCAATGAACACCATCGCAATCTTGTCTACCTGCCCGATCACGAGTTTCCTACCACAATCACAGCTGTTGGACCGGACATGCCTGGCAAAGAGTTCATAGATGGTATGGACGTGATGCTCTTCGCCATTCCCACCCAGTATCTACGGTGATTTTCGATCTCCCATTTCCCCCTTCTAAGAGTGCTGAACGCGATCTAGAGCGACACTCACGACTTTGCGGCCATCTCTTGACACTGGCAACCTCCCACTACTGATCTTCGTCAATAAAGGTATCGAAGTGGGAACGAACGCGTTGACCTTGGAAATCATTGCGGACACATGCGGCTCGGAGGTTGCAAAATCTGCAACATTCATTGTGAGCCTTTCGACGATGATTTCAACCCCAATACCTGACGCACTCATGATAGTCGGGACCATCTTTTGCGAAAGAAAGTGAGTGTGTCCAAGCAATTAAAAAGTTCGCTGACAGTGTTCCCTCCTTTAAGTCGTGCAAAGACAGCCCACCTCAGTATCAGTTGCCTCCTTCACGGCCTCTGAAGCTGACAAGGCGGCGACCCTTTTTCACCAGCCTCATTTCCGTTGGTATGTGTCTCCTATCACGAGGCGGTCATCTTGGCTCATTGTTCTAGTTATACTGGGGTTGATCCTATCGGTCTTGAGCTTTCGGGTGCCTTGAAAAACGTTTATGCTATTGCCTCAGGGATGTCGGATGGTCTTGGATATGAAAACAACACTCGCGCCAGTAAGGCACTTTGCCCTCCTCATGTCCTTCACTGAACAGCTACGCAGTGATCATCACACGAGGGCTCTCGGAGATGACTCGTATTGGAACGGCCTATGGCGCATCTCCATTGACTTTCCTTGGACTTGCTGGTGTTGGAGATCTGTTCTTGACATGCAGCTCCTCAACTAGTCGTAACTACACAGTTGGCTACCGCCTTGGCAAAGGCGAGAAACTCGACGTGATTATCAAGACGCTCGGCTCCGTCGCAGAAGGCGTACCCACAACCAAGGGTGTGAAAAAAATTACAGATGACCTTGGCCTTGCGGCGCCGATAGCGAATTCTGTGCGTGTCAAATAGGTGGACTTATGACAAGCAGATCCTGACTAAATCTCTAAATTTTGAGGTCTATGAAGTTCTCTTCAATGGTAAGCTCCCAATTAACTCCGCCATTTCACACCTAACGCCCAATCATGGTAGACAAAGACGCACGGGTGGCTGTCAGAGACCTGATGGAACTCCCGCCTTCAAAAGAACTCGAGCTGCCTCCGACCGCTGGCGGCCCTGCACGAAGACTTTTGGCGAAGATGGGGATGGACAGCGCTCAGCTGACGCAGATGATGCACGCTCATATATACGACTGAGCACACTTTTAGTCGTAGAATATTTATTGTCTACCTAGATTTGATCCAGAACACGATTGAGCTCACGCGATTCGCCGTGCGGCGTTGATACCAAATTTGGACATGTCAACAGAAAAGGAAATGGTCACGTCACAAGATCGATCGGAGTTGTGCTGGCCAATTTTTTTTGCGAACACTTTCCGACCGCTCCGGTTTCTCGAAAAACTTCAGATTTCTCGTCTGAATCCATCTCTCTCACTAACCACCACTACTCATTATCCAAATGGTATCCCCTCTCTGGAAGGCTTGCTCAGATGGCGATATCCAAAAGGTCCATGAGCTCTTGAACGAGCCGTCCGCCGTTGACATCGAGCTCAAAGGTGCGCATCATCAACTTTCGTCGTCGGCGCTACGTTCTCCAACGAGGTGGAAAATAACACTGACACGGGATTTAGACCATACAGGTGCCACCCCTCTCATCGAGGCAGTGAGGAACGGCCACGTCGAAGTCGTCAAATATCTGTTGGAAAAAGGTTCGTCTTCAGTGGCATAAGCATATTTATTATATTCCCCAACTCTTTTCGCGTTTCTAGGCGCTGACCCGCACAATGGGTCGATGCAAGGACCTCCAGAGACGTACACGTCAGAGCCGGCCATTCTTGAGGTCCTCCACGCTGCTCAAAGCAACGCGATGCCGAACGGCGTGCCTTCCCATCAGCCCGTCTACAATCATGATGGCCACGACGATCCTGAAAACCGTTTCTACGCCCCTCCACCTCCTGATGCCTATACTTATTACCCTACTATTAATCCAACACTCTCTACTGTCAACGAAGCTGGGGCATACTACCCGTCTCCTCCACCTCACCACACTGGTGAAGGTTCTCCCAACGGCGTGGGTCACCTCCCACCGCCGGAAATTGCGCGTATGATACCTTGCAGGTATTTCCCTGCTTGTCGTTATGGCGCGCAGTGCATGTTTGCGCATCCCCAAACACCTTACTATCCAGGACCGATGCCTCCGGTCCAATTCCCTCCTTATGACCACATGGGAAACCCCTACCTCCCGCAATACTATCCTTCACCACCTTCGTTTCAACAACCCCCGAGTGCTCATCCGATGACACCTATGTCGCCGCCCCCAGGACCACCGGTTATGCATGCGCGAAACCCATCCGAGGTTATTTCGCCAGCACCCGGTCATTTCAGCCCTAATGGTATCCCCCCTCCTGTACCGTATGGTCCCATGTCTCCTCCTGTTTACGCCCATCCTGGCCAGGGTCCTGTCCCTATGCCCATGCCTGCTCACCACACACAACCGTCCCACCCTCATCCAGGTCCTCAATCTCCGCCTAATATGTACCATGTTCCAACCTCACCTGTAGCACCACCACCTTTCCCTCTCCATCAAGATGCACCTTATCCTCATCAAGTCGCGCCACCTCCCGTTAATTATCCGGAAGTCGCGCCGAATGGCTCGATGCCCTCTGAGAATTCTCAGACAGAAAATTACCCCAACCATCCAAACCATCATAACGGGCTTGGGCATTATCGTCGTGGTTCTGCCCGCAAGCTTTCGTTCAGTGTAACGAAACCACCCTGTCTTTTCTTCCCGTCTGGAAGATGTAAAAACGGGTATGTATCTTCCACCGCCTGAACTCACTTCAAAGATCGCTAATATCCTCTTTTTATTCAGTGATGATTGTCGATTCCCGCATATCCTTCCCGACGGTTCGGTTGTTCCTACAACAGGCAGATTGCCAGCAAGGGGTCCACTTCGCCCTCCGCGAGGTCCACCCCATATCAATGGTGTCAACGGGATGTCACACATCGAAGCCAAACTGAACAATATGACAATTCGTGATGATCAACCACGACAGAAAAATGGGGTCGACGGATCGAGCCGTTCTCACTCGAGCGACGCGGGAAACCGCCCCAAGTTCATCTCCGGCCCCAAGCACAATCACCCGGCGCTCAATGGACATAATAATCACAAGAAGATTCCAGTGGTGAAACAGCAGCAGCAACGGGTGCCTAATGCTGACGAGTTCCCAGTCCTTACTGGGGCAACCACACCGCCCAGACTTGCCAATGGGCTTTCTGGTCCAACGGCCGCGCAAGTTCTGCAGGCGCCGCCGCCGACACGGAAGGACGGCAGTAAGGAGTCTAGCACTCGTGGCACCTCACCTGACCCTGGCCGAGGAAATCCCTCGAAGGTGAGAACCTGTGGTGCTTCGAAATTTATTTTCTTTGACACTGATCGCTTCACCCTAGGAGGCCGTCAATGGCAATGGTCATGAGCATGTTGTTCCTCAAGCTGAGCAACCCGCACCTGCACCACAGGTCAACGGTGTCAACAAAATGCCTGTAATGTCCTTCGCAGCTGTTGCTACTTCTGGGGCCGCCGATGTGTCCAAAGAAGTGTCTGTATCTGCATAAAAGTATCACTGATTGTCGGTCCCACCTACCACCTCGACATGTTGATAGACACTGTTCTGCCTTTCTATTTGTTTTCGCTTGTGCTATCTTTGGGTTTTGGATTATCCTTGTGACTTATATATCTATTCCTTCATGTTACCTTCTGCTCATTCTCGTGTTCACTATCTATCTGTCTGTCTCGACCTGTACTCCTGCATACGCTATCTTTCCACTCATCCAGCATAAAGTCATCCCGCTCACCATCATCGTGTTTTATCCCTTCCTGTAGACACACCTCTCGAGAGCTATGCCATTGCGCTCCCGTCTCATATCATTGCCTTCTATTACATTGACTCTGACGCACATATACATACAAAACCATCAGTTTACTATCCCAATATCCCACATCCTGATTTGTCACTTTTATTCCCTAGCAATGCTATGCCCCTCATACTGTACTCGACCTCGCATCTGACCATGCTAATCATGCCGCCCATGCCAATACATTCCTCATCTCCACTCCTGGTTTGGTTGTAACCTCCCCGATACGATACACCGCAGACGGTCCGATTTTTTGTAGAGTCTGTATGGCTTCATCGGCTTTGGATGCGTCCACAATGAGTACCATGCCGATGCCATTGTTAAACGTACGAGCCATTTCAAGAGGCTCAACGTTGCCGCTTTTGATGAGCCATTGGAAAACAGGAGGTAGGTCCCAAGTCGACACATCGACAAAGCACCCAAGATCTTTGGGTAAGACTCGGGGGATGTTTTCGGTAAAACCACCACCTGTGATGTGCGACATGCCTTTCAGAAGGCCGGCTTTTGCGAGTGGAAGAATTTGGGAGATGTAGATCTGCGTTGGTTGAAGGAGGGCACGACCAAGGCTGATCTCTGGCCCCCAGGGGCAAGGGGAAGTGTAAGATAGGCCTGCTCGCGCCACAATCTTGCGGACGAGTGAAAAGCCATTCGAGTGTAGACCAGAAGACGCAACACCAAGGAGTACATCTCCTGCTGCGATGTCTGAGGTGGGGAGAATCATGTTGCGCTCGACTGCGCCTACGGCGAAGCCCGCAAGGTCATAGTCGCCTGAAGTAGAAAATGTCAGTATTTATTCCCGGATTAAGAGAAATAGTAGATTTACCTTCGGAGTACATGCCAGGCATTTCGGCCGTCTCTCCGCCAATCAATGCGCAGTTGGCTTGCTTGCAGCCTTCAGCGATACCTTTCACAACTTGGGTCGCAACAGGCACGTCGAGCTTGCCACATCCATAATAATCGAGGAAGTAGAGAGGCTCGGCGCCTTGTACTAACAGGTCGTTTACCGACATTGCGACCAGATCGATGCCCACAAGGTCATGGATGCCTGTATCCACAGCTAGCCGCAGCTTTGTACCGACACCGTCGGTTCCACTGACCAACACCGGATCCTGAAATCCGGTCGCCTTCAGGTCAAATACGCCACCAAACCCTCCAATTTCGGCGTCAGCACCGGCTCTTCGTGTTGAGCGTACAAAAGGTTTTATGGCATCGACGAGTGCATTTCCTGCGTCTACGGACACGCCTGCTTGAGCATATGTCAAGCCAGATGTCTTTTCAGACGAGCCGGATAGAGCGCTGCGTTCAGTATAAATGTTAAAGAATGATAACGTTTATAAACCGATAATATGCCCACCGATGAGCAATATCCCGTCTAAAGGTCTTGCCTTCGAAGTCGACCTGTTCGACTCCAATGTATACGGCCTTAAGTGCATCTTCAAGCGTAGCTGCAGATGCTGTAACTGCTAGGACGCGGCCACCTGCAGTGACGACATCTCCATCCGACATTTTCGTTCCTGCATGGAATACCTTGACATCTGGATCCTGAATAAATCACCGTTAAACGTGAACAATGAAGTCAACTTACTTGATGGGATTTCTCCAATTACTATCTTCTTTCCTTTTGGATAATTACCCGGGTAGCCACTGGATGCCAAGATGACCGTGACTGCAACTCCATCTTGGAGTTTCAATGGGACAGAATCTAGACGGTGCTCGGCACAAGCCTACGTCCATGAGTCAGTTGGGCATCAAAGAGTGTTAAAACTGAATATATGCACCAGCAAGAGAGCGACCAAGTCCAGGTCCTTATCTAAAAGAAGCATCAACGCCTCTGTTTCTGGGTCTCCAAAGCGAACGTTGTACTCGAGAACTTTCGGACCGGATGGAGTGAGCATAAACCCTGTAAAAAGCATCCCAAGAAACGGGAAGCCTAGAATAAAGTTTAAGTGGTAGCTTGGAAGTACTGGCCACTGGTGTGACAGACCTTCCTTCCTCATTCCATCAATTGTTGGCCGAAGAGTTTCCTTCATTATCCTGTCTAAAACGTCGGGGGCGGCCACCGGAGCCGGCGCGTATGCACCCATACCGCCAGTGTTGGGACCGGTATCCCCCTCCCCGATCCGCTTGTGATCCTGAGCTGCAGGAAGAGCAACGATAGTATAGCCGTCGGAGATGGCTAATATAGATATCTCGGGTCCTGTCAACAGTTCTTCCACGACGACCTCATTTCCTGGTTTATGTTTGGTATGAAATGAGTGGATGCATACATGGTTGACATACCTGCATTGCCGAAGACGCTTTTGACCATTATTTCCTTCAGACCTTCGACAGCTTCATCCGTAGACTGTGGGATCAAGACACCCTTCCCACCAGCTAGCCCGCTGGCTTTCAGGACAACTTCATGGCCACAGGTTTTGACGTAGTTGACAGCTGCTTCGAACTCTGAAGATTGGAATGTCTTGTATCGAGCAGTCGGAATATTGTGCCGGGCCATGAAATCCTTCGAGAAGGCCTTGGATCCTTCCATTCTTGCTGCAAGAGCACTTGGTCCAAAGACGGGAATACCGACTGATAACGCTCTAAAACAGTTCATTTGGTAGGAACGCCTAAAGTACGCACCTTTGCGGAAGCATGTCTCCACTCCATCAACCAAAGGTTGTTCAGGTCCTGGTACAACAAGGTTAATCTAGAATAAGAGTAGGTTAGCTGATTTCACAATAAGTGTCGGAGACGCACATCATGTTTTAACGCAAATTGAACAAGCTGAGGGAAGTCGTCAGGAGAAATGTCAGTAACATTAGTGGTTTTTGGCTCCTGGCTTGTGCCTGCGTTGCCTGGGCAGACGTAGGTATGGTCAAGCAGAGAGGATTGTGAAAGTTTCCAAGCTAGAGCATGCTCCCTGCCGCCTGCACCGAGAAGCAGAATGCGGACAGACATGATAAGATGGAAAATCTCAAGCAAGCCCTGATTGGGCAATTGTCTCGATCACTTTATCCGGTCGGTCCGCCGTTGCTCAACATCCTCGGTGGAGACGAACAGGACATAGTCTAAACGGCAAAATAGACTGTTCGCTCGCAAGACGCGCCCGAGGGAAGATATTTCCTGAAACGAGACCGTATGCAGGGCTCTAACACCGCATGCTGGAGGTGACGGTTTGAAATGCACTGAAGTGCTGTATGGCAGACACGCGACGTGTATGGGGTACCGAATCATTAACGTAGCGAGCACAACGCATCATGTCCATGGATATACGTCTGGTCTCTGTTGGAAAACGTTGGAAAGAACGGTGGTGGTGGCTGCAGAGCAAACAGCGAACCGAGCCTGCAGGACGACACGTGCCGTAAGTTCGGTAGCTATCTGCGGGCTCAAGTTGGACCTCGGCGTTCGCCAACCTCCAGTCTCCCTCCTCCCCCCTCATTGCTCACCAAAACGGACCCCCGGGAGATGGCTTACTCTCGCAGCCCAGCGATGGTTGCAGAGTCGTATGCGGACGTGAGTAGCTTTTTGCGCGCTAATCCAACCTTCTGAACGTGCTTTCTTTACGTTTATAGTCCCCAGGTCCCAACTCCCCCACAGAAGCTTCGTCGGAGGCTATGAAAGCCTTTTATGAAGATATGGAACGGACGCATATCTTGGAACGCAAACTCTCCCAGAAGCACTCGGGTTCTGGCAAGTCGTTTTGGTCCCGCAGGTCGTTCAGGCGTTCAACCACAGCCCCACCTGTGCATCCTACGCCGAGCGACATACCCCGAAATCCTTCCAATGTCGATCTACAAGGCCAAAGCGAAGACAGCTTCAACGATGACCATCACAGCGTAGCTCCGCAGCTGAACTCTTCGCGATCTGTGCTGTCGGAAACAGGAGAGAGAGAAGCTTGGTTCGATAGCGATGCTTGGGCGAGAGTACCAATACCTGGTGTAAAAGCTCACTACAAGCTACACAACCCTCTCGGTCCACGCTGGTATCGCAACCACCATCTTATCCCCCCACACCAGACAAGACCAGGAGCGCG
>Ga0247742_10002976_pt1 | contig 10913 bp, 8 predicted proteins | sample UWRJL208509C2_FD_180944 | JGI IMG/M metagenome (GOLD analysis project Ga0247742, IMG submission 180944) | Plant litter microbial communities from Arlington Agricultural Research Station in Wisconsin, United States - UWRJ-L208-509C-2 | ecosystem: Environmental > Terrestrial > Plant litter >... | reverse complement strand
CATCTTTCCCAGCCTCTCCCAATGCTGTGCACCCCTCTGCAGAGATTATATAAGATGCTTGGGCAGTTGCCCAACTGGGTAGTTTCCCTTGTGGATATATCATATATGATGGGTAACTACCCAGAATTCATACATAAACATAGCATACATGGCTGCTATCTAATAAGTGCGCAATAACGTCCAAAGAGGGCCAGTCGGCTGGCAGGTAAGGGTGCATAGCACGAATCTCTGCAAACTTCATCATGAAATAGTGTTGTATATCACGGTGGACAAGGGCATCTTGGTTCAAGTCGATGACAGACACGCGATCGTCTGGGAATTGAGGTTGAAGTATGCTGATGGCCCGGCAGATATGGGGTTCAGGACAGCTGGCGATGAGGAAGCGAAGGGAGTGGTAGCTACCACTTATATCATTCAAACCTTGACCTATCAAGGACTTGCTCGTCAACGCACCCATAGATAAATATGAAATGAGATTGGGCTGATCTCATTAAAATAGCTATATGTTATTGCAGGCTGGATATTAATGAAATCATTTCATTTCATTATATTTCATTATAGCCTGGGCATTTCATTTCATTGAAATTCATTGTTAACTGGGTATTTCATTGTAATTCTATTTCATTGCTATCTAGGCATTTCATTACTGATGCTGATTTCATTGCAACTTGATATCTTTTATTTCATTACTGATGCCCATATCATTCTATTGGCTATATATTGTGATTCTATTAGATCTATGAGAATTGATGCTTATATAAGCTGATCATGTGACTTTTAAACTGCCTCAAATGACAAGCTGAAACTTCACAAATGAAAAATTATGGCCTCAAATACTAACAAATAGTAAATAATGATGTCACCCCCTTACAATCAGTTTGTATTAATTAATTAATTATATCTAAACACTTAGTTATATATTAGTTATAGTTGTGTAAAAGAACTTGGAGATTTTCATTATAATATATAAAAGGGCATATTACTAAGCTATTCTAGACCTGATTTAAAACTAGTTTGAAAAGTCACATGACCATGGGAACAAAGTCACATGACCTGGCAGATAATGAAATAGACACTTGCAATGAAATGAGTATAAGATCTAGCTTCAATAATATGAAATAGAAGAGCAATGAAATACCCAGCCTACAAAGAAATCAGAATTAGCAATGAAATAGAATTGCAATGAAATATCAAGCTACCAATGAAATACCCAGCTTGCAATGAAATAGAATTACAATGAAATAAAATGAAATACCCAGTTAACAATGAAATACAATGAAATGAAATGATTTCATTAATACCCAGCCTACAATAACATATAGCTATTTTAATGAGATCAGCCCAATCTCATTTCATATTTATCTATGGGTGCGTTGACGAGCAAGTTCTTGATAGGTCAAGGTTTGAATGATATAAGTGGTCCCTACTATTGGCGAAGGGGTAGGCGAACATCTTTTATTGCGAGGCTGATGATCCTGATAATGTCGCACTGGGCGTCATTTCCATTAACTTCGTCAAGACCGTCAATGACGATCAGAGTTGGATATGACTTGAGCCCAAACGTGACAGCATTAAGGAAGCGTGCCATCGTCGCGATCTGCTTAATGGGTTCGATGATGAGGACCTTCATTTGCTCTTCTTGTCCCCTTGAGAAAAGAAAGGGGTCTGCATGAATTGCCTTGTCAATGTACTTCTTGGTGGATGGGAAGGCCTGTATGAGTTGAATGGCCAGCGTGGCGATGATACGATTGCCATCGCTGCAGTTGGCGAACCGATTCGAGGCGAAGAAGGCCCCGACTGAGCGTCTATGGTGCCTGCACAGATCCGCGAATGTGAGGAGTAGAGCCGTCTTTCCGGTGCCAACGCCCCCGTGCACCCACATCATGGTGGTGGAATCGGTTTTTCTCTTCTCCCAGTCGTCCAGCTCCTTGCCAAGCTCCACTCGCGTTTCTTCCATGCACCTTGGCTGGTCGACCCTGGCGCTGGAATCCGGGAGGGCGGCAGGTGATGCATGTTCATGGAGGCGGTCTACGCCTGATATATCATTGTCAAATGTTAGATAAGGTTGCAAGATATATGATCTAGTGCACCTTTGATTGAGGAGTAATGGATATGCTGATCTCTGCCATCTATTCCATAGAACCCAGTAATGAGTAATATTCTTGAGGTAAAGATGAATAAAAAAACCAACCAACGACATTGCCTGCGGCAATGTCTCTGCCACGTCCGCCCTGTCCGCCATCGCCAGCCCCTGCAATCAAAGATGAGTCTAGCACCATAATATCATCAGACAGGCGAGAGCTTACTCGCTGTCGCATCTCTCAAATCTTGGACAAAGAGCCCACCAGATCCGCCGCTGGGTGCTCTAGCTCTACTGTCTCCCTCAGGTAGCATGGTTTTCAAAGAGAAAATGTGAGAGCCAGTATTGAAACTGAGAGCTGTCTGACCAAAAGTGAGAATGAAGAGGAGCGGGAAAGAGTTATGGTTGAAGGTGTCAGGACCAAGGGTATGAACGTGTTGACGATGTGTTCAGAAAAATTTTACGTGTGCTTCAGAGCGTGTCGATGTGCTGGGTTGAAATGTGCTGTGTTTGACATCGGCCGGCGATTGGTGCCCCTGTACGTTGTCTCTGAGTGGTGCATGCCAAATGAAGGAGACAGCAATACTCCTCGAAAATCAGCCAAACTAAACGCATCGAGTAGCGAGCTGCCTCACCTTATCCTCATGCTTTCGTAGTAAAAATCCCAGATGGGTTCACAGCACTGTGATCCAAAACCGGCGACCTCGCTGCTCCAGGTTCAGATCGGGCAGCAAACACATGGCCTACACGTGTGCAGTCCAAAAAATACGCTGTTGGCCCGTGTCGCTGTGATTGTTCTAATCGTCAACCTAATGAGTTACAAGTCCAATGAGCAAAAAGATAGATCGCATACCCTGATAGATATTTCATCAGCGAAAACCTTGCTGTCGCCGTTGACCAGGATCCCTATTGAATATTAGTAGTACATCACCCTATCTGAACAGTCTTACATCCCGGAGGGCAGTAAAGTAGACTCGATCCCAGCACTCTGTCGGTATCAAGGATACTGTAACTGTTACCACCAGGCCCGGAAGACGCAACATAAAGACGAGTGGGGTCGAGCAGTAAAGTGGCTTGGGGTGCTGAGTTGAGGTCTCCCTAACGTCAGAACACGTTTAGATGAGCAACGGATCAAGTTTCATTGTTGAGATGCCATAATATTTTGTCCTATCTCGTCCTAGACATCGGTGGGTATAGTAATCGGAACCCCAACTCTGATCCCGCTTCTTTCATTCTCTCCGCTTGGCCCATGGCGTTGTCTTCGAAACGGTCAGTTCCAGGTCAATACTCGGAGGCAAGAAATGCACTGATTGGATTCGGACCATCGCCTGGACAGCTATCCCTGCTTGGGACATCCCTCCGAACCAGCTTGAGGAGGAGTATCGGCGACCTTATCGCTCAAATTGTCATTACAGCCCCAGCCATTGATCAGTGCCGAGTGTTTGAGAGGAGAGTGGGAGTAACCCAGAATATGGAAGAGAATCCAACCGTCCGCCTTCATGGGTCAAGGTTCGGCCCATGTTGACATTCTCCCTCGGTCTACTAGCAATGGGTGGTATGCCGAGTTTCGGTTTGAGGTCATAAGCTGAGGGTCAGCTTTGATGTTCTCATCACTGGATTGAAAAGGTTTAGCATGAATTGCCGTTATTTCAATTGTTGAAAATCCCTACTTACAGAAAGCAAAACCGACTTCAAGTGTTTCATTGGTGTAGACCATGTTGAAAGAGATGTTGAACACAGGAACGCATCTTATGGGAGATTCTGTTCTTGCATGAATTGTGGTGCTTTGAATAGAAGTGTATGTAACTCTGTTTTCTCCTCAGGTGATACTCAAGTCACCTATTGGTTACTAAAATGAGAAGCATTAACCCTATGAGAATACCGAGCACTTACAAGAGGCCCTGCTGTGATTCTGTGAGATTGATAGTCGTGGTTGGTGCCTAGCTTGGAGAAGAAACAATCAACTTTCGAGGTAACAAAAAAGGTCGGTTAAGTGCACTGTCTGAGTGACATTGCTCCCAGTGTGGGCATGAACATGGAGGAAGACTTGTGAAGCGTTTCTTAGAACTGAGTGGCCAGGCGTGGGAATGTAAATAGATCGCACATAGGCCTCTGCACTCTGGAGTTTGCGTTATTGGCCAGGCCTTCGACGCGTTCCTCAACCGTCTCGGGGTGCCAGTGTTCAATTGGCCCACTGCATTTCTTATGCTCTCCAGTTCCTGGCTGCGATCTCACTGCAGCTAACGTTCCCTTGACTTTCCCAACCATACACTGCCCGGCAGCATCTTCTGCTCCATCGACGCCTTTTTAGGCCTTCCTCAATATCCATCCATCCCCATCCTGGTTGTTGCGGTTTTCTGCTCCATCACTGCAAGCTCAAGGCTCCTGGAGATCTTCGTATCTTGCATTATGCAGCCAATTTGCACTGAGAAGTTGGGCCAACCTTGGGGATGAGGCTGAGGCGCCTATTTTGACTGGGGAAAGTGTAGTAGAGGTCGGTCACATCCTTTCCCCCTCTGTTCCGAACACCAATCTGACGATTGACCTCCTAGTTTGTGAACTTACATCATCCTTCATACCGTTCCCGTCCTCTCGCCATCTTCTCGCCTCGCTGGCCGACGTCGCTATCATTCAGTTCTGTCAATCATCGAATCCAGGCAAATACGTGCACCAGCAGTCACTGCCAAACCTCCATGTGGCATTTAGTTTGAAGTGTCTTCAAACAACCGAACATGGACTTTCCTTCCTCTGGGTGCTCTACACTCATTTTGACGCACCATTTTTTAAGACCCATACAGGTGGCCCGTGTCCCACCGCTATACCCCTACTTGTACCACATCTGCCTTCAAACATTCTGGCAGGAAAGCCCTCTACACCTGTGTTCAACATGTATTTACAGTCCTGAGGATGTCGGTATCCTGTCTATCAAATCGACTACAACTTCTCGTCATCGTACTCTGTAATGCAAAGAGGTACATCTTCTTAAGTTATTGCATATCCCTTCTGATGAGCCACCTTTCAGATCTCCTGCAAACCGCTTTGGCTCCAACACCCATTCGTACAAAGGCCATGTCCCACTTCCACCTATCACATAACAGCAATCAGTGAAGCGGCGCATCAAGCCATTCAAACTAAGCTCGACTCATGACATATCCTAGTCAGCCTCGTTCAGCATCTTGCTTCTTGTCAAAAATCGGGTTATTTCTCGTCAAGCTCCCACTGAGCACAATATCAATCAAAGTTAAACAACCATGAGACGCAAGCACTATCGGCAGTGGCGGGTTGGCAGGCACATCTTGATTTGCATTGAACAGGATTCGAAACACTTCCTCTGCGTTCAACTGACATCGTCAAGTTGATGGTGCCTGGACAACCGACTTTCAATATTCTGAAGGATTGGTATGGAATAATCTGCACATTCAGCCTTCAGTTTGGCTCGCAGGAAACTCGCCATGGTTCGTCTCGCCCTTATCACCTTTTTGAACCCCCACTTAGGCATTGAACTCTTGCAGTCTTATTCTACATACCGCCTTGCACGTCAGGTTTGCATCTTCGCGCCATCTCCTACTCCTCTGACCAAAACCATCCTGGATCTCTCGTAATCAGTCCACCAAGCTCTCCGTTCATCCGTCCGCCGACCTGGCTTTTCGCATCTATGACCTTTATCCTTCCTCTCAACAGAGTCAGCACTTTCTCTGCTGTCTTTTCGTCGCCCAAATCCAAACAGCCTGTTGGGAGAAACACCTGAATGCTATCCCTCGCATCAGCAAGCACTCATCACTGGTACCCACAGAACCCGCCTGCCCATCTGATATCAAAGCCTGCTAGAGCCCTCCTCGATATTTCAATAACCTTCTATCATCTGCGTCCTGGCTTTTTGTATTTCTGCATGGCGTGTACTTCTGGAGACCTCCGTACCCTGCATCACGCAGTCATACACGATTGGCGTGGAGAAGTTGGGCCAACGTTGGAGGAAGAGTCTTGTACTCTGGTTGGGATTGGTCAGTCACATTCTCCCTCATCTCCAAACATCAATCTGATAATCGACCTCTTCCAGTCCACGATCCCAGTCCCACGTACTACCCCTCTCTCGTTCTCTCCTCAGTGGCTTCGGTTGCCATTGTCTGCCCCTACCAATCATCGAACCCAGACAAATACCCATGTATGAGCAGCCATTTGGAACCCATAGCGAACCCCATCTCATTATGTGGGACGCCCTCTACATTTGCACTCACTGTGAGGCAATGGTGCATATATTTTCAGAATTTGCAGTCATAAGAAGGTGGTGGGCATTTGCGAGGACAAGGGGGTCGCCGTTGTCGTGTAATGCAAACTGTATGTTCCTTATCACATATTAGTATATTGCATCCCTTCTGACAAGCAATCTTTTAGATGTCCTGCCAACCGCTGCGGCTCCATCGCCCACATCAGGAAAATCAGTTTGGCCATCAACTGAACTTAGGTAATTTGATCTGTGATCGAGTTACCTAAGTCCATCCCAGTAGCTCTGTGGTGACCTGAGTAGACCTGAGTAAACCTCAGAATATATATAATGACTATTCTAAGATTAATTTACTTTAATATCAAGCCCTAAGTAATATAGACCTGTATTTTATATATAAAAATCTAGACTTGTTGTATGTGTGACTGAGTGGAGACTTGGTGAGAATATACTCGTACCTTCATATCTTCTGAACGGCTGAGTATTTTCTCTTGAAAATTTTTATAACCTCTTCGCATTTTTAATGCGCTTCCAACGAGTCCATGCGCGTGTTAACGCGTGCATTATTTGTTGTGTAAGATATGAATCTTTGTTTTGTTGCACGGGAGGGTTGTACTCGCACTCTCATATCTTTGGAACGGCTACACTAATTCGCTTCGGGATTTTTTTAACTTCTTCGCATTAATTATGCGCTTCCAACGAACCTATGCGCGTAATTATAGGTGCCCTGGTTGTTACGCTACTTGCTGACCTTTGGTTTCAATCTTATCTCTATACATTATCTACACCTATGAGGCTATATATTATTAAATCATATCTTTTTTACTGTTTCTGAAATCTCCTCAATTTCAGCTCTCCAACAAGCCCACTTTTGTCGCAGTTGGATCAGTACTTGTCCCAGAATGAACGACACATCACCATGGTCACTCCTGGTGATGTGGCCTTGAGATTATACAAGAATGTTTTTTTTCTATCTAATTTGAGTGCTATTATCTATCTTTTTTTTCAAATCTACTTACTTACAAGATGACTAATACAGTATATAATGAGAGGTAATTCGATTTGCAGAAGATGAGGACAGCCTGTCCCTCATTTCCCACGCACAATTACCTCACGTGCTGGCAAGTTGAACAATTCCTAAGTACAACTTGTCGCCCTCATTCGACTTCCTCCCCCATTTCATCTATCAGGTAACAGGAAGAATGAGCTGTGTGCCCCTCCCCTTCAATAGGGATGTGGGCCAGCTACATTCTCAGGTATGTTTCTCATATTCACCAAAGAATGCCAGGACACAGGAATGCAAGGATGTGGGAATGCGCGGATGCGGGAATGCAGGAATGCAAGGACATGGGGATGTGGGAACGCGGGATGCAAGGACATGAGGATGCGGGGATGTGAGGAGTTGAGAATGTGAGGAGACGAGAATGTGAGGAGGTGAGAATGCGAGGAGGCAAGAATGTGAGGAGGCAAGAATGTGAGGAGGTGAGGACTCAAGCACACGGGGACGCAAGGACTTGAGGAGATGAGAACATGGGCACACGAGGACTCAGGAACGCGAGGAGGCGAGTTCCACGGGGATGCAAGGACTCAAGAACATGGGATGTGAGGACTCAAGAATGCAAGGAGGTGAGTTCCACGGGTATGCGAGAACTCAAGAAGGTGAGGACGCAAGGACTTGAGAATGCAGGGACACAAGAAGGTGAGGATGCGGGGATGCAAGAACTCAAGAATGCGAGGACTCGAGGACGCAGGGATGTGAGGAATTGAGAACCCAAGGACATGGGGATGTGAGGACTTGAGGACGTGGGGACGCAAGGATGTGGGAACGCAAGAACATGAGGACCCGAGGACTCAAGAACCCAAGGACACGGGACGCAAGAACACAAGGATGTGAGGACTCGAGAACATGAGGACTTGAGAACGCGAGGACTCGAGAACATGAGGACTCAAGAACGCGAGGACTCAAGTACACAAGGACTCAAGAACATGAGGACTCAAGGACACAGGGACTCAAGAACGCAAGGATGCGGGGACATGGGGATGTGAGAACGCGAGGATGCGGGGACACAAGAACACAAGGATGCGGGGACACGAGGACTCAAGATCGCAGGGACACGAGGACTCGAGAACACGGGGATGCCAGAACTCGAGAATGCGGGGATGCCAGGACTCGAGAACACGGGGACACAGGTGTGCATGGACACAGGGATGTGAGAACAGGAGGAGGCAAGGGTATCAGAACATATGTACATTGTATTCATTATTTGCAATATGATTTATTCTGCAATACTATAACAAAATTATGAGTTCTCAAGAAGCATAGAAGCTACTATGAGTCAGACCTAAGGATCTCTTAGTGTCTCTGAAAGTTACCTGAATGCAACCTAGGAAACAATAACCCTCATAGGGCGTGCTTGAGAGCAACTTGAGTTGCTTTTTGTCTCTCAATCTCTGGATGACCTAGGTCGACCTAAGTTGCTTTTTGGCTACCTAAGTATACCTAAGTTTGCGCAGGTCAAAAGGTCATTTTCCTGATGTACTTTAATTCGCCAGTATGCCTCTATTCCCTTGTCAAAGGATTGCAGTAGAAGGATATCACCTACTTTAAATTGTCGGTATCACTCTACTCCCTCCGCCACTGGCTTTAAATCTGCGGTAGCTATACTCTCTCGTCAAAACGTCGCAGTAGATAGGTATCTCCACTCCCAAAATAGAGATATTTCTCTACCTCCTCTTCCAATTCTTGAAATTAGACGCTCGATTTAGGTCATGATTGGATTCCAATTACTGACGGATGAGCCACCAAACCTTGCGCTGATCCCCCATACTCAGTATCTTAGTGTTCGAGAACCTTGCAAACATCGCAGTAGTAACACCGTGATTGAAGCTAGATGTGTGCCTATACTCCCTCCTCGAAACATCGCAGCAAAAATATACCACCTCTACTCCCTTGTTGAAGTGTTGTGGTAGAAAAATATCGCCTACCTTGAGTTGACCTGCTTAAAGGAGGTGCTATGCTCCTAGTGTAACTTCCTTGCCATACTCCCTTGTCAAAAAGTCGCAGAAACTTACCCTTCACGTAGGTAGTATGCCTCTACCGCCTTGTCAGAACATCGCGGAAGAACCATATCCTTCACGTAGCTGTACCGCCTGGTCAAACCGCATGCTATAAGTGGCAGTAAAATGCAGTCAAGATATACCTCCACATTATGCACCTCTAGTAGGATATTTATATTCGAGAGTTCCTTTAATTCATTTCGATGCGTAAGAATTTTAGTTTGATATAAGACAAGTTATATAATGGTATCTATTCATCTTCCGCCGGCTCTAGAGAATTCGAGTTAGAGTTACCCTCTCCCTTCTCAGCCGGATTTGCCACTGGAGTCTTGACGAGTTTCCATTCAAAGCCTAAATCCAATTCCTTCAAAACCTTCGCATGTCGTTTCATGATGAGGAGACTGAGACGCTGCTGATACTGCTTTTCAGGGAGATTGCCCTTGTATAGGTCGTCCACAGACAGTTCGTTACCTGCGAACCATTTCATGGCACTGGATACGAATCCACGTTCACGAGGATGGAAATAATCGGCGCCAGTCATGTTCTCTATCGTCCACACGCCCTTGATCCAACCACCGACCCAGAGGACCTTCGAGAAGAAGAAATCAAGTAGGGCATCGTCCACCCTACATCCACAGTTTAACAAGCCAGGTGGCGGAACTTTTGGAGATACATGGCGCTTCCCAGGGATATTCTTGACCTTGGCCCCTGGACGCCCCCAGCCGTCGCGTATATGATTCGCCTTGTCCTTGTAGTTGTGAACCATACAATAGGAATTCCCGGTATCCAATACCAAAAAGTGTAGGGCTACTTCGCGTGAGTGAGAGGCGGCCTGTTCAAGAAAGGTGGGGTCGAAGCGAGCCATGGATCGTATATTCGCGGGGACAGGGGTTCCGCGATCGATAAATTCTCGGAGGGTGGCGATCCCTTGCTCTTCACCGATGAAATTTATCAGTGACTTTTGTGTCTTAGCAGTACATATTGACTTACCTTGTAGTAAGGTCTTCTGAGGTTCGGGCTGCCATTGCCAATGGTGATTGAGCTCATCTATCTAGCCAGTCAGCTGAGTACGATATCAATGATGAACACTTACGGAGAGTATTTTTGGCTTCCTTGTGCAAAGCACGATATTTGAGGCGAGTATCTGGATCATTTTCTTCATCTGTTGATGAGCCGTACTCTGAGCGCACACGGTCGTCTCCTTCTATTTCTGCGAGTTCTTGAAGCTCCAAATCATCAATAGTAGCATCGGCCTCGGAATCTGAGCTGTACAGGTTGGTCTTCGATTCAGAGGAATCTGAGTGGTAGTCCGCTGTCAGGACTCAGAAATGTTTGGAGTAAAACCCTCCAACAACTGCTCAAGCTACTTTGCAGAATATTAGACATTGCCACCATACGGTAAAGCACTATAGACTCAAGGTCTAGAACCCAAAAGGCCTTGTCTATAATTAGAAAGTTAGCGCACCATTGTTCAGTCAGCGCACCATTGTTCAGTCAGTGCACCATTGTTCATTACCAATCGCTGACTTAAATAGACCTGCTCTCTAAGCGCTG
>Ga0247742_10002973_pt1 | contig 10924 bp, 15 predicted proteins | sample UWRJL208509C2_FD_180944 | JGI IMG/M metagenome (GOLD analysis project Ga0247742, IMG submission 180944) | Plant litter microbial communities from Arlington Agricultural Research Station in Wisconsin, United States - UWRJ-L208-509C-2 | ecosystem: Environmental > Terrestrial > Plant litter >... | reverse complement strand
CGGTTTCTTTCGCAGGGCCTAGTCTGCGTCGATGAAGAATGAGTAGTTCGCCGTTGGGTGCTTCGGTATGTTACCTTCTCTCTCTCTCTCTCATTTGGTGGGTATATGCATTGGCAAGCGTAAACTGACGCTCAGGACTACAGGCACGGGACGCTATTACCATGCATACAGGTCCACTTTACGAATGAAGTTTCGAAACTTTCAACTGCACCTCACTGGCCGCTCGGAAGACGAGGATTTTATTGAACCATCCGACATTCCTCTCTTTGCGACATCCGCTCGTTGATGCTGGTCTAACTGCTCGAGAGGCGCAGCTCGTCCAGGACGCCATGATCTCACCAAAGTTTTTTGGTTCAGTGCCAACGTTTTGGCTTGGTATGCAGGTATGTCGCGGTGTATTCGATGTGAACCTTTGGCGTAAAACTCACAACTTTCCTGTTCTAGATGCTACACGTGTACTAGCTTTCGAGGATTTCAAGGTCTCCGATACCTCGAGTCCTGAGGTCTTGAGAACCATCGGTTGGGATAGTAACGAGGCATGGTAGACTTTCTATCGAGTCAAACATCTGCGTAAGTGAGACTGTCAGTTCGACCATTCGGACCACTGGACTTTATATATGCTCTCAATTCTACCTCCACAGAAGAGAAGTATAATATTTCTGTTCTGGCAATAAATTGAATTCATCTTATCCTCGTACTGTTGAAAGTAGAATCTTACCGAAACATTCTCCTCGGCAGGAAGTGGTCGGCGGGGTAGGTGTGCGGCTATGACTGTCAGAGAGCAGGATCCAGTCCTCATTTAAAGGTGTCTATCAGATTTTCTCATGGTTTCATTCGAAGGAGCAAGTCATGCGCTGATAACTGACTGTGAGATCGCGTTGGGTGCTTCAGACACCTCCCTAGTTCGAGATCCATCTGGTTAGGTGGATATACATGTATGTTACCTTTCTCATACATTCTCGTCTTTATAGTCGTCTTCGCGATGTTTATTCCTGCCTTCACTCAGGTTTTACTCTCAAGTCCGTGGTGTCACGATAGGCTGAATGTATGATCTGTTCTATTGAGCCAGCCTAGGGTTGCGATGAATATACCGCCAGCTCGTTTAACACCTTTCTCTTGAGGCTCTTCAATATAATTCCATCGACACAGGTGGCTACGGTCACGGTACATCTCGCCAAGTAAATCACCGATATCGGCACCACCCAATGATCCAAGATTCGAACCCGATTCGTCTATGAATTCCACTGGCACCTAGGCGCAGTATTGTCCTTTCGCTAGGCCCTGCTTCATCCAGGCTGAAACGTCGCTCTTGCGGTCGTTGGATTTGAACGCGAGGCAGAAAGCTCTAGTTAAGCACCGGAAAGATCTCATTGACAGCGATGGAGTTGAATAATGAAGTCGTGACAATCATGGAACGAAAAAGAACGAAAAGATACGCTCGCATCCCAGAAATATTTCTGCGATTTATTATTGAGTTTTGTAAGTTCGGCAGTCTTTTCACCAATCGTCTGCAACGATGTAATTATGTGTGCAGCCCTGCGTCAGGTATAGACTCCCCGCCCTATCCCAGATTTCCGCTCTTTAAGTCCACATTCCTCCAAATCGCGGTCAGAAAGAAGCTGTGACGGAAAGTCCCATGGGAATTGAAGATACGTACCTGAAATGGGTCTCAATGAAACTTTGTACGAAGTTACACGGCTTGGGACTTTGTGAGACTTGGGACCTTATAAGTCATGGAGGGCCTTCACAACAATCCACTCAACCCACCACTCATCCATTCTATCCGTCATCCCATGGGCCTTTACGTGCACACTTGACGCACTGGCAGAAGCGGCAAAGGCACTTCTGGTGCGGCCCGCCACGTTACCATGAACGTTGCTCATTCCTTCGCGTCGAGAACACAATGAGCATGGTTAAATTAGGACATACAGAAATTATTGGCTGTATGACATCCCTTGGTTCGTAAGTTCTAATGGCCACATGCGTGAGCCGGGGCAAAAGAATGAGGGGGCCCAGGCCTTTGTGAGATAGTAATGGTTGAGAAAAACGAGGAAAATACGAACTCCGCATCTCAAGTGCCACCGCAACCATGGAAGAATGAAAATGAAAATGAGCAAAAGCACCACTCAACCATATAGTAGTAAGCATGCATATACCCTGAGTGTACATAGAACATGCAAAATTTGGGTTCGTCACATCTGCAAGTATTCAATGCATGAATCATTTATGACACTCACAGGACCCTCCGTTTTGCCTTAGAAATATATAGAGTATACTCAGGAGAAGGTATTGAGAGAGACGTACCTAGATGTCGGAACACAGGTTTGGAACTATGATAGAGAAAGGAGTTGTACAGAGGCTTCATATATCAGGTGTTTCTAAGAAGGGTAAACAACATTACAAAATGTAGAAGAGTACAAAAATAGGTAGAATAAGTACAAACACGGTGAGGCAGTTCAAAGATCTGGGTTGCCAAAAGTAGGTGAGGGGGAGTACAAACGGGGTGGGGAAGCTATGGATTGTAACAATCAATCCATTGAGAGCCAAGGGCCCGGGTCGCATTGCTGAAATCAACATAGGAGACAGCTGAGGGAGGTATAGTAAGGATGTTGGAAGGGTCGGGCAATCGTGCATCAGGTGGGACAAACATGAGGTGTGCTTGTCTGTCTGCAGAAAGAAGCCATCCAGTGTGCAGTTGGCCATAAGAACAATTCGGGGACTGCTCTCTAATGTAGTGAGGACCGGTCATCGAGGTCATCGAAGTTGGTGAGGCCCAGGTACGTCCGTTCGCACCTTCAATACAACCACCTCTAACTTTACTTTAGTCTCCAAGACGCGGTCTAGAAGTTCATGCATCGCCACGGCCAACTTCAAAACACACGACGTGGTGAACAAGCACCAAGAGAGGACGCACAGCAAATACGTATACCTACAACCCCTTCTTTCTACTCGTGCTCGTTTTAGCTGACCTGCTTCTCGTACCTCAGGATCAGGGACCTTCCTCATATCCACAAAGACAGTCTATTTTGCATACGCGATCAATGTCCGTTGGAAAATTCGATGGAATATCGAATACTCGTCACCCAGTACGACTATGTGTGCTCCTACGACCACCTCTCGACGGCTTACGTTTGGCTGATATGAGACTTGTTACAGGATTCTAATCGACACCACTTTTGCAAGCTGACGTTCTCCTCCAGCACTCTAAATGCACAAACCCGCGGAGTTTCATCTTGATCGCGAAATATCTGGGGTGCGGCAATATTCTATCTACCACAATAGCCACAGGTATTCTCAAGCGTGCTCAGGTTGCAGCTGTTGTCTGGCGGTAGTCCTTTCGGCATTTTTTTCCCTTCAAATTCCATTACCTTCAGCATCTCCTTAAAGTTCTCGTTAACACTAATGCAACTTGCACTTGTAAGTATTCTTGACGTTTCGTGCGTATTTTGACCTACTGTAGGTCCCTGTGAAGGTGAATTCTTATGTCGAGCGCCGATCTTATCCCCTTTGTTATGCCCTTCACGAAGCATTCCCCCTTCACCATCTCATAGATTTGGGATAATATACACATGTATGTCGTTAGTTGCCTTTTCCCCGATCTATACCGCTCCTAGTTATTTGGACTTTCCTTAGAATGTGGGAGACGTGCAACGTAAATATACCAATAGAATTGGTGTTTATCTGGTAAATGGCAAGACATAATGACATCCGGAGACGGGGGAATATCTTGTGTATCTATGTTTCGGTGGTCAGCCAGTAAAGGCCATACCTTACGGCGTTGCAAGAAGGCTATCTGACAGAGAGAAACAGACAGTTCGGGCTACATGCCAATCAAACGCCAAATCTTCATTTGGATTCACATTCAAGCAAGACTTCTGAGGCTCCTGGACTTGATCGGTCTCTTATTCATGGACTTTTCCTTCTCTCGAACCTGGTCATGCGAGCTGCCGATTTCTTTCATAATTACATTCTCTCTCCTACTGTCATCTAGATCATCAACGGTCCATGTTACCCCATCCAATGATATCCACCTCTCGCAGGATGATGAAACTCAAGTGTGGTCGAAGTCCGGGCCACCAATTCAAAGCATGCTCGAGCGCTCACTTCACCATCGATATTTCTTGTCATCATCAAATCATTCGGCTTTGCTTGCTTCGCTCCAGCCATTTGAATTCTCAAAACTATTTTTCTAACTCGTGTAGCTAGAATGGAGTTCCAACAGACGAAATCGTTGTATAGATAATAGAGTAAATACAGCGATCCGATATGCGCCTGATAAACAGCGCCTAAGAAATAGACGTCAACTCGGGTCTCAAGGTATATTTGGGCCCTCTAGACGATAACTTTGGGAAAGTGTCCGGTAGACGCACGTCAGTATTTCAGCAAGTGAGTCACGACCCACAATCTGCCCACATGCGCGCCTTTAGTCGAAATATCGATGATTGAACCCTTCCCTATTTATCTTCCAGCCAACTTTTGCGGGATTCCCAAGCGGGTTCCGAGCCTCCAACCATTTTCCCATCATCCTCAACTTGAAGTCGTTCAGCTTTGCTTCGGCATTCGACCAGGACTATTTATAGTGATGAGGCTTCTGCAACCTCCAGACCGAGCGTACTCAACTTTTAAGGTCGTATTCTGCTGGGTTTGTGAGATGTAAGTATATTCGTGGGCGACTAGCAAACAGGTAGCGTACGGAAGGAGATTGATTTCACCAACGACAAAAATGAGTAACGTAAGCACTCCCAAGAATGGAAGAATGCCAAATGGGTATGGAAGCCTGCGGAACAAAGTGGCCGCGGATTTAGATTCCGCCACTTCTCTTCCCTCTTCGGGTCAGTCGTAGAATCATTGACCCAGCGTTCACTTCCTCGTGGTCGGCTGACGACTAGGATTATGCAGACACGGAGCCACGAACACGGCTTGGACGTGACACGGAGTCTGCTACCTACGCCCACGCCCTGCTCTTACCGCGAGCTAGCACTCAGAGACACCAGCTCCAGCCTTGTACCTTATAAACCACCTCATCCAGGTTTTCGTCTGTCTGCTCCTTGGAGCCTGACAAGTGAGCGCTAGTGAGCTTCTACAGCTCTCAGCGCAGCCCCGAGAACCTCAGGCCTCAGGATCTACAGTGTGCACTTTACACCATGGAAGACCGTCGACTGTCAGTGCATGAACACCTCAATCGCCTTTAGGCTCCATCGCCTCCAGCCGGTTTTCATATGCATCACTACCCACCTTCAAGTTAGAGATGGCGTCGATGGCTGTATAAGTGCTCACGTACGTCTTTTCGTGCTGTCTATCGCGGGGAGGGTCAAGGAGGGTTTGGTGGTACGTTCCCACTTCCTTTGCGTTTCTTTTTTCACCGCATATTTACCCTGCTCTTTATTCTTCTACGTACTTTCTCCCCCCCCCACATGTCCACCCATCCCTCATTCTATCCCTCCTCTGTTTGTCCTCAAGGCAGAAATCACCTTAACTCTGCTGCCATCCCCATTTGATCCCATTTCATACCACCTCATATCTTCCGCTCCCTTCATTCCTACCTCTTCCTTACTACTCTCGCCTCCTCCCTTCATTCCTTTCTCCTCTTCTTCTGATCCCGTTTCGTTCATCAACATCTCAACAAAACACGAAAGCTAACACACACTTTCCATAGAATGGCCAAATCGACCAAGACGAAGAATCCCGTCTGATATCTGTGCTTCTCGAGTCGACTTCGTGAGTCTTTTTGCTCATTTGAAGCCTTGTTTTTTCCTTCGATTTCTTCATTCCTCTTACCTCTACTCCTCTTATCCTGTCTCCCTGCCCGTCCTCCCCTTCTCCCTTCTACATCTATTTCAAATTTGTCGCGACTTCTCTTTCCCAACCTGACCCGAGCTGGAGCCTGAACTGATGCATATACTTAACAGGGACTCGATTCCAGACGCGCTGATAATCCAACAGCGTATGAGGAAGAGGATGAGGTCGATTGTGAGAACTAAAGAAGGGTACGTTTCGTTCGTTCGTTTGTTCTGTTACATCTTTTGCATTCTATCGCCTTTTGAACCCCTACGCCATTTCATTGTCGTCCTCGAACTGCAAGCGTCTTCAATGTTCATACCTCAGGTTCCTTCCTTGCAAGACGCACCTGAGCCGTTCCCGTTCCCGTTACTTTGCGTTATCTCGGTTTTCTTTCTCCCAAACTCAGCGTGACTTGGATATGAAGGCCTTCATTGTCCCTTGAACGCTTCACGCATTACCTTTTTATCTCTACATCTGCGAAGACGCACCCGCACCCGCACCCTCCCCAAGCCTCTTCTCGGCTGTGTCATCTCGTATGCTCTCTTCCTTTCCTTTTCCGTGTCTTGGATGTAGTGGCATTTTCTGTCGTGAAAGTATTAATTACCTTGTGCGATCGTCAATTTCTGACCATTGACCTTGTGCACTTTCTATTCCATAGCAATATATCTGTTTCTATCCTTGAAGTTCCTCTTCTCTTCTCGGACGTGCTCTGGTTATTCTCTTCACAAATAAACCTTTAGTATTATTCGAGATAACGGCCTTTCATCGTCGTGTGATCATATTCTTCATCTCCCCGTCAAATTATGTTCTTCTTGTCGTCTTCATCTTCAGTTTCGGTTTCAATTTCACGCCCGCATCCATTTTTACTTTGTTCACCTTCCTTCCCGCCTCCACTGGCCCGACGATGTCCCTCTTCTTGCCTCCAAGTTTCGGACCTTCTTGCCGTTCTCTGAATATCGTGGCTCTAGCCTTCAACTTTGGTTCTGACCTGGATTTTCCGTTCGTATTCATCTTCATTATATTATCGTTGGCGTTTATGTGTTCCGGATGGTCGTTTCCTTTCCACACTCGCATCCCAGCTTGGATGTGGCGGCTTTCGTTGGGTTGGAAAGATCTACCCTTCATCTTCGACCTTTGATATTCGACCTCTGAGCCAACCCGCATTTTGCACATTGTTCTACTTGGTTTTTGGCTATATTCTTTACCTTCCGCTTTCTGCTTCAAAGTCAAAGTCTTCCAATTCGGTTCTGGCTTCGACTTCACACCCGCATCCATTTACATTTTGTTCATCTTCCTTCTCGCCTCCATTGGCATGATGGTGTTATCTCTTGTCCCTCTTCTTACCTCCGAGTCTTGAACCCTTTTCCTGTTCTCTGAATATCGTGGCTCTCGCCTCTCAATTTTTCTTCGTACTTGGTTTAGACCTGGAGTTCCCGTTTTTATTCATCTTCGTATTCACATTTGCACAGCGGCTCTTTCTCTATTTCGCTTCGGCGTCTGGGCGCTTTGTATTTCTGAACTTTCTCAGCTACCACGCCTGCTCGAGACCCAAGGCACAGCACAGTAAGGCTGAGAGTTTGATGGTCAATTAGGTCGTCCAGTCTTGGAGTTCTTTCTTCCCCATTTGGATGCGGACAGTCCGACAGATACTGGTGCCGATGCCAATAGATTTACCCGTACCGAGCCGGAGCGCGGTGGCTTGCCCCGAACCTACGGAATGCCAGGCACAGTTCTTTTTTCTTCGTTCCTACTGGCATGTTCATCGCCCGGTGCATGCTGAATCGACCTAGGATCAAGGCCACCAATGGCGTGACAACCAACATCATGACCATGGACGCACCACAACCCTCCCGTCCTTCAGTTGGTCCTGTTCTGCTCATACAGTCTTCCCCCACCGCAACACGGCTCACGCAATAACGAACATTGGAATCGACAACACAAGACCTTGTCACCTTCACCACCCGCGGCCTTGATGCAGGTGGTTGACATGTGTTAGTAATCCTGGCGCCAGAGCGGGGGTTACGTTTAATTGTATGTTCTATTTCTATGCCCCATTTGTTCATTCATTCCAACAAGTTCAACAAGCTGACGCGTGCAAACCTTCTAGCTGCATCATTCTACCCTCCTCTCTGAGACTTACCCAGACGCAGCCCACCGCACCCACTCCCATCACACATGGTGCATCTCCGATGGACTAACGATCCTCCTCGACTTTCAAGAGCACATTTGCCCTCGAGCGGTTCTATTCGAACGTTCGGAATTGAGTTCGTTTATCGAGACGCAGACATACAAGAGGACGTCCATCCCAGAAAAGAGGCTGTTGTTGTTTGGATTGGATCATGTACGTTTTTTCTCGTCCAGTTATCTTGAATTTTGTCTCTGATGCGTCTTTTGTTTACTCTAGATTAGCGGTGGGGGATAACTACATCCCCATTTCTTTTTCTTCCCTCTTCTCATCCAATCAAGTCCCCATTGGTGCCCTATCCCGTATCTCCCTTTCACACAGTCTCTGGCGGCTCCGGCTTTACAATTGCCTCCCACACGAACACCTCCAGAACATCCCAAACTCTCTCATCATCACTCTCTCACGACATCATTGGCCTAAATCACCCTCCTAATAGCATTCCTTGCTCGCTGCTTCTATTCACGTAGCATAGGAGAAACACTGCTCGTGCGACGTTATATGATGTCAATAGGGCGTGTCCTGGAATCGGAGGAGTTCCTCCCGTACGAAGACGAGACGGCGGCGTTCGCATGAAGCGTTCGGAGGGCTGGGGAGACGACTCCGATGTGGTGATGCAGAGGATCCATTAAGCTCCTCAATTTGAGCATGGCAAACCCCATCCCCTGGTCCCTTGATGGTCTATACCCCCTCGACGCCAAACCGGGCTCAACCGTACATATGCGGATCCAATCAATTCGTTTTCCCGAATCCTCGAACGCATGTAATGCCTTCGGCTGTCCTTCGAGGGCCGAGCCCAACGTTCGTCCAAATACCAACAGGAGCGTATACTCCAACTCGGGATCGTCAGGCGCTCGCGGACACGTGGCTCTCCACGCTTCATCACAGCCTCACGGATGCCTATGTTTATGAATCGATCCCTGTCTAGACATGGCCCAGGGAGGATAGTCAGCGTTCGAATTCAAGATCTCCTCGCACTCGAATGCTGGCGACGGAGGAAAGGGGAAGCACCGAACTACGAATCAATATCGATGGTAGTCTTTCGGAGACGGTGTCGTGACTACGCCTTCGCCTACGGCATTGGTAGAATACCCTCCTTGTCTACTACTGCGAAAACTTCAATTCACACCCGTACTCAAATGGGCGCTTCATCCAACCACCGCGGTTTCGTCAGCACGCGTATCCGCCTCGATGCCCAGGCCCGTGGTATCCGTTGCTCAGGCTACCGCAAAGGAAGGAGCACGAGTCCTACGCTTATCAACCTAAGTTGCCTCTTCGCGATTGGTATCGTGAACCTGAAGGGGGAAGACCAACAGTACTCTCGAGATAGCAATGTGTTCTCATTCTTACGACCTGAAGGTCTGCGGACCTTTCTTCATTATGCGAACTTGGCGTAAACGCGCCACATCCGAGTCAGTGTGTTCTTCCTTTTCTTCATCTACTTTCAACTGATACATATCCGTTCTAACTGTTTCTGCTAGATGCTCACGAAGTGGGCATATCACGTTCGGAAGAAAGCTATATATGACGCAGAGCACAATCGTCCTTTATCCTCACCTTTCGAGATCATGACCGACCCCAGAATTGGAGTCAAGGCCCATAGATACCGCTTGTAAATCTGTTCATAGGTGACGAATATACATTGGTGGATCTGCTTGACCACACACTGTACATGCAGCCGCCACATGCTTTTCCCTCGCCCGATCTCTCGAGAAAATCAAACCACAGCGTCGAGTTATTGGCAACTCCGTCTGTTGCTCCACTAATCCTACCCTCCGGGCCTCTCCCTTCCCACCAGAGTTGTATATACAATGATTGGAGAAGAACAAGACACCATGGAATGTCGACGGACTTCCCGATGCTAGACGCGCTCATAATGTCTCCCTACCTCGACGTGCTCGCTCTGAACCGCGCGTGCAAGTCTTATATGGCCAATAAGGACCCAGGAATTATTTTCGTCCACGTCTTGCAAAACGTCAGCAAAGGCGTTATGGTTCATATCCCTGCCTTTCATACACGTATCCCTACTTCTCTCTGGGAGGGTTCTACGCCAACCTCCCGAAGTGATGTACGTCGGTGGCGCAGAGTCGATGCGTGATGATATCCAGTTGGATGAAATGCCTGAAAACTGCAGATGGGAAGGAGCTGGAGGTGGGAGCGGTGAGTATCATAGGAGTCAACGTGTTACATAGGTACACGTGTATTAGTTTTTCCCCACCTCTACCAATAGTTACGATTTCATGGCCTCGTAGATGCACTAATTCTGAAACCCTCTTCAAGACTACAATTAGCAAGACCAGTTTGCTAGACAGCTACCTGGGAATTGGGAGTCTTTTTAAATAGACACTGCTGGCAGCCGACTATTTAGAAGGGAGGGTAAATAGGATATAAATGTCTATTCATTGTTTAAAAAATTAACTGTGACAAAACCTAGGCAATTTTGGAGTTTACTTGATGTCAAAATCCGGGGTAAATTTCTTCCAATTGTTGACTTTGATTTCTTTTTGTCAAGCACCCACAATGATAAATTTACACGATTCGATAAATTTAATGACGTCATTTCTGGCTGTAAAATGACGTCATTAAATTTATCGAATTGTGTAAATGCTTCATTTACAGCCAGGCAAAATCGTCAGGAAACTTATTCTTTTTAAAAATTTTACTCGTACTTTGTATGGTAACCAAATAGTTCAAAATCCTTTCATTTATTGACCGTAATTTTTTAAACAATGGAGACACATTTAACGACTGTTTATTCCCTACGTTAAATAGTCGGGTGCCAGCAGTGAGACTATGTGGAAAGTAAGTCGAGAAATCCAATTCTCGACAACGCCTGATATGGATGGGTAGCTACCATTTTTGTCACGATGGCTGGACTATTACCAGGCAGGTTTTGTAACCACCAGCCCACATCTCAGTGATAATGATATTATCAAAAACGACCAGTAACGATATTTTCAA
>Ga0247742_10002972_pt1 | contig 10925 bp, 9 predicted proteins | sample UWRJL208509C2_FD_180944 | JGI IMG/M metagenome (GOLD analysis project Ga0247742, IMG submission 180944) | Plant litter microbial communities from Arlington Agricultural Research Station in Wisconsin, United States - UWRJ-L208-509C-2 | ecosystem: Environmental > Terrestrial > Plant litter >... | reverse complement strand
AACGGTGGCGGCGGCGGCTGGGCCGACGACCACGCGCACGCCGTTCAGCAGATCACCACGATCGCCAACAGCTACTCGTACACGTCGATCGACGACAGCGACACGCTGACCGACACGTCGGTCCACTCCAACGTCTGGGCCCTCGGAGACGTCGACCAGGTGTTCGACAACGACGCCATCGTGGCCTCGGGCGACTACGCGGTCGCCGCCGGAGACGACGCCGACGTCGACAACTCCGACGACCACTCGACGAACATCCTCGCCGGCGACGACGTGAACATCGGCAACACCGACACGGACATCGACATCGAGGACTCGTTCAACGACGACCACTCGACCGACATCGACATCGAGGACGCGTTCAACGACGACCACTCCGACAACAGCGACAACTCGGACAACAGCGACAACAGCGACAACTCGCTCAACGTCGGAGACATCGATGTCGATCTCGACGACCACTCGATCAACGACTCGATCGTCGTCGACGACGTCGAGGTCGACGTCGACAACTCGGTCGACGCATCGGTCGACAACTCGATCAACGTCGAAGACGTCGAGGTCGACGTCGACAACTCGGTCGACGCGTCCGTCGACAACTCGATCAACGTCGACGACGTCGATGTCGACGTCGAGGTCGACAACTCGGTCGACGCGTCTGTCGACAACTCGATCGAGGACTCGTTCACGGTCGACGACTCGTTCACCGTCGACGACTCGCTCAACGGCAACGGCTCCGGCAACGGAAACGTGATCGCCGATGACATCACGGTCGAGGTCGTCGACGACGTCCTGCTCCCGTAGCAGGGCACGCACCATCCACAACTGAACACACTGCAATCGCTGCACAGCGGCCCGGCAGGAGACTCAGACCCCCGTCTCCTGCCGGGCCAGCGGCGTGATCATCGACCGGGGGCGGCAGTTTATGGGAGCAGAACACATGCCCGGACTCATCGAACTGGTGGCGCAGGCCGCGAAACTGGCGGGAGAGGCCTCGAGGCCTGATCTTGAGAAGCGGCTCGAGCAGACCCGCAGCCGACTGCTCGACCCGACCATCCGCGTGATCGTCGTCGGCGAGTTCAAACAGGGCAAGAGCCAGTTCGTGAACGCGCTGGTGAACGCCCCCGTGTGTCCCGTCGACGACGACATCGCCACCTCCGTTCCCACGGCCATCCGGCACGGCGACGTTCCGTCGGCCAGCATCCTTCTCACACCGGATGCGAAGGACGCCCCTTCGACTGGAGCGGCGCTCGATGAGAACACGGGTCTCGAGCGTCGCCCCATCGAGATCGACCAGCTCGCGAGCTACGTCTCCGAGCGAGGCAACCCGGGCAATCGGCATCGGCTCGTCAGCGCAGACGTGCAGCTGCCCCGCGCGGTTCTGACCCGAGGCCTCGTCGTCGTCGACTCCCCCGGCGTCGGCGGTCTCGACTCCGCCCATTCGCTCACCACGATGACCGCGCTGCCCACCGCCGACGCGATGCTGCTCGTCACCGATGCCTCGCAGGAGCTGACCGAGCCCGAGGTGCAGTTCTTGCGCCAGGCACTCCGGATCTCGCCGAATGTGGCCTGTCTCGTGACCAAGACCGACCTGTACCCCGACTGGCGCCGCGTCGTGGAACTCGACCGGGCGCACCTCGACCAGGTGCGCGCAGACATCCCGGTCTTCCCCCTCTCCTCCGAGCTGCGGCTGCATGCCGCGCGTCTGGGCGACGCCGAGCTCAACGCCGAATCGGGCTTCCCTCCCCTCGTCGCCTACCTCCGGCAGCAGATCGTCGGGCAGGCGGAGCGCATCCAGGCCCGCTCGGTGGCACACGACGTGCTGTCGACGGCCGAACACCTGCGGCTCACGCTGCAATCCGAGCTGAGCGCCCTGCTCGACCCCGAGGGAACACCGCAGCTCCTGGCCGAACTCGAGGTCGCCAAGGAGGCGGCCACCGAGCTGCGCCGCAAGTCGTCGCGCTGGCAGATCACGCTGAACGACGGCATCACCGACCTCATCTCCGACATGGAGCACGACCTGCGCGACCGGATGCGCACGATCATGCGCGAGGCCGAGGAGTCGATCGACGAGGGCGACCCCGCCCCGATCTGGGAGCAGATGATCGACTGGCTGGAGCAGCGCGTCGCAGCCGCCATCTCCGACACCTTCGTGTGGACGAACGAGCGCTCCGTCTGGCTCGCAGCCCTGGTGGCCGAGCACTTCTCGCGCGACGAGGTGCCTCTGCCGGTGCTCCACGTCGACAACACCGACGACGTGCTCGAGTCCGTCGAGCTCGTGCCGATGCTCGATCCGGGCCATGTCACCGCCATCCAGAAAGTGCTCATCGGCATGCGCGGCTCGTACGGCGGAGTGCTGATGTTCGGACTGCTCACCGGCATCATCGGCCTGTCGCTCATCAACCCGTTCTCGATCGCCGCCGGAGTGCTCATCGGTGGAAAGGCCTACAGGGACGACAAGACCACCCGGTTGAAGAAGCGCCAGGCCGAGGCGAAGGCACTCGTGCGACGCCAGGTCGACGACGTCGTCTTCCAGGTCGGCAAACAGCTCAAAGACCGGATGCGGCTGGTGCAGCGGGCGACCCGCGACCACTTCACCGACATCGCCGAGGAGAACCTCAAGTCGATCGCCGACTCCGTGCTCGCCGCGCAGAAGGCCGCAGCGAGTTTCACCTCGGAACGCGAGGCGCGCATCGCGCAGCTGCGGAGAGAACTCAAGCGGGTCGAGGATCTCACGGCCCGCGCGGTATCGGTGCAGGATGCCGCGGCGGCGCCGGTCGCATCGGCTCCCGTCCGGCCCGCGGCCCGGCAGACGGCATCCGCTCCGGCGCCGGTAACGCCGGCACCGGTCACGTCGCCGCGTGAGACGACGCCGGTCATCTGAGCATGCTCACCGCATCGGTCGACCAGCCCGCCCGTGCCGAGCTCGTCGACGAGGTCGCTCGACTCCTCCGCGACGCCATGACCCTGTACGAGTCCGACGCCGAGACGCACGCCCTGCTGGCGGCGCACTCACGAAGACTCGTCGAGCCTCTGCGGGTTGCGCTCGCAGGCATGGTCAAGGCCGGCAAGTCCACTCTGCTGAATGCCATCATCGGCGAGGAGATCGCCCCGACCGACACGGGCGAATGCACCCGCGTGGTCACCTGGTACCGCTACGCCGTCTCTCCGCGCGTGATGCTGTTCACCCTCGACGGCGAGAAGCGGCGGCTGCCCATCATGCGCGTCGACAAGAGGCTGCAGTTCGACATGGGCGAACTGAGCGCCGACCAGGTCGACCGCATCGAGGTCTTCTGGCCCGCGCCGGCGCTTCGCACGCTCACGCTCATCGACACTCCGGGAATCGCCTCCCTCTCGACCGACGTGTCGGAGCGATCGACCCGCTTCCTCACCCCCGGCGATGAGCCGTCCGAGGCGGACGCGGTCGTATACCTGATGCGGCATATGCACGCGTCCGACCTTCGCTTTCTCGAGGCTTTCCATGATTCGAGCGCGGGCGGATCGGCCACGATCAATGCCCTCGCCGTGCTCTCCCGAGCCGACGAGGTCGGGGCCGGACGCATCGATTCGCTGCTCTCGGCCCGGGAGATCGCCGACAGGTACCGTCACGACGACACCATCCGCTCACTGAGCCTCGGGGTCGTTCCCATGGCCGGCCTGCTCGCCCAGACCGCGCGCACGCTCCGGCAGTCGGAGTTCAGGGCGCTCGTGAGCCTTGCCGAACTCGACAGGGCCGACCGGGAGCTCCTGCTGATCTCGGCCGACAGGTTCTGCCGCCCGAACGACTCCATCGGCGTCGACGCGCAGACCCGGGTGACCCTCATGCGTCGCTTCGGCCTCTTCGGAGTGCGCCTCGCCCTCGTGATGCTGCGCTCCGGCGTCTCCGATGCCGACGAACTGGCGCAGGCCCTTGCACGCCGCAGCGGACTCGACGAGCTCATGCACTTGGTCTCGGTGCAGTTCGAGGCCCGGTCCGCACTGCTGAGGGCCCGCTCCGCGATCGCCGTCCTCGACGAGGTATTGCACGATCGCGACCGTCCGGGTACCGACGAGCTGAAGGCATCCGTCGAACGGGTGATGGCCAACGCCCACGATTTTCAGGAACTCCGCCTGCTCGCCACCCTGCGTACCGAGCCGGTCGCCCTCACCCCGCAGCAGGTCGAGGAGGCCGAGCGCCTTCTCGGCGCCGAGGGCGTCGACGACCGCTCCCGACTCGGCCTGCACGACGACTTTCCCGAGGCCGACTCCCGCAGCGCCGCGCTGGAGCACTTGCAGCGCTGGCGTGCCCTCCAGCACAATCCCGCGAGCGATCGTGCGCTCACGACAGTCTGCTCGACGGTGGTGCGCACCTGCGAGGCCCTCGTCGCGCACGCGCCCGGTGCGGCTCGGCCCCAGCGGGCCCGGCTAGTCCTTGCTGCGGAACCACGCACGGGTTCCGGGTAGGAAGCTCGCGAGCAATCCCGCCAGGGCGAGGAACAGCTGACTCACCAGGATCACGCGCAGCACGATGCCGTCGACGTCGTCTCCCACGATCAGCGCGTCGGCCACGACCGTCACGCCGGCGTGCGCGGCGAGCACGAGCAGCTGGATCCAGCGCACGTACCCTCGCCTCTTCAGCATCGAGAACAGGAGCGCGAGCTCGATGAGCACAACGACGACCAGGGCGCCGAGGCTGGTCCAGAGAACGATGTTCGCCGCCGTCTCGAGCGTCTCGGCATCGCGGTCGGGGTCGACCTCGAGAATCAGGTCCTGGATGCGATCGGTCTGGTTGTTGCGCGCGAGGAATCCGAAGAAGACCGCCATCAGGCCCGCGATGAAGCTCGCCGTCCAGAGGAACCGCGAGGCCTTCACCGCGGTCGACGGCTCCACGGGTCTGCGAATCGGCGGTGGTGTGCGGTCGGACATCTCGGGGCGTGGAGGCGGCGTACGCGAGGGCCGCGGACGAGGATCGGGCGGGGTCAGCGGCGTCAGGCGTCCCGCGTCGACGCCATCCGATCGCGCTCCCCGATCTCCCGGTTCCTGAGGCATGGTCACAAGCTAATCCTCACCGCACCGCGGGCACCAGCCCGAAAACCCCTATTTGCCGTCGGCCTTGCCCTCGGCGATGTACGCGAGGCGGCGGAGCGTCTCGATGTTCCGCACGTACAGTCCGATGTCGAGCAGCGCCGGGGGGACGTACTTTCCCGGCCCCGCCACGGCCTTCTCGATGATGCGCACCACGCATCCGGAGCCCCGCGGCTTGACGTCGATCTGCACGGAGGCCTCGCCGATGGGCCAGCCCTTGGCGACGATCAGCATGTGTCTCGGCGGGTCCCACTCGTGCATCGTGGTCTCGTCGTCGATGACCGCGGGCCACGAGCCGAACGAGTGGTGCAGGTGCGACCCCTCGGCGGGCCAGGCCTTCTCCACGTCGCGCATGCGCGACGACCCCACCACCCAGGTCGGAAACAGCCACCCGTCGGCGAGCACGGCGAAGACATCCTCGGGCGAACAGGCCATTTCTCTGACGTTTGTCGACATGACACACCAGCATCCGGCATCCACGAACGGGGGTCTAGGGCTTGCGGTTCGTGCGCAGTAGTCTCGGCCCTATGTGCACCCGTGTCTTCTGGAACGACAACCCGATCGCGAAGGTCACCTCGCGCTGCATGGACTGGGAGGTGAGCGACGAGCCGGAGCTGTGGTTCCACCCCCGCGGCCTCGAACGCTCGGGAGGCGCCCAGCCGGATGCCGCAACGTGGCGGTCGACGTACTCGAGCGTCGCTCTCAGCATGTGGAACATCGGCACCTCCGACGGCATGAACGAGAAGGGGCTCGCGGCGCACGCGCTGTTCCTCGACGACATCGAACCGCCCACGGGCACGGGCGCGCCCACGATCACCGTGGAGATGTGGGTGCAGTACGTGCTCGACCACTTCGCGACCGTCGCCGAGGTTCTCGACCACATCGACGACGTGCAGCTCATCGCACCGCCCATCAGGGGACAGTACATGGGCGCGCACCTCGCCCTCGAAGACCCGACGGGCGATTCGGCGATCATCGAGCCCATCGACGGCAGGCTGGTCGTGCACCACGGCACGGAGTTCACCGTCATGGCGAACTCTCCCGACTTCGACGAGCAGCTGGCCAACCTCGCCCGCTACGCCCCGTTCGGCGGAGAGCTCACGCCTCCCGGAGACATCACCTCGCTCGATCGCTTCGTGCGCGCGAGCTACTTCAGGCACTATCTGCCCGAGCCCGCGAACATCGCCGAGACGGTGGCCGGAGTGTTCCGCGTCACGCAGAACGCGGCCGTTCCTCCGGGAGCGCCGTACAGCGACGGCGGCGTCTACCCCACGTGGTGGCACGCGGCCAGCGACGTGACCAATCGCGTGTACTACTTCTGGTCGACGCTCAGCCCGTCTGTCATCTGGGTCGATCTGGCCGGGCTCGCCGACGGCACGGAGCTGCTGGCCCTGAATCCGCGCCTCGACGACCTGATCGGCGATGTGACGGGGCGTCTCGCGAGTGCAGAGCTCGCCTACTGACGCGCCCCATACGCCATGCATCGGATCCTGTCGACGGGGCCGCGCAGCGCACCGCGGGGGCACAGACTCGATACCTCGGGACAGTTGGCGCCGCATCCGGCACCGCCCGACGAATCGAAGGATTGTCATGACTCGTGGAGTAGCCGTCGTCACCGGAGGAACCGCCGGGCTCGGCAGAGCCATCGTGCGAGAGCTCGCCGATCGTGGCTGGGACGTCGCCGTCCTCGCCCGCGGGGAGGACGGGCTGGCCGGGGCCGTGTCGGACGTGCGGATCCGCGGGGGCCGTGCGCTCGGAATCAGCACCGATGTCGCCGACCGCGAGGCCGTCGAGTCCGCCGCCGACCAGGTCGAAGACGAGCTCGGACCCATCGAGCTGTGGGTCAACGACGCCATGGTCGGAGTGTTCGGCGAATTCCTCACGACCGCTCCCGAAGACTTCGAGCGGGCCACCCAGGTGAACTACTTCGGCTTCGTCAACGGAACGCGGGCTGCGCTCTCCCGCATGGTTCCGCGGCACCGTGGCCACGTCATCCAGATCGGATCCGCCCTCGCGCACCGCGGCATCCCCCTGCAGGCCGCCTACTGCGGCGCGAAGCACGCCGTGCAGGGCTTCACGGAGTCGGTGACCACCGAGCTCATCCACGCCAAGAGCCCCGTTCGCATCTCGACGGTCGACATGCCGGCGCTCAACACGATCCAGTTCAACTGGGTCAAGTCGCAGCTGCCGAATCACCCGCAGCCGGTCAAGCCGATCTACCAGCCCGAGGTCGGAGCCAAGGCGGTGGCCGACGTCGCCGACCACCCCCGGCGGCGCACCTGGGTGGGCGAGCCCACCATCAAGACCGTACTGGGCAACCGTTTCGTGGCCGGCTGGCTCGACAACTATCTGGCGAACGTCGCCTACGACGGCCAGCAGGCCCCCGAGAAGGTCGAGGCGATGCTGCCGAACAACCTCTACGAGCCTGCCACCGGCGACAAGGGGGCGCGCGGCATCTTCGGCAGCGAGGCGCGCAATGGCAGCCCGGCGACCTGGGCGATCGGCCACCGCAAGACGATGGCCGCAGCCGCGATCGGGCTCGGTACCGCCGCCGTCGGAGGCGCCGCGGTGGCGGCCACCGCACTCGTCTCGCGCCTGCGCCGGTCGTAGGCTGGGGCGCATGAGCGAAGTCGATGCGGTCGTCGTCGGAGCGGGTCCGAACGGTCTCGCGGCAGCGGTGACGCTGGCGCGTGCCGGGCTGTCGGTGCGCGTGTTCGAGAAGAACTCCACCATCGGCGGCGGGGCGCGCTCGAAGGAGCTCACCCTGCCGGGCTTCCTCCACGATGTCTGCTCCGCCGTGCACCCCATGGCCCTGGCATCCGGGTTCTTCCAGCGCTTCCGGCTCGAAGAACGCATCGATCTGGTGCTCCCCGAGGTGTCGTACGGGCATCCGCTCGATGGAGGTCGGGCAGGCATCGCCTATCACGACCTCGATCGCACCGTCGGTGCACTCGGTCGCGATGGGGCCGCGTTCCACTCGCTCATGGCGCCTCTCGTCGAGCGTGCCGACCAGGTCGCCCGACTCGCCGGGTCGAACCTGCTGATGGCCCCGCGCCAGCCGATCACCGCAGCGCTGTTCGGCCTGCGCGTGCTCGAACAGGGACTGCCCACCTGGAACCTCCGCTTCGAGGGCGACGTGGCGCCCGCGATGCTCGCCGGGGTGGCGGCCCACGCGATTCGGCCGATGCCCAGCCCCGTCACCGCGGCGGCCGCCCTGAGCCTCGGAAGCTACGCACACGGTCGCGGCTGGCCCGTTCCCGTCGGCGGAAGCCAGGCGATAGTGGATGCGATGGCCGCAGATCTCGTGGCGCACGGCGGGCAGATCGAGACGGATGCCGGCATCCGGTCGCTCGACCAGCTGCCGTCGTCGACGGCCGTGCTGTTCGACACCACCCCGCGGGCCGTCGCCGACATCGCGGGCCGACGGCTTCCCACCGCCTACACGAACGCGCTGCGGAAGTTCCGCTACGGCAACGGCGTCGCCAAGGTCGACTTCGCTCTGTCCGGGCCCGTGCCCTGGTCGAATGCCGAGCTGCACAAGGCCGGAACCGTGCACGTGGGCGGAACCCGAGCCGAGATCGCAGCGTCGGAGGCCGAGGTCGCGTCGGGCCGACACACGTCGAACCCCTACGTGCTCGTCGCCCAGCCGTCGAGTTTCGATCCGTCTCGCGCGCCCGAGGGCAAGCACGTGCTGTGGGCCTATACGCACGTGCCGAAGGACTCGACGATCGACCAGACCGAGGCCATCATCACGCAGCTCGAGCGGTTCGCGCCCGGCTTCCGCGACCTGATTCTCGCCTCGTCGAGCATGACCGCGCGCGACATGGAGAACTACAACCCCAACTACATCGGCGGCGACATCGCGGCGGGCGCGGCGACGCTGTCACAGTTGGTGCGTCGGCCCGTGCTCTCGCTCGACCCGTGGCGCACACCGGCATCCGGCGTCTATCTCTGCTCGTCGTCGACCCCGCCCGGGCCCGGCGTGCACGGTCTCGCGGGCTGGTACGCGGCGAAGAGCGCGCTGAAGCACAGCTTCGGGATCAGGCAGACGCCGTCTCTGGCTCCCTGACCGCATCCTGATCGGCGTCGACGACATCCTGCCGGCGCAGCGCGCGGTTGATCTTGCGGATCTCGTGACGGGCCTGACGTTCGAGGACGGTATCGGGATGCGCCCGCCGCACTCCTTCGAGGGCGTCGACGGTCAGCTGCGGCCCGACGACCCGACGCAGCGCGTACATGGCCTGCAGGGCCACCTCCGGGTCGTGGATGAGCTCGCGCAGCGCGCGCTCCGTGTCGAGGGCGCGCCGGAAGCGGGGAAGACCGAGCACGACCTGCTGTCGGTTCACGCCGTAGCGGAGGTCGGTGACGATGTCGATCAGCAGAGGCGCCTCGCGCAGGGGCGCCGCGTTCACGAGCGCCTCTCCCAGCTGCCATCCGACCCTGCCTCGCGAAGCGGTGCCCCACTCGAGAAAAGCGGTGTGCAGAGCGCCGAACGCCTTCGGCCGGGCCGCGGGGTTCTTCAGATGCAGGGCGACCGTCTCGATCACGGCGGGGTCTGTGAGCCGAGGAAGCACGTCGACGAGCACGGGAGTCGCCGCGCGGGAGTCGAAGGCGGAGTTGTCGAAGTAGCGACTGTCGTTGACGAAACGGCCGAAGAACTCGGCTCCGGCGACGTCGTGCTCGGCGAGGAGAGCGCGCACGAGTGCGCGCTCATCGGTGGTCGAAACGACGGTCATGGGTTGAGAATACATCCAATAGCTGAGGATTTATCGACGTCGGAATGTCTTCCCAAGATTTTTTCAGCCATGTTGTACATTCGGTGATCAGTGGGGGTCGCAGAACGAGGAGATCCCCGCAATGTCCGCAACAGAATCCGCCGAACTGAACCACGAGATCGCATCGGCCGCCGCCGACGACGAGCTGTTCGCCGACGAGGATGCGACGAAGCAGCTCGCGATCCCTGAACCGGTCGCAACGCACGATCCGGCCCCCGATCCGGCATCCGATCTGCCGGAGGCGACGAACTCGGACCTCGCCGTCATCCGCAACGAACTCACCAGCGCGCTGCACGAGGCGCACTACCAGCGCCGCAAGCGAGCGGATGCCGTGCAACTTCTCGCCTACGAGCGTCTCGTACGGCGATCACGCGTCTCGGGCAGTCTTTGGCTCGTCGCAGCGCTCTCGCTCACGGCCGCGGGAATCTGGTCGTATCTCCAGAGCGCCGCACCCCTCGACCTCTGGCAGATCACCACCATCGCATGCGGTGCGCTGGCACTGCTGGCCATCGTCACGGCGATCGTCGCGTGGAGCGGGCCGGCCAGGGCCCGGCAGTCGCTCTCCCTGCGACAGGTGAGACGCCTGACGCCTCCCGAGATGCTGTCGGAGGCGTGGTTCCACGCCGGGCTCGAGGTGAGCACCCCGCGCCAGTACCGCCGGGCGTTCCACGGTCTCGTCTGAGCAGGAGGAGCCCGGCTCGCCGTCGTGGCCCCGCCCGCGAGACAATGGTGTCATGAGCGAGAGCGACGACAGCCCCGGCCGCAGCACTGACGGCATCGGCGAGTCCGAACTGGTCTCCCTGCTCCGACAGCTGATCGAGGTCGACTCCTCGAATCCCGACCTCGGCAGCACCGGTCGCGGAGAGGCGGCGGTCGCCGACGTCATCACGAGCTGGCTGGCGCCGCGCGGATGCGAGATCTCGCGTCTCGAGGCCACTCCCGGTCGCCCGTCGATCGTCGCCACCTGGGCCGGAACGGGCGGGGGCCGCAGCCTCATGCTGAACGGCCACATCGACACCGTCTCGCTCGACAGCTACGACGGAGACGGCCTGACGCCGGTGATCCGCGACGGCGCGATGTTCGGTC
>Ga0247742_10002970_pt1 | contig 10928 bp, 10 predicted proteins | sample UWRJL208509C2_FD_180944 | JGI IMG/M metagenome (GOLD analysis project Ga0247742, IMG submission 180944) | Plant litter microbial communities from Arlington Agricultural Research Station in Wisconsin, United States - UWRJ-L208-509C-2 | ecosystem: Environmental > Terrestrial > Plant litter >... | reverse complement strand
TCGAAGGGGGCGTTCATAAGGACCTCGTCATGGGTTGGGTGCATGCGCCGGCTTGTACTCCTCGCGCATTGAGGTCTATCTTGATGCGGCCGCACGGCGGCATCTATCCACTTTGCACCCACCGCAACGCACCAATAGAGTGCGCCCAGGTCAACCATGACACAGGCTACAGCTTTGCGCGTACAGGCCTTCACCACCGGTGATGTGGCCGCCCAATGCAGTGCAACACCCGGCTGGGTGCAGCAATACCAGCAGATGTCTCCTGGGCATTTTGCCGGGCAGATCCGCTACCTCGACCTGCAAGGCGTGGAGGTGTACGAGGAGTGCATGAACACCCGCGTAGAGCAGCATTTCAATGCCCCGCCAGGCTCGCTGGCGTTCTGTTTCGACGGCAGCGACAACGCGCTGTACATGCTCAATGGCGAAAGCCGCAACACCTGGATCACGCCGGAAAACTACCGTGAAGTGGCGGTGGTGTTCGGGCCGCAGTTCGTGCAGCGCCACGGGCTGGACGTGACAAAACTCGAAGGCTTGTTCATGGCGCCGCTGACGTGCCAGCAGAATGCGCTGTTCAGCCGTTGGTTGAGTGGCACCCTCACGCGCTTGTCCGCCGAGATCGACCCTGCCAGCCGTGACGCCCTCACCCAGCAACTGCTCGACGATTGCCTGTTCATCCTCGACAACGCCTGCGTGTGCCTGGACCGCCACTCCTTGCAGCGGCGCAGCGAAGAACGCCGGCTGATGGCGCGCATTGGCGAATGGGCGGCGGATGCGCCGGACGAGACCGTCAACCTGCTGGAGCTGGCGCGGATTGCCGGCGTACCGCTGCGTCAGTTGCAACAGGGGTTCAAGACCTACACCGGGATGAGCCCGGCGCAGTGGTTGCGGTTGCGCCGGTTGAACGGCGCACGACGGGAGTTGTTGGGCTCACTGGATTGCACCGTCGCCGAGGTGGCGATGAATTGGTCGTTCTGGCACCTGGGACGGTTTTCCCATAGCTATCGTGCCCTGTTCAAGGAACTGCCGAGCGAGACCCTCAGGCGCCACGCCTGACCAACACGCCCCCCCTAGACGCTGGCTTGCAGGCTCCTACGCAAGTCCCAAGCCGCGAATCATTCTCGAAACCTTGTAAAAATGCACACTTATGCCTAGCTTATGCGCCCCCCGCCCTGCGCTTTAAGGCCCTGCCCCCATGGTTTTGCGTTTTCGTCCCGTCGTCACCTCACGTTTCGCCCTCGGCCTGCTGCTCAGCGGTGGCATCGGCAGCAGCCTGGCGGCTGAAATCGAACTGCCGGCGGTCAAGGTCCAGGGCCAGGATGAGTCCGGCTACCGCAGTGAAACCGCCTCGGTGGGCGGTTTCGATGACGCGCCGCTGCTGGACACCCCGGCCTCGATCACCGTGATCAACGCCACCCTGATCAAGGACCAGCAGGCGCGCCTGCTCAGTGAAGTGCTGCGCAACGACGCCTCGGTGGGCGACAGCTATGCCCCTATCGGCTACTACGAAAACTTCGTGGTGCGCGGCTTTTCGCTGAATGCCGCGAGCAGCTACAAGATCAATGGGCGCACCATCACTGGCGAGCAAAATGTCGCGCTGGAAAACAAGCAGCAGGTGGAAGTGCTCAAGGGCCTGGCGGGCCTGCAGAGCGGGATCTCCGAGCCGAGCGGCGTGATCAACTACGTCACCAAGCGCCCGGAAGATGTGCGCTCGGTGACCGTCTCCACCGACGATCGCGGCAGCGGTTATATCGCCACCGACGTCGGCGGCTGGTTTGGCAGTGAGCAACAGTTCGGCCTGCGCGCCAACGTGGCCCATGAAGACCTCAACTCCTATGTGGAGCACGCCAATGGGCAGCGTGATTTCGTGTCCCTGGCCTTTGACTGGAACATCAGCCCCGACGCCGTCTTGCAACTGGATGCCGAGTACCAGGACAAGCAGCAACGCTCGGTGCCCGGCTACCAGTTGCTGGGCGGCACTGAAGTGCCACACGGTGCGTCGCCGAAAAAGCTGCTGGGGCACCAGACCGGTTCGAGGCAGGTGGGCATTGATTCGCTGAACCTCAACGGCAAGTTCGAATACCGTTTCAGCGACCAGTGGAAAGGCAGCGTGAGCGCGGCGCGCAGCAAGGTGGTGATTGATGACTATAGTTCGTTTGCCTATGGCTGCTTCTACGTGGCCGATTGCGGCACAGCCTTCTTCAGCCCCACCGGCGACTATGACGTCTACGACTACCGCAGCCCCGACGACGCCCGCCGCGACGACGAAGTGCAGGCAGCCATGACCGGGCTGTTCAACACGGGCAGACTGGGCCATGAACTGACCTTTGGCACCAGCGCCTTTCGCCGGGTGGTCGACAAGCGCAAGTCAGTCAACAAATACATCGGCAGCACCACTATCAACGTCGACGCCCCGACCTTCCCCCCCACCGACAAGCCGCTCAACGACAGCCACCGCAACCTCGACAGTCGCCAGTACGGCGTGTTCGTCACGGACCGCATCCGCTTCAACGAGCAATGGCAAACCATCCTCGGCGGGCGCGAAGTGCGCCTGGATGAAAAAGCGTTCGACAGCGGTACGGGGAGTCAGGTACGCCACACCCAGCAATACGTGTTCCTGCCGCAGGCATCGTTGATCTATCAACCCGTCGAGAACATCTCGCTCTACACCAGCTACAGCAAAGGCGTGTCCCTGGGCGGCACTGCGCCGTGGTTCGCGAGCAACGCGGATGAGACCCTGGCGCCCACCACCTCACGGCAAATCGAAGCCGGCGTAAAATACGACTGGCGCCGTATCAGCTTTGCCGCCGCGGTGTTCCAGACCCGCCAGGCCTACCAGTACGCCAAGCCCGATGGCGCAGGCTTCACCTATGTGCAACAGGGCGAGCAAAAGAACACCGGACTGGAATTGTCGGCCAACGGCTGGGCCACCGAGCGCCTGCAAATCGCAACCAGCGTGGCGGCGATTCGCGCGCGGGTCACCGGCAGCGGCACGCCTGACTACGAGGGTCACCAGGCGATCAACGTGCCCACACTGCGCGCCAGTGTCTACGCCGACTATGCCCTGCCCTGGGTCAACGGCCTGGCAGTGCTGGGCGGCGTGCAATACAGCGCCAAGAAATACGCCAACCGCACCGGCAATGTGGACGTGGGGGATTACGCGGTGGTGAATGTGGGCAGCCGCTACACCACCCAGGTCGACGGCTATGAAACGGTCTTTCGCCTGAGCGTCGACAACCTGTTCGACAAGCGCTACTGGCGCGACGCGGGCGAGTACATGGGCGATGACTACCTGTTCCAGGGCGCGCCGCTGACGGCGCGCCTGAGTGCTTCGGTCAACTTCTGAACACCCGCGGCGCTGCCAGCCACAGCGCCGCCAGGCCGCAAGTCAAAAGGCTCCAGCCAAGGTCCTGCGCCCAGGCGACCACGGTCAGCCCGGCGCCAATCACCAGATAGTAGAGCAAGCCAAATACCGCCGCGGCGGTGCCCAGGCGATCTTGATAAGCCACCAGCGCCGCCCCCAGCACGTTGGGGATCGCCATGCCGAACGCCAGCACCACCAGCAGCATCGGCCATACGAACAACCAGCTGTCCTGCAGCAGCAGCACTGAAAGACCGCCCAACAGCGCCACCCCGGCAGCGGCCAGCACCAACTGCTCGCCATTCAGGCCACGCTTGAGCAAGGCCTTGTTCAGCCATGCCCCAAGCCCCGACCCAAGCGCCAGCAGCACACCGCTGTAGCCGAATTCGGCAGCAGACAACCCCAGCCGCGTGAAGATAAACGGCCCCACGCTGTAGTAGCCAAACAGCGCAATATTGAACGCCGCCACCAGGCCGACGGAGCGCCAGACCTCGGCGTCCCTGAGCATCAGGCCCACGGTTTGCCCCAGGGGTGATGTCGGCAAGGACGCCGGCCGCGTCTCGGGCAACGCCCACACGCAGGCGGCCCACAATACCGCAGCCATCACCAGCAGGCCCGCGAGCATGCCGCGATAGCCGGCGTACTGCACCAGGGTAGCGCCACTGAACAGGCCGAGTGCCGGGCTGGCAGCCAGGGCAATGCCCATCACGGAAAACACCTGGCCCAACTGTGCGCCGTGGAAGCGGTCGCGCAACAGCGTCTGCGTAGCGACCGAACCGACCGCCGCACCGAAGGCCGCAATGGCCTGGGCCAGCAGCAAGCCGTTGAACGTGCTCACACTCAAGGCCAGCAGCGTGGCAGCAACATACAACCCCAGCCCGGCCAACATCACCGGGCGTCGGCCCCAGCGATCACACAACCGGCCCCATACCACCACGCCTAGCGCAAACGCCAGGAAGTACACCGACAGGGTTTGCCCGGCGCGTTCAGGCCCGACCGCGAAGGCCTGGCCGATATCGCCCAGGGCCGGGCTATAGAGGGTTTGGGCCAGTTGCGGGAACATCAGCAACGCCACGGCCAGCACCAGCAAGTTTTTCGATGTCATGCACAAGACCTTCACGGGAAGACAAGCGCAAGGATTCTAAGCAGCACGGCCTGGGGTATTATCCAAACTTCGACAACTTACCCATGAAATCGGACAAATCCATGGCTTGGCTCGCCGCCGACGCATCGTTCGACCCGGACAGCTACCAGGCGCCCGTCATTGGCATCGCCGCCCTGCTCGGCGACCACGACTCCGGCCTGCACCACCACCGGCGCGGTCAACTGTTGTTTACCCAGCAGGGCTGCACCCGCATTACCCTGGACAATCAACTGTGCCTGTTGCCGCCGACCCGCGCGGCGTGGATACCGTGCGGCGTGCATCACCGCGCGGTGATGAGCAAGGCCGTCGATTATCGCTCGGTGTACCTTAGCCCGGCCGTCGCAGCCCAATTGCCGAACCAGGTGCGGGTGATCGAAGTGAGCGATTTACTGCGGGCGGTGCTGGAACCGATGGCCATGGCGCCCTTCGAGACCGATTGGCACACCGGCCGATACGCGCAGTTGCTGGCATTGTGCCTGGAAGAAATACAGGGTGCGGCCGAGCAACCGATGCTCCTGCCCTTGCCACGGGACAAGCGCCTGGCGCCATTGCTGGCCAACCTGGAACGATTGCCGCCCACGCTGCAGGACCTGGAAAAGCAGATCGGCGCCAGTGCCAAGACCATCGGCCGGATCTTCCTGCGGGAAACCGGCCTGGGGTATCAGCAATGGCGCCAGCAGTGGCGCTTGATGCGTGTGATCGAGCTGCTCGCCACTGGGCGCAACCTCGGGTACTGCGCCTTTGAACTGGGGTTTGCCAGCGACAGCGCGTTGATCGCCTTCTTCAAGGGCATGACCGGCACCACGCCGCGCGGCTATTTCAAAGCAGGCTGAGGCCTTATTTAGGCATCTTGCGGAAACCCACGGCGAGGCGGTTCCAGCTGTTGATGGTGGCGATTGCCACGCTGAGGTCAACCTGCTCCTGGGGGCTGAACTCGGCCGCCAGTGCGTTGAAGTCCTCATCTGGAGCGTGGGTCTGGCTGAGCAGGGTCAGGCTTTCGGCCCACGCCAGGGCAGCGCGCTCACGCGGGGTGAAAAACGGCGTTTCACGCCAGGCCGACACGGTGTACAAGCGGCGCTCGGTCTCGCCCCCCTTGCGTGCATCGGCGGTGTGCATGTCGAGGCAGAAAGCGCAGCCGTTGATCTGCGAAACGCGCAGGCGCACCAACTCCAGCAGCGGCAGTTCGATAGACAGTTTGCCGACCGCGGCTTCGAGGGCGAGCATGGCTTTCATGGCGTCTGGGGAGGCGGTGTAGAAATCGGTACGGGTGTGCATGATGAAGCTCCAGAACGGTGGGGATTGGTGGCTAGATTAGTCACCCGACGCGGTGCGAGGAATATCCAATTCTGGGGAAGATCAGGTAGCCAATGTGTCAACCGGGCAAGGGAATCACACGCAATGGCCGCACTGACTTGTAGGAAAAACTCGAATAGATCTCCTTGACGCAAGGCAGCGTCTGCAGCACCTCGCGCGCAAACTCGCCAAACGATTCCAGGTCCTTCGCCACCACTTCCAGCAAAAAGTCATAGCGCCCCGAGACGTTATGGCACGCCACCACTTCCGGTATCTCCAGCAGGCGCTGTTCGAAGGCCCGGGCGATGTCCTGGGTGTGGCTCTCCATCATGATGCTGACAAACGCGGTCACCCCATACCCCAGGGCCTTGGGCGAGAGGATCGCCTGGTAACCGCTGATGACGCCGCTCTCTTCGAGGTTGCGTACCCGACGCCAGCACGGTGAGGTGGTCAGGGAGACGCGATCGGCCAGTTCGGCCACCGTCAGACGGGCATTGGCTTGCAACGCGTTTAAAAGGGCTTTGTCGGTACGATCCAGGGTGATGGGCATGGCTTGCCTCTGATTGTTGTTTTTAGCGGGTTTTCATCCCCATACGCGGGAATTGACGGCAAATATTGCAAGGTTCATCTCTGGTTATGAGCATAGCATTGTAGGAAATAAGGAGCGCCCGACATGAACAATAAACACCAGGCATTCGGCTTTTCCACCCGCGCCATCCACCACGGCTATGACCCCAAGGACCATCACGGCGCGCTCGTTCCGCCGATCTACCTGTCCGCCACCTTCGCCTTCCCCACCGCCGAATACGGCGCGGCGTGTTTTGCCGGCGAAGCCAGCGGACACTTCTATACGCGCATCTCCAACCCGACCCTGGCGCTGCTCGAATCGCGCATGGCGACCCTGGAAAACGGTGAGGCGGCGGTGGCATTCAGCTCCGGCATGGGGGCGATTGCCGCAACGTTCTGGACCCTGCTGCGCCCCGGGGATGAGGTGATTGTCAGCCAGACCCTGTATGGCTGCACCTTTGCCCTGCTGCACCATGGCATCGGCGAATTCGGTATCAAGGTACGCCACGTCGACCTCACGGACCTGGCAGCCCTGCAAGCGGCGCTCTGTCCCGCCACCCGCATGATCTATTGCGAAACCCCGGCCAATCCCAACCTGCAACTGGTGGATATCGCCGCCGTGGCGGCCATCGCCCACCAGCAGCCCAACGTCACCGTGGTGGTCGACAACACCTACTGCACCCCGTACCTGCAACGCCCCCTCGACCTCGGCGCCGATGTGGTAGTGCATTCGGCCACCAAGTACCTCAGCGGCCACGGTGACATCACCGCGGGCATCGCCGTGAGCAACCAGGCCCTGGCCCAGCGTATCCGCCTGCAAGGCCTCAAGGACCTGACCGGCGCCGTGATGTCGCCACAGGACGCCTCACTGTTAATGCGCGGCCTTAAGACCCTGGCCCTGCGCATGGACCGCCATTGCAGCAACGCGCAGGCCGTGGCCGAAGCCTTGCAGGCGCACCCGGCAGTCGAGCGGGTGACTTACCCGGGGCTGCGCTCTTTCCCGCAATACGAACTGGCGACACGGCAGATGAAAATGCCGGGCGGCATGATTGCCTTCGAACTCAAGGGCGGGATCGAAACCGGCCGGCGCTTCATGAACGCACTCAAGCTGTTCACGCGTGCGGTCAGCCTGGGGGATGCCGAGTCACTGGCCCAGCACCCGGCGAGCATGACCCATTCCACCTACACCCCGGAGGAGCGCGCGCGGCACGGGATCAGCGAGGGCCTGGTGCGTTTGTCGGTGGGGCTGGAGGACGTTGCCGACCTGCTGGCGGACGTCCAACAGGCACTGGCCCAGTGCACGCGCGCGGTGCAGCGCCCGTCCAAGCTTGTGAGTTTTTAATCGGTTTTTTCAGATTGGATCCCCTTCCCGCCGCCAGGCTGTACTAGCATAGGTTGCGGCGGGAAGGACTATCACGGCAGGTTATTCGCATTGGCTAGCACCTTAATCCCCGCCGCTATAACGCCGAATACCTGCATCTGAAATTCATGGACGAACTGATGAACTCACACCTGTTCCCACATATAGGCAAGGTCATCGCCAGCACCGGCAGTCGCCATTTCCCACGCATGCTGCATGACCTCATCCTGACCCAACTGGCAGTGGACGCCACCCATATCACGCAATTGCAAGTGAGTGCCGACGGGCAGACCCGGCGCAAGATCAGCCCGGTCTATACCGATTCGGTCGCGACCCTGGGCGAAGCACAACCCGCCGCACAATTGCACCTTACCCGCCGCAGGGACGACGTGCGCTACGTACTGTCGGTGTATCGCTCACACCAGTCCGACAGTTTCTCGCCACAGGAACGCAGCATGCTGCAGGACTTCTCGACCTTGCTGCTGCCCATGGTCGAAAAGCACATCGCCGCGATCCAGCCTTGTCGCCAGGACAGCGCGCCGATGACACCGGAGAACCAGGGCATCGAAACCCTGCGCCGGCGCATTGAAGAACGGTTGGTGCAGTCGGGGCTGACCCTGTCCAACCGTGAGCTTGAGGTGTGCGTGGGCTTGCTGGCCGGGCGTACCGCACCGGAGTTGGCAGAGCAGTTGGCGTTGAAGGTCAACACCATCGAGAGCTACCTCAAGCGTGCGGCGATCAAGCTGGGGATCAGTGGACGGCATTCCTTGCTGCGGTGGATGTATGCCACCGAGGACACCACGGGACTGTAAGGCAGCGCAGACCTGATGTGGGCGCTGGCTTGCCAGCGCCCACAGTGTGATCTCCATCGGTCCTGCAGGATCAGTCGCGCGCCAGTGCCTCGATTGGATCAAGCCGCGCCGCATTGCGCGCCGGCACAAAGCCGAACACAATGCCAATCAGCGTCGAACACGCGAACGCCGTGATGATCGAGCCCAGGGAAAACACCATCTCCCATTCCTTCACGAACAACGAAAACAGAAAGCCCAGGGCGTAGGACAGCGAGATCCCGATCAGCCCGCCGATCAGGCACACCATCACCGCCTCCACCAGGAACTGCTGGCGAATGTCCGACTGGCGAGCGCCCACCGCCATGCGAATACCGATCTCACGGGTACGCTCGGTGACCGACACCAACATGATATTCATCACACCGATGCCGCCTACCAGCAGCGAAATCACTGCGATCAACGACAGCAGCAGCGCCAGCGAGCGACTGGTTTTCTGCACGGTCTGCATGATGCTGTCGAGGTTGTTGGTAAAGAAGTCCTTGGTGCCATGGCGCTGCAGCATGAGTTTATTCACGTTGTCCTCCACCACTTTGCTCGGCTGGCCGTCCTTGATGCGCACGGTGATGCTGTCCAGGTGGCGCTGCCCGAGCAAGCGCCCCGCCGCCGTCTCGTACGGCACCCACACGTTCAGCGCCTTGCTGGCGGCGAACATGTTTTTATTGTCGGCCGTCACCCCGATCACCGTGCAGGGCAAATTGCCCACCAGGATCACCTGGCCCAGCGGGTCGACATTGGGCCCGAACAAACGATGGCGGGTATTGTGGTCGATCACCACCACCTGGGCCTGGCGCCGCGCGTCGCTTTCGCTGAAGGCGATCCCGGCTTCGAGCTTGAGGCCCTTGACCTTGAAATAGCGGTCGCTCACCCCGTTGACCTGGGCATCCAGGTCGATATTGCCAAAGCGCAGCAACAGGTTGCGGCCCACCACCGGCGTGGCGCTGTCGACGTAATACAGTTGGTTCAACGCGTCCACATCCGACGGCATCAACGTCTCGATCGCCGAGGCACGGCTGTCACCAAAACTGGTGCCGGAAAAGATATCGATGGTGTTGCTGCCAATCGCCTGGATGTCCTTGAGCACATAGCGCTTGGCGCCTTCACCGATGGCCGAGATCGATACCACCGAGGTGATACCGATAACGATGCCGAGCATGGTCAGCAAGGTGCGCATGCGGTGGGACACCAGCGCGACCCAGGCCATGTTGAACGCCTCCTTGAACAACCCCAGGCTCGCCACCAAGCGCCGGGCGCCGCTGCGCTTGGGTTCTATCGGGGTTTCGCTGGGCAGCTCCAGGCCAACACTGGCATTGGCCTTGTCGCTGACAATCTCGCCATCACTCACCTCGACAATGCGCTGGGCATTCGCCGCGACCTTGGGGTCGTGCGTGACGATAATGACCGTATGCCCAGCGGCGTGCAGCTCGGCAAGGATGCGCATCACCTCCTTGCCGCTGTGGGTGTCGAGGGCGCCGGTGGGTTCGTCGGCCAGGATCACTTCGCCGCCGTTCATCAACGCACGGGCGATACTCACCCGTTGCTGCTGCCCACCCGAGAGCTGGCTGGGACGATGGGTGGTGTGGCCTGCCAGGCCCAGGCGCGCAAGCAGGTCCCGCGCGCGACTGTGGCGGGTGGTTTCCGGTGTACCGGCATAGATCGCCGGCATTTCCACGTTGTGCAAGGCGCTCAGGTGCGCCAGCAAGTGGTAGCGCTGGAAGATAAAGCCAAAGTAGTCACGGCGCAGTTCGGCCAGCTGTTCGTCGCCCAACGAGCGGGTTTCGATGCCATTGATCTTGTAGCTGCCGGCCGTGGCGTAATCCAGGCCGCCAAGGATGTTCATCAGGGTGGATTTGCCGGACCCCGAGGCACCGATGATTGCCACCATTTCCCCGGCATGAATCGTCAAGTCGATGCCCTTGAGCGCGATGAATTCACGCTCGCCGGCCATGAAGCTTCGGGTGATGCCCTTGAGTTCCAACAGTGGCTGGGTCATCCGTCAGTTCCCCGCCACGGCCGGCGTGGCATCGCCGATGATCACTTTTTCACCTTCGGCCAGGCCGTCGAGGATCTGCACCTTGACGTTGTTATTGATGCCGGTCTTCACATCCCGCAAGACCGCCTTGCCCTTGGCATCCAGCACGCGCAGCGGGTAGCTGCCATCGTTGTTGCGTGCACCGAGCGCCGCCACCGGCACCATCAGCGTTGCCTGCGCAGTGTCGAGCACGATACGCACCTGGGCGGTCATGGCGATGCGCAGCCGGTGGTCGGGGTTGGGCACATCGAACAGCGCGTTGCAGAACACCGCGGTGTTCTACAACGCGCTGTTCGATGTGCCCAACCCCGACCACCGGCTGGCCG
>Ga0247742_10002967_pt1 | contig 10935 bp, 14 predicted proteins | sample UWRJL208509C2_FD_180944 | JGI IMG/M metagenome (GOLD analysis project Ga0247742, IMG submission 180944) | Plant litter microbial communities from Arlington Agricultural Research Station in Wisconsin, United States - UWRJ-L208-509C-2 | ecosystem: Environmental > Terrestrial > Plant litter >... | reverse complement strand
TCTCTCCCGAAATGGCTGCCCGTAGGACTTTCCGGGGTTGAGAAGAAGATGCCGAGAGTGGCTAATCTCGCCAAGGTAACCGCACCAAGACTGACCAGCTGATTCTATTCGCGAATAAATCAACTTCCGGTGTAAATTGAAGACATCAACGAAGAGTACTCACAATTCCGTACTGAGAACTACTGTCTGTTGCCCAGCGGTCGTGACAGACGTTAATATACAAGTCCTCGAGGCGGGTACACTGGGAGATGGCCGCAATATTATGCGCCCCGAAGTACCATAGGCTCTCGCTCCCTGCTTGAACTGAGAGATATTTGATGGATGGTGCATGGTGGGGGAGTGAGTCCTTGAAAAAACGAGTAGCGGCGGGATCCAACGATTTTGGGTCATAGACGTGGCTCAGCCCAAGAGTCAACCTCTCCAGGCCACTGTACGTCTCGAGGTAGTCGAAAAGAGTGACTGGTATGCTGTCGACCTCGATATCCTTGAGCTGAATCTGTAGGTTGGCAACGGCGACCCATATATCATCAATGAACGAGCCAATTGCGGCACTTTCCCCAAATGATGGTAGCCATCCCTGATCTTGATTGAGGAGATTAACGAGATGCAATGAGGTGAGATGTTGAAGATGAGGAAGAATTATGTCGTCCAGCCGTACGGAGCAACCTTCGAGGGATAGTCGTCGAAGTTTGAGAGGTGCCTGGTGAGGAGGATATGACTGGAAAAGCCGGTGTAGATCCTGCACTACATCGACTGCGTGGTCGGCAAAATAACCCCAATCCATTTCGAGTTGAGAAAGGTTGGGAGAATGGGCGATTAGATGCGAGAGATTCAGAAGGGTTTCGTGGTAGACTTCTTTGGTCATAGAACCCCAGATAGAGATCGAGATGCTGTCCAGGTTGGCGAGCAACTGAAGGGGTAAACCGACATCAAGTCTATGAATAGTGAAGGAGATGTGGCGTAGGCGAGGGAGACGCTTAAGAGACTGGATAACGGTTGTGCGGATCCACGGGTCGTCGCAAAATGCTGAAAGCCAGCTGTAAAACTGGGTTAGTATGACTGCTTTCATGTTTAAAAGAGACTTAATCGTACGTTACGGTCTTTACTTCTTCAAACAGTGCGAGAGTCTCTGCAAGTTCGCTTGCCATTGCCTCCTGAATCTTCTCAAAGGGTTGACTGGAATCTGATTCGACGAACGCATCGAATGGTATTGTCGAGTTGATGACCAGCTCCCGGACCGAAGATACAGCATCACTTTTCGCAATTTCTTGAACCTTGACCAAGTTGGAACGAAAGACCTCCCGGTGAGTAGTGAGGTGAATGGTGCGCAAGACTTGTTGTTCTAGCAACTCCGCCGCCTGTCTCGAAACAAGACGGAATTGTTTAACGTCGACCAAGGGCAGCTAGATGACTGTTAACCGCTATTTCATGCTAAAATATGACATGCGTACATCTTGGGCGATCGAAAGCACCAGCTCAGGTGCAAGAGAGTGGAAGGACGCCATGGATGATAGTGGAAGAGAGCAGGAATGCGCTGTCACTCGAGCAGCCTTTTACATTCGGTAATGACATGGCCGGTCCGGGTATGAGTGTCAGCGATTTTTATTATTAGCCTCCTTTCGGCAAACCCCGCTTGTTTTCTCCACAAGCTTCCATCTCAGCGAAATCGCGGCCAGCGACTGGAGAACTTTGGATCAGCTAGATACCCTTCATACTGTCAATATGTTGAAGGCTGCCATTTCGCGACCTATTCTCCTCACTACCCGACCTTACCAGGTCCAAGCGCTTTCGCGTTCTTGGATGAAAAGGTCAACTTTTTCATCCAGAAACAACGTATGCAACTTGTACACGTTCAACGATGTTCCAGTACGTTTACTTCACTTCTAGTGGACACCTTCCTCCTCTTCGAAGCGGCACATTACCACGAACATCGCTCGCTACGCAGCCTCTGCTACTGCTACAGCACCCAGCGTATCATCCCCGGATCAAGCACAACAACTCCCTGAAATCACCGTGGACGATTTACCAATACTGAGCCAAGATGGGAGACAGGTTGCTATTGGCTGGAACACTCGTACATGGTCTCGGTTGTACGTAAATTCGCCTCTCGTTTTCTAACCCACGACTAAATATAACCGTTAGCCATAATATTTGGCTGAGAGATCACTGTCGGTGTCCAAAGTGCTTTCACGCAGTCACGAAGCAACGATTATTCAACACTTTCGATGTAAGCTGCACTGCTCATTGAACGAACCTTTTTCAATTATCCCCTCAAGATTCCTAAGGACCTTACACCTATCAGAATAGAGTCGAAACCTGTAGGGCTTGAGGTCACTTGTGGGTGCATCGATGAGCACTTTACACCAACGCTGACTGATCTGTAGGGCCGTCCAAGGAACCTCACGTTTCATTCTATCCGTGGACATGGCTGCAAAGCAACTCGTATGACCCACCTTTAAATCGGCAGCATGGCTATAACCAGTGCGTAGCGTTTCGTATTCCAAAAGAATCACTTCGAAGCTTACTTGACGAAGGAAAATTCTTTGGGGTTCCAAGATACAGAAATCACCACCCACCGTCACCTACGCTGATGTTATGGCTGCTGATGACCGCGGTCTGTATAAATGGCTCCTGAACGTTGTAAGTCTATTTTCTCCGTTCAATGTCTCCCTCAAGCTCACATCCATCTTTAGCATGAATTTGGGTTTTCATTTGTGTCAGGTGTACCTGCGACACCGGAGGCCACTGAAGAACTCTCGCAGCGGATAGGATTCATTCGAGAAACTCAATGTCTGCTCCACATCTTTTGTTCGTCGAGACTTTGCTAACTCTTCGCATAGATGGCAAGTTCTGGGACTTCACGTCTGATCTTGCGAAAGGCGACACAGCTTACACAACCCTCGCTCTTGGAGCACACACCGACAACACATACTTCGTGAGTTGGTCTTCCATCATCTATACCAGTTCTCACCATCTCCTAGACTGATCCATGTGGCCTTCAACTATTCCACCTCCTATCGCATACCGACGGCTCCGGTGGTGCTACACTCCTCGTAGATGGGTTCTACGTCGCCTCCTTAATGAAAGAGCTTTACCCAGAAGCATACGACTTACTCTCACGTATACCAGTCCCAGCACACGCAGCCGGGGAGCCATCAGCGCTGTACACACCCTCGCCGCAGTCAGGTTATCCAGTTCTCGGGCATAGTATTGCGACTGGGGAACTAATCCAAGTGAGATGGAACAACGACGATCGCAGTGTGATGAATCATCTTCCGCCGCAGTTGGTTGAGAACTGGTAGGTCGTGTTTTATATCTCTGTTCGGCGTGTCCTAAGTACCTCTATGCAGGTACGATGCCATCCGGTTATGGAATAAATGCTTGACAAGTGCGGACTCGGAGTACTGGGTGCAACTTCAACCCGGGACAGCCATTGGTACGTCTGCGATGTCATTTCCAATGTGCAGTATTCTCAATGCATTCTCACCAAGTTATCGACAACCACCGAGTGTTACATGGGCGTTCAGCATTCGATGGCAAACGGCGGATGTGCGGGGCATATATTGGCGTCGACGAGTATAGGTCAAAGCTCGCTGTATTAAGTGAGAAGTTCAACCCCGACACGGTGGTACAGGCGACGAATGACCTCCCAGATACCAATGTAAATGGCCGAAATATTTGGAATGGTGCTTTATAAATAAATGGTCCATTGTAGCAATCCTCTTTTTGCACACTTCCCACATGCAGGATATATTTTTACTTATGGTGGGCTTTTTGGCTTTGGGGCGTGAGATCCCTCTTATTCCGCGTATTCCTGACTCTGCATTGGTGTATGATCGTCGCTCTTGCCGTCATTGTCTAATTGTAGATAAGGATGAGCAAAAGCGGGGAATTGAAATCCTCGGACGAAGGTAGGCGATGTTCAGACAGTGGATGATGTCATCCAGCTATGGAAATAAACTCGAGCCCAGTTGCGAACTTTGAGCACTCTGGAGTAGTACTAGATTTGGCTCTACTCTGTCCATACGACAGCCATTGGTATATGCTCTTGGTGTACTATATTTCGCGCTCATTTCCTCGGAAGGTGTCGACAACCAAGTGTTGCGTGGGCTTTGAATCTGTATTTGATGCGGATGAGTACATTTGACGCCTGTTGACGAATCTAAATCGAAAATGGGTGAGATAGACTCTGGTCATCTTGACTTGATAGATGGACCATAGGCAGCGTGAAGGAATATGGAGACCTCCAAGGGCACAGTAGTGATCAGGCCGTTGCGGGTATCATCAAGAGGCTGAACGCCTGTTAAATACGAATATTCTGTATGCGAAGCTTCGTCAACAAATGAATTAGATGGACACGAGATACTAAAAGAGTATATCTTAACGGCCGGCGTGAAAGGACGTGTTCTAGTAAGTATAAAGCATCGTTGATTTGGAGTTTAGCCGCCAAGCATGTCGCGGTTGCAGTTGTTTTCCGACGAACCCATCTGAACCCAACTCCCGATCCATAGCCTTCCTCTCCAAAACACTGAACAGACCTCAGACCTTTGTTTCCTTCCAGATCAAATCCTCGACCTCCGCGTCTCTCCCGTACTCATTCATAGAACTCTGTATCCCTTCCAATCCGAATCATGTACTCGGTTGTACATCATGGCGGACTGGAACTCCGAGCCAACATCAATGTTGCTGTCGGTGTTAGTGTCACGTTGGGCCAACGTCGGCGTTGATTCCTAGCAGGTGTTCGAGGCAGATGGTACGTGGTCCTAGCAGGTGATGTATAGCAGTTAACCACCTGAGACGATAATCCACGACGTACGATTGGGTGGGGGGGCGGAAAGTGACTTCATGGATTCGAGAGGCCCAGGGCAAGATTTTCAGATTTTGGCTTCAAGTGAGGACGAAGGATGAGACGAACTTAAATATATTTAATGCCTTGAAGTTGGCCAGAGTATCAGAGTATGTCTCGTCCGAGCCGTATCAGTGCCCATGGGCTGATGGGCTGTCCTGGGTCGTGGAGTCGGACACTAGGTTATATACCCCATCATGGGTCTAACGATCGAAGTCGGACGCTGGCTATAGGCCCTCGTACGTGTGATGATTGGGTTTAGTGGAACTGATGATTGCGACCCAGGTGAGAAAGAGGGGATGAAGAGGGAAAGATAGCAAGATGGAAACTACGGGTGCAGAGCCGTCGGCAGAGAGGAGAACTCGAAGACCGCAATTGGTGCAGAGAACCTGCAGATAGAAGACGGCGGAGAGTGCAGGAATGGTGAATGGGCTCAATAACAGCAGGAAGCGAGCTGAATTTTGAGGTGGTGCCACCGTGGTGGACTACTGGAGGGGCGGAGGAAGTGAGAGACTCCTGCGGGCAAGGATGTAGGTGAGGATTGTGGCCAGGTCGGTTATAAAAAAGAGGAGGAAGGAACGAAACAAACCTGGGCCTGTTCCTACGTCAAAATAGATAGCGAATCGAGGGTTGAGTTTGCGTGGTGCAGGTGGTTTCAAGGAAGCTTGTTCTGGTTCAGCGTGGGGACCAAACCCTCACTGCTGCTTTCCAACTCTAGTAAATCGTCTGAACGACTAGTCCACTCCTGTCATAGCTCCTGCATTCTGACTCTTATGTAGTCGATTTTATCTGCGCTGCTCTAGCATCAAGCTCTCATCGCTGCACAGACGTCTGCAGAATCGAACGCCCTTACAAGTTACAGGAAGAGTCTCGTGCTTTGGTCAATCAGCCTGAATCGCACATACTGGGTCATGGTATTGTCATTCGCCTTCCAACACTGGCCTGTACATGCTCGAGTTGCGCACGGCGGATACCGCGCGGCGGTGTAAGCGACGACGACGGAATTTATGGACATACTTATCTGCGAATGGAGGGAACACATGAAGTGCGAATAGTGCTTCGTGGAATGAAGGGAACAGCGCGATGATCCTGCATTTGTGTGCCTATATGCATGCGAGATATTTTCAATCACTTTGAAGCTTGCTCGACTGGACAGAAAGTCTGGGAGGGGCTCGAGACGCAAAATTGACCAATTCTCTTCTGACTCGGCATACTAGTAGTAACACAAGGGACATCCTCATTTCCAGATTCGAGGCCTCCCATCGCAGAAAGTTCAATCCAACTCCAATAGCTGCCACCTAATTGCATCTTGTCCCGTTCGGGAAGACATCCACCTACAGATAATGAGATATGCGCATATTCCACTTCGCCGTAAAACTAACCGAACGGGAGGGCCATTAAACGAAAGAAACCTGAGTGATCTTCACTGCTGACGATATACAGTAGGATCCTAAAGCTGAATCATACGATAGTCACTAGTCAGCATTGCAACAGAGGAATGGTAAAAGTGTAGCACCTGCAGATGGGGTTAGAAGATGGTGAGTCAGATGACTATAACTTGCGGAGCCATACATGGGAGAGTCCAATCAGACGGTTGTTCATACGGGGAACATCAGAAGGAAGATTCAACATGAACCACGCACGTTGTCGAGAGAGTCATGCTTGTTGAAGTCAGTATCTCTTTCCTAAGAGGCAAAGTCAGTTGTGCTGAGCCATACAGGGGTGACTAGAGAGGAACCACGCACCCCCTGGAAGTCAAAGACGGCCATAACAGGGTTAGAACTCAGGGAGCAGTTTCAAGAGGAAAGAAACAACAGACATCCAACTCCGAATCCTGAGAGACAAAGTCAGCCGCAGCCACAATGTGGTCAGAAATCGTGAGAATAGGTTCAAGAGCAAACGACTCACGGACTGAGAGTCAAAATCAACCATATCAAGTCAGCATCGAGCGAGCGGATGCGAGAGCAGACCACGCACTTCCTGAGAGTCCAAATCAACTTGGTAATGAAGGCCGTTGCCCCCTGGCACGGCAGAACGAGTCCCAAAAAGGTTTAGATATGCTAGTCAACATATATTTTATAACAAATAATTGTAATCTTACTGATTCTTAGAATAACTGGAGGGAATAATCATACAAAGTTCCAGGTCTATTGAAGCAAGTAAACCTAAGGTGGACCCCAAACGAGCTGCAGGAGAACCAAACCTGAAGGTCGGCGCCTAGCACAACAACCAGCGCACTTCAGGGCGCGTTTATAGGCTTATTCGAAGCGCGTAAACGATGCAAAAAAGATACAGAGATCCCCAAGAGAATCGGAGTATGCGTTCCGAAGATATGAGGGTACGAGTACACCTCCTCCCCTATCCAGAAGCCAGAGCTGAGCCAAATCACTCCGGGTGAAGGTTATCTTGACCTAGTAGGTAGTCAATATAAACTAAATCATATAGAGTCTAATCAAGGCCCGAGAGCACAGCACTCTGAGCCTTCCAGACAGTAGTCTTGAAGACAAGAGCAGCACCAAGCAGCACTGCAGAGTAGAATGGTCGTTCCGAGGCGAATACGTGCGCTACAGGCTTGAAAGCGGGCACAAACGAGAGAGGTAATTAAGGAAATTAAAACGAGAGGCTGAACGTCAAGATTCATGCACTTTTGACAACAGACTGGAGGACAGTAGCCCAGGAGTCCAATTTCAGCGAAATGTGTGACTGCTTGTGGACGCGGAGGCCGTTCAGCATGGGAGTGGGTGCATTGGAAAGGCGTCATTGAGAGCTTTTAAATGCTGTATAAAACGCGCCAAACGGAGCGGAGAGTGCGTTGCGACAAAGGGAAAGGTTGAAATGGAAGAGGAGAATGGTACAGTGAACTCCGAGATGACGAGCGCACTTGGAGGCACGAGAGAGGTGTTAAACGAAGCAAATGATCCAGAAGAGCTCATAAACGAGGTTTGTGGCCACAGAGGCCAAGTAAATCTGGAAGTGGAGGGGAAACAAGCTGGATGTAGGCGTAAGATCAGAGATTGACACGTAGTGGGACAATGAGCGCACCTGTCGGATCGTTCCTGGGATCGTTCGAAGCCTCTCATCCTTCCGGAAACGATGTAGAAATCCGCTAAGTGATAGCTACATCCGTTCCAATTTTATGGAGCCAACAAGTTGTCATCCTCCACCAGGAAAGGACATGTAATGTGGTGTTCCCACAAATCCTGAAGCACTAGATAGTCAGATCATTTAAACTATGAAAGATCCAAAAAAAAAAAGCCCCAAACTGAGGGGTAACTTACATAGTATGAACATTCCGAGGGCTGAAGACGAAGGCATCAACCTTGGTGAGGCGGAAAACTGGACCAAGCTGAGTTTCAATTGTGCCTCCAAAGAAGGAAGGTTTTTCGCTCAATTTTGATGTGACATCAAATTTCTGCCTGGAACCCTGGTGAAAAGAACGACTCCCCTAAAGGGGGACTCATAACCCCTCCTGAAAATTGCACACCCAATGTACAAAGAAGATATTGTGGATTACAAGGGCAAATATGACAACAAACTTCCAGCAAGCCAGGAGACTCTCAGGAGTAATGCAAGTTCACAACAACACTTGCCTGCTGGGACTGAGAATTCATCTATTGCCCCCATTGACACAGACAATACAGGAGCTATCACACCTGTGACTCCAGTGGCTTTCAGGTTTGTGGAATATGAAACCCCTTTGTTGCTGCTGAATGCCAACGCATCCACATTTGTGCCATCTCCTGTAGTGATGTGCACGGCCTGGCTTGGCCTGAAAGCCCTTGGCCAGGCTTTTGGGGGCTCGGGCTTTCCAAAACCTTGAGCTGAGCCGTTGATGGGGGCTCAGGCTTGGCCCAGCCTGGCTTTGGCCTGAGCCCTGGCTTTTTACCTAACCCAGGGATTATCGAAATATTTACATGTAAATATCAAAAAATTTGTTCTTCGAATGTATTTACGTACTGCATGATTTAAATTAGCAATTCTGTGCGCTGAAAACCAGTCTAGATTAGTGAGCGCGCATCCTCTGGTCCGCTTTGGCAAAGATTTAAACTCCGACTGAAGTTCTTCCCACCTGCTCAGCAAAAAAATTCAGCAGAGTTCAAATGAGCGTGATGATTTTGGGAGCAAAATTGAGACAATTAAGTCGGAGTTTGGGCTCAACACGGTGCCGAAATGGGTGCTTATTTGTCACCCAAAAGCCCTGGCTCAGGCCACCAGCTTTGGCTTTTGCAAACCACAGGCCGGGCCAAAAGCCAACTCAGGCCAAGGTAGTGGGCCCGGCCTGGCCCGGCTTTTTTTGGCCTGGCTTGGCTCGGCTTCTGGCTTCAAGCCAGAGCTGGCACATCACTAATCTCCTGTTATGAGTTCCATTTATGGAAATCGTTCTTATGAGAGCACGGTACGGTGGGGTCCTGTTAACGGTACCAGTGCCGGCAAATGCCGGGACTTAAATTCGGGGTTCCTGCATGCCAAACAATGCACCATCTCAACCCCGCCTGAACGCATCCTCCATTGTTTTTCTTCGTCAACCACCACTACCTTGATCGATCAACCTCCCTCACCCTAGCACCCTGCGGAATGTGAGTATTCTCGTGTTATCACCATTTATAGCCCTATGCTGACCTTTTTGGTAGGTCATCCCACCACGCAATGCAACACCACCAGTCGTAGCGACTGTGTGTCGTCCCAGAATGACCACCCGCCTCTCAGGGGTGAGTTCCTTTTGAGTGGGAGGTCTCAAAGGTTCACTGTATTTGAAATCGCAAACACCAGCACATCAACAACACCGAGCACTTTGGCATCGCAAACACTGGTGCCCTCAAGGTCGTAAATGGCCAATGCCAGTGCCTCACAAACGCCCGCACATCTTGAAGAACCTTGGGCCATCACAAATGTCAACACATCGCCAGCCCATCCCGACTGCTAGCACATCATGAACCTCCGCAAATTTTGCAGATGCCAGTGCCCTGTAAATGCCAGTACATGAACACCTGGCTGTCTCAAATGTCAGCACACCACAAACATCTGCACATTGTGAATGCTAGCACATTGTGAACGCCAGTCCCCTCCACTGGAAATAGAACACTATGAGGGCATACTTTACCAGTGTGCCTCAGCTGAGATGCAGACTCCCCATGAGGGGGTGGTGCTATGTTTAGATAAGTGAGTGAATGTCTCTTTTTCGAGGATTGTTATAGCTCATCATGATATTTAGCCTATTCTCTGGGTTGAAAGGCTGGACTGCACCCATTGGAGGTTCACTGTCAGGATGACAACTTGGCCTTGCCATCATAGTCTGCATGGAAAGGAGTATGGAATTGCCTCCTTCAGATGGAGTGTTTCTTCCCAGTCAAGCTAACACCAACTTTGATTGACCCGCACTGCTGATTTCCTTACAGTAGATGGGCTTTATCTACGTACTGGAGTATTGTAATGTATTTCAACTGCGCTAAACATGTAGTGTCATAGTTATTGACCAATAATATGCATTGTATGGGAGGTTGATGATTTATAAGTGCCTGTATATTCAGTTGATTATTAAGCTTCACAGGTTGTAAAAAGGACAAGGAACTCGTATATGCCACGTGCTACAACGGCTCTCAGTTACATGTAACTCAAGGACAATAGTCACTGGCCCAGGCCAGTTCAACAACATTCTGTAACAGATTGGGATCAACAACAACTGCTCCTCCTCCAGAAACTCCAGTTGATAAAGGAAAGTGTAAAGCTTCAACAGGTAAAGATGTCCCCAACAAGGGTGAGCATCAGGAAAATGACTTTAGCAATCAAATGTACTTAGGTAATTTGATCTGAGGTCATATTTCCTGAGTCCATCTCGGTTGCTCTACAGCAACCTGAGTAGACCTCAGTAAACCTGAGAATGTTTAGAATTTTAAAGTTTACCTGGGTTGGCTTGTGCTACTCTGGCTTAAACTGTTTAATAGTGAGTGGTCTAGCAACATTATTTTATTCTTAAGCTATGATTATATATATTCATTCTCAATTGACTTTACTACGCAAGTAATAGCATTACCTCGCTGACAGACACCTTGACCCACTTTTCACACCATTGTCAAGTCTTTTACCTCTGA
>Ga0247742_10002966_pt1 | contig 10939 bp, 6 predicted proteins | sample UWRJL208509C2_FD_180944 | JGI IMG/M metagenome (GOLD analysis project Ga0247742, IMG submission 180944) | Plant litter microbial communities from Arlington Agricultural Research Station in Wisconsin, United States - UWRJ-L208-509C-2 | ecosystem: Environmental > Terrestrial > Plant litter >... | reverse complement strand
GAGGCAGGAAAACAAGGAGATTCTGCAGAGTTGGTAGGATCGTTGTCGCCACGAGGAAGGAGAGTGTGAATCCGATAGCGATTGATACAGGGAGGGCCACGCCGTGATTAAGGTTCCAGAGAAAGTCGTTGACCCCAATGAGGAAGAGAACAAGTCCGACTTGGAGGAGGAGGGGTAAAATGGTGAAGATTTGGGGGAAATACCATCGCTCTAAGGCCTCGTTATGCATATGATGGAGGGCGAATACAATCTGAGGCTCTAGTTCTCCATGCGGGCGTTGATGCTCCCTCAGCCACTGAAGAGAGACGATCCCGATGAGGACGGTCGCAAGGCTGACGACCAAACTGGAGAACCAGAGGATATTGATGCGCACATTTGCAGACGTTGGTAAGAAACTATCCGTCGGAGAAGACTGCACCAAAGATTGCAACACCGGTTGGTTTACGGTTGTGCTTTCGAGTTGTTTAAGAATACGGGCAAGGAGATCCACAGAAGGGTCCTTTTGCAGCATTTTGTATGATTCGATGATGAACGCAGTGACCACGGCAGAGAATAGACCAGCCTTTTGGGTGAGATAGGTAAACCTTGGGTAAACCATTCCATCGGCTACGAAAGCTGGACTTACAAATATGAGAAGGTTTTGCACCTCTTCTTTCCAAACATCGCAACGAGCCTTATCCTTGTCCAACAACGGCCGCAGAAGAGTGGCCCATGGGTCTGCTTCTGGGTTCTCCAATTGGCTTCTAAACGGATCACCGCATTTCCAAGGCTTTGGCTTCGGCTCTGAGTTCTGCTGCTAAAATAAATGACGTCGGTTTGCATGCCAAACAATAAGTAACTTGAAGCCAACCTTGGGGTCAGCATTCAACGATAGGGTTTGAGTTGGTGTTCCTGGAGTTGTGGACATTGAGAGGACGGGTAGACAGAATACAGTGGTAGCTAAGTTTTCCATTCATCCGTTAAAGAGTTGATTGAGCGCCCATGCACATTGGGAACATGCCGTATGTGCATGTCGTGCCACGCTGAAACTAGTTTCATTTCAGCAACTCTTGAGCGCCTATTTGCTTAGGCGGCGCAGAAACGCTGTGCAACGAACCAACGACTCGCAGACTGCAAGGGAACTCCAAGCCGAATGACAGATCATTACATCTGCATACATTAACCTTGACCTTACCGCCCTATGCATTCGTCGTGGACGACGTACAGTTTCAACATCACAGGTTGTGTGACAACCTGTAGACGGCGAGTGTATGAAAGGCGCGCAAGTACGCGATAACAGATTTTTTTACGATTCATGCCCGACTACCAACGCGCTTAGGCTTATCTCATCTTATCTTCGGTCTCATCTTGGAAGACCCTAATCCGCGGCCTAGGACTCGGATCGTGTCTTGGTGTCGTAACGTGCTGATCAGATGAGAGTATACTTGGTCGTACATTTCTTGGAGTTGCAATGATGGGTTCTCGTTCCAGGGCATTTGCGGACCAGGGAATACATCCGAGGAAACTAATTGAACATAAAACATCAATCCGAAGCATCTATAGGTGATCCCATTCACATACCTTTAGCACCGAAAACCTTCCTGATAGGTGCCGCAAACTTTAGTGTAAGCCGTGCATTGTCCAAGTCGAGGAATAACCCTTTTGATCTAGATCGGTCGAGCAGAAAACCGCGAAGAATTGGATCACGGATCTTGATGTCTTGGTCTTGGTCTCCGACTTCAACTAGGAGGCGGATCCTGCGAGAAGTCCGGGGATGGTGCCGTGCTTCAGTCCAAGGATTGTCTCGATCCGGTTGGGGGACGAATTGTTTGCAGGAGTGCCAAGGATGTCCACGTCAGAGTTCATGGCTTCAGAAACCAAACACTGGCCGAGGACCTGGAGGATTGTATCCTGGCGTCTTGAAGTGAGGATTAGACGGGAGATGAAAAAGTCATGCGCATCCACTATATTGATGGTAAATTCGTTTGATCTTGACGGGTCGAGCAGGAAATCAGGGAACGATTTGTGATAGATCTGGATATCTCGATCATCATCTCCAACGTTGACAACTGAATGCATGTCCCTTAAGCATCGTGAAACATCCCCCCTACTGAGCCTAAGTATATCGCCAACCTTTTGCGGAGAACATAGCTGTGCGAACGTGCCTGCGGGGGCGGTGGCAGTGGCAATGAGTCGATTGATGACAATAATGAGAGCCAGGATTCGCAGCAGCTCAGCTCGGCGGTTGGCATTACGAACAACGTGTAAATACAGTTCGTCAAGATTTTGGTAGGGTCTGTCGCCAGGCGGTTTCTCCAGTAGACCTCGTATGACTGCGAGCCTCTCTTCCGGTGAATGGTATGCGAACATGATGTATGGCATGATTGTGGTTGCGTAGATGAACTGCCCAGAAGCTTTGTCCACTAGCTGGTCAACGACTTCCTCGCCTGGCCAATCGTGCGGTAGGCCAGAGTCCTCTCCCCGAATCTCTCCAAACATCACATTGAAGTAGCGCCGGATGTCGCGATGAACAAGAGTATCCTCCCTCAAGTCCATGATAGATACACGGTCCTCCGGAAACTGGGACCGTAGTTTGTTGATAGCTTTGACGATATGAGGTTCCGGCCGACCAGCGACAAGAAAGCGAAGGGGTAGTGGGATGTCCTTCATGGTGTTGCCAATCATCTTGATTAGATCGACTTGAACATCTTTGCCTGTGACTTCATCGAGGCCGTCGATGACAATGAGAGTCGGATATGTCTTGAGCCCGAAGGTGATGGTACTGAGGAAGCGCGTTATCTTCGCAATCCGCTTGATGGGTTCAACAATAAGAGTGTTCATTTGCACTTCCCGTCCTTTGGAGAGGAGATGAGGATCATCACGCAGAGCCCTGTCGACGTATTTTGCTGTCGCGGGCAGAGCCTGCATGAGCTGAACGGCCAATGTGGCGACGATCCGATCGCCGTCACTGCAGCCGGCGATCCGATTTGAGGCAAAGAACGATCCAATTGAACGTTTTTGCCGTCTGCACAGGTCCGCGAATGTTAGAAGCAGAGCCGTCTTCCCCTCACCGGCACCTGCCAACACCCACTTGATGGTTGCTGCATCGATCGGGCTCTTCTCCCACTCGTCCAACTCGTGGCAAAGTTCGACACGAGTTTCCTCCATGCACCTGGGTTGGTCGATCCTCGCACTGGAATCTGGGAGAGCAGCAGGAGAGGCGTTCTGATGGAGAAGATCCTTGCCTAGCATTGATTATTCATCAGTTAAACAGTCGATAAACGAGTTGTAACGACCACAATGCACCTTTCAACGGGGAACCCTGGTAGATGATCTGTTGATCACCACGAACAGCAGTGAACGACGAATTCTGGAAATGGATAGCGTTGTCCCGAGCATTTTGGAGGACGCTCATGAGTCAGTCTGCGACACCAGAGGATGTGGTCTCAAGGGTAAAGTTCAGGACAACCTCGTTGAGCATCAATGCTGTGCAAACTCGCGGCCTACACGTGCAAGCCATGCAATTCAACGCTGCCCGGCCGCAAGTCATCTGTCATCTGTCACCCACGCACAGGAACATGCCAGCCTAAAACTAAATGTCCTTCACTCGCGCATCTGAGGAGAAAATTTGAGTGGACAACAAATACAAGCGAGGAGGACCCTACCAGATATGCTTTTGCCTCGTTGATTGTGATGTCCCTTGAATTCGACGTGGGCTGATCTTCACAATTTGTGTTTTGTTCGCTGATAGCCTCTGATAGCTCGAGAGTAGTATTGATAAAGGTACTGAATACATATCCAAAGTCGGCATAGGAGCAACGAAGCCATGTAGCAGTGTCGCCCCGATACTTCAACAGCGTCCTGGGTCTTTCGCATTTGGCACCTAAAAAACCAGGGTGTATACAAGCCTCTACAAGGCCCCAAGAGCTGGTCTGTGATAGAGATCAGTTATAGTAGAAGAGGAGATCAAGGAGACGCACCTAGAAATCCTGGCCGTCGCCTCCTGGTGGAAAGTATTATGCCAGCGTGTAGGTTTACAAGTGTCGCTGTCGATGCCCTACACAGTGAAGATGATAAGCTTCAAATATCGAGAATTCGAGAAGGGAAAGTGACCTGATTGCACGCAGCAAACCTAACCAACGTCCAACCGTTGGGCCACGGGTGGTGGCGGAACATATGTATCTTGACTTCTTGGTGCTAGGACCGAACAACCTCCTGGGTCTTTCATGGCGCTCTGATAACCGAATCCGTACGCAACGCTCCAAGAACCCATCTGCGATGGAGGTTAGTTACAGACGAACTGGAAGGTATCAAAATATGCACTTAGAAGATCCTGGTGGTTGCCTGAGCAGCTATGCCTTCTAATGAAAAGCTTATAAATAGGTGTACAATTTTCGCAGTCTGCGCCCTACTCAAAGAAGATGAGCGTTAAATATGAACGGTCAGAAAAGGGGAGGTTACCAGATCGTTTGAACCACGTCCAACCCCGTTAGGTAACGAATGAGTGGTGAAATATGTGCGTCTGATCGCTACTGTCTAGTACATGGGCTTGTAATGGTGAATGAAGGCACCAGCAGCACGAGTGTGGTAAACTGGTAGATGATTTCTTCGGAGAAGAAGGGAGTGATGGTGCATCATTTGAAAGGCTCTCAGTTTCTACGTTGGGGAAAGCTGTGAAATAGAAAGTTTAGAGAAGAATTAGCAGATGCAGTACGGTTAACTTACCTTCCACCGTGTACAAAATAATCCAGGCGCTGGACGTTGAACCATTGACCTGTTCACCTGCGTAGTACGGCTATCGAAATGAAGCATGGTTATCGTCTGGTTATCGAGATTAGCTACATACCTTGAGATAAGGTATTCCTAAACTTACATGACGTGCTCATCGATTCATATTTTGTGAGAGGTATGAGGATGGAGAGCCACGAGTTTCAGTGCGGGGTTGTAGAGAAGTGGGTGGCTATTTCCTGAAGACCATACACAGTGCAGACGATGGCTCCGCCATTGAGTGATTTCTTAATCTGTACTGTGAACTCGAAGGTGGTCGTATGATCGATAGCGACTTGGTGCCGATAAAATAGTGTGGTCTAAAATCTGCAGTTCAGTGGTTTGCAGTGACATGTTTAGGACATATGCTTACATAGTCTCCCCGCTTTGAGTACATATAATGGTCTATCGAGGGAAGGTGGAGTACAGAGGCGAAAGATATCAGTCTTGTCTAGTGAAGGGGAACGAAGAGGAGAACAAACGGCGCGCGAAACAGGAAATCCGATCAACAAGGTCACGTGAGCCACCGGATCAATTTGCCTGATGCTCCAAGCTCAATGCCCACTCGACTTGGACTCGGATTCTATCTACGATGGTCCCACAACTATCAGCCCATTGACGAGTTCCATTTGTTCTATTCTCCCAAGCGCTTGCCACTGTAATGATCACCCAAAACGTTCACGCGAAACAACTCGAGCTCCGAGATTTGACCTCCTCGATTCGCTGCCCGTTTTGAAGAACAAGTTTGTCTCGTCTTTTTATTTTATTTTATTTTTACACTGATCTGACAGTCCTCACCTAGGCCTCTCCCAGTACAGTTTCCAAGCTCCCCTGCAGCTGGTGTCAAGGCCGAGCGAGCGACGAGCCTCCAGAGTTCCACGTTCCGCCCGCAAGAGCAGACCACTGCGAGCTCGACCTGGTTCCCTCTGCCCTTCAGGTCTGCAGATCAGGATGGGATGAGGTGCCCACGACCTTGCAACCTCACAACTCTTCAACGCTTCAGCCCCAACATCGACGATGATAACACCCCCCATGGCACCACGTCAAGTATTTCCTAGGATCACAAGGGAGGCGACTGGTGTTACTTAGTCATCTATCAGGTTCTCCTCCCTTTGCCAATTCCTTCTCAAATACATGGCCTCTCCTTCGTACCAAATGCGTTCCTCTCATCACTCTCAAAGACGCCAATGCCGTGGTTTTCCATCTTACTAGCTCAGCCTTCCTTCTTTCCTCAAGACAGGCGACCTTATGAACGTCGAGAGGAAGCCCACCTCCTCCATTCTATGACCCCGGTCACAGGATATGGCATAAAATACCGCCTCTCTTGCCAGCCGTTCGGGTTCAACTCGCCAATTGTCCTCGCCGCACTCTTTCCAGCCCATGGCATCCCCTACTCGGCCTCTCAATTTACATTCTCTCGGTGTCCTATCCTATCATGTCGCGCCAATGGCTCCGCCTTGACGGTGCCCTCAGATCCCTCCCTTATCCCTCACCTCTTGCTCTTCCCAAACCCAATCCCAGGTCCGACACCGTACACGTTCTGCCCAGTCGACACTGCCACATGGCAACTGGCCTCCCTGCCATGTCCTTCCATCCTCAACTCAGCACGACTTCGGCCTCAGTCGAACACTCGACGTCCACTTGTATGGAGTGTCGTCCGTACTTCTTGGTGTTGATATTCAACGACCCACATGTATGCCAACTCAGTGGTGAACCTGTGCCTCTGTGGCATCTGCTACAACCGCGGTTCGTCTGCAGGCTGCACGCGACGAGGACACAAGACGACGCTGATGAAAACGACGAAGATATTATTAATACTTCAAAGTCTCGTTATGGACCCTAGGAATTGGATGTTGCATGTGCGAGTGCGAGTGGGAATGGAAGTAGTCGGAGCGTGTTTGGAATGGCGTCGGGGTACGGAAGGATGTATGGACGACTCGGATCAGGCTTGGAACGAACGAACGAAAAAACTATCAGACGACGGGCTTAGTCCAATGACGGAAGGCATGGATGGCTGTTCAATTTGCTATTCGTGAGGTCAGATATGCGATAGTTAAATCTTCCGCGGTTCGTGAACCAGGACCTAATATTCCTCCAGCGAAGTAAATTAATAAATAAAACGTATGGCTAGTTGCATAAGAAATCATAACTACATTTCTCAACGTCGAAAATTGGCGAAGAACACAGGGAAATGACAACCCAGGGATCATCGATCAGTCTCCGAATGTTGAACCGTGGGTATTTGTCTCTTCGTTCACACTTCCACATCGCAGCCGATGTCGTCAGTCTCTGAGCTGTTGGCCATTGCCAAACGCAAGCTAGAGGATGGAATACAGGACACCGAACACAATAGCACTGCTCTGACCTCACAAACAAGGTACAGTAGCCCCACACATAATTGCATTACCGCAGAGCCTGACCCGCGATGATCAAAGCCGAGCAGAAGAACGAGCAGTGGTAATAGTATTCTCTAAAATTCAGTGGATCACATTGATTTATAGCCAAATGCACCTAGATCCAGCGCGACATTGCTCTAGCTGACAAGATCGTCAGATGTCTGGGTCAAATACATAACCTCACCGCGCCGATCAATTGCATCCCGTTGGAAATCCTTGGTGTTATATTCGACTTCCACATGGACAACATTAGTCCGATGCTATTTCCGCCGCGAACTGCAGACGCGATTAAACTCTGGACAAACAATAACCCATTCAGATTTCATTTGGTTTGTCGCCACTGGTACAAGGTCGCCCTATCGATCCCGTCGCTGTGGTCTCATATCTACTCTCGCACATTCAGTCCACCCTTGACGATAGGTCGTTGTCCGCCTCCTGCTCCTCTTCATCTCAATGCCATTTTCCGGACTGGGAGTGTGGGGTGGGATGCTCATTGGGGTCGTCTCGTTTCTCTTCACATGATCCTCAAGCCACAAATCCAAACACCCGGCGAGTTGCTAGAGATGATGAGACCTGCCCCACTTCTCGAAAGTCTCTCCATCGAGAACTTAACGATATACGATTATCAGAAATGGTCACATCCCTGGTTCGGACTCAAACAATACCGTAATCTCAGGAGGTTAAGACTCGACTGTAGTCACCTACCTCGGCAAGAACTTGAAGAGATACGTAGCCTCACCAATCTTACCCATCTCTTCCTCCAAAAAATCAAAGCAGAAGACATTTTCCCTATTCTATCCGGGTTCATCAACTCCCCGTTTCTAGAGGTGCTTATTTTAGAAGCAAGATATAGAGGAGCCGCCCATGACTTCTCGTCCGCTCCAGTGGTTTGCTTGCCAGTCTTGAGGCACCTAGAGGCCTACAACATTCGTCACCTCACCTTCATCGACCACCTCGATATTCCTTCAACGACCACCATCATAGCCACCCTTCGATCGATTGAAGCCCCTCTACCTCGAGCAAGGCTAGACGCCGTGCAGACACTGGATGTAAAATTCATTGCACAAACTCGGATGAGTTTGTGTTTCCTATCCGATACTAGTGTCATGGTCGAGTCAGATAAGCGAAGACACGTATTACTCCCGCTGCTGTCGAAATGGTTTCCCAATGTCACAACGCTCGATTTGCGGCTGGTACACAATTCTGTCAATGGTGATTCGGAGGGCAGGCTGATGTGCGGAATCATCGGGTGGACCGGACTCAGAAGACTTGTATTCAACAAATTCGTGGACTACTTTCGCCTGATCAGCATTCTCAACATATCTGACACTCGGTCCTCAGATATGGACATTGATAATTATGGTGAGGATAAGCTTGCGAAAACCTTGAACGACAAGGCACCTATATGTCCTTTACTACAAGAAGTTGTCGTTTGGGAAGTTCCTCCAGACTTCGAATCGGAGTACGAAGGAGTCAAGGGAAGATGGAAGTATCGTAAACCAGGAAGGTATGAGATAGTGCGCCCACAACCAGCGTTAACATATACCCTCGATGTTCGTGCCCAAACACACGGGATTCCCCGTCGACCAACTTTTAAATGGATAGAAACAGACAGATATTAGCTTATTTCTAGTTTTTATTGTGCTGTATGATGTCCTTCCTCTTCCGATCATTGTTAAAGTCTGGAACATCTCGCTGGACCTCTAGTTGTTGTAAACAGTGTATTGAATAGTTACAAGGCACAAACCCTAACTTAAAGTTGGTCAGAATCCTGGACTGTGGGCTTTGCCCTTGCGAGGAACTGCAAGGCGCTCGTCAGAGAGCTTAATAGCTGCCCTAACCCATATTGGTCTTCCCATAGCGTACTAAGTACAACAGACATCGCAGGATTGAGGCTGAAGAACTACATGTCGGTGAAAAGATTCAAAATAATTCTTGGTTCGGCGTCGTGTCCAAAATATGGAGAGAATATATATGCAAGATATTTAGTCCGTCGAGATAAGATGGTGGTGGCGGCTCTCTGCAGCTTGAATTTCAAGATATCAGCCGTCAGATGAAGTAATGTAAACTTCCAGGTTTGACAGTAATAGACTTATAACATTCCTCCTTCTTTGCCCCCTCGTCCCGAGCACTACTACGACATCACATATTATCCAACACGATACACCATCGACCGTCAGACTCAAACAGCCTATGGACCGTGTTCGTAAACACATCGACCTGCACCGACATTCCTAGTAGCGTGGCAGCTCAGGGCTTTGAGGATATTGAGATTTGTCTCGTCCCTTCATTTGTTGTGATGAAACCTACTCTAACACTTCTTTAGATAGCTTCGTGATGACGAATCGGTAGACCCATGGGGCGATGATAAGAAAGGATATGCCAATCCCCCATTTGGTCAAGTACCCTCAAACAGCGCGCCAAGAAGACTACGTCATCGACTGCAGATCCAGACTTCGATCTTGGCGCCTGCACTTGAACGACTCTAGACGCCAGACCAGAGTCTTTTACCTCGTTGACTCCAGTAGTGGTACCTTAGAAGTAGGTGTCAACTCTACGCTCAAAGAGCCTCCTGGATCTTTCACATTTGGCACCTAATTAACGAACAGACACAAGCCATCAGAACGCACGAAGTATGTGTCGGAGTGCAGTCACAGAAAAAGAAAACAACCAAATACATGTACTATCGAATCGCGGCCGTCGATTTAACAGCTCCTCAATGACAAGATTTTAAGGCCTATAGGTGTATAGTTGCAGTCAGCGCCTTGCGCAATGAAGATAATATCGATTAAATATTGAGGGAAGTTACCTGAGGGCCGTCATACTACTTCAATAGCGCTCTCTTCTCCCCACCTATGTCAAGCACTAGCTTCTTTTACGGAATAATATGCCCATATTCCGTGGCGCGTATTGCGTCTTTCCGATCTTCAGAGGCTTTGGTACCTACCACTAGCTGCAGTGTGGTTCTGCTAATATACAGACGACGTACCGTACTCTGGGCTTGGATCGATAACACGACGTACATTAGCGACTGGTAGCCGATTGCAAATCCTCTCTCTCGCTATGCCAGTGGTTACCGCATAAGAAACATTGCTCACTTGGGCAACTGATCATCCGAAATTCTGACCCCCACTGAAAACCACAGTGCCTACAAGCTTGAACCATTTCGAACTCTCTGGGAATGCAATGTTTTGCTGGTGTCCTCTGACAGGCCCTTGTTGTTTATAAGGGGGCGCATTGTCCGAAATTGCAGTATCAAAATACAATATGTACTCGATCACCACTTGACCCACAAATTGCACAATATACTACTTCGCATCAGGACCGGCCTTTTGCCTCAAATAGTATAAAGCATTAGTCAACGTCTTCCAGGCTTGCCTCTCCCTTATCTCTCTGATACCATATGCATAGTATGGTGCCAGTGCCACATACCATTGATCTTTGCCATTAGTAACCTCAAAACCACTGTCGAAGCTGTTTCGAAGGAAGAGTAAAGTCAGGTAAAATATGATTGAGTAGGGATAATCTTACCGGAAATAAATGGAGGAATCCTGTATGTAGCCCTCAAGTAGTACGAAGAGGATATCAGCCTTACCCTCACTAGGACTCAGCAGTATATTGATCCTAGAATGATATTCGCCGACTGGAAGAGAAACCTTGTGGCCGGATAAAAAATCCATAGGGACTTTAATTAAACATCATGGCATCGACATGGGCGCCTTTGATTAAATTATGATTGTTTAAATGCACATAAGGGGAATCGGAGGAGTGGTCTCTTGAAGGTTGACGACAAGAGG
>Ga0247742_10002965_pt1 | contig 10941 bp, 10 predicted proteins | sample UWRJL208509C2_FD_180944 | JGI IMG/M metagenome (GOLD analysis project Ga0247742, IMG submission 180944) | Plant litter microbial communities from Arlington Agricultural Research Station in Wisconsin, United States - UWRJ-L208-509C-2 | ecosystem: Environmental > Terrestrial > Plant litter >... | reverse complement strand
CATGCGCCCGCCTAGCGCTGCAGTCGTGAAGGTGGTCAAGGACGCGACGCGCGCCAGCGTGCCCCTTCAGATTCGCGTTCCACTCCGGAGGAATACGACCAGATCGAATATGGCGGGTTACCACTAGGCGGTGACTTCTCGTGCAATGCAACATTATTCGCGATCTGGAACTATCGAATCCTACCCGAAGGAATCTGGCGGCTTCGTGATGATTCAGACGTTCCGGTTCAACGAAGGCGAAGAGATCGCCCACCGTGTCTCCGGGAGCCCATCCCCTCACCTCGCCCAGCGGAAAGCCCTGTCTCAGCGCACCTGGAGGCATGCTCACCAGGTCTGGCGGTCGACGGAATGCGGCCGAAGCCTGCGGAAGGGCCGTTTGCCTCGTTCGTGTTAACCAGCGCACACTTTACGGCGACTTCCTCAAGGTCTTCAGGACCGAGCCACCGCTGGTGTAGAACAAGGAATCCGTCGACTGCTTCGTCGACGCCGGCGACCAGATGTTGTCGACGAGTTGGTGAGCGCATCGCTATCTCTTACCCGGATCCTCGTGCGTCGCGTGAGTGGTACTGACCACGGAATGCGCGGAACGATCGTTTCTGAGATTTGTCCGATCCGCTAGTCTTCAGAGGTGTCGGTTTACGCGCGTGACGAGTGAGTCACTGACCGGCACAACGTTACCGGCGATGACCGACGCTTTGCACGTCGGACATTAGTCGACATGATTCACGGAGAGGTAAACGACAGTGCACGCACAATAACTCAAGACGGACGACTTCACAGGCTGGTGGTCAGCAGCATTCGATCTGAGGAGAACGTCGAACCGCACGTTCGAGAATGCGCCCCCACCCCCCATATTCGACAGCCTCTACGGCGGTCAGATAGCGGCGCAGCTCCTGGTTGCGGCAGCCCACACCGTCAGTGACGATCGACATCCCCACTCGTTGCATACTTCCTTCGTTCGGCCCGGAAATCCGCGCTCGCCTACCGAATTCGACGTGGCGACGATTCGTGAATCGCGGTCGCTGTCGACGCGTCACGTTCAAGCGAATCAAGGGGATAGGACTATCGCGATCGCGACTGTCAGTTTTCACGCCGTCGACACCGGTGCCAAACCCGCTGCGATAGCCCATGAGCGCGGCACAGCCGAAAATGAGATGCCTGCCCCAGAGCAGCTTCCCGAGCGCCTCGCCCTAGTCAAGAACCTCGGCGGTATCGACTCCACGGCGTTCGATCGGTGGCCGGTCGACGTGAGGTACGTCGACCACCTACCGTGGGACGTGCGCCATGAGGCTGGTGTCGATGCGTGTAACCGCCTGTGGCTGAGAACTGTTGGTGACATTCCCGAGGTGCCGGGGCGGGCCGAAGCCGCCATGACGCTGGCAACCGACCTTCTGATGTACGAGCCCGTACTCTTCCCGACGCACGTTTCGTGGATCGAGGCCTGGGATAACAAAAGGCTGGGTACCTTCAGCATTGATCATGTGTTGTGGTTTCATCGGTCGACTTCACCGGGTGAGTGGCTTTCCGTTGAGCAGGTGTCGCCGATCGCCGACCGGGGGCGAGGGTTTAGTCAGATGGTGGTGCGAAACAGCGACCGACGCATTGTCGCCTCAGTCGCTCAAGGAGTCCTCCTCCTCGATACCGCTGCAAAGTAGCACTCACCGACCACTACATGGGCCTGTCAGCCGGTTCGGCGCTCGGGTGACCGCGTCGCGGCGAAGTCCTCCCGGTGCGCATTGGCATGTGCCGCTTCGATTTTGTGCAGCGTGTCCAGAGCACTCCGCCAGTGACCCCAACGATCGGCGAGGGGCGTAATCGCTCGTCACCGCGGTACGCGACGGCCGACGACGAGCGCGCGTCAAGTGGGTTGGCCTGCATTACTGTCACATACCGCCGCATGACCATCTCGATGCAAACGCGATGAGCACGTGGTTCGTGTGATGTTCGCTGCGCTGTCCGCCGGGGCCCCAGCGCTACTCGAGAATGATGACCAAGGCCCGGGTTTGAACCGGCCTGATACTGCCGCCCGGCGCTGGCCCGATGACCCCACACCCGGCCTGTCTTAGAACTTGACGGGCGTCCGAACTACGCGTTCGTCATCGGCCTGCCGACAACGGTCCAGGCCGGCGTGTTCTCCGAAGCGCCAGTCGTCGGCAGCGGCACGCTGAGCTCCAAGACCGCGTCGACCAAGCTCGGCTGCGGGGCCTTCGCTCCGTGCGATCACCCCGTTAGGGCAGGGAGCACGAGCGTCTCGATGGCGTCGCGCAAATACTGCGCGTCCATTCGCTGACCGCTGACTACTCTCATGAGACTCATTGCCATCACGACATCGGCGACCATCGACCAGTCGCGCTCTGCGATCTCACCGCGCTCTACTGCCTGCCGAATGATTCCCGTCATTAACCGTCGGCCCTTGAAGACGAGCAATTCTTCGAGCGCCAAGGCGAGGTCTGTGTCGTGCGCAGCTTCCATCGCTACTCGGATGACGAGGTCGTTGGAGATCAGACCCTCGTCACTGGTGGCGGCACGTTCGACGACCGCGTCGAGATCGCCTCTCAGGCTTCCGGTGTTAGGTATGTCGTCGTCGGCCAGGCCTGGCCGCCAGTACACCAGTGCGTCGGTGATGAGGGCGGCCTTGGACGCCCACCGCCGGTAGATCGCGGCCTTGCCCACACCAGCCCTGGCGGCGATGTCGTTCATGTTCGCATTGCGGTAGCCGTGCTCGGTGAGTTCGCCCAGCGCAGCATTCAGTATCGCCGGGTCGCGGGAGCGGTTGAGCCGCCCGGCGGTGCGCTGGCGGAGCCGTGATTCGTGCTCAGTCATGTGGCCGTCTCGTTGGGTGTGGAACGTTCACAGCCTCTCAGACCCGCCGGCTGGTGTGTCGACGAACCCTGTTCCTTCGCCGCACTTTGAAGTTGCTTGGCTACCGAGCATCCTCCGGAGCACCTGCACGGCGGCCGAAACCGTCTGCTGGTCTTCAGGGGACAGGCGCAGTAAACGAGTCTGGAGGCTTCGGTGGCGTGAGCGCGTCGATGCCTCGAACACCCACGCGCCGTAGGGGGTAAATGCGACACGGGAGTTACGCCGGACGGGGTTCGGTGACGGCCGGCAGAGCAGACCACGCGTGATCAACCTGCTGACCGTGATGGACATCGTCGGCATCGTCACCCCCGCGGTACGCGCCAGTTCGGATACCCGGACGCTTTTTTGTTCGGCGACCATGCGCAGGACGGCGTAGTGCGCGTCGGTCAACTCGCCTGCTGCTCGCCGTTCCATTTCGTCTCGGCGGTCGCTGACGTAGAGTTTGGCCAGGACCGACAGGAGAGCCTCCGCCAGGGCGACCGGGCCTGGTTGACCGAGCGCAACCGGTTCTTCAGGCACCGCACTACCACTCGGGTCGCGTCGTTGCGTCCAACGCCTTCGGATCCATGGGCACCACGCGCTCGACTGCCGCAACCGTCGTCACGACGCGGTCGACTGCGGGATCGGGTTGGTGGCCGGTTCATCGGGACCTGCCGCGGTGGGTGGCTTCGGTGGGTGAGTGATCTTGAATGTGTTCAACGGCCACCAGAACCAGCGCCCCAACGCAGCGGCGATGGACGGGGTCATGAATGAACGCACGATGAGGGTGTCGACGATCAGGCCGATGCCGATGGTCATTCCCAGCTGACCGACGACGCGTAGATCGGAAACGATCATCGACATCATGGTGAAGGCGAAGACCAACCCGGCCGCGGTGACGACTCGGCCGGTGGCCCCCATCGCCCTGATGATGCCGGTGTTCAGACCGGCGTGAATCTCCTCCCGCAGGCGCGAGACCACCAGCAGGTTGTAGTCCGAACCCACGGCCAGCAGGATGACCATCGACAAGGGGATGACGATCCACTGCACACCCAGACCCAGGATGTCCTGCCACAGCAAGACCGACAGGCCGCAGGCGGTCCCCAGCGAGGCGCCCACCGTTCCGACGATGACCAGAGCTGCCACCACGCTGCGGGTGATCAGCAGCATGATCGCGAAGATCAGGATCATCGAGGCGATGACGGCAATCGCGATGTCGACCTTGACACCGTCCTGCATGTCGCTGTATAGCGACGCCGTTCCGGCGAGGGAGACCTGAGCCGTGGACAGCGGGGTGCCCTTGACCGCGTCGGCGACGACGTCTCTCATGTCGCGGACGTGCTGAATGCCCTCCGCTGAGGCGGGGTCGCCCTGATGGGTGATGATGAAGCGCACCGCGGTGCCGTCGGGCGAGACGAACATCTTGAGTCCACGTTGAAAGTCCGGGTTTTGGAAGACGTCCGGCGGCAGGTAGAAGAAGTCGTCGTTCTTGGCCTGGTCGAAGTACAGGCCGATCTGGGTGGCGCCCTTCGCCAATTCTTGTTGCTGAGCTTGAGTGCCGGCCATCACGCTGTGCGTGGCCATCATGAAGTCGCGCATCCGGGTCATCGAGTCGATGGTCGACTGCAGGACCGGCAACATCTGCGGGAGCAGCTTGTCCATCTTGTCCAGATCGGTGCTGAGATTCTCGAACTGGTCAGACAGTGCGTCGATGCCGTCGAGGGCATCGAAGATGGACCTCAGCGACTGGCAGACCGGTATGTCGAAGCAATGCGGTTCCCAGTAGAAGTAGCTGCGCAGCGGCCGGAAGAAGTCGTCGAAATCGGCTATGTGATCGCGCAATTCGTTCGTCGTCGCCACCAGATCGTGCGTTTGATTGACCAGACTATGGGTCACCTGGGTGAGGTCGGTGGTGATGCCCAGCATCCGCTGCATGTTGGCAATGGTCTTGCTCATCTCGTCAGCCTGCTCGAGCATTTGAGCCGAGTTGTCGTCGTTGAACTTGGCCGCTTGCAGGGTGCCTGCGGTCTGAGCGCCCATGAGATAGGGAATCGAGCTGTGCTCGATGGGTGAACCCAGCGGTCGGGTGATGGTCTGCACCCGGTCGATGCCACGCATGTGCACCACGGCCTTCGCGACGCGGTCGATCACCAACATGTCCGCTGGGTTGCGAAGATCGTGGTCGGCTTGAAGCATCAGCAGCTCGGGATTCATCCTGGCCTTCGAGAAGTGCTTCTCCGCCACGGCCATGGCCTGGTTGGCCGGCATGTCGGCCGGAGTGAACTTGTCGTCGTTGTATTGCGGCACGTAGGTGAGCAGGCTGACGAATCCGATGACCGCGATCATCGCGGTGACGATGATGATCGGCACGGGCCAGCGTGCCACGGTGGTGCCCACCTTGCGCCAACCTCGGGTGGAGAGTTCACGTTTGGGGTCGAACAACCCAAAGCGGGAGCCGATCGTCAGGATGGCCGGCCCGAGGGTGAGCGCCGCGGCGATGACGGTCAGGATCGCAAGCGCACACGGCGGACCCATCGTGGAGAAGTAGGGCAGGGTCGTGAAGGCCAGGCACATGCACGCTCCGACGATCGTCAGCCCGGAGCCGATGATGACGTGCGAAACACCATGGTAGGCCGTGTAATACGCTTCCTCCCTGTCCTGCCCCAGGGACCTGGCCTCTTGATAGCGGCCCAGCAGGAAGATGACGTAGTCGGTGCCAGCGGCGATGGCCAGCATGGTCACCATGCTCACGGCATACGGCGTCAGACCGATCACGTTCCAGTTTCCGGCGGTGGCGGTCACGCCTTGGGCGGCGAACAGTTCGATGCCGACGATGACAAGCGCCAGCAACATCGTCACCAGAGATCGGTAGATGATCAACAACATGACGACGATGACGACGATGGACAGTACGGCCATCGTCGCCAAGCTCTTGTGTCCGGCGACGCTGGTGTCGGCGTTGAGCACGGTGTTACCGGCGACGTAGGCCTTCACCCCCGGCGGGGCAGGGACGGACTCTACGAGTTCGCGGACCGAGGCCACGGATTCGTGACTGGGTGTGGTGCCTTGTGCTCCGTTGAGGAACACCTGGACATAGGCGGCCTTGCCGTCGACGCTTTGGGCCCCGGCTGCGGTCAGCGGGTCACTCCAGAAGTCCTGCACGTTCTGGACGTGCTCGTGGTCGGCGGCGAGTCTCTTGACGATCTGGTCGTAGTAGGCGTGGGCGCTGGCACTGAGTTTGTCCTGGCCCTCCAGCACGACCATCGCGGAGGAATCGGAGTCGAACTGCTTGAAGGTCTTGCCGATGTTGAGCATCGACTGAAACGCGATGGATCCCTTGGGACTCAGCGAAACCGCGTGTTGATCTGCCACCTTGTCCAGAGACGGTGAGATCACCGCCAGCCCAACGGCCACGGCGATCCAGAACAGAACGATCGGCACGGCCAGCACCCGTAGAAGGTGCGCGACGTGAGGGCGGCGCGGTGCGGAATGTGCGTTGCTCATACGGATTTCACCAAGCAGTAGATGAAGGGTTTGACGGTGTCGGTGCTGAGGCGGTCGTCGCGAATCTGACCGTCGACGGTGACCCGGCATTTGAGGTCGCTGACGTTCTGGTCGCCTTGGGCCATGACGTTGGCCGACATCGACGGCAGAGTCGTCACGATCGTGAACGACCACGGCAGGGGCGCGTTCTCGACGAGGTGGGGCTGGCCGTTCTCGTCGAGATAGTCGACGTTCACCGTCCCTCCGCTGCCGGAGATCTCGTAGGTGATGTGCTTCGGGTTGAAGTTGGCCGTCATCGCGGACTGCTCGGCAGCATTCGGTGGGTGGTGGCCCGACTCCCTGATGCGCACGATGGCGTACACCCCGATGGCCACGACCACGGTAAGCAGCAGCGGTATCCAAAACCGCTTGAAAAGCCCGGTCAACGCGCCTCCGACCCGTCGCCTTGAAGAGCCTGTCGACTGCGCAGTCGGCGGACCTTCAGGGCATTAAACGGAACCTGAGTTCCGTCTTGATGACGGAACTGTACCCATAGATGGGCTAAACATCCAACGGCTGGCTCGGATTGGCGGCTGCACGGCTGCAGGCCACGATCGGCGAGTCCGGCGGCCGCTTGGTCCTGCCCGAAGCGCCTCGACAGACGACGGGGGCAGTTGTCCGACCCCGACGCCGCTGCTTGTCGCCAATCACGTTCACCCGGGCGCCCACGGCGGGCATCACCAGTGCTGGAAACGGCGGGCATGACCTCGTATCGTGTCGCCATCGCGAGACGCCGTTCCGCAGCTTGGAGGATCGCGCATTCATCGAATCACCTTCGGCGCAACGTTGCGGCGAGGCCCAGAGGACGGCCCTGCGCCGACGACGTGAGTTCTGGTGACGCGTCACGATCCTGACCGAGTTCGTGAGCCGCTGGAGCGGCAAAAGCCCAAGTGCACAACGAATTCGATGATCCACGTTGCGTCGACCAATTTTCGGCGCGAGCTTGTGAATGACTGGCTTCTATCTGGCGCAAGGCCGCGTAGGCCTTCGATTGACCGCGCCTCCAGGCTGGCTCCGTAGCTCAAATGACGTAGCGGGCGTAGTTGCGCAGCCGCGCCTGCCTGGCTACCGGAGCCCCCTATACCCGGCGTGGAGTACTCCTAGAGCCTCAGAGCCAACGGGCTGGCTTCCGCCACCTCGAAACGGGACATCGCACCCTGAAAAGGTAAAATCCGGCGCGATTCCGCCTCCTCGGATGCCACCTTGGCGCGCACCTGCGCGGAGGCGTCACCAGAGACGCCGCCAAGGTTCGTCGGTGAATCCACCCGCTACCGTTCTGAACTCGTGGAGTGGCCTCAGCCACCACCGACTGTGAAAATTCGCCTTGTCAGCGATGTGGCGGTTTCGCAGGTTCGGTCGCCGCAATGCTGGTGGAGCGGTCGGGCCACGACGTGACTCTAGACCTCCGAGTTGTGGCGCTTTGATCGCCGGCCATGTTGACCTGCAATTCCTCGACAACGGTCCGTAATGCCGATTCGCGATCGCTGCCGACGTACCCAGACAACCAGAGTCGCAACTGCCGCGCGGTGGCACCTGGAACTGGCACCTTGTGCGTGGCCAGGATGGTCAAGAGGTTCTCGATTGCGCTGCAGTACTCACCAGCACCAATTTGCGCGCACAACCAACTAGACGCCGACTTGTTCAGTCGCGGCCTCGCCAGGTCCGCCAACGACCAAGCCAGCGACGACACTTGGGCCCTGTCCATCCAATCCTCCATCTGCTCGTCGGCGGCGTCACCGTGGATATTCAACCGACCACCGTGACCATCCGAACCGTTCCTGCGCCCTGCAGGTGTCAACAACAAGCCGACGAAGCGGTCGAATTGGGCCTCTGCTGCGCGTCCGTCGAACGACTCGCTTTTGGTCGTCTTGGGCGAACTAGTCATGTACGTCCTCGAATGGCGCGTGCGCGGTGGTCGTCGACATGTCGCCGCGCGAACCGCTCCGTGAGTTCTCGATCAATGCGTGAAGCGAGGCGTGGTGCCGAGCGGTGGTGTCGTCTCCGTTGTGGTTGTGCTGGTTGGTGCCGTCGAGGTCGGCGCGGATCGCTTCCTGCGCAGCCGGGGGCAGGCTGTGCATGATCTCGCGCACCCGAGCCTGACGACGCCCCACGGCCTTGCGCTCCGGCATCCCCGGAGTCGCGTTCACCTGCGGCGGCACACCTTCGATCTCCTCGGTACCACCATCGTGGTGACCGGCGTCGATCATGGCCTGCTCCTCGGCCATCGTCGACTCGTCCTTCTCCTCGGACATACCGATCGGCCCGATACGACGACCGTTGAGGAACTGCTTGACCACCGGCTCATCCGAGGTCAACAACACCTCGCGCGGACCGAACATCACCAAGTGCTTGCGGAACAGCATGCCCATGTTGTCGGGCACCGTGCGGGCGATGTTGATGTTGTGCGTGACGATCAGGATGGTGCAGTCGATCTGGGCGTTGATGTCGATCAGCAGCTGAGACAGGTACGCCGTACGGACGGGGTCCAAACCCGAGTCCGGCTCATCACACAAAATGATCTGCGGGTCCAACACCAGCGACCGGGCCAACCCGGCACGCTTGCGCATACCACCAGAGATCTCACCGGGGAACTTCGTCTCATCCCCAGTCAAACCAACCAGATCCAACTTCTCCATCACGATCTGACGGATCTCGGATTCCTTCTTCTTCGTGTGCTCACGAAGCGGGAACGCCGTGTTGTCATACAGCGACATGGAGCCGAACAGCGCGCCGTCCTGAAACATCACCCCGAACATCGTCCGGATCTCGTAGAGCTCCTTGGCCGAGCACTCGATGATGTTGGTGCCGTCGACGATGATCTTGCCGCGCTCCGGACGCAACAGCCCGATCAACGACTTCAAGAACACCGACTTACCGGTACCCGACGGACCCAGCAGCACGCTGACCTCACCCGCCGGAAGATCGAACGTAACGTCCTCCCAAATCCGCTGGGGCCCGAAGGACTTCGTCAAACCCTCAACCTGAATACCAATACCCACGCGCGACCCTTCCAGCTCTGTGATGTTCGTGTCCTGTCCCGCCAGGCCGATTCGAGTCGACGTGGTGGAGGAAGTGTGCGGCGGTCAGTTGGTAAAGAGACTGCTCCACTGAGGGCACCATTGGTTGGCCGACAACAATGCGAATTGACGCGCCTGATCGCCGCTCACGACGAACGACCGCGCGATCCTGGTGCTGATCTCCGCCGGCGATCGATTGCCCAGGCGCAACACGTAACACACTGACCGGCCACCGCTGATTAGGTTGACGTCACTGTGCACGAAGCCAAGAGCACGAGCTTGACTTATGAAATTGACATCGTCACCCTCAGGGTCCGGATTTGCCTGTGCGACTGGCGATGTCAAGAACATAAGCGCCACCCCCAACAAGACGCCACCGGCCATCGGCCGAACTGCCCGCATCTCAGCTCTCCTCGTCGACGGGTACCATGTCGAGCCTTTCTTGGTAAGACGGCTACTCATCGGTTAGCTCGGACACAGGTAGATGAACGCCAGTTGGGTGATGGCGGATGGGACGAGTGTCGCGCCGGATCCGACCTGTCCCGTGCGGCGCTTGTCGCAAGCGAAACGGCCCGTCACCAACAACTCACCGTCGCTACGGAAGGCTTCCGGATCGTGACTGACCGTCAAGACGTGGCGCGCGTGGTCGAGGTACTCGATCTCGGCCGGCGTAAGTGGAGTCAGCGGCTCGGCCCGAGCGGACTGTGCGCCAGCCAGCCCGACGGCGATGACCACCGCCCACGCCCACGGAAATCTGCGACGGTTCATGTCACGATCCTTCATCGATGGAATGTCTCGATCGGTGCTCAGTCCGGGACCTGGGTGGATCCGTCACGGCGGGCTCAACCATGTCTGCGCCGGCGTGACCATGAACCTGTACGGGCCGCGCGAGCAGTAGGTGCTCGTGTCGGCCATGGTCGCGCACGTCGTCCCGTTGTACTGGATGTAACTACGCGGAGGCAGATCGCGTTCTGCCCGTCCCGGGGGGAATTGAACCCCCAGCAGCCAGTCGTAGCGCGTGACGATGTTCCCGTTGACCCACCCGATGTTCGTCGTGCCCGGTGGCGCACCACGGATGTCGCCGGTGCAGCCGAAGCTCCCGCGGTCCCAAATCCCGCAGTTCAGTCCCAGCGGGGTTGAAAACCACACTCCTCCAGCACTACTGGTGAAATAGTCGTCGTACTTCACCTTGTCGTAGTAGTTGAGGATGAAGTAGATCGCCGGGTAGGGGCTGGTCGGCGAACCGCCATTGGGTTCCGCGTGCGCCCCCACAGACGTGCCTACCATCAGTCCGCCTACGCATGTGGTGGTCCAGACCCACCGACCTAGCGATCTGACGGTCCGCCCGACGGACGCCCTCACGGCAGGTTTCCTGGCGACGATTCGTTCTCGGCGGTGTGGGGAACGCTTCCATAACACGTCGCGTTTCCTACGTCGAGGATGCTCTCGCACAGCGCGTGGTCGCCTTGGGAAATGCGAACCGTGACGAAGTGACCCTGCAGCACGCGTCCGACGGTCGCAGCGGTTCGGAAGTTCGCTC
>Ga0247742_10002964_pt1 | contig 10945 bp, 7 predicted proteins | sample UWRJL208509C2_FD_180944 | JGI IMG/M metagenome (GOLD analysis project Ga0247742, IMG submission 180944) | Plant litter microbial communities from Arlington Agricultural Research Station in Wisconsin, United States - UWRJ-L208-509C-2 | ecosystem: Environmental > Terrestrial > Plant litter >... | reverse complement strand
AAGATTGGATTCGAAGAGAAAGCAGAAAATGAGATGTCGTTTGTTGCTCAGGCTTAAACACCGGTGCATATACACTACAATATTTTTCCCTGCCCTTTGTCTAACGTCCATCTTCTACTCAGAACTGAGATGGATTCACCTCGTCCTCAAAGCTCGCCATCCGGCCTCCAACTTATCTATTTCTACACCCTCAAGTCGGAAAGTTCTTCAAACGATGGTGGACGATACTTGAGGAACGGCTTCCGGACGCTTGAATTCGAAGAGGCTCGCAATGAGATGCCGTTTGTTGCTCAAGCTCAAAAACCAGTGCGTATAGACTATAACCTCATTTCCCTGCCCTATGTCTGACGCCTCTCTCTGACCAGAACCGAGATCCGCCTTCGATTCTGCAAGTTGGGTCAAACTCGCCCCATCCACGAATGGCTGCGAGCAGCTAAGACGATGGAAGGTGAAATCGAGGGCGGACTCGAGCTGACGCTTCATCCAAGACGGCGGGGTATCTATCATCCCAGTTTCTATGTCAACTTACAGGACTCACTAGCATTTTAGGACCCTGACGTCGACGGGAAAATTCACGGTCTCGAAACATCTGTCTCTGTGGCGGCTTCGCATCAACATTGGCGTCGATGTCGCGTTCGGACCTGGTTCTCGATTGCGTATGTTTGGAGCAAAGATAACGGACGAAGAGGCTTTCAATACTAGCTGGAGGTGCGTTTGGGTTCTCTTATATTGATTTCTTTTGGCGGATGGGTCATCTTTTGTGACCGATTGACCGACGGAGTTCGTGTTGGGTACTCCTGGGATATCTTGGGCTTCGAGTTGTTCATTTAGGATATATGCCGCCGCGTTTTTGCTGACATTTTCAACTACAGGTATAGGCCGCTATCAACCAAACTACAATCCGAAACACCCGAAATGTATGTCATTGGCTTAGTCTAGGGGCAAGGATCTTGATATAAGCTCAAATATGAGACTGGCAAGTGGATTTTTTCTCGAATGATAACAATATAACCAAAGATGACATTCAATAGGTCATCTCAGAAGAAATTCAACTCGATGGATTACTCTCGCTCACTTTCGTCTGCGAGGTTCAAGGCGACAATCGGATGAATACACTGGACTGGGTACGTTCTCGTCTTTGCTTCTCTGTGTGGCACCTATTTAGAACTAATATACCTTTTTGCAGCAGTTACGCGACGCCAATGTACGCATGATGTATCGCATGAGGAGTCCAGCCTCGTTATAAAACGTCTTGACATGTACGCCTCGTATACAGTAAATTTGGGGCTTGGGTACATAACTCGCGACTCACATTATCAGTGGATATCGATATCGCTATCGCGCATGTTGGCGTTCATCGATCTTCTGTATCTGTGAATTTACCCTGTACCGAGCTGGATAATGACGGAGAGCAGCCAGTTCATCGAAGCTTCTGGCTGGATAGTCATGAGTAAGCCTCGCTAAAACCCATCTGCACGTCCTCCTTTTGACCTACTTGCCTCCCAGAGGAAGTTACATCAATGGTTATCGAAGTTAACATCGCCTAGAGTACGTTATTTCTCTCTCGTACATCGGTTCCCCCACCTCTGACTTTACTTTTGGTCTCGATAGGGTAATAGTATGGCCTTGTGGCGAAATTGATATCTCTTTCGCTTTGCACAGATATTCGAGCATTTGTATGGCCGACTCCAACCCACACCGAACGGGGAGGCACATCATGAGATGGCATTTTCTGTTGAAGTTCCAGTGCGTACATGCTACAACTCCCTCATTCTCTTCGCGGGGTTCCTCTTAATCAACTTCTCTTGCACTGGACGGGGATCCACCCGTAAAATCAGCCGAAGTCACATTTTTGTGAAGGGTTGGTATGTTCATATCTATTCGCTGCCATTTATCAATGTTCGCAACGATAGGTGGGTATGTGTCAAGGCACTTGAAATGTGTGTATGATTAATGTAATATAATTGACTGGTACTGACGGAGAAGAGGTTTGTCGAGTCATACGCCATTAGGATGGCGAAGATGTGGCGTTCTGTAGAAAATTGATAATCCAGTGACTGAAATTAGGCGCCTAGAGGCAATGATCGTGTAAGGAATGAATTGGTAGATAAAAAACTTACTCGGACGCCACCAGCGCTTCATTACAGCTCTGTGAAGTTTGTCGCGTTATCCAACTGTACACAACCTCACAGACAACCTGCAGCTCTCAACGGCAGTCGATAATTGGGTTACGTCGGTCAGTGGCAATGTCGGCACCATGAGCAATGCAAGTAACTCTATGTTTTTCAGCTTTCAAACCCTCGAGCCTTTGTTTGAGTCCAATCGACACCGTACTGGGTCGGAGATAAGATAGTGACGCCATCAGAAGCCGAAATCTAGGTTCGTGCCGGTTTGCGCCCACGATCTTGCTTTCGCCACTCATATTGACAAGGGCCGCTGACATTTCTCAAGCCTCGTATTTCTCCATGAATTTACCATTCTCCACCAGCCGCTCAGTACCTCGCAATTTGGAGGACCCGCCACCGAAGCCCATTGAAAAGAAAACATACCAACAGTGGGGCGACGAGTAATTCTACGCCAACACTCTTCGAAACCAGGCCTGCAACACTGCCAGAGGATTCCTCGGCATTCTTGGTCAACACGTCCTCAACTACTCGCAGAGCACGCCTTGTCCGCCATGAAGCTGGTCAGCGCCAGGTCGAAGTCCAGCACGCCCCCGAACCCGCACCTCGTCTGACGAGTCCTCAGCCAGCTCTCCTCCTCGATCTACCCCATGTTATGGATCCTCCCTTCCGTCTAGTCAAATCTTGTTCTCCTCTGCGACGTGGTACATCCCATTCTGTCCCCTTGCATTATTTGTGAATTCATCGCCCTTCCTTCACACATTCCAGTTGGTGCCCATGACACCTCTCTGGTCCTGTTTCATCGCAAGCCTACGCATTCTCGCAATCCTTCAGCTTTTTTGGAGAGCAGCAACATGTTCAAACATCAGCCACGCCAACACCTGGTCAAAATAGCGGCGCTGGCCCACCCTTCCGTGACGACTCTCTGCTGGCCCTGAGGCCCAGGCCTCAACGTTCAACATCAGCCATTTCAAAGCCTCGGCGCCGACTACCTTCCTCAAATCCTAGAACAGCTCTCTTTTTCCTTTGCGAACCTCCCATCAAGTCCGACTCCAGCTTCCTTTGCACCATCGTAAGTCTCGTCCTTCGATGAGATTCGATTTATTCCTCAACAATTATGTCACTACTTTTATTTGCAGACTACGAGAGGCGAAGAGAACCCACAGTCATTCCTGCATCGATCACTTCTTCTCTCTTCAAGTCGTTCGGCTCGTCATGGAACCATCCCCAATTGAGATCGATCCCGTTTATCTACTCGCTTTGGTATGTCTCATGACTCTCATTTTCCATATCTGCTCACCAACTCTAATCCCAAGATCACCGTCTATCTTGCCTATATTCCCTTGAACACCTGTATACCCCTCAAGTTTGCAACTTCGTCCCATATCCAGCGTCGGTGATTATTGCCACTTCGTCAATGCATCTGGTGTATCGGTAACACTTGAAGGGTAAAGTCACGTTCAATTCATATGTTTCTAGCATCCAGTCTCACGAGTTTGCGAAGCCTTATCCTCTTCACACCCTAGTTCCCGAGAGAAAGGGTTATCGAGGTCATCGAGTGAATGCGGCACAGGGTACGTACTGCCGTTTATTTACTCTCAGTGTAAGGAACTATATCTCTTCTGCTTCACTAGATTTGACGTCAAATGTTATAATCACTGCAACGTCAATCTCTTTCGCCTCGACCTCACGCCTCAATACTGTCAAAATATACGCCCAAGTCGGAAACAAAGTCGGGCTCCAAAGCCACTTGACGAAGGCAGACAGGGCGAGGTTCGAAAGAGGAAGCGACTGAGGGTAATAGGATTCGACACTCGAATACAGGTGTGTATGCGACCTCTTCTCAGCTCGTCCGTTTACCTACGCGCCTCTCTCGCAACTAGGATGAGCGCAGTGTCGTTGAAGATAAACCATGGCCTGGTCTCCCCCTAAAACGCACCGCTGATGTATCAGTGTTGCCATAGCCTCAACCCCCTTTCGCGTCGGGCAGCTCGCGATGGAGGATGTATATGTCTCCGGAGAAGGGACGGTCAAGAGACAGTGGTAAAAGAGAGTTTACGCCGTTATACGACAAGTCAGAGGTATGTTTTGATACTATACCGACACTATCACTGTCTGGAGGGTTTGGTCAGAGGCAAGAACCGACGAAGACTCCGCGTTGGGTGCTGCAATATTATCTGCTTCTTTACCTCTGCTCTGGTTTCATCTATGCTTTCGATTATACTGATGTTCAAGTGCAGGTTCTGAACGCGGTCATCGTACATTCGACTTGACCGCTGCAAACGAAAGTTCGAATCTTTAACTCCACTCAGATTATTGGACATTCGGAAGGCGAGGAGTTTTCTCGAGACTGGAATGTAATAACGGTAAGTCGACATTCAAAATTAGAACAACGGCACATAACAATGATATACCCACTTCTCGTTCACAGTTCGTAGGCGAACGAAGATTCAAATATTCAAAGCTCAAGGTCAATTACGACACCACCAAGTGTCAACCGTACTCGGCGATCTTGTCCACATTGCTTACCGCAACGATGCGGCGAAACGATGGATTTTTTCCTGCTACCAGTAAGCTTTGTCCTTCCTGGAACGCAGGATGCGTGATGACGTGCTACTAAAAGCCATTCATCTAGTACTTTCCTCACGATATCCTTTGACGTGTGTTTGAATCAGTGCTTGACAAATACAGCCTATCTAGGACGGTGATACTGTGCTATTGCCTCTCGGTTTAGTACCGACGTTTGGGCCAGGTACGTCGCACATGTGTGAGATGTGAACCTTCAGCGTAAAGCTCACTACTTTCCCATGCTAGATGATGCATGGTTTCGTGTTTGCGGCAGATATCAATGAAATTGAAGGCTTCAGCGATGTGTTAAGACCTAAGAACTCATAGGGAAAGACGGTAAGGCATCTAGGAGCTTCCTTGAGGAAGCGCGGAAGTAAATTTATCGAATTTATATGAATCTGTCAACTCGACTTATGTACAAGAGCCATGTAACGAGTCCGATCTGATATTGAACTTGGTTTCGCATTACTGTCTCTCAAGCGGTGCAGCGCTGGGTAGGGCTGTCGACAACTAAGTCACTTGTGTGTGCAGTGAAGTGCGACAATAAGGTAGCCGTAAAACAGAATACCCCAAGGTTGATTTAGGCCAAAGAAATCCAGGAAATTATTCAATAAGTACACCCAAGCTAATGAGTTCAAGAAGAGACTTGCTCTACTCTCGTCGGAACAGGTTTCCAATCGACATATATGCTGAAGTTATCGAAGTCTGATAGGTTCGTGGTACTTTCTTTCTCTCCCCTTCACCTTCAGCGCGACAATTTATCATCATTTTTGAATCAGACAATCGATATATCTACAATCAACTTCACATCGCACTCAAATTTGTGCTTCAACATGGTCTACCTAACACGTCGCAAACCGGAAAATGGATCGCCCAATATAACTTGACGACGGTTTAGAGAGCGCGGAAGAGGCAGCGACTAAGAATCATATGGATTGGTACGCGGATACAGGCGTGTACACCACAGTTTCTTCTTCCCTGACGCCTGTCACTAATATGTCTTTCTTAGGACCCGAAGAGTACCTGGACCTGGACCCAGCATCGAAGCATGAAATGACGGTTTTCTGAACATTGGCCTATCTGGCGGGGTCGCACTCACATCAACGTCAAGATTACCTCAACGCTCCTTCGTTCCGGTGTCTTTAGTAACTACGCGATAGGGGATGAGCAAAGACAATGATCGAAGAACGTTTTACTGCTGCTGGAGGTGCGTCTTGAGTTCTCTTGTTTCTATTACCTTCAGTGGCTCAGTCATTGTTGGCGACCGATTAATCGACGGAAATTTCGACGTGGATGCTCCCTGCTTAGCTCCGATTTCTTTCACATTCGTTTAGTGGATATACAGTGCCATTTCTTTTTACCGACTTTCATACCGACAGGTACGTGTCGTGTAACGTGGTTCAAAATGTGCAACTCCAAGCTGATCCAGAGTCTACGGCTGACAGCAGGCCCGAGTCTGGTGGCGATGAAACGCAGGATGTTAGAATAGTACGCATATTCGATTTCAAATAGTAGCGCCTACCCATAAGGAAGACTTCCGATCATTCCCTTTCATGTGCAGTCTATTTAATCGTGGTACGAATTTCAGGACAATTTCCGCAAATAACTATACCGAACAGGGTATCTCGTCAGCGATGTTCTCCTTCTGTGACGACAATTCATACTGTTCGCGGTACCATCTGCACTTCACCTCACCTATCTCTTGTAGTAGGAGTCTAAGGGCCGAATACCAATGTACAGGACATATCCGAAACAAGGTCTTTCCGCCTCGAAATACCTACACTGACATACGTTTAGCTACTCGATCACCGTAGATTCGCTAGGAATCAAACTCCTGATTGTAACATCCGAGCGAATGCCGCATTTTATGTCGATCAGGGAAGTCCTAGTATCTAGTTATTCGAGTCGCCGAGTTGGAAGAAGGCATGGTAGGAGAAGGAGCATGAGCTTCTTGCAGCACTTGCCTATATACACCGTTCGAAATTCTGTGTCAGTAGAAGTACTAGTAGAACCAATTGAACGAGTCTTTTGATAAATATATGATTGGACTCTCTTGAGTGCAAAATCTATTCGAATCGGAAGGCACCAGCACCACGGAAGAGCCCTTTGGAAGTGATCATTAGTTTTGAGACTCGAGTGAGTGAGAAATTTTGGTACATACCCGGTATCAATATAAAGCATAGGTTAAGTCACTTAGGTGTGCTATACTCAACGAGTGCTCGTTTTGGTGTGTGCAGTGAAGCTCGAAGATTCATCATATTCGCAAGATATATATACCATAGATTCTCCGAGGACAAGGAAGCTATGAAATTATTCGATGAGTATAGCATGGAAGGCGCCGATGGGAAATCTATCAGAAGAGAAGGACTAGGATAAATTATTGAGGCGCAGGTACTTCTTGACGTCGGATGGCCCTGCGTAGCGCTGCTTCAGAGAATAAATAAAGTTCAATTCAACAGCTATAAGCTTAAGGTGAGATACGGGGTGCGTACCTGGTAATAGTCAAGAACTGCGTCTCGAGCAGGTTGAATGATATGATCATTCCACCCGTCTAAAATGAAATTTGCGTGAAAGTTCCGCAGACCGGGCCAGCTCCATTTTCCATCTTCTTGGGTATAGAAAATATATAGCAGAGCATATTTAGACATACATGCGAGAGGAAGCACATGGGCAATGTAGAGCAAAACCAATAGGTTCTTGGAATGCTTTTGCTTTTTGTCAGGCTTGGCCATGTGAAACTCATCAGCACTCTGAAAGGGGCTAATAATATAGTGGCATTGATCAGCGCATGAATAACAGGATTTGAAACTGAGGACCTACGGTGACTTCAAGAGAATCATCAATAAGTACTCAGCAACCTTTGTATAATGCTGCCCTGTAAATTCAAGCCGATGGTATTGGGGATGCTTGGAGAATAATATTTTGATAACCCGATCAAAAGGCTCATCATATTCAATATCAACCACGAGGGAAAACACCGAAGCGGGATCTGAGGCCTCAACCTGGGGGGTGTGAGAGTGTTGGACCTCATAGATCAGCGAAATTAGATGTTCATCCGAAATAGACACTGTTCGAAGACTGACAGCCTGAAGGTCAGAGACGAGATGAGAGAATTTCTCCTGGATATTCTGTCGTCAGTTGGCAACTGAATCACAGCAATTTAAATAATCATGGTTTACCTGTCTGTCCAGCATCATGACGATCTCCTCTGACAACTGCCAAAATTCCCTAGTCATACCGGAGATTTCACAGACACTGTGGAGAGTCTGGAATGATAGTTGATGGAGTTCCTCTTGAAGTTGAGGGGTGCAACATGGGCCATCTTTAATGCAATATATGGTGACCCACAGCCAACGCCTAAAATCTGGGATAGAACGCGTTTCAGATTAATACTTGGAGAATAAATTCCCGAGAGGGTAGAATTGACACACCATTTTTATCATGCTTCTTCTGGCGCAGATGGCACAGTCCAACTGCTGTACTGTCGCCCAAAACGGATTCTTGACATAGGTGGAATTGCTGGGACCGAGAGGGATCGAGTAGGAAGTCCGACAGTGAGGCATGCAAAATGGATATATCATCATCTGCGTCACATTGAATGACGGATGCGAGCTGGCTTAAGCAAGCTTCTGATTCGCCAGGTTGCCAACAGAGCCAATCGTCCATTTCGCGTGTGGAGTAAATCTCTAAACCGTATTCGGATTCTACTAACTTATCGTTGACAACGATGAAGGTTCCGAGGACCAGTTTAACCGCTTTGATGTTGTCGACGTTAGAGAGTACATGGTGGTATAAGGAATTCAGCTCCGCATATGGCATATCCTTCTCACCCTTGGGAGGCTGGAGACGACGAATAACGTCTAAACGCCGATTTGGAAGCTGATGAGGGTCACCGCCAATATACTTGACTGTCGTCGATGCAAAGATGAATTGACCAGATGACTTCCAGGCGAGCTCATGGATGACGTCGGCGGAGGGCCAGGAAGGTGGAATGTAGGAGGCGAGGGGATGTTCGGATTTGATCCTGTCGAATGAATCTTCTAAGAATCGATAGATGTCTTCCTCTGGTGAGTATTCATTAGATAGAGCGAGATGTGAAATATGAGGCTTGAGTGAGGATGAATTCAAGGTGGACTGGAGGTAGACTTCCGGACGGCTAGCAATGAGAATGCGGATACGGAGTGGGGAGTCACGGAATGCAGCAGCCAGCGATTTCACGAGCGTAGATTGTATTTTGTTTCCTTGACACTCATCCAAGCCGTCGACAATGATAACAAATGCGGACACTTTGAAGTCAAATCCAGTAGAACGCAGGCGTTGGAGCGGTTCGATAACAAGCTTGGCCAGCTGGACATCGACAGATTGCTGAAAAATGAAGGGATTCTCGTCGACGGCTGCCGCAACAAACTCGCGTGATGCTGGGATGGACAGCGAGACTTGATGAGCAATTGACGCGACGAATCGATTTATGTTGTTTCGTTCGCCAGCCGTCTTCCAGAAAAAGAAGGATGCCAGTAGCCATCCATACTTTTCGCATATTTCAGCGATTGAATGTGAAATGGCCGACTTCCCAGCCCCTGCGGCACCGTAGAGCCATAGAATCAACGCATCGAAGTCGATATCCCCAATCAACCAGTCGATTATTCTGTCGATTACAGCACGGCGGGTGTTGGGATGGCATTTCGGTGCATCGAGCTTTTGTCGTTCTAGGGAGTTGTATATGGCACCGAGCGCAGAATTCTTGCCAAGAACTTGTAGTCCTGTCCCGTAGATACTTGTAAGCTGAGAAGGTCGAGCTTTGATAAAGTTGTTACACACCTGTACTACTACGAGCATGGATCTGAGTAATGCTTGTGGCATTGATATGGCTGTTCGTGATGGTGGTATTTTCAGCGCAGTCGAAAAACGAGACTCAAAATGATACCATTAAAACGATGAGCATAATACCATAAAAGAAGAGCTCTCGCACACCTGATGGTCCCCAGGAGTAGCTATGAGCGACCTGGTTCTGCCATGCGGGCACAGTTCCACTGGATTCTGCAAGATAAGGCGCCCCTGACATCCTTACTGAGATGGTAGATAGTGGGCTCAAAGCAGCGCGTGCAGATGGTTTGAAAGATACTATGGACGCGTCTCCTATGGGTTGGACGAGGAGTAGGTAGACGAACAAGAAGTTCGAGTTGAAGGGGTTTTGATTTCTTTCGCTGCTCAAAGCAGTGCCGTGGCTGGCATACCCATGTTCTTAAAGCCATGCAGCATTGCCAACGAATACATATGAAGCCTCGAGGTGCTGTTCAATCTGGGCTTTATTCATATGAAGCGGCGTAAAGGAGGACCGCAGTCTTGTGTCAGCCTTGAGGCTAACCACGCGCTCGGACCGCCTTTCGGAACATGTCTATCCGGGCCGGGCCAGGACTTACCCAACCGAACTTGGATTGGAATTTGGAAACCATGAACCTCACTACGACGACTGAACATCAAGGGGTATCCAACGGCAATTGCCGAGACACGATGTAGGGGGGAGGGGGTCAGTCTGAGGGTCTTAAACGCGCAACCAATCTCACCTTAAATTTTGGCGTAGAGCAGCACTTTTTTGGCCAAACTAGCCAAACGAAATGTAAATGGGTCGAATTGAACTCGATATACCCTAAAATGGCTCGAGTTGTTGGCTGGCCCGTGCACCTTCCTCGGACATTTCCTCGAAAGGGAATGATGACAAATCAATTTACCACGTGACCTCTCTCAAGTTCAACGAACTTTCGTTGGTGCCGCAACACTGTCCTTTTGTGTGATGGCAACCGCTCGAAAAGTGTTACACTGCCGTAGACTTTTTTGATAACGACCGGGACACCGGCTTGATCAAAATTTATTCTTTATGGTAAGTGCTCGTGCCCCGCAGGGCGCAATTTCTAAAATCTGGGCCAGAAAACCGCCCATTACGAGTTACAAAAGGTCAAATAGGCAACGAAAAAATGGACCGTTACCCGTTAACACCATACAAAGGTCCACAGTATAGTAGCACTCCGTAAATATAGTATATCTTAATATATTTCATAACTCCAGCAGCAGAATTTATTTACGATGCCCTTCAAAAATGGAACATGGGTGGTGAGCACTTGATTGACGCCAGCAACCTGAAGGAGGGAGGCGCTCAGGTGTAGGACACAGGGTCAAAGAGGCACAATAGATGACAAATCTGTATAAGGGTCCACCCATATATGGTATTACCTTCCTTATTTAGATAGTAGGGGGAG
>Ga0247742_10002963_pt1 | contig 10945 bp, 7 predicted proteins | sample UWRJL208509C2_FD_180944 | JGI IMG/M metagenome (GOLD analysis project Ga0247742, IMG submission 180944) | Plant litter microbial communities from Arlington Agricultural Research Station in Wisconsin, United States - UWRJ-L208-509C-2 | ecosystem: Environmental > Terrestrial > Plant litter >... | reverse complement strand
GTGCGTGGTGCCTCGGTAGTCGATATCGACGGGCCGGCCCGTGCTGTCGTCGTAGATCATCGGCGATGCGTCGGGGTGCGCATCGAGCAGGTGCTTGCAGCGCTCGACGACGGCCGACAGCGAGCCCGCGGCAAGGCGCGTCATGCCATGGAAGGCGACGAAGGTGGTCATGGGTGGTCCGATAGCAGGTGCGATCCGTAGATATTACCCGGATCAAATGTGCCGTCAATACTTCCGGGTAAAACCTTCCGCTTCGACCCATTCCGCGAAGGCGTGCAGGCGGGCATTGTGCCGCCGGTCGGGCGGATAGACGAGGTAGACCGGCAAGGGCGCAGGCTGCCATGCCGCCAGGACCGGGATCAGTTCGCCGCTGGCCACGTGACCGTCGACGGTGAAGCTCAGGGCCTGGGCCAGTCCCAGACCGGCGATCGCCGCGGCGGTATGCGCGTTGCTCTCGTTGACCTCCACGGCCGCCGTGAACTCGATCTCGAACGTCCGCTCGCCGTCGCGAAAGCGCAGCGGGAGCATGCGGCCGCTGCGTGCGGAGAAGTAGCCGACCACGTCATGCCCATCACGGACGATGTCCTCTGGGACCGACGGCGTGCCGCGGCGGGCGAGGTAATCCGGCGTCGCGCACATCGTCCAGGACAGCTCGGCGATCTGGCGGGTGACCAGGTTGGGATCGTCGCCCGTGCTGCGGATGGCGCAATCGATACCCTCGCTGATCAGATCGACGGTGCGGTCCGTCACCCCGAGCTGGATGCGGATGCCGGGGTAGCGCGCCCGGAACGCTGGCAGCGCGGGAATGATCAGGCCCGCCGCGACCGAGCCGCCCGTGTCGATACGCAGGTTACCGACGGGGTTGTTGCGACCACCGGCGAGCGTGGTTTCGAACTCGTCCAGCTCCGCCAGCCACTGGCGTGTGCGCTCGTAGTACGCCGCGCCTTGGGCGGTCACCGTGACGCGGCGGGTGGTCCGCTCGAGCAGGCGCACACCCAGTTCGGCTTCCAGGCCCTGGATGAGCTTGGTGACCGTGGACTTGGGCATGCGCAGTGCATCGGCGGCACGGCCGAAGCCGCCCGTCTCCACCAGACGGCCGAAGACGCGGATGGCGAGCAGATGGTCCACGGTTGTTTCCCCAAAGAAATAATGAAATCGCGATTGCATTATTTATCCACGACGGCCGAATAACCATCTTGTGTGGATCGACCGCCACGCGGTTATCGGAGACCAAGACCATGCACACCCTCGCCACCAGCAACGTCCACACCACCCGCCATGCCGGCAAGATCGTCCTTGTAACTGGCGGCAGCTCGGGCCTCGGCCTCGCCACCGCGGAGCGTTTCGTCCGCGAAGGTGCCACCGTGTACATCACCGGCCGTCGCCAGGCCGAGCTCGACGCCGCAGCCGCCGCGCTCGGCGTCACCGCGATCCAGGGCGACATCGCCAAGGCCGCCGACCTCGATCGCATTTTCGCCACCATTCGCGACACGAGCGGCCGTCTCGACATCCTCTTCGCCAATGCAGGCGGCGGCGAGTTCTCACCGCTCGGCCAGATCACCGAGGCGCACTTCGACAAGTACTTCGGCATCAACGTGAAGGGCACGGTGTTCACCGTGCAGAAGGCGCTGGAACTGATGGGCCCGGGCTCGGCCATCGTGCTCAACGGCTCCATGGTGTCGATCAAGGGCGCGCCGGCCTTCGGCGTCTATGCTGCGACGAAGGCTGCGCTCCGCTCGTTCGCGCGCACCTGGGCCAGCGACCTCAAGGGCCGCGACATCCGCGTCAACGTAGTTGCGCCGGGCACGATCGTCACGCCGGGCTACAAGACAGAGCTCGGCATGGACGACCAGCAGATCGCCGACTACAGCGCCTATGTGGAAAGCGTCACGCCGCTGGGCCGCACCGGCACGCCGGACGAGATCGCCAAGGCCGTGTCCTTCCTTGCCTCCGACGACGCCAGCTACATCACCGGCATCGAGCTGTTCGTCGACGGCGGCCAGGCCCAGATCTAAGCGAGCCCCCATCCGTACGAGTCCATGGACAGGACGCCATAGGTAATCCCCCCATCGATAACGGTGGGGGCATCCTCACCCGCGGCACCGGCGGCAACGAGGAGCGGCAGGTAATGCTCCTCGGTGGGATGGGCACGAATGGCACTCGGCGCCAGCCGGCGGTAGTCGCGCAGCGCGTCGGTGTTGCCGTCGAGCACGGCCTTGCGGCTCCAGGCGGCGAATTCGCTCGCGTACGCCGCGTTCTCGCCCGATCGCCGCACTTCATACAGGTTGTGGGTCAGGCTGCCCGAACCGACGATGACCACGCCACGATCCCGCAAGGGCGCCAACGCCTTGCCCAGGCGTAGTGCACCCGCGGTATCGAGGTTGTGCGGCATCGACACCTGGATCACCGGCACGTCCGCCTCCGGGCGCAGGTGACGCAGTGGCACCCAGGCACCGTGGTCGTAGCCGCGCTCCGGATCGACGATCGCGACGAAGCCCGCGTCGATCAAGAGCGATGCCGTCTCGCAAGCCAGGCCCGGTGAGCCGGGCGACGGATAGGAGAGCGTATAGAGCGCCGGTGGAAAGCCACCGAAGTCGTGGATCGTCCCTGGCATGGCGGCGCCGGTCACTCGAATACCACCGGTCTGCCAGTGCGGCGAGACGACGACGATCGCCGTGGCATCGGCAAGGCCCTCCCCGATATCGGTCAGGCGCGGGCCAAGCAGACCCGGCTCCAGCGCGAAGGTCGGGGCACCGTGGGAGATGAACAGGGCGGGGGCGCGAAACATGGGACACCTGATGAAGCGGAGGCGGAACCCTCCTTCCTTCAATGTAGGTCGTGTGGGACCGCGGATAAATCGCCGTGGGGAGAACACATTGGCGCGTCCGGGGAAACGACCCGCCCGAGGGGCGGCAGACCCGCTTCAGCTCAGACGGAGCGCGCTTGCGACGTGACCCAGCTCGTCGATCGACACCGGCCGCGAGAAGAAGAAGCCCTGCATCGAGGTGCATTCCTCGGCGAGCAGCCAGCGGCGCTGCCGGTCGGTCTCGACGCCTTCGGCGACGACTTCCAGGTTGAGGCTACGCGCCAGGAAGACGATCGACCGACAGATCGAGGCATCCACATCGTCTTCCAGCAGTGCACGGGTGAAGTGCCGGTCGATCTTGATCTTGTCCAGCGGCAACCGGGACAGGTAGGTCAGGTTCGAGTAGCCGGTGCCGAAGTCGTCGAGCGCAATGCTCACCCCCATCGCGCGCAGCTCGTGCAGGGTGCGAATGGCGCGCGCCGGCTCATTCATGAAGGCGCTCTCGGTCAGTTCCAGTTCGAGCGACGACGCGCTGGCGCCGGTCTCGGCGAGCGCCTGGCGCACCTCGGCGACCAGATCGACGTGCACCAGCTGCTGGGCCGAAATGTTCACGGCAACCCGGCAGTCGGGCCCCAGCAACGCGGCGATGTGGCGCTGCTGCCGGCATGCCTCACGCAATACCCATTGGCCGATCTGCACGATCGCGCCGGTCTCCTCGAGCAAGGGCACCAGCTTGTCGGGCGTACCGAGGTCGCCTGGTGCAGACGGCCAGCGCAACAGGGCCTCCACGCCAATGACGCGACCGTCGTCGCCGGCGTGCTGCGTCTGCCACGCCAGCGCCAGCTCGTTATCGAGATTGGCACCGGACAATCGCGACAGGACGGTCAGCCGGGCCATGGCGGTGGCATGCATGTCGGCAGAAAAGCGCTTCCAGGTGTGGCGCCCCGAGCGTTTGGCGTCGTACATCGCCGTATCGGCATTACGAATGAGGGTGTCGGCGTCGGAGCCATCGCGCGTGGCGAACGCGACACCGATGCTGCACTTCAGGCGCTGCATCGTCCCGCCCACTTCCAGCGGCTCCTCGATGGCACGCTGGACGCGCGGTAGCAGGTCGAGGGCACGCGCCGGCGAGCAGGTGAACGGCAGCATCGCGACGAACTCGTCGCCCCCGAACCGTCCGATATGCCCAAGTCCGTCGAGGACATCACCGAGCTTCAGTGTCACGTCGCGAAGCACCTGGTCGCCCAGGGCATGGCCGAGCGCGTCGTTGATGAACTTGAAATGGTCCAGGTCGATGAAGAGCACCATGACACCCGAACCATCGCGTTGCGATTGCCGGACGAGCTGCTCGAGCTTCTCGCGCAGTGCGCGACGGTTCGGCAGGCCGGTGAGTTCGTCGTGCGTCGCCTGGTGGTTCAGTCGTTCTTCGTAACGTCGCTGTTGCGTCACGTCGCGGACGATCGCCAGCGTGCCGCGCCCGCGCGAGTCGCGATAGTCCGACAGCGCCAGCTCGGCCTCGAAGGGCATGCCGTCTTCGGGGTTCAGCCAACCGGTGACGCTGCTGCCTTCCGGCGCGCCGCCGCGCATCGCCTCGAGCGCATCGGCGTCCATGAATTCCGCTGCGTGACGACCGACGAGCGTCGCTCCGTCCTGCCCGAGCCGCTCCTCGGCAAGCAGGTTGGCGTACTCGATGCGGTCGTTGCGCACGATGATCACGGGCAACGGCATGCGCGTCATCAGCTGGTGGTAGGCGGCTTCGCTCGCGGCGAGATCGCGGTCAGTGTCACGAAGCCGACGACGCGCGTCGTGCAGCGCGGTGATCTCGCTGATGGTCCCGGCGAGGATGGGATTGCCGTCCTCATTGGTGATGCGCGCGGCGCGCAGGTTGACCTGCACCTGGCGACCATCGGGCCGGCACAGGCGATGCTCGCACTCGTAGGGACCATCGCCCTTGGCGAAAAGCTCCAGCCAGGCCACCAGCGCGGGCTGGTCGTCGGGATGGACGAGCTTGAAGTACGTACCTTGCCGTCCATCCACCCGCTCCGGCGGCAGGCCGGTGATCTCATGCACCTGCCCGGACCAGGCGATGGCACGTGAACTCAGGTCCGCTTCCCACAAGCCGATGTGCCCGGTGCGCTGCACGTCACCGAGATGGCGCGTGCTGCGTGAGAGGGCGTCCAGCAGGTGGCTCTGTCGGCGATAGGCGCGATCGAAAGCCGCAGCGAAGGCATTGAGCAGCAGAACCAGGGCGAGTGTCGCCAGCATGGACGGCCGCGCCTGGTGAAGCCACTCGTCGAAGATGCCGGCGCGTTCGAGGCTCACCTGCACGGCGAAGGGATAACGCGCCGACGCGGCCCATGCGTAGATCCGCAGGTCGTCGTCGTACTGTCCGTTCGCCCCAGGCGTCGGCACGGGACCGCTCCAGGCGGCCGCCACGTCATCGTGATTGCTGGCGAAACGGCGGCCGTCCAGCGAAAACACGGCCATGTCCGCGCTGCCGCCCATCATCGAATGGCTCATGCCATCGCGTACGCGAGCCTGATCGATCAACGTGCCAAAGGCGGCCGGTTCCGCCACGCGCGAATCGACCAGGATGCGAATAGCCGGGGGAATCCCATCATGGGCATCGGCAACGACGACGCCCACACTTGCGCCGAGCGCCTCATGCCGTGGCGCCGCGAGGCTCTCACGCCAGTTCATCAGGGGCACGCTGGTGCAGGCGAGCACGGCGCCTTCGGCATCCAGCGCGACAAACGTCGGCAATTCGGGATGGCGGGCCTGCACTTCGGCCAGGCTCATGTGCAAGGGGCCCGGGTCGGCACCGGTCACCACGTTACGCAGTGCGACCAGCGGCCCCAGGCTGGCATCGATATCCTGGTCGACCATGCGTACCGTGCCACCGGCCGAGCCGGCGAGTTGACGGCGCCCGTTGGCCAGCATGCCCCGGTAAGCGTCGACCTGGAGGATCGCCACCAGGGTGACGAGGCCCACGGTAAGGCCGAGCGAGACGCCCCAGGTGGTCAGACGGATACGCCGGGTGCGCAGCTTCGCCGCGCCCTTGTCCATCGCGCCTTCCACCGTCACGCCCCCTTGCGCCCCAACACCCATACGTTCCCGCAGCCGAACGGCGGCGGAACCCTGTACGTCTTTAACGGCAGGCGGCCCCGCGTCTTGACCCCCGGTTTTCATGCGCGTGCCCAGACGAAAGGAGGGTGCAATATCGGCACGAATATTCTTAAGTACCCTCTTTCATTCACGCTCGCTGAACACCAATTACCGAACGATCCGGTTCACAAACAAAACGTCCCAGCACAAGGACCGCTCCCCCATGCGTTCGTCCCCCTTCGCCCTCGGCCTTGTGGCCGCGCTTTCGCTCTCCGCCGTCGCCCTTCCCGCCGTCGCCGATACGCACCTGGAAATCCAGGGCGGGCGCAGCTACATGGATACGCACGGCACCAACGTGTTCTTCATCGAATCCGTCTTCAACCCGTACCAGATCGGCCAGAGCCGCTTCACCTGGTCGCCGGATGTCTCGATCGGTTACATCAACGGCCGCAACATCCAGCGCTACGAATTTTCGCAGCCTGGCGTCACCAACAACGTGTGGCTGGGCGCCGCCGGCGCCCGGTTCCACTACGGCACGGACAGCGACTGGTACCAGCCGCTTTTCTTCAGCTTCCAGGTCGCCGGCACCGCCGGCGGTCATACACAGGCGCTCTCCAGCAGCTACCAGTTCGTCAGCACGCTGGGTTGGCAGATGAAGAACGTGAGCTTCCAGATCCGGCACATCTCGAACGGCAGCTTCAAGGAGCCGAACCGCGGCGAGACGATGGCGCTGGTGGGTATCGGTTTCAATCTCTGATCCAGAACGAAAAAGCCCGGCACGAAGCCGGGCATTTTCGAAGAGCATCGCCGATGAATCGGCTCCTACGGGTAGCGTTAGTGGCCGGCGGCTGCCGGGCCGGCCTTCGCGGCGAACGGTGGCTTTGCGAGCCAGACGATGAACACCAGGCCGATAAACACATACCCGAGCAGGTGGAAGACCTCGTTGAACGAGATCTGGTAGCCCTGGTTGGTGATCATCGCGTTCAGCGCCGATGTCGCGTATTGCGAATCGCCGTGACCGATCGTCGTCAACGCCTGCTGTGCCGTCGGATCGAACGGCGTGATCGTCTCGGTCAGCCGCTCGTGGTGGACCACTGCACGTCGATCCCACAGGAACGTCGTGAGCGATGCCGCGAAACTGCCGCCCAACGTACGCAGGAAGGTGGCGAGGCCGGAGCCCGCCGCGATCTCGCGCGGCTGCAGATCGGACAGCAGGATGCTGAGGATCGGCATGAAGAACAACGCCACGCCCAGGCCCTGGATCAGCTGCACCATCGCGACACTGTAGAAGTCGATGTCGAGATAGAACTCCGAGCGCATGAAGCACGTCGCGCCCATCACCAGGAACGCTCCCGACGCCAGCACACGCAAGTCGAACTTATGCGCGTAGCGACCGACGAACGGCGTGAGTATCACCGGGATGATGCCTAGCGGCGCCGCGGCGAGACCGGCCCAGGTCGACGTGTACCCGACGTTGCGTTGCAACCACTGTGGCACCAGCAGGCCGATCGCGAAGAACGCCGCGTAGGCGAGCACGAGACACAGCGTTCCCATCGCGAAGTTGCGATGCCGGAACAGCTTCAGGTTCACGATCGGATCCTTGTCCGTGAGTTCCCAGATCAGGAACACGGCCAGGCCGATGGCGGCGATGATCGCGGTGACGATGATGAACGGCGATGAGAACCAGTCCTCGTCGTTACCCTTGTCGAGCACGACCTGCAGTGCACCCACACCGATGATCAGCGTGATCAGGCCGACGTAATCCACCTTGGGCTTCTCGGTGACTTCCGGACGTCCCTTCATCTGGTTCGCGACGACGAAGCTGGCGAAGATGCCGATCGGCACGTTGATGAAGAAGATCCACGGCCAGGTGTAGTTGTCCGTGATCCAGCCACCGAGGATCGGGCCGGCGATGGGCGCGACGACGGTGACCATCGCCAGTAGTGCCAGGGCCATGCCTCGTTTGGCGGGTGGATAGATCGAGATCAGCAGGCTCTGCGTGATCGGATACATCGGGCCCGCCACCGCGCCCTGGATGGCGCGGAAGATGATGAGCATGGTCATGCTCTGCGCGATACCGCACAGGAACGAGGCCATCGAGAACAGCAGCGTCGCCATGACGAACAGCTTCGTCTCACCGAAGCGGCGCGTCAGGAAGCCGGTCAGCGGCAGCGCGATGGCGTTGCTGACCGCGAACGAGGTAATCACCCACGTGCTCTGGTTGGAGCTGACACCCAGGTTACCCGCGATGGTCGGCAACGACACGTTGGCGATCGTCGTGTCGAGCACCTGCATGAACGTCGCAAGCGATAGGCCGATCGTGGACAACGCCAGGTTTGGCGGTCGAAATTCGGTGCTCATGAGACCGTCTCCTTACTTCGGAGCTTTCTGCTGCTCGCCTTCACCCGCCGATGCGTTCTCGTGGATGACCCGCGCGATATCCGTGTCGGCGTCGGCAAGCTGCTTGTCGTAGATCGGCGTGGAGAACTCGGCCTTGGTCGGCGCCTGCGTCGAGAGCAGCGGACCGCTCTGGTCGTGCAGGTTCACCGTAACCTTGGTCGACAGCCCCAGGCGCAACGGCTTTTCTTCGAGCTGCTTCGGGTCGGTGAAGACCACGCGGACCGGCACGCGCTGGACGATCTTGATCCAGTTACCCGTGGCGTTCTGCGCCGGAAGAATCGAGAAGGCGCTGCCGCTACCGATACCGAGGCTGCGGATCTTCGCCTTGTAGACGGTCTTGCCGCCGTACACGTCCGCGGTCACCTCGACCGGCTGGCCGATGCGCATCTTATTCATCTGGGTTTCCTTGAAGTTCGCGTCGATCCACACTTCGTGGAGCGGCACGACGGCCATCAAGGCGGCACCCGGCTGCACGCGCTGGCCGACCTGCACCGTGCGCTTGGCGACGTAACCGTCCACCGGCGCGACGAGCGTGGCGCGAACATCGTCGAGGTAGGCCGAGCGCAGCTTGGCGGCCGCGGCGCGAACATCAGGATGCGAGGCGACAACGGTGTCGTCGACCAGCACCTTGTTGCTGCTGTAGGCCTGCTTCGCCGACGACAGACTGCTCTCGGCGGAGGTCAGCGTATCGGCGGCATGCGACAGTTCTTCGGCCGAGATCGCGCCGGACTTGGCGAGATCGCGACGACGGTTATAGTCCTGCCGGGCACGATCGACCGCGGTCTGGCGAACGGCCACGTCGGCCTGCGACGAGGTCACGTTGTTGTACAGGCCACGCACCTTGCGCACCGTATTGGCGAGGTTGGCGCGGGCGCTTTCCAGCGCGACTTCGGCGTCGCTCGGATCGAGCTTGACCAGCACATCGCCCTGGTGGACGAGGTCGCCGTCATCGGCGCCGATCGAGGTCACCGTACCGGCGATCTGCGGCGTGATCTGCACGACGTTGCCGTTGACGTAGGCGTCATCGGTGTCTTCTTCCCAGCGACCGTCCACGAAGTACCAGACAGTCCAGCCGATCGCGGCGAGCACGATGACGGCAACCAGGAGCTTGAGGAAGAAGCCGCGACGGCTCTTCGGTGGCGGCGCAACGACGGCGCCGGATGGGGCAATGGTTTCTTGTGACATCGGAAGCGGCCTCGGTACGATTTTTAATGGGTGGCGGGCGTGGCGGCGACGACGGGCTGGTCGTCGGCCTCGGGGCGGAAACCACCGCCGAGCGCCTGAATGAGTTGGACGGACGTGTCGACCTGCTGCGCCTTCAGCGACGCCATGCGCTGCTGGGCTTCGAGCAGCTGCTGGCGCACCACGAGCGATTCCAGGTAGCTGCCGACACCGGCCTTGTAGCGAAGCTGCGAGAGGTCGTACGCCTGCTGCGCCGCATCCTGTGCACGCTGCTGCGCCTGGATCTGCGTGCCGAGCGAGTCGAGACCCGAGAGGTCGTCGGCGACGTCGTTGAGCGCGCCGACCAGCGTCTTGTTGTACTGCGCCACGGCGAGGTCGTACTCGGCATCCTTGCCCGACAGGTTCGCGCGAAGACGACCGCCGTCGAAGATCGGCAGGCTCACCGCCGGCAACACCTGCCAGAAGCGCGCGCGTGACGAGAACAGGTTGTCCGAACCACCCGCGGCCTGCGCGGCGAGGATGCCGAGCGAGACGTTGGGCAGGAACTCCGTTTTCGCGGCGGCGATGTCCTTCGATGCCGCCTCGACGCGCCAGCGCGCGGCGACCAGGTCGGCACGATGGCCGATCAGGTCGGCGGGCAGGTTCGCCGGGATGGCCACGGCGGACGGGGCCAGCGCGGCGGGACGGTTGATGTCCATCCCGCGATCCGGACCCTTGCCCAGCAGCATGCTGAGCTGGATGCGCGCGGTGTCGATGGCGCGCGCGGACACGGCGATCTCTCGCTCGGCCGAGGCGACTTCGCTGTCGGCCTGCTTCACCTGCGTCTGGTTGTCGACGCCCGCGGCGACGCGCTGCACGGTCAGCGTCTGCGACGCCTTGCTGCGGTCCAGTTCGGCCTTGGCGACGTCTTCCTGGGTGAACGCGTAGCCGAGCTGCACGTAGGCACGGGCGACGTTGGTCGAGATCTCGATGCGCGCGGCGCGGGCATCGATTTCCGTAGCGCGCTGGCTGCCGAGGGCCGCTTCCCACGCGGCACGCTTGCCGCCCCACAGGTCCAGGTCCCAGCTGAAGTTGCCGTAGCCGAACTTGGTCCACGAGAAGTGGTTACCCGGCGGCGACGGCAGCAGCGAACCCGGCAGGTGCGCGCCTGCGGCGCCCGCACCGACGTTGAACGTCGGATCGCGCGCGGCATCGGCCCCGCTGGCCTGCGCCTGGGCCTGGCGCACACGCGCATCGGCGGTGGCCAGATCCGGGTTGTCCTTCAGGGCTTCTTCGATCAGCGAGGTGAGCTGGCTGTCGCCGAGCCCCGTCCACCAGTCGGCCGCCGGCCAGCCGGCCGGCGAAACGGCCACCTTGGCCAGGGTACGGTCGGCGTGGAGAGTGGTCGGGTCGGTGAGCTGACCCTGCGGATCCAGTCCACGGCTGGTGACACAGCCGGAAAGAATCAACGCG
>Ga0247742_10002962_pt1 | contig 10946 bp, 8 predicted proteins | sample UWRJL208509C2_FD_180944 | JGI IMG/M metagenome (GOLD analysis project Ga0247742, IMG submission 180944) | Plant litter microbial communities from Arlington Agricultural Research Station in Wisconsin, United States - UWRJ-L208-509C-2 | ecosystem: Environmental > Terrestrial > Plant litter >... | reverse complement strand
AGCTCACCCGCGCGGCGGTGACCGGTGGGCTCGATGCGACCTTGCGCACCACCGGCATGATCTACCTCGTCATCATCGGTGCGTTGCTGTTCGCGACGTTCATCAGCGTGACGGGCGTAGCCGGGGCGCTGGCGCAAGCGGTCGGCAGTTTCCACGCCTCGCCGATACTGACGATCGTCGCGATGGCGGTCGCCTTGCTGGTGCTCGGCTCGTTTCTCGACGGCATCGCATTGATGTTGCTGACCACGCCGATCTTCCTGCCGATTATTCACGAACTGCACATGAGCCCGATCTGGTTCGGCATCTTCCTGGTGCGGACGATGGAGATCGGCTTCGTCCACCCACCGCTCGGCCTCAACGTCTATGTCATCCAAGGCATCGCCAAGGATATTCCGTTGGCGACGATCTTCCGTGGGATCGTGCCGTTCCTGATCGTCGATTTCTTCCACCTCGCTCTGCTGATCGCAGTGCCGATGCTGGCGCTGTGGCTGCCGGGGAGGATGGGATGACATTTCGCAGGTTGATGATCGCGGCGGCGCTGCTGCTGCTCGCAGGTTGCATGCGGCCCGACCCGAACGTGACCACGCTCACCTATGCCAGCCCGTATCCGCCGAGCCACCCGTTCAGCAAAGCGGATATCGCGTGGATGAAGTGGGTCGAGGCGGCCTCGCATGGCCGAATCAAGATCCATCCGCTGTGGAGCGGCGCGCTGCTTTCGAGTGACCAGAGCATGGAGGAGATCCGCCACGGCGTCGCCGATGTCGGACTCATCACGCCGATCTACACGCTCGGCAACGCCCATGCGCAACGTGCGCAGGTCGGCTTCTACGGTCATGTCGGATCGATCGCCCAGCAGGTCGGCGTGTACAAATGCCTGCTGGCGACTTTCCCGGTGTTGCGTACCGAACTCGACGGGCTGCGCGTGCTGGCGGTGCAGGGGGGGAATCTTCCCGGCATCCTGACCCGTACCAGAGCGATCAACAGCCTCGCCGATCTGCGCGGGCTCCGCATCCGCTCGCCGGCGGAAAACACGGCGGTCCTGCGCGCGCTTGGAGCCGATCCAGTCGATATGCCGATGGGTGCGGTGTACCCAGCACTTGCCAAAGGCGTGATCGACGGCGTCATCGCGCCCGCTGATACGCTGAAAAGCCTGAACTTCGCCGAGGTCGCTTCACATTTCGCAACGTTGAAAGTCAGCCGTGGCGCGTATCCGGCACGCGCGATGAACGCCACGCGCTGGAACGCGCTGCCGCGCGATCTCCAGCAGATTCTGGCGCGCAGCGAAACGGTGTGGGAAGACGCGCTCAACGAGCAGATCACCCGCGCCGAGCAGACCGGCCGCGCGTATGGCGAGCAGCACCACGTTGCCTTCGTGCCGGTTTCGTCCGCCGATCAGGCGCGGTTCGACGCATTGTACGACCGCGACTCCGCCGCAACCGCCGCATCGCTGACCCGCTTCGGCGTCGATGGCACACCGATCTTCCACGAAGCCCAGCGACTTATCCGGTCGGCGCCGGCTGGCAGCGCGCCCGCTTGCCCGCCGACCGCACCTAACACGCGACAGGAACCGAAATGACCAACGACCAATCCCGCCCGCTCGAAGGCCTGCGCGTGATCGATCTGACGCGCGCGCTCGCCGGCCCTTACGCGACATTGCTGCTCGCCGGGCTCGGCGCAGAGGTCATCAAGGTCGAAGACCCGCACGGCGGCGACCTCGCGCGCGACAACAGCCCGTATGTCGGGCGCGACGGCATCACCGTCGAACGCACGCATCACGACGACATCTCGATCTCGCACCTGGCCCGCGCGCGCGGCAAACACGGTGTATCGCTCAACCTGAAGTCACCGGCCGCGCGTGCGGTGTTCGCCGATCTGTGTGCCCATGCGGACATCGTGGTGGAGAATTTCGCCGCCGGCACCGCCGACCGGCTCGGCGTGGGTTACGAGGTCGCCAAGGCTGCCAGGCCCGACATCATCTATTGCTCGCTGTCCGGCTTCGGCGCGGATCGGCCCGACGGCAAGGCGATGGACGTCATCATTCAGGCACTGTCCGGCGCGATGTACACCAGCGGCGATCCCGACGCACCGCCGGTTCGGATGGGAATCCCGGTCGCCGACATGCTCGCGCCGGTGTTCGCGGTGATCGGCATCCTGTCCGCGCTCGAACAGCGCCACCGCACCGGCGAGGGGCAGCATATCGATGTCTCGATGCTCGGCGCGCTGACATCGTTCGTCGCGATCGAGAATTGGTCGGCGCTCGCCGCCGCTGGCATGCCCGCGCGCACCGGCCTTACCGTCCAGCGCCTGTCGCCGTTCGGCGTGTTCGCCTGCGCCGATGGCTATGTCGCGATCGTCGGTGTGCACGAAAAGCTCGCGCAAGGGCTGTTCCGCGCGATGGAGCGGTCGGAGCTTGGCAAGGACCCGCGCTTCGCCGGACGCGACCTGCGCGTCGCCAACGCGAGCGCGCTGGAGGCGGAGATCACCGCCTGGTCCTCGCAGCATCCGGTCGCATACGTCGTGGAGGCGTTGCAGGCCGAGGGCGTTCCGGTCGCGCCGGTGCGTCACCCGGAAGAGGCGCTGATCGATCCGCGCGTCGTCGAGCGACACGAGACGATGCCGCTCGCGCATCCCTCCTATCCCTCAGCCGTGGACCTGCGCACCGTCGGCGTGCCGATAACCTTTTCATCCGCCCGGACCGGCTTCGACGACGTGATGCCGGTCCATATCGGCGAGCACAACGCGCAGGTGTTCCGCGATCTGCTCGGCTATGACGACGCGCGGATCGCCGCGCTCGCACTCGACGGGGCGATCTGATGACGGAGGCCGCGAACGCGCTCGCCGCGATCGCGGCGGCGTATCACGACCCCGATGCGGTCGCGCGGGCGCTGGCGGCGGAGGGGCGGCGGGTGATCCGCACGATCGGCAGCGATGCACCCGACGCGTTCCTGCGCGCGGCAGGCTTCGTGCCGGTTCGCGTTGCGCCCGGAAACGCCGCCGCGACGCCGCGCGCGGATGCGTTGATCGGTAGCGCGACCGGCCGACAACGTGTCCACTATCTGCTCGAATGGCTGCTCGACCCCGCGCAGGCCGACACGCCGATCCTCATCACGCGCGCCGACAGCGAGCAGCCGCAACTGTTCGCGGCGTTGCGCGAGCTACGGCGGCTCGGCGCCGACGGGCCGAACCGCTTCGCGATGCTCGACCTGCTCCACCAGCCGCGCGAGAGTTCGCGCAGCTATAACCGCGTGCGGTTGGCGCAGCTTGGTGTGTGGCTGGCAGAGCAAGGCGGCGCGGCGCCCACCGACGATATGATCGCCGCCGGGCACCCGGTCGAGGCGCGGTTGCGAGACCGTGTGCTGGCGATGCAGGCGCTGCGGAGTGCCTCGTCGCCGATTTTGCGCGGGACCGAGTTTCTGCACATCGCCGGTGCAACGGCGGTGCTGCCGCCGGAGACGACGATCGACCATCTCGACGCGATCCTCGCGCAACCGGGCAATCCCCTTGTGGCCACGCGCCGCGTCTGGGTGACCGGCAGCGCGCCCGAACACGATGACGCCTATACCGAGATCGAGCGTGACGGCGCGGTGATCGTCGGGGAAAGCCACGACTGGGGACTCGCAAGGTTTCGCCTGCCGCCTGCCCGAACCTGCGAGGATTTCAGCGACCCGGCCCGGCTCGCGCCGCTCGCTACGCGCGAGATCGCCGGACTGGCGGAAGAGAGTATCGCCGCAGCACGCGATGCCCACGCCGACGCGATCGTCAACCTCGCGCTTGACGGCGAGGAAGTCGCGCCGTGGCTGCTCAAGCCGCTGCGTGCGCAGGCGGCGGAATTGGCCATTGAGGCTGTCGTCCGCCCGGAACCGGCCGAAGCGTCGCCCGAACCACGCCCGTCCGCCGCGCAGCGCAGCGCGCCCGAACGGAGCCGCAAGGCGCTGACCATCGCGGCGGACTTCGGCACCTATCAACGCGACTGGTTTGCCGGCATCCGCGCCGCCGTAGCGGACGGAGCGCCGTTCGCGGTGGTCAACGCCAACGCCCCGCAGGAAATCCTGCGTGCGTTCGACCTGCCCTTTGTCGTCAATCAATGGTGGGCATCGATCGTCGCGGCGAAGCGGCAGTCCGGGCGGTATCGCGGCCTTCTCGCCGAGCACGGCTATCCCGCCGCGATCGAGGCCTACAGCACGCAGGCGCTGGCGGCGGCGTTCGACGACGATGCCGATCAGGCCCCGTGGGGTGGTCTGCCATCCCCCGATTTCGTCCACGCGATCGCCTCGTCCGACCCGACGCCGGCGATCTTCGAGGCGATGGCGACCGCGCATGAAGCAAAGCGCTTCGTCTACGAACGCACGGTCGATCCCCGATCCGAGATCGAAACGCGCTGGTGGGAGGTGATGCACGACGATTGGGACGTCGCGCTCGAACCGGAGCGGCTCGACCTGCTGGTTGCGGAACTGCGCACGGTCATCGCCGAGATCGAACACGCGACCGGCCGCGTGTTTGACGAGGGCCGCTTCCGCGAGGTGATGACGCTGGTCAACGAACAGGAGACTTACTACCGCGCCACCCGTGATCTGATCGCGCGGGCGGTGCCGGCGCCGATCAGCATCGTGGACAGCATGCCCGCGACGATGGTGCCGCAGTGGCACCGGGGCAGCGTGTGGGCGCGCGACGCGGCGCGGGCGTTCCACGACGAGGTGGCGGCGCGGGTTGCGGCGGGGCAGGGGGCGGCGGGCGAGGAGCGCGTACGGCTGATGTGGGTCGGGCGCGGGTTGTGGAGCGATACCGCGTTCTATCAGCGCTGGGAGGACAGCCACGGCGCGGTGTTCGTCTGGTCGATGTACCTCGCACTGGCGGCAGACGGGTACATTCGCTCTTTCGACGGCGGGCGTGATCCGCTGCGGGCGCTCGCCGCGCGTTTCCTTACGATGGGCGACGAATTGCGCATGCCGAGCTGGTCGGGGCCGTGGCATGTTCACGAGGCGCAGTCGCACCAGATCGACGGCGCGGTGGCGCTGTCCGACGCCGATCCCTTTACGGTGCGTGCGCTGGTGGACGCCGGCGTGCCCGTGCTGGAACTCGGCATCGACAATTTTGCGCTCGGGCCGGACGATCTCGTGACGTTGAACACGCGCGTCGTCGCGTTCATCGAGGGGCCGGCAGGCGAGCGGGCGGCGGCGCGACGGGGCGACACGGCATGACCGGTCCGCTCGCCGGCGTGCGGGTGCTGGAATTCTCGCGCTATCTGCCGGGCACCTATTTCGGCTGGATCGCCGGTGACATGGGCGCCGACGTGATCCGCATCGAGCACCCTCGCGAACTCGCCAAGGCCGAAGCGATGTTCGGCGCGAGCGATGGCGCGACGGCGATGCGGCGCGACCGCGCGCGGCCGAGCTATACGCGCAACAAACGCAGCATCACGCTCAACCCCGGCCACCCGCAAGCGCGGCGCGTGCTCGATCCGCTGATCGCGTCGGCCGATGTGCTGGTCGAGGATTTCCGGCCCGGCACGATGGCGCGGCTCGGGCTTGGCTATGACGCGCTCGCGGCGATCAACCCGCGGCTGGTCTACGCCTCGGTCAGCTTCGCCGGCCAGCATGGTCCGCTCGCGCACCGCGCCGGGCACGATCCCGCCGCGCTGGCGGCGGCGGGGGTGTTGGCGCGGCTGAACGGTCAGCCCGTACCCACGCTGCCCGGCGTCCAGGTCGCCGACGTGATGGCAGGTGCGCACGCGACGATCGCGATTTTGCTCGCCCTGGCGGCACGCGGGGCGAGCGGGTGCGGATCGCACGTCGATGTGGCGATGATCGATGCGGCGATGCCGTTGCTGATGGTCGGCCTTGGCCGTGCCGACGATCCTGCCGACGTGGGCGCTCCCGACGGCGCGTGGCACCCCAAGGGTGGAGTATGGCGCTGCGCCGACGACGCTTATCTTTGCACCACCGACATGGAACCCCGCTATTGGGCACGTTTCTGTGATGCGATCGGACGGCCCGATCTGACGGCGCGCCAGTTCGACGTTGCAGCATATCCGGCGATCCACGCCGATCTCGTCACGCTGTTCGCGAGCCGGCCGCGTGCGGACTGGCTGGCGCTGTTCGAACGTGCGGATACCCAAGCGATGCCCGTTCTCACGCCGGGAGAGGCGCTGCGCCACCCGAACGTCGCCGCGCGCGGAATGCATGTGGAACTGGACGTCCCCGGGGGCGGCACGGTGGAACAGATCGGAACGCCGTTCGCGATCAGCGGCGTCACGCCCGGCCCGCATCGCGCCGCGCCGCTGCCCGGCACCGACCGCGACGCAATTCTCGGCGAAATCGATCTGGCCGAAGACGAGATTGCCCGACTCGACGCCAGCGGCGTGTTCTCGAGTACGCGAGGTGCCGGCGCATGAGCGCGCTTGCCGGGTTGAAGGTGATCGACTTCACGCACGCCATTTCCGGCCCGACCTGCACGAACATGCTGGCCCAGCTCGGCGCCGAGATCGTGAAGATCGAGCCACCCGCGCGAGGTGACGGCTTTCGCCATTATACCGAGCACGGTGGCGTACCGTTGCTCAGCATCCCGTTCGCCGCGATCAATGCGGGTAAGCGGTCGATCGCCCTCGATCTCAAGAGCGCGGCCGGCCAGCGGATCGCGCGCGACCTGATCGCCACCGCCGACATCGTGGTCGAGAACTTCCGCCCCGGTGTGATGGCGCGGCTGGGTTTGGCGCCCGAAGACCTTCGCAGCGCCGACCCACGGCTGATCGTCGTGTCGATCAGCGGTTTCGGGCAGGACGGCCCGATGGCGCACTATGGCGCGTATGATCACATCGCACAGGCCGCATCCGGTATCGCGGTGATGAACGCGACGGCGGAGGGGCCACTCAAGATTGGCATCCCGATCATCGACTCGTTTACGGGTTACATTGCCGTCATCGCCGTGCTGGCGGCGCTGCGCACGCGCGATGCCGACGGTGGCGGCGCCCACCTCGACATCGCCATGCTCGACTCGGCGTTGAAGCTCGTCAACACGTCGGTGGCGGTCCACTCGGCGACGGGTTCGGTGCCGATGGGCACCGGCAATCGCGGGTTTCGACTGGTCGCGACCTCCGAATTCTACGCGACCGGCACCGGCTGGATCGCGCTCGGCGCAAACGAGCAGACGCAGGTTGCCACGCTGTTCAGGGTGCTTGGCCATCCCGACATGATCGACGACCCGCGCTTCGCGACCCACGCGGCGCGCACCGCGCATTACACCGAATTGCGTGCCTGGCTGACCGACACGCTCGCCCGCTGCGATGCGGCGACGCTCGAACGCGATCTCGTCGCGGCGGGTGTGGCTGCGGCGCGGCTGCGGGATGTCGGCGAGATCGCCAGCGACCCGCATGTTCGCCGGCGCGGTACGCTCGAACAGGTCGGCGTGCCGGGTTCCGAACGCCCGCTCGACGTGGTTGCGGGGTTCGCCGGCGACGCGCGCGCCGGTGCGCAGGTGCCGCTGCTCGGGGAACATACCGATGCGGTACTCGCCACGCTCGGTCTTGACCCGGCGGCGATCGCCGCCTTGCGGGACGCCGGGGTGGTGGCATGATCGAGATCGTCTTCCTCGGTGATCTGATCCTCGATGTGCCGGAGCCGGACCATTGGCTTGCCGGGATCGCGCGGATCACGCGCGCCGCCGATCTTGCGATCGGCCACCTCGAGGTGCCGCATACCACGCGCGGGCAGGAGATGGTTGGCGACGTGCCCGCCCCCGGTGCCGACCCGGCGCATCTTGCCGCGCTGAGGCGGGCGGGGATCGGCATGGTGTCGCTCGCCGGCAACCATATCGCGGATTGCGGCCGGGAAGGCATCGTCGACACGAACGCCGAACTCGACCGGCTCGAAATCGCGCATGCCGGCGCAGGCGTCGATCTCGCGCAGGCGCAGCGGCCGGCGGTGCTCGCGCCGGGTGGCGTGCGGGTGGCGCTGCTCAGCTATAATTGCGTCGGCCCGGAGATCAGTTGGGCGACGGATACGCGCGCCGGGTCCAACCCGTTCGTCGTGCATGCTGCCGATGGCGGACCGACCCGCCCGCAGGCGGACCTGATCGCGGCGGACCCGGCCTCGGTCGATCTGATGGCGCGCCAGATCGCCGGGGCGCGGCGCGACGCCGATGTGGTGGTGGTGGCGCTGCACAAGGGCATCACCCATCGCCCCGCCGCGCTCGCGCCGTATGAGCGGCCGGTGTCGCACGGTGCGATCGACGCAGGCGCGGATATTGTCGTCGGGCACCATGCGCATATCGTGCGCGGGATCGAAATATACCGAGGCAGGCCGATCTTTCACGGGCTCGGTAACGGCGTGGTCGTCACGCACGCGCTAAGCCCTGCGCAAGATCACGCCGCTCGCGCGGAGTGGGTCGAACGGCGCAAGCGGATGTTCGGCTTCGAGCCGGACCCGGCCTACACGCTCGCGCCGTTCCACCCGGAGGCGGTGAACGGCATGATCGGCCGATGTCGTATTTATGCCGGAAAGGTCGTGGAAACGGCGTTCCGCCCGATCTGGTTCGCACCGCCCGGTCGGCCCGAGCCGGCGACGGGCGTGCAAGCGCAGGCCATCGCCGACTATATCGACGCGGCGGGCCAGCGTGCAGGTCTCTCCCCATTGGCCCGGACCTGGGCCGAGGGCTGGGTCCGGATCGCAGGCTGAGCGACCCGGACGGAGGCGTCAGTCGATCCGCTTCTTGCGGAGAGTCCATTGGCCGTCGGTGCACAGCCGGCAATCCTTGCCCTTGAACCAGCGAGCAGCGGCGGCGTCGTGGCGGAGCTGCCATGCCAGCCACGCGACATCGACCTGCGTGACGCGGCCGCCGTTATCGTCGTGAAAGGTGCCGCCATGCCCGACGTTCAGGCTCGCGAGCGCGACGGGTACGGTGTCGATCTTGTCGAAATCGTCGTTGCCGTTCGGCCACGCGATGTCGGTCGGACCGCCCATGATGTACAGCACCGGCGTGTGCAGCGTCTTCAATTCCGACTTGGCGATGGTGATGCCGCGGATCGGGTTGGCGTTGTCCTTGAAGATACCGCTGTTGTGGATGATGACCGCGCGGATACGCGGATCGGCGGCGATCTGGAGCGCCTGCAGGCCGCCACAGCTATGTCCGGACATGGCCAGCATCTTGGGGTCGATCCGCTGGTAGAGCGGGCTGTCCTTGCGGCCGTTTTCCGCGAGCGCCCAGTCGAGGCCGGCCGAGACTTGCGCCGAACTGGTCTTCACGCCGAGCGGACCAGGCGGCGGCGGCGGCGTATCGACATGCGGCGGGGCGCCGGGGCCGGACAGGACGTTGCCGGGTGCGATCACCAGATACCCATGCGAGGCGATCTCGGCGAGGTGCAACCGCGCGCTCGCGCCGTCGTCACTGCACCCGCCATTGCCCCAGACCAGCACACCGAGCTTCTGCGCGCCCATCGCGCCGGGATCGGCGGGGCGGTACACCACATGATCGGGCAGGCCCGGGTCGGTCAGTTTGACGGCGGGGTACGGGCCAGTGCCGCGCGTGTCGGGCTTGGCATCATAGGCGGCTTGCGCCGCGCGCATCGCATCCGGCGCCGGTGCGGCCTGTCCCCAAGCCACGCCGCCGGCAGCGAGCGTCAGAGCGGCGGCTGTCAACATCGCGATCTTCATCGGATCTCTCTCCTGTCGTTATACGAACATATTGTTGTATTTTACTACTATTTGCAAGGCAGCGCTATTGTCCCCGAGGCGGCCAGATTCCCGGTGCGCGTCCGGCCAAGGCAGACCAGAATTCGGAATCGGCGCTCTTCGTCGGATCGCGACCGACGAAGAGCGTTGCGACCGTCCTGCGCAGCCAGAGGATTTCGGGATCGGTATGCGCGCGACGATGCCAGAACTGTTTCAGGTCGACCGCTGACAGGTGGAAAGGGAGCGGCAGCATCTTCAGTCGCAGCAAGCTCGCATAGATTCGCCCGACAGCGAGCGGCACGACCGTCATCATATCGGACTGGGCGACGAGGAACGGCACGCTCATGAAGTGCGGGGATCGCAGCACGATGTTGCGCACGTAACCGAGTTGCCGAACGCGGTCTTCGAAGACCTGTTGGCTCCCGCCAGCCTGCGTGACCACGATATGGTCGGCGGCGAGAAACTGTTCGATCGAGAGCTCGTCGCCGATTTGTGGGTGATCCTCGCGCACGAGACAGATCAGCGCCTGCGCGAACAGCGTTTGTTCTAGGCAAACATCGGTGTCGATATCGGTAAGGTGGCCGATCGCCAGATCGATCGTGCCGTCTGCCAATCCTTGCAGCAGCGCGGACGGCGCGACCGTCACCGAGCGGATCGACACGCGCGGCGCGGTGGCGCGCAGCCGTGCGACGAGATCGGGCAAAAACACCAGATCGCCGAGATCGGACAGGCCGACCGAAAAGCAACGGTCGGACGTCGCCGGATCGAACGGCGTGGCGGGCACGATCTCGGCCTGAATCGTCGCGAGCGTCCGCGTGACCGGATCGCGTAGCCGTTCGGCGAGCGCGGTCGGCACCATGATGCTGCCGTTCCGCACGAACAAGGGATCGCCGAAATGGTCGCGCAGCCGCCGTAGCGCGAGGCTCATGCCGGGTTGGGTGAGGCCCAATGCCTGCGCCGCGCCCGTCACGGTGCGGTGCGCAAACATCGCATCGAGCACGCGCAGCAGGTTGAGATCGGGCATCGACATTTTCGGCGGTTATACTCTGTATAAGGCGAAGGCGCGATGGCGCTGCCCCGGCTTCGGGTAAGCTGCGAAAAAACGAGGAGAGTGATGATGCAGCCGAAGTCCGAGACGGCGACCGATCCTGCCCCGGTCGTTAGCGCGATGCCACCGTGGCCGCGCAACGCCTGGTATGTCGCGGCGACGCCTGCTGAGGTCGCGGAGAAACCGCTTGGCCGCAAGATCTGCGGGCATCAGATGGTATTCTACCGCACGGCGAG
>Ga0247742_10002961_pt1 | contig 10946 bp, 9 predicted proteins | sample UWRJL208509C2_FD_180944 | JGI IMG/M metagenome (GOLD analysis project Ga0247742, IMG submission 180944) | Plant litter microbial communities from Arlington Agricultural Research Station in Wisconsin, United States - UWRJ-L208-509C-2 | ecosystem: Environmental > Terrestrial > Plant litter >... | reverse complement strand
CCGGAACGGCAATAATACCGGTATTTGGTTCGATTGTCGCGAATGGATAATTAGCTGCCAAAATATCATTGTCAGTCAGTGCGTTGAATAGGGTGGACTTGCCGACGTTTGGAAGGCCGACGATACCTATGCTTAACATTTAAACCAACGCTTTCTTGATTAGCGGTCGCAACGTATTGGTTTGGAAGTTCAGCATAGCTATACTTAACATTTAGCCCAACCTCGGTTTTTGGAATTAGTGGAATGAAGCCCCATACGTTGATTTCCTTCTGTGTCGCAACGACCTTTGTAATTACTGTCTTGATGATTTCCCGCTTTTCATTAAAGTCGGGTTCTTCTAATAATTCTAACACGCCACACACTAGTTTCTCTAGAGGTAGCTTAGGTTGAATGGCGAGTAGGTTCTCGAGGTCGTTAATTTCGTGAACAAGCTTATCACGACGTGTCGCAATGTCGTCTTTACGAGTACGGTACGTTTCTTCGCTAATGTCTGCTGTTGTGTATAGGCTTAGGAGTCGTTCTACCTGTTCATTAAGACCATTAATTTGTTTCTTGAGCATATTTACCTGGTCCTCAATAGGTGAGGCGTTGTCTTGCCATTTTTTTGCGTAGTCAGCAATCAAGTTGGGGTTTACTAGCATTTGCTTGATGTTGTTCCATACGAGTGCATCCAAGACGGTCGTATTAATACCACCATTGAAGCATTGTCGTAAGCCTGTGGAGTGGTTGAGGCGGTCTGTACAGCGGTAATAAGTATGTCCATTGGATGGGTCACCTGTGCGTGCAAATCCGCAAGGACACTGTACTAATCCACTCAGCAGATAATTGTTTTTCTTGTTGTTGCGTGGGTTTAATCGCTTGTTGCGTTCAAGTTGAACCTGAACCTTATCAAATAGTTGGCGCTCAACGATGGGTTCAACCTGGACTTTATGCCACTGTTCCTGTGGTCGAGCTTTGCGGCTTCCTTTTAAATGCTTTTTATATTTTTCGTGTGTTCGTGGGTTCTTTGGTTCACAACTTTCAGTTTTATTGTAGCTATGTTCGCCAATGTAAGTTTTGTCCCTAAGCATACGGTCAATTACTCCAGTTGACCATTGCTTACTCTTACGTTTTACGGGCATAATACCACGTTCATACAACGCCGCTCGTACGCCATATTTTGACAACTGTTGTTCACCGTAAAGCTTAAAGATAAGGCGCACAATTTTAGCTTGTTCTTCATTTACGCTAAGGTAGCCGTCTTGGGGATTGCTTCCTTTAATCCTTAGATGATAGTCATAGCCATATTTTGGCGTGTAGCCTAATAACTTTTTCCTATCACGAACCTTTGTCATTTTACCAAGGCGCATACGCTCGGTAATTCGTGTACGGTCGAACTCATTAATCAAGCCCATCATCCCGCTCATAAGTTTGTCTTCCATAGTCGTACCATTAGTGTCGTGGAGACTAATTACTTGAATACCAAGTTTTTCTAGCTCTTCCATTACGATTTCTTGGTAAACAAATCGGCGGGCTAGTCGGCTTTTATCATAAACATAAATGATGTCGAATTGCTTTTCACGGGCTGCGATTCGCATACGGTCAAGTGCTGGGCGTTCTAATAGCGAACCACTCCATCCATCATCTAGATATTTATGTTCAGGAGAGAGAAGTGCCTTGTCTAGCTCAACTCGCTCTTTTAATTCTGCCCATTGGCTCTTATAGGTTTCTTCTTCCTTTTGACCATCTGTGCTGACTCGCATATATACTGCTACTCGTTTCATCTTATTCCTTTCGTTTTCACTGATGCTTCTCAGTTAATAAATAATTTAGTGTTCGTTGATATGTTTAATATTAGGAGTTTTTAACGGAACTTAAGAGGAGGCATTTAGGTTTTCATTACTAATCTTTTCAAATAGTCGGAAAAGTAAGTGTTCTAACGGTGACTCTTGAGAATCCTCGAATGTATACGTATATACAGGCCCTGCTTTTTCTTGCTCTGAGGAGTTTTGTAAAATATCACTCATATATACACCTACAAAACTACAGAACTAGATTTAACAGAGTAGAGGAGGGCATTCTTCTCACCACGAGTTGCCTGTAGTTTGTCTTCACCAAGTAATTCATCAAGAGCTTTCTTGATTGCTCGCTCTCCGCCAATGTCGATACCACTTTGTGAAAAGTAGTTAATCACGCTAGATTGGTTGATTTCGGTTTCTAGCTCGACTAGTTCTAGAATGGCTTGTTTGCGTTCTGTGATTTGGTCATCTTTAGATTTACCTTCAGCAATACAATCAAAGTATCGGTAGTCGCCATCTTCAATTAACTCGATAGTGAATGGACGCTGCTTGGTCGCAATACGGTTTTTGACTTGCTGAACGTTAACGTGGCTTGTCCGCTGTGTGCTAAGTGCAATTGCGCTATCTACGCTCGCTAAGATGTCGCTACTTCCACGAATATCATTTGATGAATATCCATACCCTGGATTGCTCTTTCGGTTGTGGTGCAAGATGACAACGCTAATTCCTGCGATGGTTAGTTGCCGTACTAGGGCGAACAAAGCAGACATATCTTTTGCAGTCGACTCGTCGCCTTTATGGATTCGGCTCAATGAATCAGCCACGACCAAACCAATCTCTTTTTCTAAGCACCAAGTAACAAGGTCTTTGACGTACTCTGGTGTGAATAGAGAACCTTTCATAGACTCGGTATAAATCGGGCTTGTCCTTGGCGTGCGAAATGCCTTGAGGCGTTCCTGCAAGATACGTTCATCAGACTCCTCGTCAATAATGAGGACCTTATTTTTGGTAGTAGGGAACTTACCGAATAGTGGTTTGCCCTCTGCTACTGACGAAACAATATCAAGCATTACCCAAGTCTTGTAACTTTCGGGTGCGCCAGACAATAGGGTAATACCGCTAAGTGGTAAAAGCCCCTCAACTAACCACCTTTCTTGTGGAAACTTCGTGTCAAACAGCTCGTGTACTTGCTTAGGATTTAGCGAATTTGCCATCGGGAGTCCTATTTCGTTTGCGGGCTTTTGTATCGAGTTGTAGATAGTATTCAATGAAATTGAATAAATTATCTTTTGAATACTGCTGTTTTTGTTCGGTCGTAATTAAATCGTTCCGAACAAGTTGTTTGAATTCTTCGTATGACCGAATTGTGTTTTGGCTTTTTGCCATCTCGTTCTCCTTAATATGGAAAACCGCCTGACGGAACGGATATGTCAGACGGTTTTCTTTCCGTTCCACGCCTAATTATTGGGTCGGAATTTTGGAGACTCTCTTTTGGCGGTGAGAGAGGGATAATTTACTGTGGTAAAAATCTTTTATTTCTTATTTACAAAGCGAGTGAGTATCTCTGATTCTTTTGCGGTCAGTTTGCGTTGCTTATGGAACGTGAGAGTGTTTTTCTTACTATCAACTTCGAAGAATATATTCTTTAGCTCACCGACAAAGCCTATCGTCTTAGGCACATCTTTCGCTGGGGTGCCACAATTGGGAACGATTTCCTTGATTGGAGTTTCTTCATCGGGGAAGGTGTAGAGTTTGTGGAAAATGGAGTACATATAGGCTTTTTTGCTGTGGATTTTAAACTCGTGAATTCTAACTGTCGAGCCACCGTGATTTAAGTGAATTACCTTGCCGTTAAAAGTGATTGAAGCCGTGGTATACATTTTTTGTGCAACGCCGTTAATAAGGTTGTTTTTTAGGTCTTTTAGTTGGCTCTCGTTAACGTAAACAGAGGCTTCAAGTTCAATAAAATCCATCACGCTACTTCGTTCTTCTATTGCACCGTATTCTTTCAAGAAGGGAACATACTTGCTATACGTTTCTACGTCATAACCATCTTCGACTTTTAGCTTAATTAAGTTGCCTTGAGTCAATCCATAGCGGTCAAGTAGGTCATCAATAATACCTAGAAATTCTTGGCGATTATTTTCAGTTAGTCGTTGAAGTTCGGCTGTCATTGGGTTAATTATAACTTGGCGAGAAGCTAAAATGCGTGTTTTACGGTGTTTTACGAGCGTATAACGTTGACATAGCTATGAATCTACATATTTGTTCGTGTGTGTGTAATTCTTTGCGTACAACGCCCGTATGTCCCGTATCTGTTGAACGTGGTAGAATGCTAACAGTATGGCTAATCTATTCGGAAAGAATAAGCTACGGCAAATTGCGCAGCAAATTGATACTGAGTCAATAATTGGCTTCGTTGAAGTTGTGCGTAAGTGGCAAAACGATTACCACTTTGGTTCACTCAAGGCTGACAAGGAAACATCTCGTGAGCAACAGTATAATAGGGATTTCTTCCTTGATATTTTGGGCTATGAAGAAAAGCCTGCTTCACCCTACAGCTTTGTACCTAAGGACACGAGTGATGTAGGCCAGCTGCCTGATGCGCTGATAAGTTACGCTGATGACTCGCAGGGTGTCCGTAATATTGCTGCAGTCGTTGAACTTAAGGGCGCTTCGATTGATTTAGACCGACCACAACGAAGGGACGGGAACCTCAGTCCTGTACAACAAGGCTTCAAATACAAATCACAGTACCGCTCTGTACCATTTGTAGTCGTTAGTAATTTTTGGGAATTCCGTTTATATCACGATAACCTCCTCGATTACGAAGTCTGGACGCTTGATGACCTTGTAAACCCTGAAGATGACTATCTGTTGTTCAAAACTTGGTTTGTTCTCTTAAATAAACAGAACTTCACGACACCAAAGGGTTCAAGTAAAACCGAGGGAATTCTTAGTGATATTCGTATTGAGCAGGAAAATATTAGTAAGAAGTTTTATAAGGTCTATAGAGAAGCACGACTTGAACTTCTACGTGATATTTACAGGCGAAACTCAAGCGTTCGAGATAACATTGACCTCGGTATTGAAAAAGCACAAAAGGTAATTGACCGTATAGTATTTGCTGCATTTGCAGAGGACAGCGGTCTTTTACCCGACAATACACTCCAAAGCGTGATTGCTAGTGCAGACAACTCATCATTTGGCGGTACTTTATGGAATGAACTAAAAAGTTTCTTTGGTGCAATAGACAAAGGTAGTGAAAAGCTTGAGATTCCAGATGGCTATAACGGTGGTTTATTCCACTTCGACCCAGATTTAGATACGCTTGAAATTGATGATGCGCCACTGCGAAAGGTGGTAGAGCTCGGTACATATAACTTTGCTGAAGACCTTAGTGTAAATATTCTTGGCCACATTTTCGAACAGTCGATTAGTGATTTGGAAGAGATTAAAGACAAGGTAAATGAAAGTAATAGCCTTGAGTCTATTGGTCAGAGTCGCCGCAAGAAAGATGGAATTTTCTATACGCCCGACTATATTGTTCGCTATATCGTAGATAACTCTTTGGGCGTGTACTTACGAGAGCACGAAGAAAAGTTCAAGCTAGAATTCGGACTTAAGGGTGACATTATGGATAAGACTTACGAAAAGCGTGAGAAGCAGGCTTATGGAAAATACCAAGATTTTTTGCAGAACGTTAAGGTTCTAGACCCTGCCTGTGGCTCTGGAGCATTTTTGGTTTATGTATTCGACTATCTTCTGGCTGAAAATAAAAGAGTTGGTGACATTTTGGGTAACACACTATTCAGCACCGACACTTGGGTGCGTGATATTCTGCGCAATAACATTTATGGCGTAGACCTTAATGAGGAATCGGTAGAAATAACCAAACTCTCTTTATGGCTTAAGACAGCCCAAAAGGGTAAGAAGCTCACTACTCTAGATGCAAACATTAAGTGCGGTAATAGCTTAGTGGATGACCCAGACATAGCGGGCGATAAGGCGTTTAACTGGAATGAGCAATTTGCTGATGTCTTCAAGAATGGTGGCTTCGATGTAATAGTCGGTAATCCTCCATATGTACGACAAGAACTTCTAGGGAAGCAAAAGATTCACTTTGAAAAACACTACAAGGTATATGCTGGAACGACAGACTTGTTTGCTTATTTTTATGAAAAAGCTCTAAGTTTATTAAAGCCAAACGGATTGTTTTCGTTTATCTCAAATACTTTTGCCAAGACCACTGGGTCAGGTGTTGTGCTTCGGAAATATCTGAAAGAGAATGTAAAAATTGAACAACTTGTTGATTTTAACACTTTAACTATTTTTCAAGGCGCTACTACGTACCCAATTATTCTCGTGTTTCGAAATGTTACACCGTCTGGTTCATTTAAATATCTTGACGTTAAAAAGTCTGACTTGAGTTCTCTCGATACCGCGTTTCGAAATGGGTCTTACGAAATCACTCAGAAATCTTTAAAAGACACAGGATGGAATTTTGAGAGTGCTTCGTCTGCCGAGCTTCGACAAAAAATAAGTCAGCATAGCACTGTTCGTGAGCAATATGGTAAAAGTTACAGAGGTATCCTAACAGGGCTCAACGAGGCGTTCATAATTAACGGCGAAACTCGTAAGCGATTAATCCACGAAGATGGAGCTAGTGATGAAGTTATTAAGCCGTTCTTAGAAGGTAAGGATATTTCACGCTGGAGCTCGTTCGTAGAAGATAAATATGTAATTTATATTTCACAAGGTACGACAAAGCAATTGTTTGGAGCACTTAACAGCGATGAGGCTCTTAACCAAATTAGCCAGAAGTATAGAGCTGTTTTTGACTATCTTGAACAATTTGCGTTAAAGGCAGAAGCTCGTTGGGACAAGGGTGATTATTGGTGGGAAATGAGAGCCTGTGCTTATGAATCGCTATTTTTGGACACGAAAATTACTTGGACTAATCTACAGAATAGAGGAAAGTTTTGTTATGACGAGTCGGGTAAGTATATTAATGCACCAGCTGTAATTCTCCCTAGTAACGATAAATCGTTATTGGGATTACTTAACTCAAAGTTAGTCTGGTTCTTTCTACAGGGAATATGCGTTCAGCGTAGTGGTGGTTATCTTGAAGTGAAGCCGCAGTATTTTGAGCAGATTCCTATTCCTAAAATGTCGGAAGTTTGGTCTGAAGCAATGCGACTCAAAGTTGAAAGTATGTTTCTTGCAACTAAAGCGAAACATATTAGTAACCAACGGTTTAAGAATGTTTTAATGAGTGAGTTTGGCATTGAGAGATGGTCTTCGAAACTAAATAGGTGGTGGACTTTAGACTTTAGCAACTTTGTTAGCACTTTGAAGATGAAACTATCGCTTTCACAGAAAGACGAGCTAGTACAGCTGTTTGAAAAGTACCAGGCGGCAGTGTCTAGCCTTGATGAAGAAATACAGTCGATTGACCGTGAAATAGACCATATGGTTTATGAGTTGTATGAATTAACACCCGCAGAGGTTACTACTGTAGAGGTATTGTAATGATTAACTCGTTTCAATCAATGTCTGACGAGATTGATGGTCGAGTAGAGTCATTAGAATGGATAACAGACACTGGTGTTACCTTGCACGGTGTCCTATACAAGGATGAACAACGCTTTTTGCTGAACGTGAATACAAAAGATTTAACTGAGGCTGTTGAATTTAATTATCTCTATCACGAAAATCAACTTGGCGGTAGGCGTGTGTTGTATCCGTTTGATATACAAAGTGCTCGGGTTATTCCATACGACAAGTTTTACGAGAACTGGTATGTTGAAGTCTTTATGCTAGTAGATGAAACTAATATACCTGAGTCGAACTTTGATGGCATTACGGTTTATACTTACGATTCATTTCTTTGGTTCAATGTCCCCGAAACTAAAGTACAGAAAGCGGAACACGAAGCTCTTATATCTCGAATGTCCAAAGTTGAAACAATAATTGGTAAGGTCACGTTCGGGATTGGCGGAACAAATTCTAGTTCAAGAAAACCACCCCTTCTGGAAAAACGAATGGACGAAATAGATGTAATTATTGAGAGAGATGAGCCATTTTCCAATAAAGAATTGTTAATGTGGAACACTAGATTTTCTCAACTAATGACGATATTGCACAGGGAACGGGTCGTACTTAAAGGTATGGAAACTGGTTTCAATAAAGTCCTAGTTCCAAGCTTGATGGAGAACTACAAAGAGGCTAGCTATGCTTTCCGCAATTTGTTTACACTTGAGGATTTCGTTGAAATCATCGAAAAAATATTACCCACATTCATTGAAAAGTATGATGAACTTGTAGGTGTGTTTGAAGACCTTGTGCAGTATTATCGAGACTATCCATTAGACCCGCCAGATAACATTCAGTTGTTACGTCTATTCTCTGGCTTGGAGCAGTCGGCAAATCACTTTACTAGCCACGAGCCTAAAAAGAATGTCGTTCTAAACGATGAGGAGCTAGCACGAAGTAGTGAATTCGATAGCTTATTGGCAATAGCAGCTCAAGCAGATTCAATTACTTCAGACCTACATCAGTTCTTGTCGTCTGAAAGTAAAAAGTATTACGTGTCGCCAGAAGACCCAACTTCAACAAAGGTTAAAATTATTGCTTTAGCAGATATGATGACTACGACATATGAGTTCCATAGTTATCTTAAGAATCCAGATGATGTTAAGTGTATTTGGAATATGCGGAATATCGTTGCTCACGGTTTCTTTAATGAAAAGGCTAGTGACGAATTTTACTCAAGGAGAGATGATTACGGACAAGCGATTGAACAGATGAATAGGATGTATTTCTTTCATTTAGCTAACGCAGGAAAAGACTTGGTACTGAAGCATAAAGACCCGCTTAAGGCACGTCAGTTTCATACGTTATGAGTATTTGGGACACTACGGGTAAAGACAAGTACTACGAGCATTACAGGGCTTCATCGAATGCGGAAGACTTACGAAAATGGGTTGATGAAGCATATGGAAGGCTCTCGCAGTTCTTGGACTCTGATTGGGTTAATAATCTTCAAAATGAAGACTTCTATAGTAGACTTTGGGAGCTTGAAGTCGTTGAGTGGCTTTCGCTTACAGGCTACAAATTAATTCCATCTAATGGCTCTGGTTTTGATTTTTGCGTAGAACTAACAGATGGCACAAAGGTGTGGATTGAAGCCGTATACTCGCAGCCCGATGACGAGTTAAGGAAGATTGAAAAGCAAGCGTTGGATTCGGAGGGAAAGCAAGCCTATGATGTCCCTAGGGAACAAATGGCATTACGATATTCTTCAAGCCTGTTCCATAAGTCGAACAAGATAAAAGACAAATATTTAGACGGGGTGGGCAAAAATGACCGTGTGCTTATAGCGGTTTCTAGCTATGCACCTGATGCGGGAATGTGGAAAGACCGTGGTATCTTTGAGTTGGCAATATTACCAATCAACTTTCAGTTAATACATTTCTCAACTAACGGTGAGCCACTAGACCCAGATGTGGTACGACCTACACACGAATTGAAGAGAGATATGGAAAAGGCGACTGGAGCTGTTGTTAAGAAAGAGTTCTTGTACCCTGGTGACGAATTCCCTCATATTGATGGTGTGATGTTTTCTGAAGCTTCTAATCTGCAACAGCTATTAGGGTCTTGGTCATCAACATTTGGTAAAGAAACGAATACCCCTCATATTTATCAGAACTATTCTGGTAAGGAAATCCCTGAAGACTTTACTAAGTTCTTTTACTATCATAAGTGGAGAGAGAATCCGCCGATGATGTCACTTGATACCGTAGACCCGACTATTGAATTGATGTAGTAACCCCACGCCTGTTAAAAGCATACGGATTGTTGTAAGATACATCTGTTGACACCAAAATTAAATACGCCCACAGCAATTATTTGTATTGCCACGCTTATGTACCGAAATGCAGTCAAAGCAACTCGTACGTAAGTGCGGGCGTGTGGTGTCAACAACCCGCTTTGGCTGCTTTTCGTATTCAGTCAGAAAATCCTCATTAGGAAAAAGCGGTGGTGTAATCCTATAATATAACAGAGGTGAACATATGACAGAACACGCAAAACAAGCAATTGTGAACGCTCTCGGAACTAAATGGAACAGCAATTATAGTACGGCTCAGAAGTTATCAATCTTTTTAGGTTTATTTGGAGCTGACAGATTCTATGTTGGTGATGTATGGCTCGGAGCGATAAAGCTCATAATGACAGTTCCAATATTTGGGGGTATCCCAAACGGTTTAATTATTTCAATTCCTTTTTGGATTATCGACATCTTTATCGTACGAGCGCACAAGAAAGATTGGGGTGATTGGATAGTGAATAAACAAGCTAAGCGTGCTGAAAAGAAGCTTGAAAAAGAGCGTATTGAAACTGCACGCATAGAACGGCTTGCACTTGAAGCAGAGCGCAAAGCTGAAGGGCTGTGCCCTAAGTGTGGAAGCGACAAGATTCAAGCAGTTACTGAAGTTAATAGCCAAGCGCAACTTACTGATGCTTTTGCAAACATACTTCCTCACGGCAATACGCACCTTGAACAAAAGGTACGTTCAAAGACGTTACGAATGTGCTTGAAGTGTGGAAATAAGTTCGCTTAATAGGAGATACAATTGGACGAAAATAAGAAGATTCACAACGCTGTAGATAACTTTAAATCAATGTCTGACAGTGATGTTAAACAGCTACAAAACATCAATGCTCGCATACAATCTCATAACGGTGACTGGGGTATACGACACGATGATGAGCATACAGAGTCTGGTGCGTTAATCTTCCCTTGGATTGAGCAGTCTTTGCTAATCCAAGAATTTGTCCAATTTATGTACGATAAGAAATTAGTTGTTGTTTTCGCTTGGACTGAATGGCAGGAAGGGCGTGATTGGTATGCACTTAATGATGAGAGTAAATACAACGAGCTTGATATAGAAACAGCACTTAAGCTATTGACGGCTGTAATACGCAATGACCGCTTTAACGATGGCGCTCTCGTGCGTGCATTTGAGTCTGGTATATTTCCAAGGATACTTCAAAAGTTAATAACTATTTAATAATTCACTACATTCGATAGCCACGTTGCACGTCGTGTTTAGGTTTCCAGTCTTTATTCGCAGGGTGCTTTCTAAGCCATTGGCGAAGTCGGTG
>Ga0247742_10002960_pt1 | contig 10948 bp, 9 predicted proteins | sample UWRJL208509C2_FD_180944 | JGI IMG/M metagenome (GOLD analysis project Ga0247742, IMG submission 180944) | Plant litter microbial communities from Arlington Agricultural Research Station in Wisconsin, United States - UWRJ-L208-509C-2 | ecosystem: Environmental > Terrestrial > Plant litter >... | reverse complement strand
CACGGTCAGATGGGTCGTGAAGTCGGTGTGGGATGTAATGCCACGAGGCGTTACGGCAATCTAGGTCAGTCGCGAGCGAAGTCCAATCGAAGACGAGAATTGTAGTGTGCTAAAGTTGGTGCTTAGCCATTGGGTCCTGCAGGCGTCAACGAGCATTTAATACACACGGTGAACAGTGTATGGAGAGCACTATTGAGACTTTTGAGCCTCAGAAACGAATGACGAGGTATAAATACATGAGGCCAACTTGAAGCGGTTGCTCAGCGCTCAGGCCCAGTTTCAAGCTGAGGTGCAAGAAATGACGGCGCGCTTACCAAATGCGGATTAGATAAGATTTTATGCGAGGAAATGGCGAAGATAGGGGTTATGGTATGCTCGGACTAGCAGTACGATTGATCAAATCAAGGTAATTTACGGATTTGAACTCGTGGGTAAGATCTCCAGCTCACGGAATATATGGTGTTGGTATCATCGTGAGCTCGAGACGAGATTTGCGTTGAAGCATAAGTTTCAGCATGTGACCAAGAAATGCTCTATGAGTGAGGAATGGCCATGAAAGGCTGTGCAGAGCCACAAAGCGAACAGAGGGGAGATGTGTGTTATTCACCACACGTTTTTAGGGCATGCTCCGTCAACATTTCTTGCAATACGGTCCTAGGGTCGGTGTTGAGTAGCGCACGAGTTTTTAATCGGAATCCAGCACAGTGGGACACAATGGTATCCAATCCGAAATTGTGAGGTGCAGCGTCTAGTTAGGAATTGGGAGTGCCTGTAAGTTGTGTGCAAGAGATTCTGACGAGTTCGTGCCCTACATTAAAGTCATGGGGGCATAGATTTCCGTGATGGTAAATCTGGATTAGATCGGGTCTTGAGCGCTAAAATGATAATCTCGCGTGGGTCGGCTTCAGCGCGCATCTAACGTGGGCGTTTACTCACATGTCGCAAGTGAAAGCCGGATATGATGATTTAATGCCCCCGTCACATTTGTAAGGTAAAAGTAATGTTCAGCGCACGTTTACCACTACATTCATGATACTTGGGCTTAGTGACAACGGCACCGGGAGGAACAAGAGAGTATATTTTTGGCGAAACACTCCAAAGCACAATACGAAAGCCTTGATTCGATTAATAAGGTGGTACACCGGGCGGCTCATAGATGCACAACGGATAAGTTTCTCGTCCAGTTGTTCGCTACAGCGAGAATTGAATCTGAATACCTCGACGGGCCGGAAATATTCCAGTGATTTGGCCAATCACATGAGGTGATTTGAAAAGGAAATGCCATAACGGGCAGGGCAGTGATTGTTGAAAAGCGGGATGTGCGAGTTAGTTGGTGCCCACGACGGTCGCTGTGATCGATAGCGACCACGGACGCTTGCTCATCGTCTCTCCCGTAGGGGATTTGATACAGGAGACCTTCCTAAAACGGGTGAGCAGTTCTTATCTTTGGACGGCTGCTGGCTGCTTATCTCGGAGCCTCTGCAAGGATAAGACATTGATATCGGCCATGTCTCACGGTTCCTATTCTTCGCAATCCGCATCCATCATGACAGAAGATGAGGAGGACTGGGAGGACTATGTCAAGGGAGGTTATCACCCTGTAAAGATCGGGGACACCTTCTCAGACGACCGCTATGTTGTCGTACGAAAGCTTGGCTGGGGCCATTTCTCAACCGTATGGCTCGCAAAGGACCAGAAGTAGGTCGCGTCCAATCATGATTAACCTATTCTAATCATCCTCTAGAATGCATCGGCATGTCGCGCTCAAGGTCGTCAAGTCCGCGCCCAGATACACGGAAACCGCCCTTGACGAGATCAAGCTCCTCCAAAGGCTCATCACTTCCTCCACCCCTCCAACGGCACCATCAGCATCGAATCCAAGTCCTCCATCATCGCCCGCTCATACTCATCCAGGTCGCTCGCATGTCATTTCGTTTCTCGATCACTTCAAGCACAAAGGCCCAAATGGCGTCCACGTGTGCATGGTCTTTGAGGTTCTGGGCGAGAATCTCCTCGGTCTCATCAAACGACACCAGAATAAGGGAGTGCCTATGCATCTCGTGAAGCAGATCGCGAAGCAAATTCTGCTGGGGCTGGATTACATGCATAGGTGTTGCGGGGTCATCCATACAGGTTCGTATCATCGCGTCGCCATTTTTTTTCGTGTCTTAATCGCGTTTTTCTAGATCTCAAACCGGAGAATGTCCTCATTTGTATCGACGACGTTGAATCTATCATCTCTGCTGAGCTCGCCGCATCCGCCAGTGCCAGTACACCTCCCACACGACTTGTCGGTGTTCCACCTTCGAAAGGGCGTGGTGGGAACCAAACGCCAAGATCCGAATCTGTTTTCATCACCGGCTCACAGCCTCTTCCGTCGCCCTCTTCATCGTTTGGTAGCAGCCCTATGCTGGACAAATGGGCGTTCGGAATGTCGAAGATTGAAGGAGAAGCGTCTGGAAAGCCGTCTTCTGCTGACAAAGGGCTTACCATGAAAACTCAGCGGACGACTGTCTCAACAACTCCATCAACCTCTGCGGATTTGGCGGCAGAAGTTGGATTGGTTTCCCTGGACTCGAAGGCAACTCATATTGGTCGTGGAGGATCTGGGCCAGTCCAACCGCAGCCTGGACCATCATTGCTGTCGCAGCTAGCGCCGCCTACGAGACCGATGTCAGTTCCAAGTGGCAGCTCAGCCGAGCATGGAGACGAAGCCGGGGTGTCCAGCTCCGTCATGTCTATTGATCGACAATCCGACGATTCGTCTAGCTATATGGAGGGTTCAACAGAGAAGATTACTGTGAAGATTGCGGACCTGGGTAATGGTGTGTCTTGATTTCATACTTGAATTTTTTCAGATATTCATGCGCGACATTAGCGACGTGGATAGAGCATCATTTCACTGATGACATTCAAACGCGGCAGTATCGATGTCCTGAAGTCATTCTAGGTGCAAAGTGGGGTCCAAGCTCGGATTTATGGAGTATTGCCTGTATAGTACGTTTTCCCCGCTTGATTTCTGCCCTGTCTTGACCTTGGCCCTAGTTATTTGAGTTGATTACTGGAGGCGATTATCTGTTTGACCCGGCGTCTGGAACTCGGTACAGCAAAGACGACGATCACATAGCTCAAATAATCGAGCTTTTAGGCGAGATACCCAAGAGCGTTGCGTTTTCGGGGAAGTACTCTCACGAATTTTTTAATCGAAAAGGTGTGTTATACCTCTATCTCTTTTCGTCACTTGACATATGTTCTATCAGGTGAACTACGACATATCAACAAACTACGGTACTGGCCTCTCGAGGCCGTTCTCCACGACAAGTACCTGTTCCCAAAGGCCGATGCTGACGGCCTCGCTGCGTTCCTGACGCCCATGCTCCGCCTACACCCCGATAAACGTGCCAAGGCTTGCGACCTCATCCACCATAACTGGCTCGAGGGGATCGTCGTTCAGGGCGAGATCGATGTGATCAGGCGGATGGAGCAAGATGAGGCTGCAAAGCGTAAAGCTTTGGCCGACGCCGAAGCTGCGACGACAGAGGACGGTAGGACCAGGTCGAAGAGTCGTGACACAGAGAGGGAGCGTGAAAAGCAGCGCGTCGCTGCTTTGGATCAGAGCGAGAGAGATGCAATGAAACCCGTGGACGATAGTGTACCGAATGGAGATGATGGCGATGACGGACAGGAGGACGAACAGTCGCAGCCTCAACACCACCCAGCTCCCATTCTCAACCTTCCCCCTCATCCACCTGCTGGTGCGTCGGGTATTGCGAAGGCTTTACAGACTAACGCGGCCAAGACACCCCCACAACAACGGAAGTCATCGGCTGGCAAGCAGGGCTCGACATCAGCTGGTAGCAAGAAACGGGGGTAGAGCCGTCCTGCTGTGAACACATTGTTGTAATAAGATCTGGTATTCTTTTCCTGTTTCCTCTTATACTGTTGTCACTTTACTTCGTCTATCTACCTACTCACGTCTACATACTACGCATTACTTGTATCTGCCCCATGTCCATTGATTTCCGTCATTCATGTTTGAAGTAATATCTCATAGATTACGATTTTTACGATCGTTCCATCGGACGATCAGTTTGTTTCCAGAGGAGTACAATACTAGAGCAATTTCGTCCCAAATTGTATAGTACAGAGTTGGTTGAGTTCGAGGCAGACCGTTTGATGGTTTTTTTTGATTTCGAACAATTGAGGGTTTTTTCACATCGTTGACCTTTTATAATCTGTGGCCGATTATAGAAGATGTATTTAGATTTTGGTACAAAGCTGCTTATTTAGGAAGGAATGCCGAATAAACCTTCCACAATCAACCCCAGATTATGAAAAGTCCAATGTGTCTGTCGTGAAAGAGTTCTTTATTAGTCCCTCTAAATTTCAACATGGCGATCCGACATTCCATACAAAAAACTCTTGTTTATCATGATCGCCGCTATTTCACAAAGGCCAAGAACCCACCTAGCCTATGATACAGTAGGTACTCTTTAGCACTACCAACCCCTTACCAACCTGCCTTCCCATGATCTTTGAGCTCAATGGCACCCCCACTAACATCATTATTGTCGGTAGTGTCGTCCGTGTAAGGCCGAGGGTAGAGAATAGTGGCTGATAGATGGGTACTTTGAGTTTCGAGTTTCGATTTTAGAGATGAGCTATGGGCGAACGACAGCAACAGCATTGCTAAATGATGAACATTGTATGCGCAAACGGATGTCAGAGAAATTTGGCAGAGGATGTGGATCGACGTAGGGTTAGGCGGGCCAACATCCCTCCCAGACCCGGGTTCCCCGATATCACAGTCTCGGGCTGACGCGTGTCCTGAGCGCGGACCGGACGCAGAGTTGCGCGATTTCCACTTATCCAAGTACAGCTTTCCTTCCTAGATTCTCGTCACTCTTCTAGTTCAGCTATACCGTACCCTTACCGTCAATGTGCCCTTCAATACCACCGTACGGCGTCGGTACCCGTAAATTATGGCCGTAAACCGTAGGTACTTGAAATTGTGGGCCACTGCAATGCATGGCAGGAACAAGTCCAGGTGCTGGGCGCCTATATCCTAATGCGGCAATAACCAAGTGGACGCAATGTCATCACACGCGTCCGGCCGTTGCCGGCTACTTAGCCGTCATATCCAATGGCAGGACAGCCGGCATATAAGGACGAATCCTCATTACATTCGGACTCGTAACCGTGTCAGCGAGCAGCCCTAGGATTATCTCTCCTTAGCATCTCCTCGGGTTGACAGCTGGTTGACAGAATCTGGATATGCGGGCTCCATCTCGAGTAAGCCCAATTGTCTAGGTGGCTGATAATTGCCAAATTGTCCACAGATACAGGATTTTGTGAAATTAGGGATCTCCTGATACACGTGTATCATCAGGATATCATCAAGCGCCGTTCAAGGAATCTAGAACCAACGAACAGAGCTCGATAGCTTACCCTTCTCCAATAATTTCTTGCTGGACTTGTGACCACGGCTACTTAAGTAGGGTGAACCCTCGATGACCGTTACGGTACGATTGTATAAACCCTGCGGTAAAGCCAGATGCCGGATGCGCTTCAAAGGTCAGGTCCGGTCTACAAATTTTGTAATTTAAAACGTTGCTGTAATGGCAAGGTCGCTGCAACGTGTTTTAGTCCTCTTATACAATACACCTCCCATCGACGCCAACATCTTCCCTCCATAGACTATGGGGCATAACAATCCCAACTTCCGAGCGAAGCTTCCCATGGAGATTGTGGGACGATATGGAGCGCTCTTCATAGCAGGGTCTGTTGGTATGCCGTGAGTATTCGGGTTTGCATTCATATCTGACACTTACCTCTAATCGCGATCGGAATGCAGACTTTATGGTATCGCTCTAGTAAGTCTTTGCGCTGTATTTTTCAAGGCTTCAAACGAACTTCAAACCAATAGTTCATGAGTCTCCGGTACTTCCTGAGGTACTCGACGTACGATACCTCAATGGTGAAAGCAACGATTCTCCTTCTGCTGTACGCGGTTTCGATATACCTCTCGATGAAGCTCATTTACGCCCGAATCGTATCATAGGGTCCTGTCGACACTCCAAAGTTTCTTTATTTCCCACCAGATTTACACTAGCTTGATCACGAAGTCGAGAAATGTAGCATCGTTGGATCATATCCCATAGTATGTTCTACCTTCTTCGCCCAATCCAATACCTCACATGTCCCATTTCGAATTCTTAGCTCAGCTCCTGTCAGTCGCGTTTCTATCTCCTCCCGTGATATCATAATTCCGCTGAGCATCGTACCGACCTATAGGGCAGAAACTTCGCCGCTGTGAGTCCTTTCTCATTTTTCTCGTCGTGGATGCTGACTAGTTAGCTCACAGTACACTTCCGCGTTTGTCGCCCAGCTGTAAACATGCTTCTTGCTTTGTGAGATTCGGCCTAATCAGTATTGAACCGCAGGTTTTTCTGCAGTCGGATTTGGATTGGTGCGTCATTAAAACCTTATTCGTGACTCCATTTATTAGCCACTGACGTTTTTTACGGTGTCAAAGTTGGGAAGGGCACACAGTCACAAGCTCGTCACTTTATTTTCCCTGCAGTAAGTATTAGCCTTCTTCATTCTTACAAGCGGTTTAAGTTGTATTCCAGCTCTTCCTCAGCCTAGTGGGACTAAGTAAGCCTGTTCAATCCGTAACCTGAGTCTTGGGATATTGATCAAGCTTTAATTGTAGTTGCTGGACTGGGTGTGTGCAGTCTTTGATTTTCACGTCAAGCTGTGTAACTCACGTCCTTATACCTGCCTAGTACTAGTAGGAATCATGTAAGTTCTAATGTCTATGTCGTTATCTGACGTTTCAATTAACACCTCATCAGGCTAGAGAGCAAAACCTACTCTACACTAATCACGAGATCTCTTGCGAATAGCGTAAGTTTTCCGTCTGCCTAATATGTCTCATAGGCGCTTCATCGAATTTCATCTTGCAGACGGCAGCCATCGTCCAGGGGTTGAATGCGATGCTATCAGATATCATAATATCGACGACGCTATGCTACATCTTTAACCGGCACCGCTCGTTGAATAAAAGGCAAGTGTTCTCCCATGACGAATGACTTACCATGTACTATATAACGCGCTTACAGGACCAACACTTTGATCAACAAGCTGATCAAATACGCAATCAATCGCGCTCTTATGACATGGTATGTTACTCATTCTTACTGCTACATATTTGTTTCAATTGACGCACTCCAAGTTTCTGCGCCATTGCATTGATTGCGCTGGTAAGTTTTCTCGTTCCTCCTGACCGACTGCTACTCATTATGGCGATTGCGATAAATAGTATTATTTTTGTTATGGCACAAATTACTTGTAAGTCAAGCCATTCACCCAATGTGCACGCAGTGTGCTGATTCCGAGTCTTCTCTCAGCATTATTGCTCAAGTCGCAACTACCCACTGTACGTTTTCCACCCATATACCAAGTTTTTCTCGACTAAATCATATCTCAAAGTCTACCTGATCTCAGCTGTGAGCATGTGAGCACACAGCACGACGACTCTGGAAAAATGTTTCTGACAAGCTTGACTCTTCGAATTCCAGGCTGATAGCAAGACGAGGTTTACGAGAGTATGCCCAGCCCTCATTTCATATCACGCCAATCGTACAGGTAGAAATACTACAGTGTACCGTGTAACGGCAGCCGACACGCCCACTATAAAGCAAAATATGCTATACTTGACAAGTCATTTGTGATGCATAATGCTCTATAGCCACTGCAAGGTAGGCGATATTGCGTCTTATCGTCGACTCGACGCTCGACATTGCCTAATTAGCACATCGTCAAGTTTGGATTTGCTGATATCATAATTGCGGAGTCTAATCTTATCGGCGCTCGAATCGGGTCCTCAACGGACTCGCGCTTCTCATGTGGACCAAGATGGTCTCCGATCGCTGGATGTATGACGTAGATCTATAGTGGCCTCTCAAGAACAAGGCCTGGGACCAACAAGGCGGTTCAAAGTTTCACCAGGCGGGACGGAGAGGATGCATGAGTCCCCTTCGATCGCGATATCAGGATGTGGCGTATACCTTCGGACTCGTCGATGTGAGCCGGTTACTTGAACTCTAGGGCTCGGGTGACGCATCCAACCTGCGAGGACGGCCTCAGGTATGTCCCAGCCCCTACAACCGTGTCGTCTTATCCCTTCTCGCAGAAGTGAATGGCTTCCTTTCCAGCACCTCCTTACCTTCTACCCAATTGCAAACAACACAACCTCCCTACAGCCAGTCTGGAGTTGCCCATGCCAGATTTCGAATCCCAGCACCGGTTGTCCACTCGTCGGCAACGTTCAACTCTCGAATGACTCGAGCTCTGCGCCGCCTTAGACAATGATCGATGGCCTCCGGATAACCCACCACGCGCAAGATGAAGGCGCCCTATTCTCGGAACCTGGAAAACGCGTCTCCGCCTGGAACTTCATCATTATCGTCTGGACGAACCACAAGTGGTATTCTCCGGACGCACCTCTCACCCTGGCACCTTACCTCTCGCAGGGCGAGCCTCAAAACACGGATACCGCATTCAAGTTGCGATATCAGACATGTGGCCTAATGCTAGGCGCGTGAAAGTGCGGTCATGCCCTAGTCTCCAGATGTGTACGACTCGGAAGCGGTGCTGCAAGATTTTACCACTCCAGCTGTAGGATGGTTCTACCTGAACCGACGCGGATTTCCGGAAGTCAAGAGCTGGGACTTGAGGTCGGGGGTGACGTTTTGGGCTTGGGCAACCCATTTTCGTGAGGACAAGACCAGGTATGTGTTCTCTGTCTATTCGTGTTCTAGTTTCTCATAATTTTTTTGCTGTTAGTGCTGTCCTTCAATGTCTTCTATCTCCGACCTCAAGCTCTGTAAATATCATGATACGCTCGGGCATCACAACATCCCATGCCCGTCTGATTTCGAGAACAATATATGCACCCTTCCGAGTCTGCGCTTGTCTAGCCACCGTAACCATGGTCCTTGTTTTCATCAGTCGCGTTTACCGGTCCTGTGCACTCAAGCGACTCGGCACTTTCAATGATACGTACATCCTCAACAGACCCTCCGTGAGCCGTGACCGTTGCCCCCCTACGGAAAGGGACAGTATCGGAATCGATACTGGTTTATTTTGTACACCTTGAATTCTGTCCCATGAAATTGAGATTTCGTTACAAGGGATCTCCCGCCCGAGATCTCGTATTCATGCATTGTCATTCAGATTGACTCATAATGAATACTCGCTTAACTGACCAAATGAACAGAGGACAATCAATCTGAGAATGTGCATCCAGACATCGATGCATCAGGGTCGGCTACTTCTCTCACTGATATGATTTCTTCTTCGGCGACCCCTCTGAGGAAACCCTCATCATCTCACCCACCTGCAAACAGCTAGAGGATCCGAATCTTCCTTCATGAATCCTACTCACTCATATGACATACCAGCCGAGTTAATCCAGGTTATCAATAACGTGGACTCCCCAGCAGATCTCGCAACGCTGACGCGGTGCAGCAAACTCTTTCAAGCAGAATCGGAGAGTTTACTCTATCGTTCCATGACCCACAAAAGTGGCACCATTCATTTCAAGTTCTTCTCCACCATCCTCAAGAAGCCCCGCCTCGCATCGATGGTCGAGGTGTATTATCGCCACTCTGACCCTCACGCGCAGCGTCGTCCCCTAACAACATTGATCATTCGCACGCTTCCCCTCATGACCAATCTCAAAGAACTTGTCTTCGGTCAGGACGCGGTTCGCTTGAATATGAGAGGACTGCCAGCCTTTATCGGTCCAAAGTGTTCATTCCAGCTGGAAAACTTGGTCGCAGCCGAGCGCAATGCAGGTTACGATGAAATCATGATGACGGTCCTCTCATCCAACCTCTCTCAGATGCTTAAAAGCCTCCACTGGCCTTACAACTCCCATGACTTCGAGACTCTGCTTACCACCAATGTGATCCCGCAGCTGACCTCGTTCACGGGGTGCCTCCTTATGCTCAAATATCTTCTCCCCGGCCGGAATATCGTCTCCCTCAAAAGCACAACAGACGAGTCTGCAATCAGAGACATATCAGACTACCAGTGTGTCGAGGCCGAATTGGGACGCATCACGTCTTTCTGCCTCACAAACCACTGGGAGCCAAGGACGAACGCGCACCAGTTCTTCCAACTTATGCCCGCCTTGCAAACTGTTGAGATACGCGATCTAACTCTGGAGGTAAGTCATGCCCAACTCGTTCAAGTGTAATTCCTGACTTGGACCTACCAGGAAGTGCCCATCTTTTACAACTTGCCAGCTCTGCGTATTCTCATTATATCTGTGGAAGATCGACAGTACTGGTACCAGCTCACAGATCAGGACGAAAACATATTGAAAATTTTCACCGAATGCCCTCTCCTTGAGAAGTTTTGCGTCGCATCTGACAAAAGGTGTGACATCTGGACCAGATCGCGAGACGACGGGAACCTTGCTGGGTGGAGTGAGGTCTCATACGTTAGGGTCGATAAACCCAGGGGAAGGTTGGATCACCTCGAGGTTATAGATTCTCGAGCGGTGGGGAAATAGACATAATAACCAACCATCTTTTGTGAATAAATGACCTCTGAGTCACCATTTGGGGGTCACTGCCATGTCAGACACGGAATATCCGAAGTTTTTGAAAGAGCCTCAGCGCCGCGTGGTTTATAGCTAAGGAGTCTACCATCAATCATCCCGCATCTCGTGTCTGAGGTCTCGTATGAATCACATTTGTTCATACAGCTCACTTCCTTGAAGGTCTTCGGGTTAGGGTGGGGCGACACAACAATTGAGCGAAGCGAGATTGTTGTGAGGGGAATAGGCTGGATGAGCCGGATGCAAGGACAAGGCGGATTGTTGGGTAAGGGTCAGGGTGGGGCGACACAACAATCGAGCGAAGCGAGATTGTTG
>Ga0247742_10002958_pt1 | contig 10953 bp, 11 predicted proteins | sample UWRJL208509C2_FD_180944 | JGI IMG/M metagenome (GOLD analysis project Ga0247742, IMG submission 180944) | Plant litter microbial communities from Arlington Agricultural Research Station in Wisconsin, United States - UWRJ-L208-509C-2 | ecosystem: Environmental > Terrestrial > Plant litter >... | reverse complement strand
TGAAACCTGCCAGGGATAAGTACGGCAAATATAGCCATGCCCAATTTCGTTAAATAGGCCATTTTCAGGTGGCGAAAAGAATATTAAAGCGGTTCAAGTCCAATATAAACCGTTTGAGAGTAGCGAAGCCGGAGAGCCATGACATTGGCTGTAGGCACTGTGATTGAGGAGAGCCCAGATTTCGCAAGGGACGCGCTCCGCGCTTCTGATGTCTTACCTAAGCAACCGCCGAAATTCTCCGCGTTCGCTCACTCCGCCACCTGCAATCCTCTTCCACTCTCAAAACCAGGTCAGCAGCCATGTTCTCAACAAGCGGAAAGTTTGAATCTAACAGTTATCTAGCGTCGGCTACTGCCCAAAATCAACCTTAGAAGTCTTTCACGGGTTGAAGTTTACCAGGCATAGTCATGACTTCACCAACCGTCAACGTATGCACCGTTCTTTGACATTGTCTCATTCCAAACCTGACCGAACGCGTTCGGGGTTTTTGCAGGTCATTCGGTACACCGCTCTTTTCTCTGGCGTGGCTTATGGCTGGTACCACCGTCGCTCATTACAAGCGTCCCATGACAAGCACCAGCTGGAGGATGCAGCTCACCACCGGGAGAAGTTGATTGCTGAGGCAAAGGCAGCTTGGAAGAGAAAGCACGAGCCACAGGACTCCACTCGTGAGTTCAGCTAATATGTTCTGTGATTCGACTTATGTCTGACCCGATTTCACCTTCCCCGTGCTCTCGTTTTCTAGTCATCACCGACCCAGAAGATCCCCGTTTCGACCTAGAGAAGCTGATAGCCAAGTGGGAAAAGAGCTCATGATTTCATATATCTCCCCGTTCCCATTTGCTGTCAATAGACGACTCCATATCCATATTCATATCCACCAACGACAGAAGATTGTTGTGCATTGAGTCAATATGCAGAAGTCTTGTCATCTCGACATACGATTGAAATTACTAAACCAAGAACTGGTCTTTTGTATGAACGTATGTGAGGCTTTTGGAAGATAAATTTAAGAAATTCTCTTGCGTCAGTCGTCGCGGTTGTATTCCATTGTGGCCAACCGTGAGAAACGTCGCGTCGCGTCTTTCGGAGAACCAACTCTTTATCTTGTTGCTCAAGGACTCACTCCACGGTTTCGGTTTGAAATTGCACTACCTAAGAAACTGCACTCGCATCTTGGTCGATCACCAAGCATTTGGAGATGAAGGGTCATATGGAAGAGGTGGAAGATGATCTCGCAGCTGAGGAGGAAAACAAATTGATAAATGAGGTTTGTTCAACGCGTCTTCATCGTCAGTCAAATCCTTGATCCCATTTTTCGTTGCCAGGAATACAAAACCTGGTGAGAAAAACGATTTTTGCGACTGAAGGGTAGTCAGCTGAAGACTGTGGCACACACTAGGAAGAAGAATGCCCCTTACCTCTACGACCTCGTCGTAACTCACGCCCTTGATTGGCCCAGTCTGACGTGTCAATGGTTTCCTGACAAAGAACAGTGCGCCTCCTACATACTCTCTCAGAAATTTACGACCTTAACACGCCTCCTTCCGTTAGAAACTCCCAAAAACCTTACACTACGCACCGACTCCTCCTTGGGACGCACACTTCTGGACAGGCCCAAGACTACCTCCAAATTGCCACAGTACAGATCCCGAAACGTGGTCATCCTGCTACCGGGGCAGACAAGCTCGATCGAGCTGACTACGACGATGAGCGCGGGGAGATTGGCGGGCATAACTTACCACCAACCCCTCGCATTCAAATCATACAGAAGATCAACCATGACGGGGAAGTCAACCGCGCGAGATATATGCCTCAGAACCCAGATCTCATCGCAACAAAGGCTGTCACGGGTGAAGTCTTGGTTTTCGATCGGACAAAACATTCCAGTGAACCTGAGCGGGGTGGGGTGTGCAAACCTGATATCAGGTTGATTGGACAACACCGTGAGGGGTAAGCTATCAGATATAAGCTGACGACCGGTGCTGATTGTTGATAGCTATGGACTTGCTTGGAACCCTGTCAAACCAGGATATATTTTGGGCGCTTCCGAGGACATGACAGTTTGCTGCTGGTGGGTCACGAGTAATGTCGTTCAGTGTTGAATGCTCACCGCTCACTAGGGATGTAAATTCTTATTCGAAAGCGAAATCAACCCTTGAACCAACGATCACCTTTAAAGGGCACACCTCGGTGGTTGGAGTACGCATGCCCGCTTTATTCCCCAATGTTCGGATCGATGTTGACATCAGACACAGGACGTGGACTGGCATGCGACCAGAGAGTACGAATTCGCCAGTGTTGGAGACGATAAGATGCTCATGATGTGCGTTCTTATTGGTACATGCTCAATGCTCAGACTCTAACGTAAGCGTATCCAGTTGGGATACGCGGTCGCCTCTGGATCCACAGCAGAAGATACAGGCTCACGACGCTGAAATCTTGGCTGTTGCGTTTAGTCCAGCTGTAGAACATCTTGTTGTTACAGGGAGTGCTGACAAGGTGGGTCATTTATCCATATCTTCTCCGCAGACAACCAACTCAGCGTGTGGTAGACCGTGGTACTACACGACATACGTTCGCCTGGTAAAAAGTTACACACTTTTGAATCCCACACGGATGAAGTCTTGCATCTCAGCTGGTCCCCTCATAATCCTACCATCTTCGCCTCTGCCTCGAGCGACAGAAGAATCAACATTTGGGATTTACATCGCATTGGAGAGGAACAGACGCCCGATGATCAGGAGGACGGACCTCCTGAATTGTTGTTCGTTCATGGCGGTGAGTTACTCTGTAAAATGCTTGAGAACGAACCATTGACTTTGGCTACCAGGACACACATCGCGTCCAACAGACTTCTGTTGGGCTCCAGGAGAATCGGAAAACTGGACTGCAGCAACCGCATCAGAGGATAACATTGTAATGGTTTGGCAGCCTACCATGCGCATATGGGCCGGTGACGAAGTTAAAGTCGATGAGAAGGAACTGGAAAACGATGCCATGGAAGGTGTAGAAAGTGCTCCAGCGGACAAGGGGAAGGCAAGTAGTGGGGGTAGTTTGAGAAGCCAGAGCATGAGCGTTAGCGTTACCTCGGGGGACGACTAGGAGTTCTACGTTCAATGCGAATGTATGTGCATGCAGGATTGCTTCGTATGTAACCTTTCCGACGCTTCATCCAGATCTACAGCCCAATGAATAGGTATGGCTGTGTTATACAAGATTTTGAGGATATCGATAGGTTCGAAAGTATCAAGAAACCACTCCTCTAGAGGAAAATGATCCTAATGAGTTCAAATAGTACTGCAGAACATGAGCATGGTCAATCTTGAAAATAGGGTCATAACGTACCTCCGCCGACAACTACAAAGACAACCAGACCAAGGGCCCAAACGCTAATGGAACTTCTTTGTGCTAGCTTGTCTTGCCGCGATTTGTGTGTTGCTTTCTTTCCACTGCGAACATCCTCAGCGAATTTATTGTTGCGCTGCCTCATTTCGAATTCGGTCGGCTAAAGTCATGCATATGTTGGGTTAGGGTCACCCTCACTTTGCTTCGAAGCACACTACGCACCATTTTTGACTGGAGGTCTGGTTGATATGTTGATAAAGAATGTCTGTGCAATCGAAACACGTAGGACACGATGGGGGTGGTATAACGTGGCAGCTTCGACTTCCACACCCCTACATGTTCGTTCCAAATGGGGAACATCATGTGGCCGGGCCGCATCAGATGCCGATCGAATTTCGCACTGGCGGCTTGCTCTCAACCATCATGGGTAAATCTGGAAAAGGTCTCAAAGCTGCTCTTCACTCCCAGCAGAACCGTCTTAAGGCAAAGGAAAAGGTCAACCACGCGCTTCAGGTCGCGGAGCAAAAATCTCGGAAGAAGGGCCAGCCTAGTACTATCAAAAACGCAACGGCCCAATCGACGCCTTCAAGTTCGTCAAGCTTGAAGTTGGATACGAAAGGAAAGAAAAGGGCTTCTGGGCCTCCTCGCCGCCCCACCATTCCTTTTAAATCGACTGATTCCATACTTCTCATTGGAGAGGGAAATTTCTCCTTCGCCCGCGCTCTCATTGACGATGCACCAGGAGACTTGACATTTCTCCCTCCTAGTAATATCACCGCCACAGCCTATGACACTGAGCAGGAATGCCACGAAAAGTACCCAGAATGCCAATCCATTATTATCTCTCTTAGAGAAAGAGGTGTTCAAGTTCTATTTGGTGTCGATGGGACTCGTCTGGAAAAGTACGCCGCCCTAAAAGGCAGAAAGTGGGATCGGATCGTTTGGAATTTCCCCCATGCTGGTGAGTTTAAACAGAAAATATTGTCGAATATGCTGAGAAGGGCACAGGGAAGGGTATCACCGATCAGGATAGGAACATCCTCTCGAATCAACTGCTTGTCCTGGGCTTCTTGAGGTCAGCAGCTAAAATGTTGCACCCTGGACCTGTACCATCATTTATCGGGCCATCAAAGAGGAAAAAGAAAACCCTCGACGACGACGATCAGGATGACGTCCAGGAATTCTCTAACACGGACGACGATGGTCAACTTTTGCTGCCCCTTGATGCAACAAGAACTCGAGGAACCGTGCTTATAACTCTCCGAAATGTCGTCCCATACACACAATGGCGAGTACTGGTAATTCTCATCAGTCTATCTATGCTGACTGCCAGATGATAGGGATATCCCGCGCTTGGCAAAGAACCCACCTCTACCTACAAGTGGAAGTACACCACGCAATCCTCTCTACACACAGTTACGTTCGTTCCAATTCCACCGTGATATTTGGAAGGGTTACGAGCATCGGATGACAAAAGGTGAGCGAGCGCATGGCCAGGGTAAAACGGGGGAGGGAGGGGAAGATCGAACATGGGAGTTCTGTCTTAAGGATGCGGGTCCCTAGCGTCTAGAGCACCTCTTTATTTCTCTTGGGGGATTTTATGTGGTATTAAACTGCTTATAAGATGCTATTGCCAATTAAAGATGGAGCACGTCAAAAAGACGGGCCAGTGAAGTGCAGATTTCGAATAGATGAAGCAATTCCCACCCCCCATGCAGTCAGCGAATCCTGGGTCATCGAAGCAGCCCACAGCCTTTCCGACCACAGCCTTTCCGCAACATGTGGAGCAGATAGAGAGATACATATCAGGTTAGTACGAACCATACTCCCCCCATGTTGTCGATAATCCTCATATCCACTTCCTTGAGCGTAATGGGCAGGCCATGGCCCGCCTCCGCGCATCCTATCGCAGCTCTACACCCAAGGCTGGCCGAAGAGTTCTATGGCAATAGATCCGTATGGGACATTATCAGGAGCTGCTTCGCTACCCTTTTCGCGTGCACTTGGGTCGCAGTGCATCCCAACATCCCATCAGCGAAGGATAGCGAACTTCGCATTTTTGGCCGGAGGTTGGCAATTATGGGATGCATGCTCTTCGCCCCCGAAGCGGTCACCGTGTGGGCCGCAAGGCAGCACTTTGCAGCGAAAGACCTAGCAAACAGGTATCAACGTAGGTTTGAAAAACTGTTCCAAGTGTGCACGTACTAACTCATTGTCGACAGACCGAGGATGGACACGAACACACGGCTTTTTTCTCATCATGGGCGGTTTCGTTCTTTATGACTGTAAACACAATTTCCTCCGCACGCTGGCAGAAGATGACCTTGGAGAACTTGACAAACGGGGAATGATTGACTGGCCAAAGACCTCCGAGAAAGAAATTCGAGATCGCAGCAAGGCTGACATGTTTTCGAAGGGCTTCGCCGTTCTTCAGACAGCGTGGTTTATTATCCAGTGCATCAGCCGAGGTGCTGCCAAACTCTCAATCACAGAACTCGAGATTGTCACCCTGGCGTTTGCGATACTTAACATTATCACCTATTGGCTGTGGTGGGACAAGCCTTTCGACGCCCGGTGTCCCGTCCCCATCTATCTCAAGACTGAGTATGACCTCGACGAAGATTGGAATGAAACATCTCTGCAGGAGGCCTATGCCAAGAATCAGGCTTCAAAAGAGAAGGCACACACTATATCAAGGCCTGTCGCTCAAGACGTTGGCTCGCAAGCTATAAATCAACCAATTCCTAATACCGAACTCCCAGTCATTGCGCTATTACCTACGGCTGATGACCCCTTACAGCCCACTTTTGTGCCCCTAGAAAGCGCGGGCGCGTCACCACATGATCACGATAAAAGGATCTCAAATACTGCTCTTTCCCTTGAAAACTGCGAAGCCACTTTCGCTGAGAAAAGTGACTTGGACGAGATGGGTCTCACGGCCACCATCCTTTACAAATTCATCTGGAATCCCATAAAAACTGCTTTTACGCCTCTTTCAAACATGTTTAGCTCGGACAGCATTCCTAAACACGATCGCAGTCATGTGCCGACCTTTTTCTCTCCGCCTGATTATAATGGGGAGGTCTACACATACGCCGTTATGATTGGGATAATAATCATCTTTGGCGCCATCCATTGTATCCCCTGGGCATTCAAGTTTCCAACGCCTAGCGAGGGGCGACTTTGGATGATCTCTGCTTTTACAATCACATGGGCGCCTTTCTTAATCCCCTTTATGATGATGTTAAGTGGTGTTCTTATTGCCAGTGATGCTCTAATCCCGTCGATTGTAAGTATTTTTGTAATGCTTGTAACTTTTTCTCTGGTTCTCGGCTACATAGTTTCCAGAATCCTGCTTCTTGTGCTTCCTCTTGTTTTACTCCGCGACTTACCTACTTCTGCGTTGGTTGAACTGAGATGGTCACAAGTATTCCCTCACATATAATGCCGGGACGATTTAAACGCAATTTATATATACAAATGAACTGTACAGACGTTTCAAGGGCTGGATCCTTCCACGTGTAGAGACGCCAAGCCTTTGATAGCCGAATGGACTTATTGAACTTGTGGTGTTTGATCGGAGGACCCCCGAAAATACCCTGGGAGGTACCTGCATAGTCCGGATAAAAGTGGCAAAATTTGGCTCGAGGTACCTGGCAATCCGGATAGAAGTCACAAATTTTTGGTAAGCAGCTACCTGCCGTAGTCCGGATAAAAACCCCAGCGAGTAGAGGTACCTACCGACGTCCGGATACATATCCCTCTCGAAGAAAATTTTCTATTTACCAATGAAATTTTTGATATTTGGGCAAAATTCAGGAAAAATTTCCGGATATGTACCTGCAAAGTCCGGATAAAATTTGAAAAACGTGAGGTACCTGTCATAATCCGGCTAAAACCAGCCAAAAATGTCAAAAATTTCGTCCGGATATTTGACCCATTTCCTGGAAGGTACCTCTAAGGGGGCTTTCGGGGGTCCTTTGATCGGGCGCCTAAATTGGATCTTTAGTCGTCCCATAAGCAGGGCTATAGATAGTTCGACTCGGTTCGTGACATTAAAAGCTTAGAATAAGTGATGTCGACATTCATGGCTCGCTAGAAACCATGCCGCTCTAGAGGGCAGGAAGCGGGGTCGGATTGCCTGGAACTTCATGTTCGCACAATTCAAAACTTAAGTATAATATTAATCCTCGTATCCATCTTCCTGTGAACATTGGTGGGGAGGTTATGGTCCGTCTTCGCGCACCCAATCGTGATTCTACAGGTTCTACATCCAAGACTACCTGAAGATATCTAAGACAATAGAACTATATGGGACATTGAGAGCTGCTTTCCACCCCGTTTGAATGCACATGAATCCTAAATCTTGTCAGAGAAGGTCAGCGAATCCTATATTTTGGCCGGGGGTTCCATACAGGAGTTGATTGCAACCAAGTCTCATCAACGGAGCCTGCCTCCGGGTGACTAGCTGATGGTTGGCTATCATAGGATATTTGCTCTTCGTATCGAAGTGGTCATCATCTGTGCAGAAAGAAGCACTTTGAAGCGAAAGGCATCTCGGACAAGTATCGGCGTGGGTCTGCTAAGCACCTGTTCCAATAAGCGCCCATGTTAACTTGTTTCGACAGATCCGAATAGAAGATAGTCACGAATACACGGCTTTTCCTTATGATGGGTGGCTTTGTTCTTTACGGCTGTGACCACAATTTCTTGTTCAAACTGGACGTCCATGACCTTCGCAAGCGTGAAGATGACAAATGGCTGACTGGCTAAAGATCACTGAGAAAGAGATCTAGGACCGCAGGAAGGCGGATGTGTTTTCTAAGGGCTCTGACTCGGATGCTCTCCATACAGTGTGTTTTATTATCCAGACCATTAGTCCGTAGCACAGAACTCGAGATTGGAGTCACGCTCGCGCTTACAAGTTGCTAGGCTGAATGGCATCACATACTTATTGGTTTGCACATGCACCGCTATGTAGTGTTTAAAACTACTTACTTACATGACACTTCCGCGAGTTAAAGATAGAGCACATGAAACGGATGGGCTAGTGAAGTGCGAATTCCGGTGGTAGAATTGATGAAGCGATTCCCACCGCATAGGATGGCAGCGAATCCTAGGTCATCGAAGCGCTCACAGCCTTTCCGAAGACAGACGCCAACACTTCGGGCTCTCATATACAGCAGATAGGTACTTGTCAGGTTTATACAAGCCATACTCCCCTCATGTTGTCGATCATCCTCATATCCACTTTCTTGAGCGTAGTAATGGGTAGGCCATGGCCCGCCTCTGAACATCCTATCGCAGCTCTACACCCAAGGCTGGCCGAAGAGTTCTATGGTAATAGAGCCGTATGGGACATTATCAGGAGCTGCTTCGCTACCCTTTTCGCGTGCACCTGGGTCGCAGTGCATCCCAACATCCCATCAGCGAAGGATAGCGAACTTCGGATTTTTGGCCGGAGGTTGGCGATCATGGGATATTTGCTCTTCGTCCCCGAAGTGGTCATCATGTGGGCCGCAAGGCAGCACTTTGCAGCGAAAGATCTCGCGAACAGGTATCAACGTGGGTATAGACGACTGTCCCAAATAGGGCGCATGCTAACTCGTTGCCGACAGACCGAGGATGGACACGAACACACGGCTTTTTTCTCATCATGGGCGGGTTTGTTCTTTATGATCGCGAACACAATTTCCAGCGCACACTGTCAGAAGATGACCTTGAAGAACTCGACAGGCGGAAAATGGTTGACTGGCCAAGGATTACCGAAAAAGAGATCTGGAACCGTAGCAAGGTAGACGTGCTTTCGAAGGGGTTCGCTGTTCTTCAGACAGTGTGGTTTATTATCCAGTGCATCAGTCGAGGTGCTGCCAACCTCCCTATCACAGAACTCGAGATTGTCACGCTGGCGTTTTCCACGCTGAATGTTATCACCTATTGGCTGTGGTGGGACAAGCCTTTCGACGCCCGTTGTCCTGTACACGTCTATCTCAAAACTCATTACGACCTCAAGGACGATAGGCACGAATCTGATAAAGCGTCTCTTGAGGCAGCCAGTTCCAAGGGACAGGATCTCAAGGAGGAAGGGATAAAAACTATCTCAAGGGCTGCCGTCACCCAAGATGTTGACTCGGAAGGAGCTACCAATCAGGCTCCCTATCCACCGATTCCTGATTCCAATACCGAACCTTCCGAGTCAGACATTACACTTTCATTCACAATGAATGACCACTCCTTACAGCCCGCCTTTGTACCCCTAGCAAGTGCAGGTTGTTTACCTCCTGACAACCATAGAGCGATCTCACAACTGGCAGTTTCTCGTGAAAAGTGCAACCCCACTTTCGCAGAGAGACGTGAAGAGATGGGTCTCACTGTTTCTCTCCTTTACACATTCATCTGGATTCCTCTGAAAACAGCCTTCACGCCTCTCTCAAAGATGTTTAGCTCGGACAGCATTCCTGAACACGATCGCAGCCATGTACCAACTTTTTTCTGTCCCGCGGATTATGATGGAGAGGCCTACGCGTACTTCGTTATGATTGGGATAACACTCGTTTTTGGCGCCATCCATTGCATACCTTGGGTATTCAAATTTCCAACTTTTAGCGAAATGTGGCTCTGGAGGCTATCCTCCTTTACAATCACAGCGGCTCCTTTCTTAGTCCCCTTCACGATGATGTTGAGTGGAGTTCTTATTGCCAGTGAAGAGCTGATCCCGGCGATCGTGAACATTTTTGTAATGCTTGTAGGTTTTTCTCTGGTTCTCGGCTATATAGTTTCCAGAATCCTGCTTCTTGTTCTTCCTCTCGCCTTGCTCCGTGACTTACCTACTTCTGCGTTGGTTGAACTGAGATGGTCACAAGTTTTACCTCACATATAATGCCGGTATATTTAGTAGGACAACTTACACGCTATTTATATATGCAAATGACTTATACAGATATTTCAAGGATTGAATCCGTCTGTCTGTCGCTGGGGAGGCGCCAAGACTATGATAACCGAATGGACTTATGGAAACAAGGCCAATTGATGGGCGCCTAAATTGGACCTTCAGTCGCCATAAAGGCATCATAACCAAGACCATAGATAGTTCGACTCGGTTCATAAATTTAGCAGCATAGGAAGTGGTGTCGACATACATAGCTCGTTTAGAATGTACGCCGCTCTAAAAGACAGGAAGTGGGATCATCGGATTGCTTAGAACTTTCCTCATGCTCGTGAGTTTTGTCTCTTCCAATCGAGGTCGGCGGGCATGCTATTGATGCACTGGTACCCCCTTGCATCGACGTCTACCATACAGATGAGGAGATTCGATGTCTCTCCAAAATCCCCCACGTTTAGCTACATTCTTACCATATCAGGGTAATAATCTACATAGTGCTTTTTCTTCGTACAAGTTCTTCGCATTTCATCAACCAGACAGAATATTGTACAAATCAGTGCAGGGATAGCAGTCCCGCCGTGTTATGACTAACTGAGACACTTCCATGAGGCATGAGCCAAACCCTAGCCTCAAATTTGGGTTCAACAAATCTTGTCCAAGGTCTGCACAGCTTGGCCAGAAAATTCAAAACGTCTGTCAAAAATCGAGAATTGGCTTTACAA
>Ga0247742_10002957_pt1 | contig 10959 bp, 8 predicted proteins | sample UWRJL208509C2_FD_180944 | JGI IMG/M metagenome (GOLD analysis project Ga0247742, IMG submission 180944) | Plant litter microbial communities from Arlington Agricultural Research Station in Wisconsin, United States - UWRJ-L208-509C-2 | ecosystem: Environmental > Terrestrial > Plant litter >... | reverse complement strand
CTAGGCGCTCGTCAGAGCGAATGCGACTCAGGCTATAATGGACCTCCTTCTCTTCTTTGCTTTTCTTCTAGGCTGGGCTTTTGCCCTTGCAGCCATATCCATGCCAAATCCAGATTCCCTGGCACTCGTCCGACGACAGCCACCACCAACCCAACACCCGCAAGCGACACCCATATCCTCCAATACTCGATCACTTACCGCAAGTCCACCGCTCGAAGTCTCCAAGGACCATGACCTGCTTGACATCGTGCTAGTAGCATCTGTCGATGGAAAGTTTCATGCTATCAACCGGACGTCGGGGTACGAGCTATGGTCGATGTCATCCTTTTTGACGACGACGAGTGTTTCGGCTCCATCGACTTTGGCACCCCTTGTTCGAACGTCGCATCCTCCCGGGCACTTCGATGCAGACGAACAGCAGGAAACATACATCATCGAGCCACAGTCGGGAGCAATATACGTTCTACATTCGCCTTCGACACCACTCCAGCGCTTCCCGTTTACCATGTCAGAACTGGTCGACATCTCACCATTCACCTCGGTCAACGGGGACGAAACGAGAGTATTCGTGGGGCGGAAGGAAACTTCATTGCTATTAATCGAGTTGGAGACGGGCAAGATCAAGGCGACGCTAAATTCCGAATGTCCTCCGATCGTTGAATGGGAAGGAGAGGACGACAAGATTGACTTGGATGAGCTTGAAGAGGACAGACCGCAGGTTTCAGCGCCCACGGAGGTGTATATTGGGAGAACAGGTATGTGTTGCACGTTTTTCATTCCTCCTGTACACTCATGGTCGCACAGACTACCATATCTCAATCTACAAGGCACAGCGTGGGATGCCCACGGTTCCTTTCCAAAATCTGACATTCTCAACTTATGGCCCTAATAACAAGGACAACCACCTGCAGGCTGCCTACAGGCGCACGAACGATGATTCATATATTCAGTCGATGCCCAACGGCGAGCTTATCTCATTCCGCACGAAACCGACCGAGGCTAGATCTGACGGCAAGTTGCACTGGGCCCTCCAATTCAGTTCTCCCATGTGAGTAGCACTCTAGTACCCTTACTGAATGTCTCCTCAAATCCTCGTTGCAGCGTCGCTATCTTTGATGTTCTCCAACCGCACCATTCTCCGCACGCCTTCGTTCTCCTCCAACCCCGACCACGCCTCCAAGACCTTTTCCCGACCCTCCAAGCCCCTACGCGAGGGTCGGCCTATGTCGGTCTCGTCGAAGAATCAAGCAGCCTGTTTGCCATGAGCACCGAGCAGTACCCGCTGGTCGTTTTCAGCGGTAGCGAGCGGAAGGGACTCATTGACAAGGGCGATGGGAAAACGAGCAAGAAAGGAAAGGAAGGCAAGACTCTTGACCCCCCGATGTATGACCCAGACGGCCAGGCAGACGATAGGCCTGCAGGCCGCTTACCAGAGCTGGACGAGGACGACTCGGAGCTGGATAGGTGTCTCATCAACCCTTACGATTTGCGGTGTCTTGTAGGAGTAAGACAAGTAGATCAAGATGATGGGTATGAGGGACGGACGAAACGGCTCTTGGATGGTCCGAAAACTCAGGTCCCAGGTGTCCAGCAGACGGTGAACTCGGAGACACCTGTACCGGTTGTGATCGAAGTTGGCCGTTCTGGATGGGAAGATTCGAATTCTGACAATGCCAATGGCACTCCTAGCGTACCCCATGGCAGGCTAGGCCTGCCGGACGGCCGCTCGTCGAAATTATCTTGGGCGGGCCTGAATTGGATAGGCTTGTCGGGGAGCGGAGAAGCGGTCCTAGTGTCTCTACTCTTTGGGCTTGTGTCGATTTGGTTGCTGTGGAAGCGGGTGAAGGGGAAGATCGAGGAGAAGATAAGAGAGGCAGCCATTCGAGAAGGCGTCAAAGAGGTTGGTCTGGAGAACGGCAGTGCGAAGGCTGCTGCAGGCCAAAGAGAGGTTGTTGACAAAGTTGATGAGCTCCTGGAGAGGTCCGTCCCGAAAGGAATCGTCAGGAAGGATGCACCCCCCTCGTTGGATCTTCAGGACAACACGTCTGCCCTGAACGGCGAGGCACTTGGCACCCCAACCGCGATACCAGCACCGGATACGCCTTCACTGAATACAGCAGGACTGGATGAGGGTGATGATAGCGAAGGAGAGGGTGAGGGTGGACCAGCGGCTACTCCAGGAAAACGGAGAGTAAGGAGAGGAAAACGAGGGAAGAAAAAGAAACCTGGGGTTGCGGCGACATCTGGTGACGGAGATGAGAAGGAAGAGGAGAAGAAACCATCGTCTTTGATCTTGACTTCGTCGTCGCCCAAGCCGCCAGTTGTACAACAACCTTCATTGACTGTGTCTGATACAATTCTAGGTCAGCTCCCGTCTTTGGCAAATCGGACACCACTAATCATCTTACATCCTAGGATTCGGCTCTCATGGAACAGTCGTTTACCAAGGCTCACTACAAGGCCGGGCAGTCGCTGTCAAAAGGCTTCTACAAGACTTTGTTACACTCGCCGCGCGGGAAGTGTCCATCCTTCAAGAATCCGACGACCACCCCAACGTCATCCGCTACTACTACCAAGAATCCCACGCGAACTTTCTCTACATCGCACTAGAGCTCTGTCCGGCCTCGTTGGCGGATATCATCGAATCGCCCGACCGCGATGCCTGGAGGGACATTGCGATCAACTTTGACCCGAAAAAGGCGCTGAAGCAGATCGCGAGTGGGCTTCGACATCTGCACGCGTTGAAGCTGATACATCGAGATATCAAACCCCAGAACATACTCATCTCCTCCGCGAAGGGTGCTGGCCCCAACACTTTTGGTGCAAAGAACGGCAAAGGGGGAGCGTACCGGATGTTGATCTCGGACTTTGGCCTGTGTAAAAAGCTGGATATTGACCAGACGAGCTTTTTACCGACGGCACATGGAGCGTTGGCTGCTGGGACGGTAGGGTGGCGGGCGCCTGAGATTCTGAGGGGTGAGGTTAAGCTGGATGAATTTTCTGGTGATGATGCGTCGTTATCGTCCAGAGGTTCTGTGGCAACTGTCCATGGCGGCTCATCGTCTGGTTCCACTGGTGGCGGAGCAAACGGCTCATCGCGGCCATTAACCAGATTGACGAAGAGCGTTGATATCTTTGCGTTGGGGTGCTTGTTCTATTACACCCTAACGAATGGAGGACATCCATATGGAGACCGTTTCGAGAGGGAGGTCAATATTATGAAAGATCAGAAGGATCTTGGTGGGTTAGAGAGATTTGGAGAGGAAGGTACGGAGGCGAAAGATTTGATTACGGCGATGCTACATCCCGAGGCAAAGGAAAGGTCAGTACATATCCATTTGCTCATCTAGATCTAAGAACTAACGTATATCCAAAGGCCGGACACGACGACAGTTCTGCTACATCCATTCTTCTGGGACGCTGGGCGCCGTCTAAACTTTTTACAGGATGCGTCTGATCGGTTCGAGATCATGTGTCGAGATCCTAAAGACCAACATCTTATAACGCTTGAAAGAGGAGCTATCAACGTCGTTGGCAACGATTGGCATGCACGTCTAGACAAGACGTTTATCGAAAATCTGGGCAAGTATAGAAAATACGATGGGAGAAGCGTGCAGGATTTGATGAGGGCGTTGAGAAACAAAGTTCGTCTTTGGTGTATCGAATATGTTCGAATGCACTGCTAACATTCTTATGCATCAGAAACACCATTATCAGGATCTACCGGACAACGTGAAGCGACATCTTGGACCCATGCCCGAAGGCTTCTTGGCGTATTTCACGAGAAGATATCCCCAGCTCTTCCTACACGTGCATGGAGTCATCAAAGACACTGGACTATACAGCGAATCAATGTTTAGGTCGTACTTCGAGCTTCCGGACCATTGATTGTCGCCCCTCCCCACCCACCGTTTCGCCTTTCTTCGGCTTAGACGGCCTTGTATCACCAGCCATATCCTGATCACTACACTTTGCATCTTCACTACACCTGCCCCACTATGTTCTTCTCATCCATCATCATTCCAGCATGACATACATCTAACGTTATTCCTCCAATTCTCAAGCACTGACTAAAGCCGCCCTGTAACAATATATTCTATGATACAAACTACGCGCCATTCACAAAAGTGCCTCCCTTTGCGAGCCATTGATTTAACACTCGCAACGGCCACCCGACATCCACCTCGTCCCACCCCAGCTCCAGCTGGGGTCTTTACGGACTTCGAGATTCTCATCCTACTCTCATCGCTCTCACGTCCTTGTTATTACAGCTATCCATGTAGTTATTTTGGAATTCATGTTGTAAAATTCGCGTCTTGCAGGTTTGTTATGCTTTGGATTTGTAGGACTAGAAATATAACATTTGCTCGATTCCCTTCAAACGTATTTGGCGTCTGAGTCATGGCTATCGGCTACCCAGGTTTTAGAAAGTTTGACAATGTTGGCCCATCAGCAAGAACATGCAATGGGGCTTACGGCAACAAAAGTTGGGCGGTTTATGTTATTACTCTATAAAATGTGCTTCAAGTTGGACAATCCCCAGTCGAGTAGGGCCTCTGAGTGAATCTGCAAATCGGCCTTGACAGAAATCCCAGGGTTTCCTTACAAGCTACACCAAGAATTGCAGGGGAACCAACCACTACACATCTGACTTCAAGAAACGGCGATAAGATAATCACCATCATCCATGATCTTACGTTGGAATTTCTCAAAAGTGAGACACCCAATCCAAGCTAATGAGTAGATGATATGGTACAATACTTATATAAGTGCTTATACAACGTGGAGGAATATGCTATGGTGACCAACACTGTGCATAGGAAGGATGAACACAAACGAGGCGACAGTAACGCGGGAATTTGTAAATGGAAAGAATGGCGCATCAACCTTTATCTGGGGAGGGTCTCTGGACAGCGAGATTTCGAAACTTCACTCTCAGCACATACTTGTCTTGCATTACACATCCATTGGGAATGGTTCCTCCTCATGATTGCTTGGATTCTTTCTCCTGATGGCGAGGAGCATTTGAATGAGGTAGAGTGGCCAGGCAAGTCGTTTGACAAAGCCCACATGCTCTGGAATAAACGGGCCGCGGAACGCGATTAAAATCCACGACGTGAGGAGTAGGCTAGCAACAACGTATTGGTAGAGCATGCCAGAGCTACCTGGATTGATTTCTCTGACGTTCATTCCAAAAACACCCTACTGATCCTGTTAGATATCAAGGTTAGGCGAGATTAGACGACAATACCGCTATGAAGGAAGCAGGAAGGAAGAGCATGGATAAGAATGCAATTTGCATCATCTGCCGTGAAATTCCCTTAGCAAGCCTTTTGGTTCTAGAAGCATGAACCTACACCTTAAGAAGTTCGATGTTAAATGTTTGAGTCAACGCGTAGTTGATAAAGTATAAATAACTTACTGGCACTGTCCTTGGCGGTATTAGTTGCCAGAGTCATCTGGAAATGGCTGGAGAGCTGGACACGGATATGGGTCAAACTACAAATCATTTGGGGAGAGAAAACAATGAACATACGAGAGCAAGACGATTGTCGAGCCTTTTCCCTTGTAAGTGCAACCTCGATATAAGCTGTCGAGCATGTTCCAGCAGCTGTGCACATTCCCTGATCATCATGACATGGTTAAAGTCCTGCTCTGATTGAGGCAGAGACTCGAGAGCAGGATTCTTTGTATCGCGAATGAACGCTATATCACTCTGCAATTGCTCAATGAGGGCGATGCAGGACATCATGTAGGCTTGGAGAGTGTGAATTTCTTGAACAAATGCGATCTCGTTCGATGTAGATGGACGTTGCTCCTAATGATAGTCATTTACATTAGGCCTTATTTCATAGGTAACATGTAACGTTTCACTTACCAAATAACATATGTGTAAGTTGAGATCCTCGAGCGCCTCGTCCCAGGCATAGACGGCGTGCCAGATGAAGGCTAGGAGTACGAAGGTTGGGTCCGGTGATTTCTGGAATATGTTTTGCCAGTAAACACTTTGACCTAGTAGGAGAAACTTAGCATCTAGGTTGTGAAGTAACCATTAACACATACCAGCAAGCTGTATACGCTGGTGGAAGAACTTGGCCTTCGTAATGGGGAGTGCCATGGTTGGGTGATACGAAATAATGGTGCTGCCATTGACGTTACGGATGAGATAGACAGCAAGTAAGTCCAAGTGAAGTAAGCGGCCGTCTGATAAAGCCGTTAACACCATGTAACCTCAAGTTTGGATCAGCATACTCGAATACAATACCAGAGGTGCCTGTGGATCAATTTTCTGTGAACCTAAAGGGAAGGACTCAGATGGCAGGCCAACAATTGGAGCGCGAGACGCACCAAGGAGGGTACCGTGGGCAACGGACTCGCAAGACGCTGCGTTCGCCCGCATAGCTTCATAGTTGGACATGGACTTCAAGAAGGTTAGTGTGATGGTGATATCTAGATAAACGGCGTCTAACGCAAGAGGAAATGGGAGTGGATGAAATGACTGACGATCTCCAATGCCTGGTTGCATTTCTTCTTGGAACCGTGATGGGATCCAATTGATAGAGGAAGACCAGAATAATGGATCAACATTGTATCTATGAAGAAGTCAAAGACCTCAAGATTATAATAAGATGAAGTAACAATGCTCACCTTGTCCCAAGCATTTGGAGGACAGGTCCAGACATGTTCTCAATGAAGAGCGCCCGTACCCGGATATTGTTTGACCTCTGATTGAGGAAGAAATTGGCTTTAGTGCAACGAATTGTTCAGCTTACTCCATACCCACTGACCGTCTCTGAAATTAGTCTCTCCCAGGTAGCCTGCTCGTCTCCATGATTCGCAACCATTGGTCCAGCATTCGTGAAAAGTCCGTTCGTATCTACATCCAACCGATGGCATATGCAAGGTTGTTCCGTCGACGACTCTGTGATTGCCTTACGAATTCGGCTCTTAACCACCTGCCGATGTGTCCAATTGGGAAACAGCGATTGCGGATAGCCTTGCCAATACCCATTTTGGTCATATAGAGGTACCGGTGGGAAATTGAATCCGAGCTCGAGTTGCAGGGGATCCACCTCTACGCCATATGATAAGGGATGTTCTTGGTCAAAAATGTTTGAAACCACGCACCATCGTCCAGATCAACCCATGGCCATGGAGCGGAAGGAGCGGCGTGTCGGTGAGATGATTGAGGTGCACGAAGGAGTTTGTCCTGGGCATTCATTCTAATGGACCCCTTTTTACTTAGGGCACTCCGCACTGAGACGTGTTGAGGGCTACCAGCAGCGGCGAGCGCACTGGTCACGACTAGATATTCCATGAAGCGTGAATAGTGCTGGTAAGAGTTGGGATGGTATTGAGCTGTAGATGTCGAGCAGGAGAGGGCTGGAGCACAAAAGCCAATTGAGAGGAAGTCGGTTGAACAAAGTCAACGCTTGTATTGGGTATCGTCATTGTAATCGCCGTACAGACCCTCTTATGGTTTAGAAATGCCCTCAGTGTTCGCACGGATGCCTAGTGCAGCCAGTATCAAGTTAGCGCTATGGGAAGTCACCCATTAACTAGACACAATGGGTAAGTTGATGTAGAGGGTAATCGTTAGGAAACGCTCAACAATATGATGAGTTCAAAAGTGAAGAGTCCCCTGACTATTCCATTGAATAAAATACTCAGTCTCTTAGGTAAAATAATAATCGGTTCTTCCAGGTATGTATATTATATTCAGCAGTAAGATGTACGCTGTAGGCAGTAGAGATGACATGAATAAATGACATGAAGAATAAGGCAAATCAAGGATCCTAGTGGGTACCCAGCTTTCTGGTATTCACAATAATTAACCATGTCGATGCCGTACAGAGGGCTAGAGCAAGAAGCAGCATACCATAACAAAACGCATATCGGCATCGCTGAATCCATGGATCAAACATCCGCCTACCGCTCTCCGGTCGACCTCTCACTTCACGCAATTTTACCCCATATAGTTGATCCAGCGCCCTATTCGGAGCGGTGAGGATGCGGATAAATAGGGAGGGTGCATATGCAGAATTGGGGCTGGAAACACAAGAGCCTTGCGAGGTAGGAGGTCGAGAGATGAATGGATATCCAAACGAAATGCCTCGTAACGACCGTTTGGGGTCGTTGAGCCTCATCCGACCATCGTCGGTGCTCTGCTTCTCTGCAACCCATCGAGGAAGGGCAGGGTACACCTTCCCTGCACGCGACTTTGAGACCGAGTTACTTCGCCTCTTGCCTTTTCTCCTCTGCTGATTTTCCGCAAAGGATACGCCTCCATTTGGCCCTATGCCACTGTCTGTGCTTTCTCTAGCTTCTTTCCTGCTCTTCTTCCGCCTCAAGCACCCAAACACATCAGAAACCCGTCCCCCGACAGACCTCACCCATCTCCTAGCGCTCCACCTCCTGTTCCAGAAGTACCACTCCCAAAGTGTGTACTTTGGCGGCATCTCGCCCGCATTCGTGAACTGCCAACCCCCAACGAGCCAGAGAATAGGACATACGAACCCGAGCCAGAACGTCCAGAATGCTGGAGTGAGTGTCGATGTTGAAGATCTCTTGGACATTCGGAAGGGCCACCGAGAGGAAGTAGGGGATCGTACCCTGAAGGTGGTCGTTGTTGGGGAGGTTGATAGAGGAGCATCTCGCTCCCATCGCTCGTGGATGAACGACTCTCCAGCGGCTGAGTTAGGTGTTGTTCGTCCGCCCACTGCTCCTGCGTCACGCTCGGCTATCCGAGCTTCCGAGCGAACAGAGCCAGCATTCGAAGCAGAATGTCCTCTTGATAATCCAGCAGAAGATGTACTGGATTTAGCTATGACACCAAGTTCCATGCCTCCCTCTGGTTCTTTCGGATGTCTGCGCCCTTCGTGATCTCCGTTGTTGCTACCCCCAGCGGTGACGAAACTGTCCGCATGTAGACTCTCTCTGTCGTAGACGTCGTCTTCCTCGTAGTCATCGTCATCGTCTTGCTCCTGCTCATCGTCGTCGTCTGTTTCACCCTCACTAATATCCTCCTCCTCCTCTTCATAATAGCCTTCCACACTACCGTCAATAACTGGAAGCCTACCCACACCTCCTTGTCCCCGTTTCGATGAGGCTCTTGATGCCCTTGAATTTCGATCTTTGGGTGCCGCTGATCCAACCATCGAGAATCTAAGGTCCATTGGCGGAATGGTCGGTAATGATGGAATCTTGGGCAGAGAGGACACTCCACCAACTGCGGATACACCTGAAGGGACAGGTGGTGTATGAGTGAGAATGGCGCCTGGCGGTTGTTGAACGGTTTGAGGACCACTGATAGGTGTGAGGGGAATCACAGTCATTTTTCCCGCACCCGGACTGTTTGGAGATTGCGGACCAATAGGACTTTGTTGATATCCAGAAGTAGGTGTAAACATTGTCCCAGTCGTCGTCCCAGTGCCTGTTGTGGCTGCGGACGTAGGGGTCTGAGCAGTCTCCTTCGCAGCAACATTCGTCGTTGGTCCTCCAATGGGGCGATCGCGAGCCGCGATTGTAGACGTTGAGAGGTGCGCTACAGAACTGGACCGTGCAGTACTCGAACCAGACTCTCCACGAGGTGTTTGTGGTAGAATGGGAGTTTGTGCTTGTGAATGTGTTGGAGTTTGCGTTGTATTGACAAAACATTCGGATTTGGAGGACGTTTGAGAGGCAGTACGATTCAAATGGCGGCTGATAAAAGGGGAGGTCCCTAGGTTAATGTAACATAACGTGAGTGAATTGCATATTCAAAACATGGCAGGGGCTGAACATACGCGAAGGAATTTCGGGCGTACCCACAGGACTCGGGCTGGAGATCCCTCTCTGTATGCCATCCACGCCGACAGCTGCAGAACCGGTCTGTGAGCCACCAACTGACATCGATATCGAGGCAGCCCTGCTAAGACTCATCGCGGTCGCATTGTTGTTCCCGCTGATAGTACGAACAGAGTTCATCGATGCTCGCGTCCTCATGGAAGCTTTGTCATCTCCAAGGCCATCTGCGCCAACCCCCGCTGCTCGTCCGCCGGAAATAGAACCCAAGATACTCTCTGCAGCTGGGCTGGCCTTAGCACTACCACCTCCAAAAATTCCGGCGCTCCTTGCAAATCTCAACGACCGAGCCTCTCCTTCTGACTGTGGGGTTGGCGAAAAGTAGTCTTGCTCTGCAATGGGCGACAGCTGTTTGGCAAGAGGGTAGTTGTATGCGTGCTTATAGACGTCTGTGTCCACGTTCGGAACTTCGAATTCGGGAGATGGTTGTCCGTGTGCCAAGTGGGCGTATCGTTGCGAAATGGCATCTGCGGAGGTATCGGCGGTATTGGGATAGGTAGGATGTGCAGCTGGAAGGGAAGGCATACTCGCTGATGCGTGGGTCTGGAGTTGCTGAAGCTGGAGTTTGAGTCCCCATCTTGACTTCGTCATTGAAGGTGTTCCTGCGGAAGAAGTGGTGCTTGTCGAGCGTGCAGGTCCGGGAACGGTGTATGGATGCCCATCACCTTCAACCTCACCGTCAAATGGCGATGCGTAGAAATCTGATTCGTCTTCATATGCGTCGAGCTCTGGGCTACTCTGTGAGGGCCGGTATGTGTTGCCAGTGCCAACCTGCGGAGTGGAAGGACTAGTGCTAGTGTATCCAGGGTTAGGACTTGGGTGGGGGTATGGAACTGCATACGAAGAAGGACTAGGGTTCGCTGTATAGCTATATACATAGGTTGGGGGAGGCTGTTTAGGGGCGCAATCAGTGACATGCACAGTATGAAGTGGGATTTTTCAACTAACGCTATGTGCATCATCATTCTCCTCGTCGTCGTAATCGGCGGTAGCGGCGGCGAAAGCACCGCTATCCAGACGAACTACAGCCGGAGGTGCGACTTGAGCTTGTGTTTGCCCTGTCGGGTCTTCGAGGTCTGAAGGTTCTGGTACCAGGGGCGGATACAAGCGTCTCGA
>Ga0247742_10002955_pt1 | contig 10961 bp, 12 predicted proteins | sample UWRJL208509C2_FD_180944 | JGI IMG/M metagenome (GOLD analysis project Ga0247742, IMG submission 180944) | Plant litter microbial communities from Arlington Agricultural Research Station in Wisconsin, United States - UWRJ-L208-509C-2 | ecosystem: Environmental > Terrestrial > Plant litter >... | reverse complement strand
ACTTGCACTGGTCAGAGGACACACAACAAAATAGACCCTTGGTGTGTTTTGTTCATGGAGGGGCTTGGATAGCGTATGTGGCATTGCGGATACCCTAGGCTGTGTCTAACCCGCAGCTTACAGAGACGACAAGAAACAGCACGCCAGTCTCGCCCGCAGACTCGTCTCCGCCACCGGATGTGCAGTAGCCGTGCCCAACTATCGTCTGACGTCTACAAAGGACGATCCCCGTTTTAGGCATCCGATGCACGCAGAGGACCTTTGTGCCTTTTTTAATTTCGTCATCGACTCTGCAAAAGAGTCTAGAGTGCCGTACGACCCAGAGCGTATCATCGTCATCGGCCACAGCTGCAGCGCACATATAATCGCATGCATCCTCCTCGATTCGAGTGATCCGCGCATCGTGCCTTCCCCCCGTCTTCTCGACGCCGTCAAAGCCGTTGTCGTAACTGAAGGCATATATGACCTCGATAAGCTTCTAGAGACCTTCCCGGCGTATCAAGAGTGGTTCATCGAACCAGCATTTGGTCCGCCCGGGGAGGGGGGTTATCAACGGTTCTCGGCGGTGGAATTTCCTTTGAGGCAGAGGGATGGCGAAAATGCAGATGCGTCCCCGAAAACGCGTTGGTTGCTACTCCATTCCAAAGGCGACACCCTCGTAGACACGCCCCAGACGACGGCCATGTATGCCCATCTCAAGCGTCTTTACCCACAAAATGGAGTCGTCGAGTTGAATACAGATGATTTGGAGGACGAACACGACGCTCTACTCGCAACGGATGGGTATTTGGAGATCGTCAAGAAGTTCGTTGAGGGAATTTGACTCTAGGGTAGGGTAGATTTGTAAATTGAATGTAAATGAATTGGTGTGAAATAACGATACAGAAACCATGCCCTGGAATTCTTGGAGGCTGCACAGATACTGAATATAAATCAAATATTTGAATATGTACTTGTGTCAAGCTACTACTTTCAAGCCGCCGCTAAACCCTCCAAAGCTTTCTCCAAAACCTCCACAGCCCTCTCGCAATCCCCAAGCGTATTATACAACGCAGCCGGCGCAAGCCTAATCACATCCGGTTCCCTCTCATCGCCCACCACGCCATCCTTCATCAACGAAGCAAACACGCTCCTCATCGTCTCTGATCCCAAAGGGAGGAACAGCAGAGACAGTTGCGCGCCACGCTCAGAGGGATTAGGAGGTGTGATGATCGTAAATCCCACTGTCTGCCCATGCTGCTTGGAACTGGGGAACGCGTCCACCTCATCAGGCTCAACAAACCACTTTGACCGCCTCAACCCCGCCTCCAACGCCCCCGTCAACCGTACAGACCTCTCCCTGATAGGCTGCATCATGCCTGCTTTCTTGAACAGCTTTAAAGAGCCCAGGAGGGCAGCGACTGCTAGCACGCAGGGGTTCGACTGCTGATACCCTTGCGCGCCTTTGATAGGCGAGAATGTGGGAGGCATAGCGAAGCGCGTTGAGAGGTCGTGCCCCCACCAGCCTGCGGATCTATAGAGTAAAGGTGTTATTATACGAATAAAATAAAACAGATCAAATGAACTCACCTCGGCCGTTCACCATGCCACTTTTCATGCACGAACAGACCCGCGATCCCACCAGGCCCCGAGTTGACGTATTTGTACGTGCACCAGACGGCGAAATCGACGTTCCAGGAGTGTAGCGAGAGTGGAACGTTGCCGATTGCGTGCGCAAGGTCCCAGCCGACGAGGCAGCCCTAGTATAGCGGTTGTTAGTGAGGATGATAGGGATTATGAATATTGAAAAAGAACAAGAGATTTGATCGCGACGCGCCATGGATTGGATGACGAAATTGAATCTTAAAAACACAGAAACAAAGGAGAGAATCCGAAAATGGATTTGGAAAGAACCGCATCGCACAGGTGAAAAGCCGAAGCAGGGGCAAATGGATAAAATGGAATATCCCGCAGAAAACGATAGTTCTCGTAAAAGCAAAGAAACAATTCGAGGTAAATGCAGAATATAACGACATGTTCAAATAAGGATCAGGAAGGGGTTCAAGAAGGAAACGCAGGGTGGGTTTGATAAAGTAGCTGATCCCTAGATGAAAGAAACAATTCGAAAAGGTGGAATATTGGATCAAGCGATTTGGTCTTGTCGTGAATAAACGTGAACGTTTGTTCATAAAGCAAAGAAAGAATCCGACAGGAAGAAATGAAAGTCGCCTAGAAGCGCACGCGATAGTGAGGTAAGGGTGGAGGAGGAGAGCAGGGTTGAATGATAAACGAATATCCGGAGAATGTCCGAACGACAATTTCGTAATGCCAGGGAGAAGGAACGAATCGACCCAGGAAGGGATCTGATCATGCCGTGTAGGTGAGAATGAAATAAAACATGTTCGATGGGGCGAGTTAGTGAGATGAAATAGAAAGGAATATTCGAATATGGATTAAGGTTAGAATCCATTCGCGTTGTGAAGGTAGATATGAAAGCAAAGAAGGAAAACCAGGGCCGGATGGACAAAAATCAAATATCCGTTGAATTTCCAAACGGTTTAATTTGTTCGTAAAGCAAAAACAAAAGAAACAAATTCCTTCCAAAAGAAAAGGAATGCCAAAGGGAACCTTTGACGCAAAACACCAACATGCAAACGCACCTTTTCATGCGCCTTCTCCGTGATAGCATGCATAAGGAACCATTGTCCGGTATAATACTGGATCCCGCTGAAAAGCACCAACGCGATCGAGTCGCCTTCTTTCTCGATGGTGTCGAGGATGTCTGATTCGCGGAGGGTGAATTCGCCTGGCCGAGGAGATAACTCGAGGATAGTGCTCGAGGGGTCTAGGCCGTGTGACTGGGCTTGGGATGCAAATGCGTACTAGAGGTTGGGTGAGTGATTTGAGTAATATAATGGAAAAGAAGGGGGTTCGGGGACTGGGATTGGAAGAAAAGGGTAGTACGAACCTGATCCGAGGGGAAAGCCCTTGCTTCGCAAAGAATCTTGTACCGAGTTGAAGTCGGCTTATAGAACGAGTCCATCATGAGATGCAGGTTGTTCGTCAACGTGCCCATGCATGCTACCTCGCTCTCGTGTGCCCCTGTAGAATAAATTCAAATATTCGTTTCAGTACGTGCTTGGCAAGGTGAAATTCAATATAATTAAAGGGTATATGCGGCCCACAACATGCGATAGGAGGAGAATGGGTTACGGACCTACAAGCTCGGCGAGTAAAGGGTAGACGGCGTCACAAGCTTTGACCCACGGACGTTGCGCAGGATGCGAAAAGTGTCCTGTTACGCCACTGTGGAAATGAAATATGGATATGGATTAGTTGGGTTTGTTTCGTGGATTTTGCTTTTTTTTCGCAGCCGGGCATGGATGAGAATGTTGTGATCAAGTAAAGGTGATCAAGCAAAGTGTAAGTACGAGGAAAGAAGGAGGCGGAGAGGAATTGGAACAAAATGAAATATCTACTTCTACCGGGAGTGATATGAAAGTGAAAGTAAAGCAGGTGAAACGAACCATGATCCCCATGCGTTTAGTTCTTCTTGAACGAGTGCAGAAGAAGTTTTGGAGAGCAGACCCAGCGAGTTCCCACAGAGGTAGGTGCAGTTGGCTTCTAGAAGAGCGCAGGGTCAGCGGGGTTGACAAGGTAGGCAACGAAGATAAAGGGTGCTCACCACTGTCTGTACGAGAAGTCGCACCGATGGCTTTGTTGGTTGGGTAGACAAAGTCATCGCTCAGTGGGGTGTAGAGGTCTGAACCCATGGTCATCGTTGTAGTGAGAGTCACGATGGGTAAAAATTTCCGAGAACCAGTGGTGAAGAGACTGAACCGGCCATGGTTGTTGTTAGATCCGAGCGCATGACAAGTATGGTGTTCAAGCCAAGATTAGATGCAAGTTTGAGAATCTTATCTTATCTAACCGGACCCGATCGCGTCATCACCGATCTTTCACAACGAAATTTCCTTCCGTCCCGACCGTCCGCGCAGCTTTTCGGAATCATCATGATGTGGCTGACTACTTTACCCATCTACTAGCTGAGACACATATGGAATTGATAAGCTGGGTCTGGGCTTATCGTTGCGCTGTCTAGAATTTCCCTCCTTGATTTGTGGCGACCACAATGACCATTCCAACAGCGAGAAAGGCGGTCGTCGTCGGGGCAGGTCCTGTGGGCTGTCTGACAGCACTGGCGCTCGCAAAGCGCGGGTGGTTGGTCGACCTGCTTGAAGGCCGCCCAGGTACGGGTTCGCTCTTGCCTGTGTTGGGAATTTTCCGTTTGTGTTGATGCTCGGGGTTTCCATTGCAACATCGTAGATATGCGGCTCGCTAGCTCCAAAGCCGCGACGGTGCAACGGTCGATCAATCTCGCCATTTCTCACCGCGGCATCGCCGCTTTGGAGGCAATCGATCCAGCGGCTGCCCAGAGGTTCCTCCAGGATGCCATACCCATGCATGGTCGCATGATCCATAAACTCTCCGGCGAGTTAGACAGTCAGCTTTATGACAGAGATGGACAGGTGCGTGAAAAGGATGGTTATTCTGTTTCCACATGAACCCTGGTTTCTAAAAAACGAGCCCTCTTTTTTGTTTTGTTTTTGGCGATATGATTTTTTTCGGCGTGCTTCGAGAACAGTGTATAAATTCGATCGACAGGGCGATACTCAATGAGGGACTTTTGGACGAGGTGGTGGCGTCGCCCAACATCCGTGTGTTTTTTAATCAAAAGGTGGCCGCGGTGGACTTCGACAAGAACATTATTGCAATACGCGACACACGATCCAACGCGGACACTTCGGTTCTCTTTGATTTGTGCATCGGAGCGGATGGTAGTTATTCTATTATTCGACGGCAGTTGATGAGAGCAGTGAGGTAACGTACCCAATTTCTCCTTCTGTAGCGTTCTGTGGCGTTTACCTTGTGGATATTCTTTCCCATCAACTCTCCCTGACATGGATTTTTCTTTACAGAATGAATTATCAACAAGAATATATTAAAGACGAATATGTCGAGCTGAGAATGCCCGCAGGACGGGATTCCAACGGCGAACCGATATTTCTGCTCGATCCGAACCACCTTCACATATGGCCTCGCCATTCGTTCATGCTTATAGCACTCCCCAATAAAGTAAGGCTCTCCTCATGTGAGGTGAATTCGCTCTTCGTTCATTAATTTGTTCTTATCACAGGACAAAACATTTACATGCACCTTATTTGCACCGACCGCCGAGCTTGATCGCCTCTGTAGCGCCGATGAGGTCCTCAGCTGGTTTAAATTATATTTCCCTGACGCCGTCCGCGCTATTGGCGAGAAGGCCTTGGTGGAAGATTTCATGAGGAATCCCCGAAATCCACTAATCTGTACAAAGGTAAGTTTACTTGCAGTTTGTGCGTCGAAAAAGCGTGATTGTAACCGCATGCGGTATTCCTTCGCAGGCAAGTCCTTACCACTATAAGGATCGCGCCGTGATTCTGGGAGACGCTGCCCATTCAATGGTTCCGTTTTACGGCCAAGGTTTGAATGCAGGTCTTGAAGACGTCAGAATTTTGTCGACCATTCTGGACGAAGAAGGGGTCACATCTCACAGCCCGATCTATGATCACGAGAATCATGATCGACGGCTAGCCCGCGCCCTTCAACGTTATACGGATACAAGGCACGAGGATCTAATCGCTATAACGGATCTGGCCATGGGCAACTAGTGCGTGTATTCGTTTTGAGTTTCTTGGGAATTAAAATGTTCATCGCCGCCTGTTCAGCGTCGAGATGCGACACAAAGTCACACAGGCTAGCTATCTGTTCAAGAAGACTCTGGACAACCTCCTATACTCTTTGACGTCGCCGAAGGTTGTCTCACTAGCGACTCTGACGCCGACATTGTCCAGGCGTCCTTATCCTCCAGGTGAACCTAAAGGCTGGCTTCCATTGTACACAATGGTCACGTTCCGACCGGATATCAATTACGCTACTGTGAAGAGAAAGGCAGCAAGGCAAGCAGCTATCTTGACTTGGATAATGTGGATAGGAGTCGCCGTCGTTGGGGCAGTTGCAGCGTGGTTAATGTGGATTACACGAGAAATGTTGGTAGATTATTTGCAAGACACTAAATGAATAGAGATGAATGCCAGACTGACTTTGTTCCCAGAACAGCGAATATGATCGTTTCTATATTCCAAGAAATTACGACGGCGAATTAGATCTAAAAGGAGGGTCAATAATTGACCTTCGGCCAATCAAAAATCATGATCTTCACATGAGTTTGTTGATTTGGTTCCACTTGACCCATATCTCCAACGGGAGGACCACGAGGCTCGCAAAGTCGGGCATGTGAAACGAGGGATGCCATCCATTGCACAAACCTGCTCTAGCTCGATAGTATGGATCAGATGTACAAGGCCGTAGAGAAGAGTTGTGGAAGCGATAGCGAAGGCTAATCCCAAAAAATAGTCCGTTCGTAGGTTAACTTTGCGTAGAAAGTTGTAGGCCGGTATGGTGTAGAAAGAGAGACGAAAATATCATGTCGGGTCATAAGAATTGCCTATACTATAAAAATGCACAGCATATCGACTGAGGACGGTCAAGATAGAAAACCAAGCAACGCGAGAGGTAGAGAGATCGTGTACTGGAGGATATCGAGGGCAACGAAGGAAAATCAGGCAGCGGGCTTCGCCTTGGGAGGACGCCCTCGCTTCTTCTTCGCGCTTGACTCGCCTGTTTCACCACTAGCAGCACCTTCGGCAGGTGCTGGTTTAGGATTTTTCGGAGGTCTGCCCCTGGGGCGCTTCGGGGCGGGTTCCTCTGACTCTTCCGGCTTCTTCTCCTACGAGTTCATATCCATAATCAATGTCGATCCTAAGGTATAATAATGGGTATCAGCATACAATATGCTGAACTCACCTTTGGAGGGCGACCACGCTTCCGTGGGATGGTGGGTGTGGTTGGGCTTTCCGAACCACCAGAAGCCAGTGACTTCTTATTCTTACTGCCCTTTGGACGACCGCGACCGCGTTTGACCGGTGCAGTAGTCGAGGTGCCTAGATGACGAAAAGAAACGGTCTCGGGAGATCAGCATTCGCGCCTATGGTTGATCGCGGGCCTGGGCATGGCAGGGAGGTCGGGGTGCTCACCTGCCTCTGCGTCATCTGCAGTATGGTTGGCGTCTAACTCGTCCAGAGACTTATTGTCCACGCCGTCATCCTGGGCGTCTTTAGGGGAGGTGGACATTGTCGACGGACGGGATGGGACTGGTTCGAGAAAGAGGAAAGGAAGTGGGGAAAAGATGAAAGAGCCGGCTTTAATGAACAATTCGCTGCCGTATTTAGTCCTAGTTTGCTAGTTGTATTGTTCCCTCGCGTGCATTTGAAGCCAAAGAAAGGGTTTTATTATTATCGTTAATCCAATCTTCCTGTTCGTAGACTGTTTACCCCTGATTTTGGGGGGGTTGTAGTCACGTAACTTCATCCCAAGGGTAGGATAACTGACCTGCCAAATATTAGCGACAATCCAACAGCACATGGAGATCCAATGAATATCTTTCCCCTTATTTTCCGCTCGGGAAAACCCTCCCTTTTGCATCAAGGAATAAATTCACAAACCGCCGATCAGAACGTTGGCATCGAATGCAACAGAAACATCATGGAATAATGCGGGAGTCAACGGTGGGCAAAGATTTAACACCTCTCTCCGTCCAGCCCTCCCGGACGCCGGCCGAATCTTATCTACCCCGCAGCGGAGATTGAAGATTTAGGCTGAGCTTCAACTCCGCATCGGCACTCCGGCCACCTCTGACACGACCGCGACACGACACTCTTGCTTTCTACCAACTGGGCCCATGCGCAACGGTCTCCTCGTCGCGGCTGCATCTTTCGTGACTATCTCGGCTCGTATACTGCATTCTCTGCCAGAGGACACCTTTGCGTTCCCAAAGTTTAGAGTTGCCTTTCTCAATGGTCTTCCTGTGCTCAACGAAACCGCCGAGCGGTGGCTAAAGGAGGGTCTTCGTGGGGGAATACCAGAGTTTCTAGACGAACCGTGGAAGGCAGATGACTACCGCATCCCTTCACACCTTAAAGAGATCGACAGTGGTACCCATGAGTCTGTCGCGTCGAGTCCTGACGTACGTCCCGTGTCCAAATTCTTCAGGTCCTTTACCTACGGTATTTTCAGCCGTTAGTTTCCTCAGACGCCGAGAATTACACCTTGGAGCATATGAAGATGGGCCCGCGGGACTCTTACATTTGTTTAATTCCTAAACCCTTGGAAAATATCCCACCTTTGGAAGACGATGACTCGGATGCCGATGTGACGCCAGCAAGGAGCTGGTCCCTGCTCCAACCTCTCGCTGGAACGTGCCTTTACGTGTGTCTTCTCGCTTTTGACTTCGGAAAGACGGCCCTTCCTAATGCTAATTCGCTCCTTCCTCAAAGCACCGCCAAGGCTGGTTCACGTATTCGTACTGCCACAACGACGAAATCCGACAATTTAAAGAACTGATTCCTGCGCAGTCTCGATACACAGGTAATTAATCCGTGCCTTTCAACCCGGTTACCCTTTCTCGTCATCTCCTTCGCTACTTTATTTTAGTTCTCCGACCAGAATCGCCGTAAAGGCGTTCTCCAGTCTCACCCCTTTTCAAAATTTCGTATCTTTTTGGATACCACTCTCCTTCTTGAGTTCTCACCCCATCCATTTCCTTTTGCACCCCCGGTTCTTGTTCGTTTTGTCCAATTTTCTCCCATTTCGAAGCATTTTACCTTGGCATCGACTTCTTGCCTGCTGGCCATGTGTGATCATGCAGAGCACCCTACCCGAACTTTAATTCTTCCTATGCATTTCACTCTCTCCGCCCAGTATGCGAGCTGATATTTCCCCTTTTAATTTATCACAGGGACGTACAAGCCGGAAGAAGACCCCGAGGTCCGTTTGCATCCTTTCATCGATATAGGCAATTCCTAAATCTGATTTCCTTAGTGGGACGCTTACACACTCGGTCGAGCACCCACGGCTGCAGATCCTGGCGCTGATCTCACCGTCGCCGAGCAGAATGCTCACGCAAGCGTCGAGCTCGCTCGTGGTGGCGGCTCACGGTATCTTGTCCAACGTTGGAGTGACGGAACTATTTGCGACAAAACGGGAAAAAGTCGTGAAGTGGAGGTCCAGGTGAGTCTTTTATTCGACATCTGACGAATATAATGACAGCTTCTGATTTATTGATTTTCCACTTCCTCTCTCTCTGACCTTCCCATCCAATCAAATCCGATCCAATGTGTGGCACTTTCTTTTTCCGTCTTCCTCTCGTCGCGCGCTATGCTCTAAACATAGTTCCACTGCTCGATGGAATCGAGCGATCATGTTTTATTCGTCAAGGAGACAAAAACATGCTCCTATGTTCTCGTCGTGCATACACCACGTCTATGCGGCGAGCCCGGGTTCAAATCGCGTCGTGACGCCGGAGAGGAAGCGCAAATTCGCTGCCGTGAAGTCGTTGACATGAAGAGCGAAGAACAAATGCAACTACCAACGACTGACCATCCTGTCAAGATTCCTTTACGCAAGACTGTTTTGCCCGCGCCGAAAGCCGTACCAAAAGGGGAGAAGATCGACGGATCAATGAGTAAAGACAAGGAGAAGGCGTTCGATGACCTTCTTCGCAAGACGCTTGATATTCTCGTCAACGACAAGAATAAAAAGGCGCATGCAGGCAAAGGGAGACGTGAAGAGCAGGAGGAGATTGTTTTGGAATTTGAAGACGATTCCCTGGAGGAGATGAATGCCGAGAGTGATCGACTTGTTGAAGCTCTCCGGGCGGCGGGATATGATGTTCGCGCGGAGGTGATCACTATAGGGGGTGAGAAGAAGATTGACAATAAAAAGAAACCTGCTGGGAAGAAAATTCCTCATCCACCTGGTGCCCACCCGCATCGAGACGAGCTATAGGAATAATCGACGTGGGCGTATTTAATTGTAGGTAGATCTGTATCATACTTCTGTGCTGTATAACAAATAACCACTCAAATATCTTATGGCGTTCTGAATAGATAGACTTGCATGGGTTCTTTGACTCCGTGGACATGGACAGAGTGATCTGTTTTTGGCCCAATGATTTATGAATTCTCCAGGAACAACTTGCGGCAGGATTGAGCGCTTCAACAGCGACTATGACAGAAGTGACGCATATCATATGATGATGTGATATGTTCGTACTATGTCCACTATATTTATTTGGAAGTAGATATATAAAAGAATCAGTCAGTCCGCGCAGTAGCGAAGCATCGCACCCTTCAATATCTGAATGCTAAGAAGTCATATGTTTATTTGACACAACTTATTGTCTTGAATTTCCGTTACATACGGGACGGTTCGACTCGGGAACGGCTGACCGACATCTCGATATGGTGCAAAGGGAGACACACTAAATGTTTATCCCATCTTTCAGGGTTTCCGGGAATTCGAAACTCAAAAGACCCAGAACCTTATTGAGTATGGTTCAAAATCCGAGGTGCAAATATAAAGTTTGATTCTAAGTCGAATGGTGTATTAGTTACAATACGGCCCAACCATAGCGTGTGGAATCAGACCCACAGAGGAACCCGCTGTCTGTTTGTGGGAGACCGCAAAGAAGACTCAATCCACAGAAGTGGACGGAAATTTTCGACAATGAGAATTGTCAGCACCCCGCTACCCTCGTGTCTACCAGAAGATATTTGGTCAAGATGTCACCGACGACAAAATTAAGTAATCACACCATGATTGTGAATGTCTTCAAGGAATGCTTCAAGGTGCGGAAACACGGAAGTGTCCAGTCCAATCTGAGTGTGCAGGTAAATTATTTCTGCAGCAAGTACACCGCCAGTTTCGCAGATTAGAACCCTACATTGTAGTCCGCAAATTGGCCGATTTGTCCTACCTGGGTACGATCGGTATGTGCTCGGCTTTGACAAACCTTTCGGTCTCCGATGTCTACTGCAGAACCG
>Ga0247742_10002954_pt1 | contig 10970 bp, 13 predicted proteins | sample UWRJL208509C2_FD_180944 | JGI IMG/M metagenome (GOLD analysis project Ga0247742, IMG submission 180944) | Plant litter microbial communities from Arlington Agricultural Research Station in Wisconsin, United States - UWRJ-L208-509C-2 | ecosystem: Environmental > Terrestrial > Plant litter >... | reverse complement strand
CACCCCTCTGCAGAGATTATATAAGATGCTTGGGCAGTTGCCCAACTGGGTAGTTTCCCTTGTGGATATATCATATATGATGGGTAACTACCCAGAATTCATACATAAACATAGCATACATGGCTGCGAGTGGTGCCTGAGGGAAGAGGTGAGGCGGAGAAAAAGAAAATGGTTGCAAAGCCAAAGGGAAAGGCGAAGCGGGCTGAGGATGGGGCCGGAAAGGAACCCGAACGTGAAGCCGCCGAGGATCGAGCGGCGAAGGAGAGACCTGAGGAGAAGGAGAAGAGGGAGGCAAGGTCTTCAAAGCTAGTTGCCAACTATAAGGAACAAAAGAACAGAGAGGCCACGGAGGCCCGAGAGAGGGAGGCGAGGGTCATTCGATTGAAGCGTCAGGGCGGGGGTGAAGGGGGTGCAGCGGAAGAAGACGTTGAAATGTCTGAACAACCAGCAAGACCAGAATCAAGCAAGAGAAAAAAACGGGGTGACTCATCTGAGCCGGACAACACAGACGAGGAAGGCGAAGAAGAGAAGGATGTAGAGATGGAAGAGATCAATGAGATCAATGCCGACGCCGACGCCGACGCCGACGCCGATGCACATTTGGGGGGGCCCAACAGACCACCGCCTGAAATGACTACGAAGATTAACAACCCCCCCTGCGTCAGGTGCAGACGATTAAAGATCACTTGTTTCCAGAAGAAAGCCAAGGTTGGCGACACGAAGAAACGGCCTGCTTGCTTTGCGTGTGCCGGCAAGAAACAAAGGTGCGACTGGGATGACGAGTCACAGCCTGCACCAGGAGCAACAAAGCCGGCGCCGGCGCCGATGCCGATGCCGATCTCAAGTCGGCCAACTCGAACTACTAAGGCGAAGGTGGAGCCCGGGGAGCCACCCCGAAAGCGAATGAAGAGCAAAGTTGTCCTTACAGATACTGGAGATGAGTCCAGTCGGCCGGCGGCGGTTATCCGCGTCACGAAGCCCGCTCCCAAGGCGGCGACATCAAAACCCAAGGCCACTGCCGACGCCGCTCCTGATGCCGACTCCGACGCCGACTCGAATATTCCCCGCTTCAGCACAATAGACAAGGGAAAGGGACGATTTAGAGGTGAGTCCATTTCTCGTAATAACTGACAGGTTATTAATCGTGTTATAGATGATGACGATGACAAAGACACCTTTGACGACCTCAGTATGCGCATCGGCAGATTGGAGAATCGGGTGAACGACGTGCCGAGCACTGCCGACTGGGAGGAGAACCATCCGAAGATCATCAAAAAGGAGTTGGAGGAGATCAAGAAAGAGTTCGAACAGATTAGAAACAAGTTCTCAACGCTGAACGAGAACCACAAACAGTTGCGCCTCAGGAGGAAGGCGGTCGAGGAGGCCTATGTGAAGTTGCAAGAGGCGCAACAGCTGGCACTCAGTTTTGCGGAAGAACTCGAGAAAGAGCGGGAGAAGAGGACCCAGGTGGAAGAGACCCTTTGGAATATCGGCACTTTTCTCGGGTGAGTCATTCGTTAACGGCCTAACACAGATCTTGTAGGCTGATAAATATGCTCAAAGCATCCTCTCATTCGATGAAGACGAGCAGCCCGTTTGGGACCTTTCTCCGAAGAAGAAGGCAAGCATGTTTGGGGCGTCGGCGTCGGCTTCTGCGAGGAAGAAGACGACCACATTTGTCACACCGGCAGTGGGCTCTAGCAAAGTCGACGCCGACGCCGACGCCGACTCTGATACCGAGTCGGAAGTCATGGAAATCGACCCGCCAATGCCGACTCAGACAAAACCAAAGGCCGATGCCGATGTGCTAATGGCTCATGTGGGGAGTGCCGACTCAAGCATGACCAACATATGTCAACAAATGCCGCCGCCGTCAGCTCCTTTGGTCGGCGGCCATCCTGCCGTTGCTCTAATCCCCGCGACTCCAGAAACATCTCAAGAAGAGGCTAATTACGTGAAGCAGACCCTGTTGCCTGCAACAGCGGCCAATGTATCTAATTCACAAGAGTCGGAGTCGGCATTGGCGTCGGCATTAACCATCGCTCGCTCTACCATCACTGATCCCGTTCATCTCTCGCCTCCTGCAGCGGCGGTGCCATCGTCACCACCTCCACACGTCGCCTCAACAGCAGCGGATCTGCGTTCACCACAATCATCTCGTCAAGCGGCACTACCCCCTGCCAGCATGAATATGTCTCTCCCCTTTTCACATCCGGTTGGGCCAACACCGACACCACCAACGTGTGGGCAACCCCGTCCGATAAACTCGGGGAGGCCCCAAACGCCACCCCCGGCATCGGGATTGGCCTCGGATATGGAGATCTCACCTCGACCACCCAGTGTGCAACGAATCCCAGCACAATGTGGCAGAGGTCGTGGCCGAGGTTTGCAAGTGCCTCTTGTGCCTCCACGTCGATCCTCGCGTCTCAGCCCCAGCCCGACTCGGAACAGTGAGCCGCCTAGCCCACAATCGGGAACGGCGTCCAATGCACATATTCAAGGGTCGTCATGAAGAGTAGCCAAGTATTGTCGTCATGTGTAATAGGAGAATTTTTGATGAATGTATATATTTTTTGCGTCGTACAGTAAGGTACACTTTCTCGACACAGTTGTCATTTGTCGCATCAAAGTCCGATGCCAATGCCAATGCCGCTTCCATATCGCCGACTCATCAGCAATGTAGATGTCCGAGTCAGCATTGGGAACAGCCATCTGCGTCCACAACTAGCCCGCTTGCTCAAGTCGGCGTCGGCGTCGGCGTCGGCACAATTGGTTGAACCACGGTTGTGCCACTCGTACGCTTCGCTCCTGTGTGCACAAGCCCAGTGGTTTGAGTCGGCATCGGCATCGGCATCGGCATCGGCATCGGTGTAATTGGTCGAACCACAGGTGTGCTGGTCGTATGCTCCATTTCTGTGCCCACAACTCGCCCGGTTGGAGTCGGCATCGGCATTTCTGTTGAATTGGGTTGTGGAGTGCGTGACATTCGGAGCAAACCTTCCATATCAATACTCGAAACTGATCCCCTCCTTGGTGGTTGCAGTGTTCGTTTTCCCCGTTGCGAGGTTTCACTATTTTTCGACTTTGAATATGTTGCCTTCACGATGACTTTTTGAAGTAGTACTTGTTTGAAGCGAAACACATCAGAAGCTGGATATTTCTCCTGCCGCATCGACATATGCTGGAAGAATGTGATGATTTCGTGACGTTTCATGTTGCAGGGATATTGAATGGAGATGTTGTTTGGCCGATATCTTGCGTCGACAAAGTCGGCAATATTCGCCGACATGGTGCTCCATGGCACCGTATTGCTCGCTCGGCCAGTGGCAAGTTCTGTTCGACACATTTAGTCATCATCAGATTAGATCATCCAAGCTTACTATAGTGGGTTGTCATATATTCTGAGAATAGTTCCTCCAACTGCTGCTTAGAATATGGAGTTGGATCCCATGGAACCGGCACAAGAGGAAAGCCGTCCTCAGTGACAGCCAATTTGAAGCCCGTGATCGGGATCGGCTGCCCATCGAGGCCGACTTGCGTCGCCGATCTCACAACAGTCTTCAAATATTTGACATATTCGAGTGCCATACGCTTCATTTGCTGTACTTCGTCCTTATAAGTAGCAATGAAGGTTTTTCCGGGAATACCCATGAGCTCGGCAATTTGGTCATGTCTATTTGGTGTCAGAATTCGGCTAAATGGAAATAATGTTGCAACATACGCATCCACGGCAAGCCTGCCATCCGGGGTTGTGTAGACCGAGAATGTTATGGACACCATTCCCATCTCCAGCCACTGTGCTTTGGCGGCTAATTCTACTCGCTTTACCGAATATTTGTCGGCTAATCTGTGATACGAAAGTCGGCATCGGCATCGGCATCGGCATCGGCATCGGCCATTGTAAATTCACAATTGTACGCACCTTCTCTGAACCTCTTGAGAATAACCCTTCTGCCGTGCTCCATCCATCTCGATTTCTAAGTTTCTCTTCTCCACTTCATTCATTCGGGAGTATATATTCGCAATGGCTGTCCCACGTTTCTCGAACCAGCCTGGAGTGTACGTGTTCGCCTCTGCACAGCCCAGCAGGTTGGCAATCTCTTGAAAAACCTCATCAGGTTTGGCATTCCAGAGGTATTCTCTGCGTGAGACTCGTGGTATCCGTCCACTTCCTTGAAGTGGGACTAGCGCACGCCAAGTATTGCTCAACCACATTGTTAGTTCCTAACAATGGAATTAGTCGCACCATTGAGATGAGAACTCGAGGTAATGCGTCAACTAACCTTTGTCCATTGACGGCTTTCATCTTCAGTCTTCGCTTTTTGGCCAATAGACCACCAGTAATTGAACATAGCTGGGAGTATTTTCGCTCTCAGGACCTGGAGACGGCCATGGATTGTAGTCTGTGTGCGGAATTCAATTTTGAAAGGTTCCAGCACGCTACGTTCGGCTGCATTATATTTGCAATCACGTCGTGTTCTTCTTTGCTTCTCTACAGCAAAGGTTGGCACGGGAAGATCTGGCATGGGAATGACTTCGACAGATGATACTGATGTGGGAAGAATAGACTAGCCCATATGGCTGATGCTTCAACAGTGCACATAGGCCGCATGTTTTACATGTGGACACCATGAGGAAACTACATGTGTTTAACACGAGCGTTATCTCAGCTACGCTTCCTTTTTCTCATCCTCCCCGGGCCCTCTACAATTACAATCCAATATGAGTGCTCCATCTGGAACTCATTCCGCACCGCGTCGCAGAAAAAGAGGGCGAGATAATGATACCCTAATTGAAGGAGATCCTGCTCTCCTCGACACAATTACGCACGAAACAATAGAAGTGACAACACGTGGACGAAAGCATCAGAGAAGGATTGCTGTAGAGTTTCCTCTGCAACCTCCGAAACAATTCCAGGATGAAACGCAAAATGAAGGCTCTGGTCACGGTGCCGCCAACACTTATCAAGACAATTGGGGCAATTATGAGATCCCACCGTTGCCGATGCCGATGCCGATGCCGAGTCGGCAAACCAAGGTCGGCGAATCCTTTGACAAAAGACGATATCTAAGTCAGTTATAGACGCAGCAAGATTATCTAAAGGAATTCGTCAGTCGCATTGATGAACTACTGCAAGCCACACTGTGTCAAGAACACCGCGCTACCGACGAACAAATCTGCTCCAACTGCACGTATAATCGTCAGGCGATTTGGCGATGCCGAGATTGCACAGTCGGCATTACAATGTGTCGTCTATGTATGCGTCAGATGCATCGGCATAATCCACTTCATCGCATTGAATGCTGGACCGGCGACTACTTTTGCAATGCCGAGTTATGGGAAGTTGGTAGTTATATACTTGTCCGACATACGGCGGGATCGGGAGCGGGATCGGCCATATCAGCTGGCCCGACATGTGAAGGACTGCAATTTCAGATTGATCACTTGGAGAGGCATGAGGAAATGAAAGATATCGCCGAGCAAAATGCACTGATGCAAGCGGGGACTCCAAGGTCGGGCCGAGAGGTTCCTGCGACTACGGGTTACCAAGATGAGGAGATGATAGAGGTGAACTTGCCGACGGACACTGGTCTGGAACATGATGGGATTGAAGATGAGCGACTTTTGCGCCAAATCAACGTTTTGTTACGACAACAGAGCACAGATGCCGACCCTGACGCACAAGCCGATGCCGATCCCGACGCCGATCCCGACGCCGACCCACCGTTGGCCGACGATGATCTTGATAACTTCCAGCCATATTTACAGCCTTCTGCATCTGTTGGGGATCGTCGGGTACCAACTTCCGACACATTGGATAACACCTATGTTCGTGTCATTCATACGAATGGCGTCCATCATCTCGCAATGGTTGCTTGCCGATGCCGTGGGTTGGCCAACGTCCCGCTGGATCTCCTTGGAGGAGGACTTATGCCGGCCAGTTTTGACCACATCAAAACACTCTTTTCCACCGCTGTTCTCAATCATTTTCGTCTTTGTAATCTCGAACTCAAAGCATCGGCATATCAGTTCTATCAGCTCATTCGCCGTATGACTCAGCCACTAGCTCCCGCCTCCGTGGTCAATTTGTACCATGAACTGCGCCGTATGTCGCGTCTATGGAGATGGATGAAAAAGTTGAAATGGGCAGGGTATGGCCACAACAATAAAGACGCTACAAACCCTGATGCCGGCGAGTTGGCCAACTTCTGTCCTGCTTGCCCACAGCCAGGAATTAATCTCGAAGAAGGCTGGCTGGCCGACGCCACTAATCCCGTATATCGGCGTACCTTTGTCGCCGACGGAAACTTCAAGGCCGATCACATTTCTCAAAAAGGAATTGATGTATGGTTATATGATGGTGGGGGTATGGCACCAAATCAACAAGACTACTTTGACTTTCTTAAAACGGCCATGGAATCATCAACGGTCCGTCTTTATCTGTTGCCGATGCCGATGCCGATGCCGCTCATCCTTTAGAAAGCACCATGCGAAAACACATTCAAAGCAATTATTGCGGCTATGGTCGCCTCAAAATCATGTGACAGGACGGGAACAGTGGCTATTGCCTGTGCAAGACACGGTTGCTACTGTCCGAACTCAATGGCGGATCTTTTCAAGGGAGAACAGCAGAAAAATGTCGATTTCGTGTTCTTGCAGGCCCTCAAAACAACAGGCGTAGCCGTCCAACAAAAGGTCACTTTGATATATGACATTGCCTGCCAGTATTCAGTTCACCTTCAAGAACGGATCGGCAAGCATCTCCCCGCCGGACTGATCGTAGATATGGCCATTGGTCTTTTCCACGTACACGCTCATAAGGATGAGTGTTTTTTCAGGTTTGCCCCGACATTTATCCCCGGCATCGGCATTGTCTGCGGCGAAATCTTGGAATCTCTCTGGTCGGCATTGAATACCATCTCTTCGACTGTTCGAACGGCCTTGCTCTCTCATCGGGCTGAGATGCTTGATGACCATGCATCCGACTCCAACCACAAAAAACTGCTCGGCATTGCGCTGGCGATCTGCAAGAGTCATACGGGTGCATCCGAAATGGCAACTCAAACCAAGCAATACTTCGACGATATGACAGTGTCAGCAGGGCTGGCTGCTCAACAATGGGAGAGTGCAATTTCCGAGGCTGAGACGCGGCGTCTCGCCGACTTATCGGCCATGGACATCTATTCGACTAGAACCTGTACAGACCAAGCCGATCGGCCAATACCGAGTTCGGACAGAGTGCTGAACCCTGTCGAAACATGGATGGAGTATGCCATCATGGTGGAAGTAAAGCAGTAGGTGATATGCATGCACTGTTATATTCAATTAAAACCTGTTTCATCAGACTAGAGATTCAACATACAGTTCGCCGACTCCGTCGTCGGATCGGCGGCACCGACAGTGATCGCATCAACTCTCTACGACTCTCGTTGGCGACTCAAATGGTCAAATTAAAAGAATTGCAAACGGCTGCAGAGGTCACAGACATGCCTTCGTCCCCCATCATTCTTGATAATGAGGCAGTGTGGGATGATGATGCCGACACCGAAGAGGACGGCATCGGGGCCGACTCTCCACAGCGAACAGCAATGGTCTCTGGTTTTGTGGAGGGTATAATCCTTCACATGCCCTCTAACCGCAATGTTCCCGAGCAGTTTAGACCGACAGAACTTGTTCTTCGAAAAGAACAGGCATCAAACGAGCTTAATTTTCTGCGTGGCCTCATTGCCGACAAATCTTTTCAATATTCTCACGTCATCCGAAATGCGCCAACAAAGAAGGTTCGGACGCGGGCACAGACCAAAGTCAAAACACTCGACACGGAAATATTGTTTCATTGCCGACTCTATAGCCGATGCCGATCCCGACTCATCCTTCTGGGTGCCAATGCCGACACAATGCGTAAATTCCAAACATTGAACAAGGAACACATCAAGGCTAGCTCAGCGGTATTGAATCCAAACATTGCTGGGTCAACCCGTCTGCAACTATCGTGGTTATGGAGGAGCTCGTACATGGCAAGAGACCCAATAGCCGTGAATGAACACAGTGCCGACGCCGACGCCGACGCCGACTTCGCTCAGGATCCCGCCTCTTTACTTGAATGTGTGTACAACCTTCTCCGCGTTCTCTGACTGAGCTTACATTTCTTAAAAGTCAAACGTGTTCATTGGCTCCGTGCACGAGCGCAGTACCATCGCTGGAAGGAAGAACTTACATTAGTTGGCCATGAGATGGTTTGGACAGTACGTTACTTTCTGTTCAAAAGCACCTGGTGGAAGTCGGCAGCGGCATCAGTCGGCATTACTGCCGGGGCAGCTGCCTATGCACGGCGGAAGATGGCCATGTGGCAGGAGTTGGCGTTCTTGGCTGACAGACAATACCAGCATGTTACCAATAATTACCATTCCCCAATATAGTAGGCCATTATGTAAGCCTTATCTACCATCATCTATTACAACTATGCTTTCTCTTCATCTTCCATCTGCTTGATTGATATCATGTCCCATCGTACTATCCGTGCATTCAATCCTTTTAGCGATCGGTGGCCAAATAGTAGGGAGAATTTGCAAGACATCATCTACTACGGTGATTCCCGACTCCGAGTGGCGCTTCTTACAATCAGCACGGCCAAAGCAGCAAAGGTACTGTGGGCGCTGATAAGACTGAAAAAAGAGTTGGTGAGGTGTGCTCTTAATTGGACTCCACATAATCTACTTAATTCTACTCAATAATACCTTCAGATTTACCTCACGTCGATCATTGGACTGGCAGTAGCCGTCGGACATGTGGTGGATATCCCGATCATCACCCGCTCTATAGCCGAAAGCATCGGACCTATCACTGAGGATTTCGTGATGCCGATTGAAACCGACTTGCTGGAGATTCTGGATGCTGGGGTCGACAGTCAAAACCCCGCGTGTATTGATACCGAATATGCGTGCAATTGGTGGGATCAAGCGGATGAACCCGATGGAAAATATGTTCTTTGTGCGGAGACGGTGGTGTATTGCTTAGAAGTGCATAATGAGTCCCGAACTACATCGGCAAATGTTCAACCGCCGATATTGGCATTGGCATTGGCATTGGCGGTAGGGTCGGCATCGGGGTCGGCCAGCGCAGCCGAGGGGCAATCACGGTGCTCTAACTGTCCTCTACTCCATCTCGAGATCATTCGTCTTCACGAGGCTCTTCAGAATTGCGGCGCTTATGCGAACGCAATGTCGACCTCGTTTGAACATAACTGGGATGTTGGCATGCGGCGTGCGGCAGGCTTTCACACTTTGCATCAGATGGCCATCATCAAAGAGCTGGATTCTGAAAATATTCCTCATTCCGTCCCATTTCCGTCGATAACACGGCCATCGGGGACAAGTGCTCGGAAGAGAGCCGCTGACATCATTACCACTCGAGCCAAGACCGACCTTGAGCGTTTGATGGCCCTACCGTCCGCATCTCACAAGTGGACCTGGGGCGTCGATCTGACTGAGGCCGAGGTACTCTCTATAGAGCATATGAGATACAAGGCAAGAAGAAATTCCCATTCAGACTACAATCTTTCTCTACCCGACGGCGGTGTCGACCCTCACAGTCCATCCGCCACGCCTATTCATTCTGGAAAGACAAGATCGTTCGAATACGTATCTCACTCTGAGAGACTTCCGCCTGTGTCATCTGAAATCGCATCAGCCCCTCGTAACGTCGGCAGTTTTGATCCTCTGTCCCGGTATCCATCATCAGAGGTCGAGCCGACGCCACAGGCATCGGCGGCTGGGGAGCCGCAAATAGTGGCGAGCTCCGAGCCCGAGTTGCCACTTGATATCTCGGCGGCGGCACTCAGATGGGATAATGCCGACTCCGAGTTGAGCTATCAGTCGGCATCGGAGTCGGAGTCAGCGATGGCATCCCCTGATTTTCAAGCACTAGCGCAGGCATGGAATGAACATTCGGAATCAGATTCAGACTCGGCGGTGGCATCTCCTGATTTTGCAGCATTAGCACAAGCATGGAATGACCAGTCGGCATCGGAGTCGGAGTCGGCAGTGGTATCCCCTGATTTTACAGCGCTAGCACAGGCATGGAATGAAACGGATATGGACTTGGATGATGCCTCAGAAGAAGAGCCAGAACGTGTCGTTGATATGACAAAGTTGGCGAAGGCATGGAGTGACTTGGATTCGGATGCATCGGCATCGGCAAAGGGGTCGGAGAGGACCTCGGAGGGTACACCCAGTGAGCCTGCGACACAGGAAATATTGGAGCAGACATCGGATGACGAAGAAGGTGAGTCGACTCTTGTGCTGCTCCACATTACGACTCGAGTTCCACGTCTAACACTTGTCGGCCCGACTTAGATGATAATATGGCGTCGGCAACGGGTGAGGCTGGAGACCAAAGCATTAACCCTAATCTCCAAGTTTCTCCGTCAAGAATCTCCATTGTAAATCGATATCGCGAGTCCGACTTTCATTTTGTGGACGAATCATATATTGCTGCTTCTGGAGACAATGCATTCGCCGATGCCGAGGCCGACGATGAAGCCGATGATGATTCCTCGGATGAAGAGTAATTGTCATAGGGCAATTTTGTATATATCTGTACTACCAACGCTGTTTTTTTAATCTTGTAATATTAAAGTCCATTTTGGTGTCTCTCCACAGTATGCTCGATGCCGATGCCGATGCCGGCATTCGCATAGTTGATTGGCAACCAATTTCAATCTTTTTTCGCCGATTCACAGCACTAATGTAATACTACTGACGTGATTATCCCCTGTGGCCGATAATTTCAAGGCGCCGACTACCCAATGCCAACTCTCAATGCCGCAAAACCCCCCCACATTCAATATACTACGATTGATGTGATTTTCCCCCGTGGCCGATAATTTCGAGGCGCCGACTACCCAATGCCGATCCTCAATGCTGCATAACCCCCCGACATTCAATATACTACGACTGATGTGATTTTCC
>Ga0247742_10002953_pt1 | contig 10970 bp, 18 predicted proteins | sample UWRJL208509C2_FD_180944 | JGI IMG/M metagenome (GOLD analysis project Ga0247742, IMG submission 180944) | Plant litter microbial communities from Arlington Agricultural Research Station in Wisconsin, United States - UWRJ-L208-509C-2 | ecosystem: Environmental > Terrestrial > Plant litter >... | reverse complement strand
AATCTCCCGTGTGCGCGAAAAGCAGACGAAGGGCCCATTGCAGTTCTCCATGCTCATAAGAAACCACCGGATTCTCTTTATTATCCAATCCAATGCCCTGCTTGCGACTTATTGCTGAGTCTGCTGCCCAAACAGCGTAGGACGAAGGCTGAGCGTTGACGAGTACAACTTTGCAGACCACCCATACGAGCATGAAGACCCCGAAGCTGAGACCACGGAAACTCATGGCTGGCGTAGAAATGAAGATTGACGAGTCGAGAAAAACTCTGCCACCATCGCTTCTTATACATGAAATATGCTCTCTGAGTCCGCGCCATACAAGCACTCGGAGAAATAGAGGTCAATTGAGATTCTCCTATAATGCAATCGATCTTCAGAAGTTTCCAGGTCGGTGAAACTTGAGAGTACCAACCAGTAGAAACGGAGTCAGTACCCATGAATATCCAGGAAACAACAGCGGTGCTCGCATCGAGAACGTGGTGGACGCAGTCCAAAGTCAAGTTCGAACAAGTCTGAGATCAAGAGTTGATTCTGTTGAAGGAACAGTGACAGTTCCTGCGGCCCGGCGGCCGTGCCGACTTCCAACCGCTACCCAAAATTTTGACTTTGGTGTGAATAAGCAACTTATATCGCTGATAGGACGTAGGAAACAAGGGTAGAGTAGCACTTGCTCACGGGGCATGGTCCAGTAAGCTACAGCTCAGTCCTCTTACTTGGGTTTTTGGACAAGACGCGACGATGCTCCGTGGCATCAATATTGTATTCCTTGATATACCAACTGCTATCCACGATCAACGTCACCTAATACATGGAAAGTCAGGTGCGCATCGAAGATTTACTTGTTTTCATGTCACGGACTCATTGATGCCTAAACGAAGGCTTGCTCTCAATTACAAGAAGATACCATACACGACAGAGTGGGTCCCAACTACCGACATCAAACCAACTTGTATAAAATATGGGATACCACCAAGCGGAACAAAACCCAACGGCGAACCGCATTATACCCTCCCAGCTCTCATTGACCATACCAATCCGGACTACCCTGTTATGCTGTCCGACTCTATACCAATCATCGAATACCTGGAAAAGACCTATCCATCCCCACCTGAACGAAGGCTCCTCCCTGACGGGACCACCCCATTACAGCTGCTCTTCACGGAATTTGTGCTTCCCAAGATCTTGAGCTTTATCCCGAGTCTTGCTATAATGGCATTCTATCGAAGCAAGACTCCAAGAGATCAAACGGACTTTCGTAAACGCACAGAAGCAGCGTATGGCAAGAAGCTGGAGGAGATCGAGAAGCAGGGGCCAGAGCGGGAAGCAGCTTATAAAGAGTTGGAGGAGCTTTTTGGAAAACTGGTCACAGCATGGAGGAAAAACGAGAACCACCCGTTTATTATGGGTGAAAGACCTACTCTGGCAGATCTGGCGGTGGCCGCAATTCTGATATTTTTTAAACTGATCAGTCCGAATGAGTTGTGGGTAAGGGTCTCTGGGTGGGACGACGCATTCTGGCTTAGATATTTGAACGTCTTCAGCGATTGGATGAATGTAGACAACCATCCGGATTTTTAATTCTACTAACTATGTCAAGGCGTGGGAAAGCGGTCTTGATCGTTGAACCTGTCTTTCCTCCTTCTACTATACCTTTTCATCTCTGACTCTGAATACCACATCAGCAGTGCCATGAATATTTTCTAGTAGCTGTCAATCACAATCCACGTGAAGGCGGTCCATGTGGCTCAGTGCCGCCGGATGACTTCTGCACAGCGGCTTAGAACGCCTTCTGTGATCACCGGCATGGACTCCACGCAGTGGTTGCAGGTTCTATGATATGCCGCAAACGCCGTGGGCCAGCGCTAATTATACTGGAAACCGCCATACACCTTCTTACCCAGGTTTTGATGTCGACATTGCATGCGTCTCACGAATGCACCAGATATAGCACATAGCTCGAGTTGTTCGTCATCTAAGCCGCGTTTCAAGTCTCAATCATGCGATTTTTCGCTCCTAGGGCCATCTTGGGCATCTACGTGCTAACGAGTAATGCCTACGCCGCCAGTAATCTAACATCTCTAGTCAACCTCTTCATTGGTACTGCTTCTGGTGCGGGAGGTGGAAGTGGTGGAAATGCCTTCCCAGGTATGTCCTTCTAGCTATACTTCATGGTAGCTGAAGCTAGAATACGTCTGATTCAACAGGAGCCGCAATACCCCACGCAATGGCCAAAGTACTAGTTCTCGTTCTTGAGAAAGTGGTTTACTGAACCTTTCACCAGGTCGGGATAGATGTTAGCACTACTCCTCGACAAGCAGGCTACATCTCAGATAATTCCTCGATCACTGGAATTTCCTTAATGCATGACGAAGGGACCGGTGGGAATACTGCTGGGGGATATGGGATATTTCCCTTGTTCCCTCTCATTAACTGCAACTTCACCTCGTGCCCTGTTGGCATTTCTGCGCGTTCTGCGTTACGAGCAGCTGGACAAGATGGTGGGTGAGCCTGAATTACCCGCAACTAGTACTACTCAACTAATGTGGATTAGGTGCATCTCCAGGCTATTTCACAAGCACTTTCGTGAACGGGATTAAGCTGGAGGCAACGTCGACGAGGAGGGCAGGCCTTATCCGATTCACATATCCTCCAAGCTCTACACCCAATTTCGTGGTAGTGGATCTGACAAACGATCTCCAACGATCCTTTCATGGAGGATCATTGACAATAACCGCTGCAGGAAGCGTCCTATTGGGTGGCACTTTCATGCAGGTAAAGACCGCTCTTGATTCCAGGCGTTTATGACTCACTCTAGCTTACAGAGCTACGGTACAGATAACTACACCGCCTTTGCTTGCTACGACTTCATCAAACCCTCAACTGGCATCAAGATCACACAGCTAGGGACCTTCCAATCCACCAGCACTTCATCTCCCACAACTATCGCCATCAATCCGAACAAACCCCTTCTCAACTACGGATACACCTCAAATACCAATCCAACTCAGGCCGGCGCCCTCATCGCCTTTGACTCCAGCTCCGTTACAGCTCGTTTCGGCGTGTCCTTCATCAGTGCGACTCAGGCATGTGCAAACGCAGAGGAGGAGGTGCCCGACTGGGACTGGGAGCGTGTGAGGGAGGAGTCTAGGTCAAAGTGGGAGGAGACGTTGGAAAGAGTTCAAGTCGACGTAGAGAAGGAAGATACAACAGTGGTACAGCTTCTGTATTCCTCGGTAGGCTGATATCATCTTTGTTTCATGCCCTGCATGTCACTTACATGTGAACCCTATCTAGCTCTATCGCGCTTCTCTCGTCCCAGCCAACCTGACGGGGGAGAACCCGTACTGGAAGTCGACCTATCCTTTCTACGACGCATTCTTCTGGTAATTACTCCTTAATCCACCTTTAGGCTTTCCTTTGTATTCTAACGCTCGAATGCACAGCTCCTGGGACACATTCCGCACCGTCCACCCCTTACTCTCAATAACATCCCCCGTAGAATGGGCTGAAATCGTCAACTCCTACGTTGATGGTTGGAGACATACCGGCTACATTCCTGAATGTAGAGCTAACACCAAAGCGTACGCCTAAATTTACCCCTTCACGATGCTCAGTGCGATAGCCATACCATTAACATCTCTCACTTATAGTGGATACGTTCAAGGTGGATCGGATGGTATGCCTATCCTTGGAGACTTCGCAGTAAAATATGCCACCCGCGCAGCAGAACTTGGAGTCCCAATGAACGACTTGTATCAAGCTTTGGTCGATACGGCAGAAAATACGGTACGTCCTCTAGTTGCGCGACAGCATCAATCATTTGATTAGATCCTCTTGATTCTCTTCAGCCTCCTGATTGGTATCGAGGTACGTTCAACTAAAAGCCACGAGCACTAGGCTCCTACATTCATATTTGCGTATAGTTGGCAGGCAGAATACAGCTTGGAAGACATTCGGTTATATCCCCACCAACTGGGTCGATCCATCAGGATCCACAGGGCTACCAACGAGAGAGGCGTCTCGCGCCCTTGAGGTAATGCACATCCCCGGCTTCATGCAGTTACATGCTGACGCTCAACATTCACTAGTACTCCCTAGGCGACTTTGCCGTCCGCCAAGCCGGTAAAACACTCAACAAACCCTCGGCCGATATCGCAAAATATGCCAACAGGTCGATGAACTTTGTCAACCACTGGGATTCAAGTGTCACCCATGATGGGTTCAAAGGTTTCTCTCAGCGAAGGTACCCAGTACGTTTTATCTCATCGTACTCAACAATCTTCATAATCATCCTCATTTTCACGTCCGATGCTTGCTACCAGAACGGCACATTCGCATTCAGCCCACCCGATGCCTGCTCGCCTATCGATCCCTCATCACATTCATGTGCTAGAGGATCGGATAACAATGTTGGCTTCTATGAATGTGCGTTCCCTCCCCTAGCTTAGTCCACATTGGTGCTTATGATCTATAATCAAACCCCTCAATCAGCATCCTCATGGGAAATGAGCTTCTTTGCGCCACACTCGATGTCGACAATTGTTAAACTCATGGGTGGGGACGAAACGTTTATCAATCGCACGTACGTCCAGTTTTCCTTCCTATATGTATATACCAACTGAGTCACACCATCCCTCGTAAAGTGATCACTATTTCTCCAAAGGCTACTTCCAAGCTGGCAACGAACCCTCCTTCCAAATCCCATATGTATACCACTACGCCAACCGACCGGACCTGACCGCCCTCCGCGTCCGCTCCGTCGTGTACAACAACTTCAACACCGGCACACGCGGAATCCCAGGTAACGACGACTCAGGCGCCATGGCCTCTCTCCTAGTTTTCCATCTCCTCGGGCTGTACCCTGTACAGTCAAGCACACAGCTACTCCTCTCCGTGCCTTTCGTCTCGTCATACACCATCACGCACACCCTCCCCTCAGGGCGCACCAGCACCCGCATTTCCGTACTCAATTTCGACAAAACGACGCTGAAGGCGACACCCCCGGCTGGGAGCAACATGTACATCCAGAGCGTCACTGTTAACGGCACGAAACGGCCGTCCGTGTGTTGGATCGGGTGGGGGGATGTGGTTGGGGGTGGGGAAGTGGTCATTGAGGTCGGACCAAAGGCGTTACCAGGTGGATGTAGCGTTAACGGCGCGGGGGATAATCAGAGGCCAGGGTCTTTGGAAACTGGAGGCTTTGATTGAAGTGTGGAGATGAATATGGACATGTTAATCATATCCTTTTCAATTCAAAACCTAGAGGCGATTCTCTCAGAAAGTACGCCTTGGAGATCCAATGTCAGTTTCGTGAAAGTTGCGCTGAGAAGATTATAGTTGAAGAGCGCGATTTTGGCGGGTTGAGAGAGAGCATGTAATAAATAAATAAAAATGAGAATACAAAATGCCCAACGTCTGTACAAGCTCCAGGAGCAGGCTGCATATTAAAGGTCAGACACGACCTGCGGGGGTGTCCCACTTCCAACATGAAGGAAGTTAACCAGAATTGACTTGCTCCATCCACAGATTCACTTTCTCGTCCACACGTCGTTGTTCTATCACCTTTGCCTCCTCTTCAAGTTCTCTCAAAATGGTGTCCCGCTTCTCCCGAGGGACCATGATGTACGGCAATGCCATAAGCATGTCCAAGGCGTCTGGGCCGCTGCTAGCTTCAGCTGCTTCGCGGCGAGCCATTTGATTCTGGGCCTGGAGCTGCTTCCTCTCTTCTCGTTCATCTGCAGTCATGGTACCATGGGGGTTGAAGACATCTCCCCAAGTGGTAGCGAGCGTATCTTTCAGTTCCTGGGTACCAAAGTGGTGAAGCAGAGCACCAGCGTAGACAGCGTCGAAGAGGATGGCAGGTGGCCACTGTGGCGTATCCGAAATCCGAACTGGTGAGCCCAGAGGGGTATTGGTCGTGCCAGGGAGAAAGTGTCTACCTGGCTCAAAGGCATGAGCTACGCACTTTTTCTCTGTCGGAGGCGAGGTGGGCTCAACGTCGGCCGCAGTCATTGCAAAGTTCGGCGTCTGCTCATGGGGTTAGAATCCGATGGTAAGTATAGCGGCACGCACCATCAAGAACGCGACTTTATTCAGACCTAATCCAGTGTGTAGTATATCCCATAGAAAGAGACCGTTCTGAACACTATCGATTTCGCGTATAACGTCGCTGCGGGCGGGATCACGAGTGCGACGCTGAGTGTAATTTTCAATGTACTGCCGCCATGGAGATGGTGAGGATGGGCAGATTGAAAGTAAGAGGAGCATACCGAATCGCCCTTGCTGTGGGCCAAAAGATGTACAGCCTGGCAATAAGCTGGTGCCACGCCAGTCAGGAGACACTGATTTCCATCCCGAATTGCAACTTCCTGACGGAAATGATCCTTTCCAGTAGAAGCAGCACTGGAAGTTATGCTTGTGCGCTGGATATTGGGATCGACAGGGAGCATCCTGTGCTTCTCCTCGTCGCTGATGTGATAGTATAGAACAGTGGTCTCAGCTGGGAGTCCAGCATCGTAGTCCACCACATTCAGTGGGTTCACATCAGACGAAAGGCCACCCTCTGCTCCAACGACGACTCCAATGGCGTAGCGGATCCATTTAAACGGCCTCTGCGAGAATTGAAGTTCTCTGAGAGTGTTGATTGGGAAGGTGAGACAGTGGACCCATCGCCAATTGGAAGGATCAAGGTCGAGGTCGGTGCCAGGGAACACGACGACAGGGAATGACGCAAAGACTTGGATTTCGGACATGGGCGTAACGACCGGAAAAGGCTTCTCCCTCGAAGATGTTATGTAGTAATTCTTATCTCAGAAATACTTCGTCGCTGGCCAAGTTGGTGAACTAGTAGCGATCGTAAGGCGGGTGAGACATATCATGACTCGGATGAGAGCCAAGTTATATAACTCTTTCGAACAAAGAATCCGCGGACGAATATTATACATTATTCGATTACAATGTGATTATAGTACATATATCAAACGTTACGGGTATCAGCAGCTTGCAGCACAATTACTTGTGGCCACCCAACTCTCCTGCGCGGGCGTTGATTTGTTCATGGCTCTGAATTGGATCGTCAGCGCGTTCTCCTTGGTGTATGACCATCGCAACTCACCATGGGGGCAGGGAAATCCTTCATCATATCATTATTGGGGATGAAGGGACCATGAGCGTGATGAGCAGCCATGTTATCGCTATTGCGTAGACCTCCATGAGGTTGGAGATCGGCGGGGTCGTTCGTGTTCTGCATAAACGAAAGTCAAAGTCAGAAGCTAGTTAGAAAAAGTCTGCAAAAACTAACTTACAGCAGGATGAGGTTGGATGCTAAACTCGGGCTCTTTGCCCTTGGTGTGGCCGTGCGTCGAGCCATGTGTGGTGCTATCGACGGCGTTATTAGTGTCGTGCTCGGCATGGTGGCCAGTGAGCATGTCTTTGACTTTGTGTGCGATGTTCGACATATTGTATGAGTGTGGGGGTTGGATAATGAATAGGTAGTAGTGAGAAGGGCCTTTATATACGTTCTCGTAGGTGGATCTGCGTTTTATCTAATCGAGCACGGACTACGTCAATAGAACTGTATTAAGAGCAACAAGGCAGTGCTAGCAGCATGGCTCTGGGAGCTGCGGCGGAGCTTCATGACGTCCAAATAGACCTTGAAGAGTGTGTCCATGTGGACAGGGGTAGATGATGTCAGAGTCCAGCCTCTCAATAATCTTATCTTATCTGTGGGCGCTAAATCAAAATAATATATTGAAAGTATTAGACGTTATTGACGTGCCATTAAACCTATTCTACCATGACTCTCACTCAGACTTATGCTGAACGTTTTACGGGCGCTTTGTCTTCGTATTTCTCGCGGAAAGACCGCGGTGTTATGGGCACTGTACAAGGTGACGCGCAGTCGGTCCAGACCACCGCCAATGAATGGAGGATGAAAATAGCCTGATAATTATCTTGCTATTGAAATCCAGGAGGCGGGTCAACAAGGGAGAGCAAGAAGTCGAGGGACTTTGTGGCATTGGATGTACATACAATTATCTAAATAGCACACGTACACAAAACATCGGGTGAGTCCATCGAGGATACGCACAGCTGCCAAGCTTGCTACTTAGTAAATTCCAACACTTGCTGTTGAAGAACGAGTAAGTACACTTCATAACGGCATGTTTGGCATTTATAAACTTACATGAACCGGAAACCTCTGTAGACACAACCCGTGTACCTGAATGTAGGCCCAAGTGCTCGACCCAACTTACTTACAGAGCCTGAATCACCACGAAAGAAGCCAAGCGCGGCCCGTCATAACGGTCCTTCTTGGAATGTGCTCGCCATCGAGCAACGAAGCCTCAATAAAGCTCAAGTTCTGGGCTCTGCGCTCGAATGCCCATCTATGATACTTTATTTGAGCTGGAACTCGTTGAATCGTAACTTTGGTTTTTGAAGCAGTCAACAGGAGGTTGGCAGACATTGGAAGGGCCGGCTGTAGCTTGCAATTTCGGGTTTACTACTAGTAATCTCCCACGGGACCGTATGTGGCGTCGGCGCATCTGCCTCTGACTGTCATTCCGCTGCAAGTATCCTGTATTGCTTGCTCACAGAGTCGAAGCCATGGGCGATCAGCTGGTGAGAAATATTGTTGACGATAATATTGAAAGTAACTGACGCCAGATACGATTCATATCTGAGTAGTCAGACAGTATGTGCCCTGAGGCTTCTCTCGACTCGACGTTCCTAAGCTAACTATACTGCATGGCGCGATTGACAGAGCAACTAGCTGGTAATTTATCAATAGTTGATGGTTTGACTTTAATAATGTTCTTTTCAGAATATAGCGAGGCTTTTTCAGCGTTCGACAAAGGTGAGGGCTTATCTTATGCTATTATACACCGGATTAACTACTCTCGCCAGAGGGTAATGGGACAATAAGCACACTCCAACTAGGCACCCTTGCGCGTGCATTCGGATTCACTCTATCACATGCCCAACTACAAGATCTTATCGCAGAATACGATAAAGATGGAAAAGGCACTGTCGCATTCCCCAACTTCATGAACATCATGGGGCGTATAGCTTCGGGTGATATCCAGACGGATGAACAGAAGGCGATGGAGTTGATGGAGGCATTTAGGGCGTTTGATACAGAGGGTAAGGGGACGTTCAGTGCAGAGGAGTTGAAGAAGATTGTTATGAGTATCGGTGCGTTTTTCCCCCTTTAAACTAAATGATTACCGTAAATCGGACTGGTGTAGGTGATGGTATGAATGAGGGAGAGGCTGCAGAGATGATTAGCGAGATTGATGGAGATGGGGACGGGCAGATCGACTTTCAAGGTGTGTGTTCAGCAAATCATGGTGTGTATATGTATTTCAATAAATCATACGGTCCCTAGTTCTGGTCAAGGTGAGATAGCCTTACATATCTGTGGCATATAATCGAGTCCTGAAGAGCATTTTGCTTAGATGATGTTCCCAAAGCATAACGAAAATGTATAGCGGATTCATGACGTTGCGAGACTCCTGGAGATTGTTACACATACTTGGTACTCATCCAAGTCATGGTCATGATATGCTCCCCCGCTATGTTCAAATTCTCTCTGTGCAATGTTCAATAAGTAGGCTTAGTCCATTGCCCGCTTTGAAAGTGTGGGCTTGTTTAGCACAGCAGCGATGAAGTTCCCGAGACAAAAACCAGCTTGTAAGGCCCGTCTCAACCCGCACCACCCATCACGCGCACGCCTCACCGAAAATCTCCTCAGCTGTAACAAACGCGAAACTGACATTCCGCCTCTATGATATAATTTTTTAGAATCTGGTGCAGCCCAGCTAATGGTCTACGAAGTTTGTTACCCACCTTGCAGTCGTTGTCGTAAAATGAGCTCGTCAACTCTCTTCCACGGCTAATGCGGCTCATGAGACTTCTATTCAAACAATATGCACAGGATCTGGAAAGAAGATGCAGATTATCCACTCGAGTCCTCGAGAGTCAGGGGATCTAATTATAGGTACGCACCACCCCGCATTTGATCATGGGCGCTGCCCCTGGCGATCGCACGCTTATCTATCCGGCGCTTGACTCCAAATATTTGAATCCTCTTTTGTCGACGACACACATCCCGATCTGTGTTCGATACCTTTTCCGAAGGACTCGTTACTGCTGAGTGCTGAGTGCTTACTCGGAGTTCAGTTTACATATAGTCGAGGTGCGCTGTGCACGAGCTGCGCTTGTATGACGACGGCTAGCGCTTAAACTGACTCTGAGTCAGATATTCGTTACAGCCACAGCAAACTCAGCTTGATAGGTCCACACAATAACCTGCCTCGAGCCCTTCTTTGTACACATCTGTTCTGTAAGAAACGAACACCCGGAACGCTCAAGAATGTCAGCCAAACTAGTGAGTCCACATATCGCGACGCTCAGCCTGATGCTGATCCAATCCAAACTTCAACCACCTCACTACAGTCCGAGGAAAAACGCTCCGAATATCATGATGCCTTTACACTCTTCGACAAGGACGCCTCCGGCACCATCACCTCCAATGAACTCGCCGCTGTCATGAATGCGCTCGGCATGCGACCCACCGAGGCCCAAATCGCGGATATCATTAAGGAGATCGACATAGACCATGATGGGACGATCGATTTTGAGGAGTTCTGTATTTTAATGGCAAAGCCTGGGTTGGCTCATGGTGGGGCGAACACTGGAGAGGGAGGCGCGCAGGATGGTGACGATCCGGAGCTCAGGCAGGCGTTTGGGGTATTTGATAAGGATGGGAGCGGGAAGATCTCGATAGGGGAGCTAGGTGAGGTGATGCAGAAGCTAGGTGTGTTGGTACTCTTCAGTTGTCTGTCCTTTCTGATATCCCTCCAACAGGCGAACACCTAACAGATGAAGAGCTCGACAAAATGATCACCGAGGCTGACCTCGACGGCGATCGTGAAATAAGCTTCCCAGGTCCGAGCTTCGTTATTCAT
>Ga0247742_10002952_pt1 | contig 10973 bp, 13 predicted proteins | sample UWRJL208509C2_FD_180944 | JGI IMG/M metagenome (GOLD analysis project Ga0247742, IMG submission 180944) | Plant litter microbial communities from Arlington Agricultural Research Station in Wisconsin, United States - UWRJ-L208-509C-2 | ecosystem: Environmental > Terrestrial > Plant litter >... | reverse complement strand
GTTCACCCGGCGCGAAAGATTGGCGACAAGGCATATGCATAGCTGAGTCTATAGGGTTATGACCATGGTCAAATATTTGATATAGCCGAAGCCCAGAGTGCAATCCCGCGAATGGATTTGCATGAAATCTACATCTCGGACTCTGCCTCAGGTCCACAGGGGCTCTCCGGCTTGCGAATATTGAGCCTCGAACACCTTAAGCGATCGAAGCGACTAGCTTCCCGGCCATGGCTGTCACGGCAATTCTATATGCAAGCCGAAAGTAACGACCGACATAGAGCTAGAACCAGAACACGTATTCTCCTAGTAACAGTGCAGTGAACCAGTAGCGTAACGCGAGGACAATTCATCTGCCCAAACGTCAACGAAGTGGGGAGCGGGGAGCCACAAGGGAATGGTTCTTTACCTCAAAAAGTATCCGTCCCAGGCATCAGATAGATTACTAGAGCGCGTCGGTAGGTAGAAGAGCTATATTAGTAAGGACCGTCCCGTAGAACCAGACTAGAAAGACGTAGGATTGATAGTCCAAGACAAAGTACCATCATTGACATCCAGTGTTTCGCTCGAAAAAAGCTCCTGAAATATACGCAACCTGCAAACCTTACGATCAACAATGTGAATTGATTCGTTCATATAACGAAATGAGCAATCCAGTCAGACCTCTTCAAGTTCGCGGTTCGATCGAATCGCCAATAACGAGTACTTAAATACTGGGGTAAATTGACAGGAAATGGTGAAAGCCAGCTGGCTAAGCTGAACGCGGAAGTGACATTAGGACTTCTTCGGGATGTCGTGGTTAATTGTAGAGAACGTTGTGCACCAAAACGGCTCAAGAAATATAGCCGGTCCGGTATCCGGGCTGCTGTCTTCAAGCGCTCGAGACATTTTCTGTACCGTCATGGTATCCAGATGTGTTATGAAACCAGATAATTATACTTCAGGGATTGTGTGCTGGATTAAATATTCCAAAGATACCCATTGCCAGTTGTCAATTATCGGATCTCCTCGCAAAACTACAATCCATCATTAATCAGTCAGTGAGCGCAGCAAGATAATCTTCGAGATAACACAAAGAGTAGATAGTATGTAGATAAATAAGCACATCAACCTAAATACTGAGCAGCAAACGAAAGTCCGAAAGATCACGCATCTAGTAATGTAGAGTCTAGTATTTTCATAACTTTGGAAGCGGACTTTTTCCCGTTCCTTCATCTGGTCCACGAATATTGGCTCTTGCAACACCTTCCTGAGACAGCACCGCAATGAGCTTTCCGTCTTGAGTGAACATCTGAAAATTTTTTGGTGACATAGAACAGTTGACAGTCATGCAATCACTCACTCTGCCGTGAACAATGCCTCGACCTGAGCCGGCGCGAGGACAGTCCATCTAAATGACCTGGCTGTGAGCAATAGTTGCATAAAACAGCTGGGACAAACCACACACCTCGTACAGCAGCCAATCTCCAGCATCATAGTCATTACTAGGTGGATTTATGAGGGATGAATATAACCACCAAGACACTCGCGCTTACTTGTAAAACCAAATTGCGTGATCGAGAGTGGACTAGCAAAACACGAACGGTTCAGCTCGCCATAGAAAGAGCAACGGAGTTCATAGACTCACATTCATGCCCAAGGAGTTCGGCCCCTCGCCAGCTCCTGGTTTTAAGCCCAGAACTCGGGGTGCAGTTGAGATGCTAGACTTAAGTAAGTTACTGCTCTCAATGAGATTGTATAAGGACTGACAATTTCAGATCAGAGATGTAAGCCAGGATGCACTATTAAACGGTTTTGCGTCAGACGGCCGACTCGAGTGCTTGACAGTGCGTACCTTCTGGAAAGGGGCTTCATACATGGGGATGTTACGGGCTCTCATCCAATACATATACTGAATATTCCCGTTAGCATCGATTTGGTGTGCCTTCGCAACCTTGATAGCAATAGGACTCTTGGATCGTTCCTAATCGTCCCACCCGTCAGCCAAACCTTCTTAACTATACAAGATGAAACGCACACTCAACATTTCCCTATACAGCTTGACGCGCCTTTCACCAGAATTGGGATCAGAAATGACACGCGCCAGAGTGACCTCCTCGTCTTCGCACTCTTCTGGCAAAGGAACATCCGGCATTGACCACTGGTGCACCGGCTGCCATGGCTCCGGCTTCTGGAACGAGCAAAGCATAATGAAGATAACGCGGCCGCTCTGCACGGCCTTCACTGATCGTGTAACGTACGACTTTCCATCCCGCAGGCGTTCGACGAAGTACACGATGGGGGTGGCTGGTGATGCGCTTGTGAGGAAGTAACACTGAACATATAGGAGACGATGATTAGTATACCACTACCAGTAATCGCAGCTTAGAGCTTACATGCAGAGACTGAATAGAGCAATCATAGCACAGATGAGCATTCTGTGCAAGGAAACTACGTGGCTGCTTACATGCAGTGCAAACGTTGACTCCACACAGTTCGTTGCTGAAACAAGTGCTTGACTGATCACTTGTCTATTGTACGAGCTTCAGATCTAACTTAAAGCAAGCGAGGAAAGGAATACGCACCCTCCAAAGACGCCTCGGGCTCGTAGCGGCAACCAGAGAGATTTGGAACGGAATAGGTTTACCTCAATCTGCTCCACCTCTAACGATGTAGAGATCTGTTCATGTTCAACTTGGTTAAGTCCGTCGCTCATACTAGGCAAAGGTCTATGGAAATGGCCAAGAGGGAAGTAAGAGAACACGGTCGAGAACACTCAAGAATAAATCATGTCTCCATTTCCAAGTTGTGATGATATAGTTGGTAGTAAAGTGAGCGAATATTAGCCGGTTACATAGCCGGGTACTGCGGTACCCGGTGCCGGTTAGCTCAAGCAGGCGTCAAATGGCTTTTCTAACTGCTCCGGCGGACCTCATACAGTAAAAATGACCCCCTATAGCGCATGCCGATGGCTTGGCTGTGGCTATATAAACGGTTGTTGCATGAGCACTGAGTAATCGCACTTCCGTGTATGATCGGCCTCGGTGTATCTGGCAGTGGGCTGACTGATTGTACATCGTGAGGGTGACTTGAGACGGTGTAATCACAGTTCTTCGACCTCAATGGTAAATCCGCATGTATGACATACTTGCTTCCCGGTCCCGTTCCGGATATCTTCCGTCTGACTGAAGACGTGCTTATGTTCTTCATCCTTGCGACGTTGCCACACGCCTTCCTTCGTCCGTTTACGCAAGTCCTTCAGGCCTTGTTCAAACTTCTTATTTTTCTGTTTCTTCTTTTCCGATGTCCTCTTTTCGTACTCCACGTCGAGAGCTTCAGGTGACCCCCATTTCTTCCATGCAAATTCCTCAACTTGACACCGGAGGAAGAGCATCATGTTTGCGTAGGTTGACTTGTGAGGATTGGCTTTGAGGAGATGGGGCATGGCTTCTTCATCCCGTAGCTCCGCTATATAACGAATGAGGTCAGATTATCCAAGACCAAAACAGGCGAACGTACGGTCTGTCAGCAAATAGTCCTAGTACAGGTCAGTTTTGCTGCACGGAAGGGAATACACGCATAACGCACCTGTTTACATTCTGTCTTGGTGAGGAGACTGTATTTCTCCGGTTTCTCGTTCTGACAGTTCTTACAAACGAGACATTTGAAGGCCTTCATGTAAGTCGGATCAACATCCATAGAGTCACATTCTCCGCAATGTGGATTGAGCGACGGGTCAAGGAACATTGCTAAGGAAATGAGCTACGTGCAATGTTAACCCATAGCAAACGAGACTCACGTATTTCCACATTGTGCATCTTCCTCTGTTTCTCTCTCTCCATTTCCTTCCGTCGCAACTCCTCGTCCATTTTGTTACCTTCATTAACCAAGAATCCACCTTTAGAGTTAACCATTTTCGAGAGATCATATTCAAAATATGTCCCGAGTCTCGAGTCTCGTTTGAGAGGTTTCGAAGAGGGTGCCACGGGCTGCGTAGGCGAGCCTTGTCCAGCCGGAGTAACGGTCATTGATCGTTTGTTGTTTGCATTTACAAACGAGGAAGACGAGGCTGACTGCTCCTTGTTACGTTGAGCAGCTTTGGCTGTAAGAGACGTCATAAAGTCAATGTTTTCTGACGCCAATAGACGGCTACATACCTTTCAGCCGGTTAATCTCGATTTGTTTGACGTGTTCTGGCGTTGCTTGCAGAGCACGCGTATCAAAACTCCCTGAAGGAGGCGTGCAAGGTCGTGCTATAGCCTCAGACATGTTCTAAGGTCAAGACAGTTCGTTGTGGAGGTCGCGATTTAAGATGCGTCAATTAGCCTTTGTCAGAACTGACTCGCGTTACGGTCACGTGCAGGGTCCTTCTCTAGATAGGACAGTGAATTTCCCACTACCGTAGGTAGGGGTCTTGTCATCACAACTCTCGATTTTTGGCGGACGTTTGGAATTTCTGTCCAAGCTGTGCAAAATGACATCAAGCTATGCAGACCTTGGACAAGATTTTTCAAACCCAAAATTGAGGCTAGGCTTGACTATTCGTAGAAATGTCTCAGTTAGTCATGGGACTGCTGTTCTTGCCCCCTTTGTAAGAACTTTTTAATTTGTGTAATATTCTTTTTTCTTGATGAAATGCGAGGGAATTATAGGAATAAAGAGTACGATCTAGAGGCTGGTAGTGGGCATTGCCGCTGGACGGCCCTACCACAATTATACAGCAAAGTCGGATTTTGCATATTGAAGAATGAATGGTTACAGGGCAGTACTTAATCAGCGACGAACGTATCCTTGGTACATAAAGGGCAATTACACAGCAACAGGACGTGATAAGATGATATCAGGCCTGAGAGAAAGTGAGCCTAGGAGGTGGTGCGAACTATGAAAAGAATGCCATACATTTTTCTCAGTCAACAGACATCTTGTCTTCTGTATTTGCTGGAGCAGCATCCGATTTCTCGTCCGTCTTGGATGTCGTTCTATCATTTGCTGGTGATGGGAGTGCTACGTCGGTTGTCGAGGAAGCAGCTTCATCGCTTGGAACAGTAGCTCTCTCACTCGATGGAGCGATCACAGCGCCTAACGCAGCAGGGTCACCACTCGCAGACGCGGATGAGCTGTCAACATCCATATCCGTCGACGTGGTCGCCGACAACATCCTTGCAACAGTAGTGTGCCCACTTGGCCCAGCACCATGAGTACTCGCTGCACCTGAGGTGAGGATGCCCCCACCGATACCAAATTTATGGCTTCCACTGCCTTCGACACTGTCGCTTTCTCGGAATTTTGCATGGTCTCGACGTCCACCTTCCCCCTCGTCGTCCGAGTCAGATAATTCCCCATCTGCTTGTCTTCTTGAATCAAGAAGTCGCATTGGTCGCCGTTCATCGGGTGGTATTAGGTCTTCGTCGGCGTTGGGATCGTCCAAAGCAGCGTCGATTGGCATACTCGGGATGTCTAGATCCATATTTTAGATCCAATAGTTCGAGGATAGATACAGACAGGTACGGACCAGACATTTGCACGCTAGGCGGTCCTCCAGCGTGTCGCAGATTCTCCAGGACGATGCGCTTCACTCGATCCAAATATGCTGGGGTGTTCAGATCGTCGGTGTTCGAGGCTTTGACATCAAGTTCATAATCAGGGCCAAAGTATTCATAATACTCATTCACCGGAATTTCTGCCATGAGAGTTCAGAATAAGCTCCAGAGGATGTGATGGAACGTACCTGGTCCCAGCTCAACACCAGCAGCTAAACCAGTTTCATATGCCCATGCACGACTCACATTTCGCATGGTATAGCCGCCTCCACCGAGAAGTAGCAGAGGTTTATTGAATGATTTAACAAACTTAACACAGTTGGCATGGCCTTGATGATATGAGGTTACGGTATGTATTTCATATGACAAACATTCGACTCACCTCGCATAGACAGATTGAGGCAACCGAGTTTGTCGCCAGATAGGGAATCTGTGCCACATTGGAGTACAATAGCTGATGGATCGTAAGATTCCATCACTTGTTGAATCACCTACGAAAATGGAAACGCATGAGACCCCGGAACACATTAGGTAGGGGGTGCATACCGGCTCGAAGACTCGCTTGTAGTTCTCGTCGTTAATGCCATCTCGTAGAGGGAAGTTCAGTGAGTAATATTTGCCCTTCATGACGCCTACATCCTGCATTATACATTTTCAGTGTCACTGTCATAACAAGGGACGAGGACCTACTCTTAGTTCGCCTGTACCAGGGAAGTATTCTCCATACTTATGAAAACTGACTGTCATCACCCTGTCAGTTGTGTAGAAAGCTTCTTCGACACCATCTCCATGGTGGACGTCGATGTCGATGTATAGCACGCGATTGTGGTATCTAAATGTACCAAATCTATCACGAGGGCTTTCAAATGAATAGCTTATACCGTACCTCAGCAATTCTAAAATGCCCAGCACAATATCTGAAGAGGGGGGGTACATATTAGGCATTGTTACTCCAACAACAACAACAAAAAAAAGTCAAGTTACCATTGACGTAGCAAAAGCCGCTGGCTTCGCTTTTCTTCGCGTGGTGAAGACCGCCCGCCCAGTTAACTGCAATGTCGCATTTATCTCGGCTGAGCCGAGCGGCGCCCTCTAAATTGGTAAGCTCGAGAACAGAGAGTATCGTGGTTATGAAGAATCATACCCATGGAACCTCCAGCAGAGATCGAGCAATATTCGAACAGACCATCAAAAACAGGACAGTCATCCCCAACATTATCTGTTTGCAGCGCTCAGTCAAATGGATCTTTGACGGCAGAATAGTACTCAACAAACATTTATGCTGCTCTTTCACAAATGAGTTCATGTTGATGGGTGTTATCCGGTTGAGAAAGTCGACGTATTCGTCTGAATGAAACTGCGTCATTTCGCGTTTCGTAGCAGGTTTGGCTCGCTAATAAAACATATGCCTGAGCACTGCAAAGTAGCTCAACAGCATGTCGACCTACGAAGATCTCCATCTTCTTATATAGACCATAGTTCATGACCAGCGAGTGACACATCCTGATCCTGGTGGGTTTCATGCTGTAGGATATATAAAAATCATCAGATAGCTCAGAGGGTCTAAACGCGAGGTCTCGCACGGATGTCCGGGCCCATAGTGGAATCCACCAATATCCGAATCGAAAAAGTAGCACTAGCCGATGGAGAAGGGGTCAGTACACGAACATTGGGATCTGGTAGAATAAACACAGAAATTTGACATACAACGCGTTTCTTCTGGCTTTCGCCATCGATGGGGGTCATCTTTTCTGACATCTTGAAGGCCTAATATTGAGACAGTTGCATTACTTGGGAAGAAGGAATTCGCGGTGGGCGTTTATGATCTCGAAATGGGAAAGGCGACAAGATCAAACTTCGCACGGGGTATTTGTTTGGCTACTGATGATAACGAAAGCGGAGGCAACGGACCGAGTCTGCGACCCCTGAATGAACTGGAACTTGAATTGCGGCCAAGTACATGGAAATGACAATTATGGTTGGGCTGCAGATGTATGTACAGTAGAGTATATGCATGAAGATCATAGCTTCCCTTTACCCAAGGGAGCATCACGATCTGCCCAACATCGTCAGCAACCCGGGTTTACTTTGAAGCGGATTTCTGTTCACCCTGGTACACAAGAGTGGATGGGGCAAAGCCAAAATCGTCGGAAAGTGTGATACCCTAAAGAAGTATTAGAAGGATCCAAGGCAAGATGCAAAAGACATACCATCTCTCCTGCAATGACTCGAACCTAAGAGAAATCAGCATCGAGCCGAGCTATTTTGACTGACACTCACCATTGACCAATGGTGGACGCAGTGCAGGCTTGAAAACCACACCTAAATATCACATGAGTCCAGAATATCACGAGGCAGACGTACTAACGCACCTCTCGTCCGATCGTCGTCTTGAAGGAGTGCAGGTGAGGCGTAATAGCCTGCAATGTTATTTCTTCTTCAAAATTCATGGTCGGTATAACCTTCTCTAATTGCACGATTGCGTCAAGCAAAGCGGCTTTGGCACCAGCACGGCTCGTTTCCATTGGTGTGTTGCGGATCCTCGTGTCGTATGAGAAGACACGAGGTGGGGGATGATCCATGCAGTTGAGCAGTAAAATGAAGTGATCGCGTGCATGTCGCAGGTGCTTTCCTATGATGGAAAGCACATGAGATTAGAGACCATACAAAAGTAAGTGAACGCACCAATGGTTGAACCAGGTAGATACTTCGAATGAACAGTCAGTTGCTCATCAGATGTGAGGTGCTCGTCTACCAGGTCAACTGCTTGCAGAAGCACTGTCTTGGCCACCATAAGCTGCTGGAGGACGACCTCGCGACTCGAAGGTGATTCCTGGACACCATTTGATGGCGACATAGCTGCTGAGGATGGGGTCTCGACTGGATAGACCATTTGCTCAGTGAGGGAGAAGAGCAAGTTACGAATGATCCAATAAAAGCCAGGTTCAGAGCAAACATACGTCAGTTGCACCCACTGCTGCCGGTAATTACTCTTACACCGAAAGCCTCGAGCTCACCTCGATTTTTCACCCTGAAGCATATAGGTTTGGTCAGAATTTGTAGTATTCGGAGAAAGATGGTGGGTACACGAAGATGAAGGAGAAAAAAATAGTGTATTCGGTGTTTCGGTTTATTCCTCTGCCTAATTTCGGACAACCCACGAAGAAAATAAGAGCCGCCCGAACTCAAGGCGAGGATGGTGGTCGTTCTGCCAAAGAGATACCGAAAACCCTTCCTCGAAAGAAAGAATCTGGGCGAGAGACAGGAAGATCCCGACAAGCTATCGACCGTCGTCGTCACTCTGGTATGAGTTGAAAAATGTGAAATTGGCGACCTATTAGACGTTGGCGTCAAACATGGCCAAACGGAATGACAGGTAACCGGCTGAGGCTGCTCATTCCGGTTCAAATCTTATACTCAATACCTCCCGCTCTACAATGTTGGCGTCGTTGAAGAAAGCAGGCTCTTTGGCGCGCGTGAGTATTAAAGGGAATGCGAGAACATTAGCTGACACCCTCCTAGGCTGCGTCTGCAGGTCAGAGGCGCTTCCTCTCGATACATGAATATCAGTCTATGAAACTGCTCAATGACGTTTGTAGTCCTCTTTTAACATCTCAAGGCTACATGCTTATACCTTTGATCTAGTATGGCATTGCTACACCCAAGAGCATAGCCGCAAAGTCTCCTCAGGAAGCTTATGACGTCGCAAAGAATTTTGGTAGCTTGATTTACCACCGTTTTCCTCCGGTCTTGACGTGTTTCCAAAAGGTCGCGATAAACTGGTCATCAAAGCGCAAGTTCTCGCCGGTGGACGAGGAAAGGGCAAATTTGACAATGGATTCCAAGGAGGCGTTCACATGGTGGACAGGTGTGCACCTTCAATCTATATTACAGTCAAGGACATGCTGCTCACAGTGTACTAGCCCTGAACAGGCGAAAGAGCTCGCAGATAAGATGATTGGAAAACATCTTATCACAAAGCAGACCGGAGCTCAAGGTCGCATTTGCAATGCTGTAAGCTGCACATTTTTCGATTTGCATATGGTCCTTTGACAGGTCCGGTAGGTCATGCTGGCGGAGCGAAGACAACCCGAGCACGAATACTACGTTGCCGTTTTGAACGACCGCGTTTCACAAGGACCTGTTCTCGTTGCCTCAGCTCAAGGTGGTATGAACATTGAGGAGGTCGCTGCGAAGGATCCCAACGCCATTATTACCACCCCAATCAACTTCGAGAACGGATTGTCCAGGGAGGAAGCTCTCGGCATCGCCAAAAAGCTCGGCCTAAAGACCGAGCAGGCGCAGTCTGAGGCTGCTGATACCTTCATTAACCTCTACCGCATCTTCAAGGACAAGGATGCCACTCAAATCGAAATCAACCCAATGGCTCTGACCACCGATGGCCATGTTCTATGGTACATATCCTCGATACAGACAATCAACAAAACCTGACGTCTGTTTTATAGTATGGATGCCAAGTTTGGCTTTGACGATAATGCCGAATTCCGTCAGAAGAGCGTCTTCGACCTTCGGGACGTCTCGCAAGAGGAGCCCTCCGAGGTTGAAGCGCAAAAAGCCAACCTCAACTTCATCAAACTCGACGGAAGCATCGGGTGCTTGGTCAACGGTGCCGGTCTCGCTATGGCCACCATGGATGTCCTTTCTCTCCATGGTGGTAATCCCGCCAACTTCCTTGATGTCGGAGGGTGGGTGGAACGTCTGAATTTCGCATTGTTGATTTAGCTGACATCATCTTCAGAGGAGCAACTCCAGAGACTGTCAAGAAGGCATTCGAGATCATCGTTTCGGATCCCAAAGTGAAGAGTATTTTCATCAATATCTTCGGCGGTGGGTATCATCTCTGATCATCCTTGGTTCACTACTAAAATTTACTTCTCAGGCATCATGAGATGCGATTACATTGCTGAAGGTGTCATCAAGGCGGCCAAAGAACTTGACTTGACTATTCCTCTCGTTGTCAGGCTCAAGGGCACTAAAGAGGCTGAAGCCAAGGCGTACGTATCTTCATACCACGCTCTCTTCAGTATCACTAACCTTGTTGCATAGGATGATCAAGGAGTCCGGTCTTAAAATTATTCCCTTTGACAGCCTTGATGATGCTGCTGAGCAGGCTGTGAAATTGGCTGCATAGAATAGACGTACTTCCGCTTTTTTATACGAATTCTTAATAGAGCTCTTCGAGCGGATGCGGAAATTGTGTGTGATATAACATATATGGACACAGCATACACCAGATGGAAAACTATAACAATGTAAGTAGCAAACAGAATGTAGAAAACCGTACAAGGTGCATAGAAATAGTAGGACGAAATGATTACCATGGCCGAGCAAATGGTGAAGCTGGACTTGGGGCGAATGATGGGTGGGCTGGGGGATGGTTGTGCGAAGGGTGTTGATGCGCAGGAGGCATGTGGCCATTCTCAGCTCGCGGTTGGC
>Ga0247742_10002951_pt1 | contig 10973 bp, 12 predicted proteins | sample UWRJL208509C2_FD_180944 | JGI IMG/M metagenome (GOLD analysis project Ga0247742, IMG submission 180944) | Plant litter microbial communities from Arlington Agricultural Research Station in Wisconsin, United States - UWRJ-L208-509C-2 | ecosystem: Environmental > Terrestrial > Plant litter >... | reverse complement strand
GGTAACGCGTCGTGGAGTCGCTCGAGCGACGCTAGGGTTGTTTACAGTGTCGTCGATGGCGTTGGCGACAACTATCTACGCTGACGCCTCTATGAAGGACAATAATCCAATCGCTCCGTCATCAGCATCCTTGGTCCGTGCGTACTTCGTGTACACAATGTGTTCCATCCCTGCGCTGGTCGACGCGTCCCCGACGATTTTGTCCACTCTTTCTTCCGTTCCTGGGGTGAAGCAGATAACGGAGGCGTTTGTGAGGGTGACTTTCTTCAACCATGTGCGTACAAGGCTTCTATTTCACATCCGTACGCCTCTGACCTAGTGCTATTGTATATTTATTCCAGTTTGTTGGTGCAGACACGGCAGATGAAGCTATTCCGCTGCTGCATGATCTCAGAAAAGCGAATAAGGGTGTCCTGTTTGCGTATTCTGTGGAAGTCGATGAGAATGAGGCCACATTGGGTGCTCAATCTGAGCTGACTCACGCGTCAGATGCACACAAACGGATTGTTAATGAAATGCTGCACTGTATCGACGTTGCAGCTGATTTCGAGGACGGCCTCGTTAATGCAGAACATACTGCAAGCAGAAGAACCTGGGTAGCGGTGAAGTTCACAGCCCTACTTCCAGACGCTAGCGCACTTACGGCTTTGTCTTCCTACATCGTCAACTCGCGTAAAGGTCTTCCTAGATCTGCTAGTGAGGCCATGGTGCCATTCCCTGGCGCTGCGAGGGTGGAAGATATGGATGTCGTTCTGCATTTCGATTCCAGCCTTTCGAACACATCAACCAGAGACCCTCATAATCTTACGCCAGTTCAGATTGGCCAACTAAGAGAGCTTTATGGTGATCTTGTAAGGATATGTTGGCGGGCGAAGGAGAAGGGTGTAAAGATCATCGTGGACGCAGAGTACAGGTATGTACATACATTATATTCGCTGATTCCAAGCTCGATGCTCATCTTGGGATTATTAGCTGGTACCAGCCTGCGATAGATGCTCTGACCCTGGCACTTATGCGCGAATTCAATTCGCTTAAATCTGCCCAAGCTGGTGAAGTGCAACCTCTTGTTTATGGAACCTTCCAAGCCTATCTTCGACGGTAAATCTACGTTAATACATCGTTCTCGAAACTGAAGCTCATACATTTCTTGTCAGAACACCAGCACATCTAGCAGTAGCCCTCGAGGATGCCCGGAAGCATAACTATGCCCTCGGGGTCAAGCTCGTACGAGGAGCCTACCACCCGCATGAACTCGCCGCCCATGGCGTTCCTTCCCAGTCCATCTCTCCGGACGCCGAACCTCCAGTCTGGAGGGAGAAGCGGGACACTGACGAGGCGTATGATCGGTGTGTGCGGATGCTCATTAAAGCAGTCAAGAATGACTTGGAAAAATCCTCGGTGGCGAATATCCCACATAAGCCCGCCACACCAGCAAGAAGGGGAAGCTGGTTTGGTTCATTGCTGGGTGGATCTTCCAGCAGCTCCGGCATCGGCACTGGGCTGTCAACCACCCCTTCAACTGTAGAACGATCGACACCAACGATCAGTGTTCTCTTCGGCACGCACAATTGGAAGAGCTGTGGCCTGATTCTGGATGAGCTCGTTCGTAACGGCCTGGCGATTCGTACTGTCCCAGTGCCAGGCCAGAGTGTTGAAAAGGAAGACCAGCCACCGATCATATTGAGTGAAGAAGTGGTCGATAGAGTTGCGGTGGGCCAACTTTATGGTTCGTTCTATTTTCTCTCGAACATCAAGTTTGTAGCTCATGAATATTATAGGGATGAGCGACGACCTTACGGATTGGGTGGTTGGTCGGACGATCTCGAAGACTCCCTTTGTACTCAAGTAAGTATTGGTTCAACGTTCCTTGGGAAAAGCACTAACTTTCGAGTAGGTACCTACCGTATGGTGCTCTTGCGGATGTAAGCCATCACCTTGCCTTGATTGACGATTTTGCTGATCTACTCCCCTCTCCGAATGCAGGTCATGCCTTACCTGAGCCGCCGCGCCATTGAGAACAAGTCAGTCCTTGGAGGCGGTGCTGCCGCGCATGAGCGCCAGCGAGCTGGGAAGGAGATTCGTAGACGCCTTTTTGGGTGAATTTTACTATGATGGCTTGTTATGATAATTTAGATTGCTCTAGCGAAGGTTTTTGTAGACATAGAATCTCCAAAGTGTTGGGTACCATCATCCGGGCTGTTCTCTGTAAACCCTGTGTTGCATACTATACTATGTGTGTTACTTGCTCTCTGAGGACGCTCAGACGGGTGGAGCTGGTACATGCACAGCGACAGTTTCAAGTCCTCCACAGATACTGATGAAGGTGGTTCTTTGTTCGCGGTCTTCTTTTTGCAATCGAATGAAGACATCAAAAATCTTGTCTTGAAGTCAGCAACCCGTAGATGCGTCATGTGACTGCGACACAGGCACCACAATCTGAATTCACGAATCACCCGGAGTGGCACTTGTACACCACCATGTCCGAGTTGATTCTTACAGCTTTTACCTATGGCCCGTTGAGTATCTTCCTATTTCCTTTTGATATTTATTTTAGTGTCTATTCTCAATTATCCTTGAACCTAAACCCATCAATGGTTGTTTCGTTGTACTCATCTGAAATATCCTTAGACGTCAGAAACGCGTCGAGATTGAGATGAGGGTCCCAATCCCCGATCATGTTCGAGGGAACATGCACTCTCTACAGGCTTGGTCGAGTAACTTGATTATGTCTATCGGCGAGGACCTGAAGCACACCAATGCTTGGGAGTGCGAAATATGCGGTGTGCCTAGCTTCTCTTTATAGTCTCTCCTTTTCTTCTTTGACGCGTTTTTCGAAAGAGAAACCATCCAGAGAAACCAAATACAATGTTGCATCCTGGATACATCTTCCAGAGCCGCGCATTGTACTTTATGTGAGTGGAAATTGGACTTGGATTCGGCCTCACTGACCTCTGCCGTGCAAGATTCATCATGTTTGCGAAGCTGGGACGAACAAATGTGCTAAAATCATCTCCGAACAGGACAGGCTAGTAATGGGCATGTGTGGAGGAGGGATGCCTCCCGAACATAATTACCCCAAACCAGACGGTGTCACCTATCCGCTCGCTGGAAGTTGCTGTGGCTGCAAGAAAGATGCCACAGCCGACCCGAAGGCAAAGATGAATCGATGCGGAGGATGTAAGCTCGTCAGGTTAGCAATCGCTTTATATGAACCCCCGAGTAACAACTAATGTCGTCTCGGTATTCAGGTACTGTGGTACGCAATGCCAAACTGCTGATTGGAAGAAACACAAGAAGGTTTGTCTGCCTGTCAACCTTTTCAGCACTATTTGACTGAGACTACTTCACAAGATCTGCAAGCATATTAAGAGCGTCAACTGGGTCAACTGGTGAATTGCTATTTGAGTCCAGAGTGTATATCAAAGTGGTCGAAGTACTTGTCAAATTATCAGGGCTGTCAGCCTAAAGGCCCTAATCAATCTATATTTAGGTTTGATGGGGAAATGGTGACATTCAAAGAGCTTATTGGGCTTGAGTTCGAGCAAAAATTATGATTTATCGCATTTGATAGGAGATTTGCACGGTGCTCTTCACTCAGAGTTTAATTCAAACTCTCTAGGAATTCTTCGCTCTCCTAGCACTGCCTACCATAACTTCTTTGTCGACACCATACCGTTTCAACCCAAGTGTTGAAGTCCGTAGTAGGAGAGATATGTGCAGATGGGGCCGACTCACCGGTTGAATGAGCTCCTTAGCGCCCATAGGAGAATCTTGCATAGTTTGAGGGAGCTAGTGGACATGGTTCAAAATAGCAGCGGGCGTGTTTATTGGTCGGATTGGCGGAACATTTACGGTGCAGTGGGGGACGCAAGCGAATCAATGAATAGAGGGTGGGTAGATTCCTCGCGATCTTATATGATCATCCACTTAGGAATAAGCGCCCATTCTTTTGATGGCCATCTCTGGATGTTCCACTGAGATCACCGTTGTTCTTGAACTAAGGATGGGATTGTACATATGGGTGGATGGGATGTAAAGCAGTAGTGTAGTGGTGTTCCTCACGTTATGCAATCATGTCTATCAGGAAATTCCGACTCCAGTAGAATTTCTTATCCATGGCTTTCTACGCTCTTAAAGAATCACTACGTAAGTTGGAGATGTATTTGGCATGTGTTTAGGCGACAACGGCGAATCGATCAGAAACGTTAAGGTTGTTGGAGATGGGATAAGAGTTGAGGTGAGTAGGTGAACGTTCACGTATATTTATATTAAAAGACGTGAAGAGTGATTCACCTGCTCCAGGATCTAGATATCTGGTTCATGATAAGCAGCCAGTCATGCCGCGACTAGAATAGGCTGAGTTGTGTATGGTGGAAATGCTTAGGATGGGATAGCGTCATGGAACGTCCAATGAAACTTGAAGGCCGCTTGTAGGCAGGCACTTTCAGTGGTGCTACTTCACGCCATCCAATTCTGTCCTATTCGACATTTTTAGAACTTGGCCACTGTCCATGGATCTGTATAAGGGGCCCTTAATTACAGCAAATCGCATATCGATCGACCCATTCTGAAAATACCACGGTGAGTCTCTTTGGGCGGTACAAATCGGATCTTACCTGATTGAGGGTGACGGGGCTGGCAGAGGAGTGTTGCTGCGTTGGAGGCCCCAAAGGTAAACAAAGGCGCAACGCTAGAAATCAAAAACGAGTCTATGAATATGCAATTTGCTGGAAATTGTAAAGCCTCGAAAGAGACGGTCAGAGCTTCTTCTTCTTTTTTTTGCGGGTAGAGCCTAGAGGAACTTATCGAACAAAATACAAATAAGCTCCTTCGTTTTCATTATGGCGGCTGACCTAGATCTAATTTGCAGTTTACCTGTGTGCATTCCCGCAGACCCCTTACAGGTGGCTTGGCCTATAGGCGACCCGTAAAGAGACCTTTTCTGCTGAAAAAAAAATAAGCATAGCCCGATAAATAGGAAGCCGAAGACGACCCAAAGCCGTGCCCAATTTACCCCAATGTGCCATTGCGATTGTGAGTCGCGATCACGAGTCAGCTTATTCGAGCGCCGCCAGCACTACTACAGTGTCTTCCGTCGAGATCGTTCAGGCCGTTGTTGCCATTGCATGAAACCTGGTTATTCAAAATCGTGTACACTGTCAGAGGTGTAATGGTGATAATCGACGGTCGACTGGAGGTGCGGGTGTCACCATTCGCCGATACCACGAGTCACAGAGTGACTCAAGCTGCATTCCGTGTGCATTCCGGTCTTTCCATGAGTCACAGAGGTGCCATTGAGGATAGCCTCAAGTCTTGGATAAGCTCATAGCAATTAGCGTTGAAGTTAGCGAGAGTGGATCGGTGGGCAAGTCGCAAACGATGAGGTGACTTCAAACGGGCTCGTAAATCCAGTAAGAAATATTCGAAATTGGGAGTTGCGATGAAACAGACTCGGCGAGTATCACTGTCTGACTGGGCCATAGAATTCAGGAGGTAAGCAAGTAGAAAGGATACGCTCATGTCGCTGATGGTGGGAGGAACGAACAGATGCTGTAAAATCGATGCACTGGTGCGAATTGAAGCTCCGATTGATTAGGGCTAAACCTCATGGTGAGTCTCTGCATACCTTTGATAATTCAAAGTGCATACGTCTTGATTCGTTGTGTTCTCTAGATAGCTGGGTCTTTCACAGCGTTGATTAGTGAGGGAGGAATATAAATGCTGTTCGTTTTCGATGAACGTGAGCGTGACCCTGTGACAGTTGTGGCCCTAGCGGAGCCGACTTGTAGCGGAGTCGAAATTTCGTGTCTGCATCGTTGGTTGTCCCCCAACCACCACGCAACTCTGCACTATCGTCCTCTGGACGTCCCACACAACTCGTCAGCGTCGCGCGTCGTGGTCAACAAGGTTACTTGGTCTCAAGTCACCCTTGTCTCCCCGTGACAGCAGTTTTCGCGCTCGTTTCCTGCCTCGTCGAAGGCTCTTGGTTTCTCTGGTCTCAGCAACCAGAATATCGCGCAAAAGCGACTGAAACCCCCACGATTCGTCTCTGGATTGCATATAAATCTTTCCAGTTCCCTTAATTCCTCTTTTGAACCCTTTTTCTGCTAGAATACAGCCCCTCTCACCTATTTTCATTCATATTGCTATACCTCTTTTCTCCTTCAAGTCAACATGCTCGGCCATCAGTTTGCCTACTCTGCGGCTCCTATTCGCAAAGTGAAGGAGGTTCAGTTCGGAATTCTCTCCCCTGAGGAAATCGTACGTCGTTACCCTCGGCTCTCAAGTTGCGCTGTGCTGACGAATCCGATATTACATCACAGAAAGCTGTCTCTGTCGCTAAAATCGAACATCCGGAAGTCATGGACGAGGGAACTCACAAGCCTAAGATAGGCGGACTGATGGACCCTCGTATGGGCACAATCGACCGGAACTTCAAGTGTCAAACCTGCGGTGAAGGAATGTCAGAATGTCCTGGCCATTTTGGTCATATTGAGCTGGCGCGGCCTGTCTTTCATCCTGGTGCGTGGTCCGCAATCTTGTTGTAAGAAGATGTTGAACTCTTGGTCTTCGTGCTGTAGGTTTCATTGTGAAAGTGAAGAAGATTTTGGAGAGTATATGTGTTAATTGTGGCAAGCTTAAAGCCGATATCGTGAGTTGAGCCGTTTATATTCCTCTACTCGTTTCGCACCCCACCATCCCAATTTTCTGGGGGCTCTCTCCATATTCCTTGGTGAACCCCAAACCCGCACCACGTTAGTACCCTTGATCATCGAGGGCGCTCTTCCACCCGTGGCGGGGGGTCACATGGCGCGCGTTTTCGGTCGCTTGATCGCCGCGTCGACCCCATTGCATCCGCCCGGCGAATGGTTGGGCACGAGGTTGTGTGGTGAAAAGGGGGGCTGAACGAGGAGTGCAGGAAAAAACACAAACACAGGTCATCGACTCTTGCAGTCTTTGGCCCGTGAGGATGGAACTAGGCCACCGCTCTCTCAGCTGTGACGCAGCAAGAGATGCGAGTCTGAGGCCCTGCACTATTACTCGAGATGACTTGCCCCCCTGTGTCACTATTTCATGTCCTTCAGAACCTCTTCGTGTGATGTAGACATTTCATGCTGACGCTTTGATTTCCCTACCTCGTCCGAATCTTTCCCTTCTCATCTCGCCTTGACCTTCATATTTTCGATTTAATAAGTCGGACCCCAATTTTGCGGAGAAGATTCGCCATATCCGTGATCCTAAAGCTCGTATGGATGTCGTTTGGGCACATTGCAAAGCGAAGATGACCTGCGAGCCCGATGATCCTAAAGACGAAGGTGGGGACCCAGACAGCGAGGAGCCAAAGCGAGGCCATGGGGGATGCGGACACAATCAACCCCAAGTTCGTAAGGAGGGACTGAAGCTTTTTGTCCAGTACAAGAAGTCCAAAGATGACGATGATGTTCGTTTAGTCCTATCACAATTTGCGTGCTTATTGCTGACGTACTAGCAGGAGGTCAAGTCACTTCAGCCTGACAAGAGGCTGATTACCCCGTCTGAAGTGTACACCGTCTTCAAAAAGATGTCAGACCACGATCTTCACCTCCTTGGCTTGTCAGAGGAGTATGCCCGACCTGAATGGATGATCCTGACTGTCATGCCTGTCCCTCCGCCTCCCGTTCGACCTAGTATAGCCGTCGATGGAGGTGCGATGCGCAGTGAGGACGATCTGACGTACAAGCTTGGCGACATCATTAAAGCGTCTGCCAATGTTCGTCGTTGTGAGCAAGAAGGTGCACCTGCCCACGTCATCACGGAATTTGAGCAACTTCTTCAGGTAAGCTTTCTTTAACAACATTGTAGTTGACCTAACTCGTCGTCGATAGTTCCATGTGGCGACGTACATGGACAACGATATTGCCGGTATTCCGCAAGCTCTGCAAAAGTCTGGTCGTCCAGTAAAAGCCATCCGCGCACGCCTAAAGGGCAAGGAGGGTCGTCTTCGTGGCAATCTTATGGGGAAGCGTGTCGATTTCTCGGCTCGTACTGTCATTACGGGCGATCCAAATCTGGAGCTTGATCAAGTTGGTGTTCCCCGGACAATCGCCATGAACTTGACTTTCCCGGAGAGAGGTATGTGTTCTCTGTGTTCCAGGTAGCATCGGCCGCTTACCGGGTCATCTAGTCACCCCATACAACATCACCTACCTCCAGGAACTCGTTCGAAACGGACCAACAACCTATCCCGGGGCACGATATGTTGTACGCGACACGGGCGAACGCATCGATCTTCGGTATAACAAACGCGCCGATGCTTTTCTGCAATATGGGTGGATCGTTGAGCGTCATCTTAAGGATGGAGAGTAAGCTGCACTGTTCCTTTAGTTCACTAGCCTGTACTAACGCGATCGCCAGCTTCGTTTTATTCAATCGACAGCCATCTCTCCACAAAATGAGTATGATGAGTCATCGTGTAAAGCTTATGCCTTATTCAAGTGAGCAATGTTCACAAAGAGCTGCCTCTGTTTACTTACCCCATTTACAGCCTTCCGCCTGAATCTTTCAGTGTAAGTTTACCGACTGCCAGCAAATGGCATGTTAATCATTCTCCGTAGAACGCCGCCTTACAATGCTGACTTCGATGGTGATGAGATGAACATGCAGTAAGAGCATTTCTATCCGATTCTACTTTTCTCTCCTAAGCCATGTTGTAGCGTTCCGCAGAGTGAAGAAACCAGAGCTGAGCTGAGCCAGATTGCTTGGGTTCCCAGGCAGGTGCGTATTTCGATTTTTTTTTTTTTTGTGGCTCGCACTCACATGTGTGATAGATCATCTCGCCCCAGGCCAACAAGCCAGTCATGGGTATCGTCCAGGATACCCTGTGTGGTATCCGCAAATTTACCCTTCGAGACTGCTTCATGGATTGGAACGCAGTCCAAAATATCCTCCTCTGGGTTCCCGATTGGGACGGTATGGTCCCTATTCCAGCGATCCTCAAGCCTAAGCCACTTTGGACTGGGAAACAAATCCTGAGTCTTACTATCCCAAAAGGTATCAACATCTATCGCTCCCCGGATCCCAAGTCCTCAAACCCTGTCTTTGACGACGGTGTTCTGATCGAGAACGGAGAGCTTATCTTTGGTATCGTGGAGAAGAAGACTGTCGGTGCCTCGCAGGGTGGTCTAGTCCATGTCGTTTTCCGCGAGAAGGGACCTGAAACTACCCGTCAACTCTTCACTGGCCTGCAAATGGTTGTCAACTACTGGCTCTTCCACAACGGCTTCAGTATCGGCATCGGTGATACAATCGCCGACTCGAAGACCATGGCCTACATTACTCAGAACATTGCCGAGCGCAAAGCGAACGTATCCCAGATTATCGAGGATGCCACTCATGATCGCCTGAAGGCCGCACCTGGTATGACCATCCGTGAATCGTTCGAGAGTTTGGTCGAACGCCAGTTGAACTTGGCTCGTGATACCTCTGGTCAATATGCGCAGAAGCATTTGAAAGAAGACAATAACGTCAAGCAGATGGTGGTTGCTGGATCGAAGGGTTCATTCATCAACATTTCGCAGATGTCTGTATGTGTCGGTCAACAGTCCGTGGAGGGTCGTCGCATTCCATTTGGCTTCCGTCATCGCACCCTACCTCACTTCACGAAAGATGACTTCAGCCCAGAATCACGGGGCTTCGTCGAGAACTCCTACCTCCGTGGCCTTACACCTCAGGAATTCTTCTTCCACGCCATGGCTGGTCGAGAGGGTCTCATCGATACCGCCGTGAAAACCGCCGAGACCGGTTACATTCAACGTCGTTTGGTCAAGGCCCTCGAAGACGTTATGGTGTGCTACGATGGTACGGTCCGCAACTCTCTGGGCGACTTGATTCAGTTTGTGTATGGCGAAGATGGTATGGATGGTGCTTTCATCGAGAAGCAGACGATTGAGACATTCGGCTTGAACGATCGCGAATTCGAGCACAACTACCGCGTTGACGTGACGGACCCTTCTGGTGGCTTCCTTCCGGGGGTGCTGCAAGTGGGTATTGATGACAGCTCTTTAGAGCTTCAGTCAAAGCTCGATGAGGAGTTCGCCCGCCTTGTTGACGATAGGAGATTGCTCCGTGATTTTGTATTCCCTCGTGTGTCCACCAACCAACCTCACTACCTCCCTGTCAACCTTCATCGTATCCTCCAAAACGCCATCCAAATCTTCCACATCGACCGCCGGAAACCATCTGATCTCGAACCTTCCTATATTGTCGATGCTGTCCACGAGCTTGGCAAGCGCCTGATCGTCGTTCGTGGTGACGACCAACTCAGCAAAGAGGCCCAGGACAACTCAACGCTGAACTTCCGAATGCATCTGCGTGCCACCTTTGCTACTCGCCGTGTGCTGGAGAGGTTCCACTTGACGCGAGAGGCCTTTGATTGGGTCATCGGTGAGGTGGAAACCAAGTTCAATCAATCCGTCGCCCATCCCGGAGAGATGTGTGGTACGCTTGCAGCCCAGTCCATTGGAGAACCTGCCACCCAAATGACACTTAACACCTTCCATTATGCTGGTGTCTCCAGTAAGAATGTCACGCTCGGTGTACCACGTCTGAAGGAGATCATCAATGTCGCGACGAACATCAAGACTCCCTCCCTCACAGTTTATCTTGACCCTGAGATATCCGTCGATTCTAGTTTGGCAAAGAATGTCCAACAAGAACTCGCCTACACATCTCTTCGCACCGTCACTGCCGCCGTTGAAATCTGGTACGATCCAGATCCTGTTCGACTATTATTGAAGAGGATTCTGTTTTCGTCGAATCATTCTTCGCTATTCCAGACGAGGAAATCGAGTCGAAACTTCATCTTCAATCGCCCTGGCTCCTTCGTCTTGAGCTTGACCGTGCCAAAATGGTTGATCGGAAGTTGACTATGCATTACGTCGCTGGCCGGATCGCGGAAAGCTTCAAGACCGACCTTTTCGTCATTTGGAGTGAAG
>Ga0247742_10002950_pt1 | contig 10977 bp, 9 predicted proteins | sample UWRJL208509C2_FD_180944 | JGI IMG/M metagenome (GOLD analysis project Ga0247742, IMG submission 180944) | Plant litter microbial communities from Arlington Agricultural Research Station in Wisconsin, United States - UWRJ-L208-509C-2 | ecosystem: Environmental > Terrestrial > Plant litter >... | reverse complement strand
CCCGGCCGCCGCGTCAGCACGCGCACCCCCGCCGCCGCCGCACCCACCCAGCCCGCGAACAGCAGCACGCCGCCCGCCGACCAGCCCCAGCGCGCGCCGAATCCCGGCAGCGAGACCAGAGCGTAGAGGAACAGCACCGCCAGCGCCGCCGGCATCACGAGGCGCAACGGTGATCCTCCGGCGCGCATCGCCCGGACGCCCGCGCTATTCGGAACGGTCGCCACTCAAATACGGCAGCAGCCGGACTCGCGGGAACACATCGTCGAGCGGCTTGGTGTCGGGCAGGATATAGACGACGCCGCCGGCCTTCTGGAACAGCGGGCTGACGTGCTTGGTGTAGAAGCTGGTGCCGACGTTGATGCAGCCGAAGCTGATGCGATTGTCGTCGGGCGTGGGCGAGAGTAGCCGCGCGACGCGGTGCTCCTTCTTGTTGGTGGTGATGACCGCATGGAGCGCGACCGAATTGGCATAATCGACCCAGAGCACGCGCGTATGGCCGAACGCCTTGCCGAACTTGGCGACGAACCGGCCCGCCGGCGTGGTCCGCTCGGCCGGGCCGATCTCGGACAGGTTCTTCTTGGTGCCGACGCCGGGGGTGGAATCGTCGCCCACGCCCATGCCGATCAGCACCGGCGTCTGGCCGACGACCTCGCCGTTCGCCTTGAACAGGAACAGCATCGCCGCCTGCTTGTCGATGACGATATAGGGGAGCGATCCGTTGTCATGCTCCGCCGCGACCCAGCCCAGCACGCGGCTGGCCGAATCGGACGGGGTGATCTCCGGCACGGGACGCGCCTCGGCGGCTTTGCCGGCCTTGCGCTTCGCCGCAGCCGATGGCTTGGCGTCGCCCTTTTTCGGGGCGCTCGCCTTTTTGGGGGCAGTGGCTTTTTTTGCCGACGGCGCGGATTTGTGTGGAGGCGCTGGCGTCGTCGGTGCCGCCGCGACGGGCGACACCGACAAGCCGAGCACTGCCGCCGGGATCAGGCCCGTGCGGCGAACAAAACGAAACAGCTCTGTGAACATGGCAGCCTTGTTCAACAGAGCCGTTCGCAAATGCAACAGTGTTTAGCCGATTACGCGATCAACCGCGCGGCTTGCGCTGACGACGCTGCTGCTGTTGCTGAATCTGCTGGTCGAGACCATCGACGCGGCCCTGAAGCTGGTCGATTCGCTGGCCGTTCTGCTGCGCTTGGCCCGCTGCGGCCTGCGCCTGCGTGAGCGCCTGGCCTGCGGTGCCTTCGACGGTGTGAAGCCGGCCATCGATGCCGTCAATCCGCGTGTTCACGGTGGCGATCTGGCTGTTCACATATCCCTTGGTGGCGCAGCCACTGAGGCCAACCGATCCGAGCAGGATCATGGCGGCTGCTGAAGTCTTCGAAGGTAATGAAAGCATATACGCACCTCTACGCGAAGGTTGGGGTGCGCAAGCCAAGCTTAGCCCCCCGGGATTGGCAATTTCAAATGGGTGAGATGTGCGTCGAACGCGATGGGCAGCTTGATCGACGTCAAGATTCATCATTTCGACAGCGAATCGCTGGCGTCAAAAGACGGGTGGCCGCGAGTGCAAGACTCGCACATCGCAGGCCACCGCCCCTTCGGTCAGTGCTTCGATGCTGCCGCGACGCAGGTCTGTTGCTGCTCGCCGAGGCCGTCGATGCCGAGCCGGATCGTATCTCCGGCCTTCAGATACCAGGGCGTCGGCTTCTGACCCAGCCCGACGCCCGGCGGCGTGCCGGTGGTGATGATGTCACCCGGTTCGAGCGTCATGAAGCGCGAGCAATAGGCGACGATCTCGGCGACCGAAAAGATCATCGTCGCGGTGTTGCCGGTCTGGAGCCGCTTGCCGTTGACGTCGAGCCACAGGCCGAGCGTCTGCGGATCGCCCACCTCGTCTGCCGTCACCAGCCAGGGGCCGACCGGGCCGAAGGTGGGGAAGCCCTTGCCCTTGTCCCACGTCGGGCCGCGCTCGGTCTGCCATTCCCGCTCGGACACGTCGTTGACAACGCAATAGCCGGCGACATGCGCAAGCGCGTCCGCCTCGTCGATGTCGTGCGCGGCGGTGCCGATGACGACGCCGAGTTCGACCTCCCAATCGGTCTTGGTCGAATCGCGCGGGATCGTGACCGGGTCGTTCGGCCCTTGCAGGCAGTTCACCCATTTGTTGAACACGACCGGCTCGGACGGGATCGGCAGGTTCGATTCGGCAGCGTGATCGGCATAGTTCAGCCCGATCGCGATGAACTTGCGCGTGCCGGTGACCGGCACGCCGTAGCGTGCGACCTCGGCGGCGAGCGGCAGCGTCTCGATCTCGACGGCACGCAGCCGCGCAAGACCGTCGGCGGACAGCGCCGCGGCGTCGATGTCGGCGATTACGCCTGAGAGATCGCGAATGCGGCCGTCGGCATCGACGATGCCTGGCTGCTCGGCGCCGGCTGGGCCAAATCGGCAAAGTTTCATATCAGATAGTCCTTCTGGTCGGATCGGTGGGATAATCGGCGAGAATGCTACGGTCGAGCGAGTCGATGCGGTTGCAGCCGGCGAGCGTCATGACCACGCGCATCTCCTTCTCCAGCATCGTCAGCATGCGATCGACCCCGGCCTCGCCTTCGGCAGCAAGCGCCCACAGCCAGGCGCGGCCGAGCAGAACGCCGCGCGCGCCGAGCGCGAGCATGCGGACGACATCGAGCCCCGAGCGGACGCCGCCATCGGCGAGAACCGTCATCCGGTCCCCCACCGCGTCAGCGATGGCGGGCAGAGCGCGCGCGACCGACAGCACGCCGTCGAGCTGCCGACCGCCGTGGTTCGACACGACCAGCCCCTGCGCGCCATACGCCGCCGCGTCGCGCGCATCGTCGGGATCGAGGATGCCCTTGATGACGAGCGGGCCGTCCCACGCGTCGCGCAGCCAGTCGAGATCCTTCCAGCGGATGCCGGGATCGAAATTGGCGGCAAGCCAGCCGATATAATCGTTCATGCCGCTGTCCTTGCCCAGCACCGGCAGCAGATTGCCGAGCTGGTGCGGACGCCCGTTCCGCCCCACGTCCCACGCCCAGCCCGGTTTGCCGAGCGTTTGAAGTGCGCGACGCAGCGGCCCGTTCGCGCCGGACATCCCCGAGTGGAGATCGCGGTGGCGGATGCCCGGCGTCGGCATGTCGACGGTAAAGACCAAAGTCGTCGCGCCCTGCGCCTTGGCCTGCGCGATCAAATCCCGCATGAAGCCGCGATCACGCACGACATAGAGCTGGAACCAAAGGTTCATGTCAGGCGCACCGGCGCGCAGTTCGGCGAGCGGACAGATCGCCACGGTCGAGAGTGTGAAGGGTACGCCGTGCCGTGCCGCCGCGCGCGCCGCTTGCACCTCGCCCCGCCGGCGGAACATGCCGCCGATGCCGATCGGCCCGAGCGCGACCGGCAGCGGCATACGGCGACCGAACCAGTCGGCCGACAGGTCGATGCTCGCCACGTCCTGCAACACGCGCTGGCGTAGCGCGATGTCGGCGAGATCGGCGACGTTGCGGCGCATCGTATGCTCGCCACCCGCGCCGCCATCGGCATAATCGAACAGAAAGCGCGGCAGCCGCCGCCGCGCGGCTTCGCGGAAATCGTCGATCGCGGCGATGATCGTCATGCTGCGGTGCTCACGCCCCCGGCCCTCATGCCATCGTCCAGCCACCGTCGATCGCGATCGCGCTGCCGGTGATATAGCTGCTCTCGTCGCTGGCGAGATACAGCGCGAGCTTAGCGATCTCCTCGGCCGTGCCGATCCGCCCCATCGGCTGACGCGCGATGAAGGCGGCGCGCGCAGCATCGGCATCGCCGGTCGCGGCGAGGCGCTCGTCGAGCGAGGGCGATTGCACCGTGCCCGGGCAGATCGCGTTGCAGCGGATGCCCTGGCCGACATAATCGAGCGCGATCGAGCGAGTCAGCCCGACCACCGCGCCCTTCGACGCGCAATAGGCGAGCCGGTTGGGCACGCCGATCATCGCGCCGGCGACCGAGGCGATATTGACGATCGCGCCGCGCCCCGCCGCCAGCATTGCCGGCAACACCGCCTGAGTCATGCGGATCGTCGCGCGCACATTGAGATCGAACGACAGATCGAGACCACGCTCGGTAGCGGCGAGCAGATCGCCGGCATCGACATAGCCGGCGCAATTGACCAGCACGTCGACCGTCCCCACCGCCTCGCCGGCCTGCGCTACCGCCGCCGCATCGAGCAGATCGACGACCAGCGTTTCCGCGCCAACCAAAGTCGCCAGCGCCTCGGCCTTGAGGTCGAGCGCGATCACCGCAGCGCCTTCCTGCGCGAACAGTTCGGCGATGGCGCGGCCGATCCCCTGCGCGGCCCCGGTGACGAGCACGCGCTTTCCGGCGAGACGTGGCATGGTTTCGATGTCCTTCATGGTTTCGTACAGGTCGGTCAGGGTTTCTCGGGCTCGATGCCCGCACGGGCGATCACGTCCTTCGCCGCATCGGGCCACGCGCCGCCCGTCACCGCGACAGTATCGATGTCGCGGTTGTTGACATAGGGCGTCCACGCGCCGGTGCGCCGGCCCGAGTCATGCCAGTTGCCGATCGCGGTGTTGTCCATCGCTGTGCGGCGCGGGGCGATGTCGAGCTGCGAGTTCATATTGAGCCACACGCCGACATTGCTGACCACATTGTTGCGCAACGTGACGTAGCGCGAACCTTCGTCGAGATACATCGCGATGCCGTCCTTCACGTCATAGATGTAGTTCTCGGCGATCAGCGCGCCGGGATCGGCGGACAGATGGTAGATCGCGCCGCCATCCGGGAACCATTGCTTGACGTCATGCACACGGTTGCCGACCACGACGCTGTCGCGCAGCGTCGTCGGCGTGTCGTACATCAGATTGCCGGGCTGGTTGTAATAGCCGCGATTGGCGGTGAGGTACGCAGCGCTCCCGCCGGGATCGTTGGCGCCCCAGCCCCAGCCGACATCGATCCCGTCATACGGCGCGCCCGACACGTCGTTATGCCAGATCACCGCGCCGCTCGCATAGGTGACGAGAATCGCCGCCTGTTCGCGGTAATGCTGCGAGACCGTCCGCACGAGGTTGTTGCTGATGAGGATGTCACGCACGCTCATCTCGGGCCGCGAGGGATGATGCGCGTCGGGCCGCACCCCGCCGACCATGATCGCCCCGCCGGCAAGATCGGTGAAGCGTGACCGGCGCACGTCGATCGCGCTGGTGCCCAGGCCGATGCCGCTGTCGTTGGCATCCGGGTTGTTGCCGATGCCGAGCGCGATCTGGCCGAGCTGGGTGAATTCGTCGTGATCGAACACGATCCGCGTCGCCGCCGCGACCTGAACGGCGGCGGGCTGTTGGCGCCAGCGGTTGCGCATCGCCTCGAACGGCCAGCACCCCCACGAACAGTCGCGGATCGGATCGCCCGGGTAGCCGGCCCATTCGCCCGCGAGAAACGATCCGCTCTGCTGGCTGGCATAGCCCTCCGGCCCCGACGGCAACAGCCAACTGGTGTGACGGAAGCTCAGACCTCGGAACTGGAGATCCTTGATCGTCTCGTCATAGCTGCCGGCGATCGAGACGAGCAGTTCGAGACGCGGCAGCACGACCTCCAGCCGCTTCATGTCCTCGCCAGCCGCCGGCTTGTAGTAGAGCTTGCCCGCCGCCGGATCGGCATAATATTGCCCGGGCTCGCGCAGGAAGCTCAGCGAATTGACGAAGAACAGCCCGGCAATGTCACCCCACACCGAGCGCGCGAACGTATCGTAGCCGACCAGATTGTTGCGCCATCCCGGCTGTTGCATGACGATGCGGTCGCCCTCGATCCGCTCGACCATCGCGTGACGATCGGTGAACCAGCCGGTCGCCTCGACCTCGATCCGGCTCTGGTCGGGCAGCTTCGCCAGCGCGCGCCAGGCGGGATCGGTGATCTCGATCCCGGTCTTGTCGAACCGGAAGGCGCTGCGCGGCGCGCGCACCGCCGCACGCGGCGCCATGTGCCCGCCGACCCACACTTGCCGCGGATCGATGCCGCGCGGGATATCGGCCGACCATATACCGCGCTTGGCATCCGCGAGCGTCCAGCCCGTCACCGGCGTACCGCCCGACACGATCGGATGCGCGCCCGGCGCAGCTTCCCAGCGCACCGTGTAACCACCCTGCCCGCCATCGGCGGCGGTGAAGCGCAGCGGCGCGCTGAGCCGGTAGACCCCGTCCGCCACGCGCACGGTCACGTCATGGTCGCCGTTCCACCGGCGCACCGCCGCCTGCGCGCGTGCGAACGTCGCGAACGGGTGCGCAGGCGTGCCGTCACCCTGGTCCGAGCCTTGCGGCGACACCGACAGCACGACCGGCACCGGATCGGGCCGGCGCGAGATATGGATGGTGCCGGCGTTCTGCTCCTTGCTGACGACGGGCGGGACATAGGTCGGGATTGCGATCTGCGCCGCGACCGGCGCGCTTGCGACCATCAGCGATGCGACGAGCAGAAGGCGATCATTCCGCATCTTCAGTCTCCAAAGCATAGAAATCGATCGCGGCGCCGGCGAAGAGTTGCTCGATATCGGCACCTGCCCGGCCTGCGAAGCGCAGCGCATCGGCGTGCCATTGCCGCCAACCATCGCCTGACAGCAGCAGCACCGGCCAGTCACTGCCCCACATCAGCCGCGCGCCGAACGCGCGCACGAGATGCTCGGCATAGGGCGCCAGCGCCTCGGCCGGCTGGCCGGACGCCTGTTCGGTGCGCAAGCCCGAAAGCTTGCAGTGCAGCCCGAGATCCCCAAGCGCCGCGATCTCGTCACGCCACGGATCGAGCGCTCCGGTCGCCGCATAGGGTTTGGCAGCATGATCGATCACGATCGGCAGATCGGGCCACCGCGCGGCGAAGCGCGCGAGCATCGGCAAATGGCGCGGCTGGACCAAAGCGTCGAGCCGCAGCCCCGCCGCCCGCATCGCCTCCAGCGCGGGGACGAGCGGATCCTGCAAAAGCCAGTCGGTATCGGCGATCGACTGCAGCATCGGCCGCAGCCCGCGCAGCTTGGGCCGCTTGGCCAGCGCTAGGATGCGGTCGGGTGCGTCAGGCCGCGCCAGATCGACCCAGCCGACCACCGCGCGCACCAGCGGAGTGCGCTCCGCCAGCGACAGCATCCAGTCGGTATCCGCATCGGTCGGCTGCGACTGGACGAGCACGCTACCGGCGAGCGGCAAGCCCGAAGCGGCGGTGATCAGATCGTCCGGGCCGAAATCGCGGTGGATTTCAGCCTCGGCGGCGGTCGGCCATTCGTGGCCCGGCGTCGCGAGCGACCAAAAATGCTGGTGAGCGTCGATCAACGGCATCATCGCACCGACCGGATCGGCAGGACGAGGCACGCGCCGAACACCACGAACACTGCGGAGACGACGAACAACAACGGATAGTTATTGCCGGTCGCGTGCAGCAACGCAGCCGCCATCACCGGGCTGAGGATCTGCGGCACGTTGATCGCCGTCGTCAGGATGCCGAGATCCTTGCCGGTCGAATCCTCGCCCGGCGTGGCGGGCGGCAGGACATGAGTCATCAAGGCGAGATCGACCGACATGAACGCACCGTAGCCAATCCCGATCAGCCCGGCATAGAGGAACATCCCGCGCAGATCGGGCGAGAGCAGCGGCGCGATCTCCGCCAGCGCCATCACGAGGCCGGCGATGAACACCAGCGGCTTCAACCGGCCGAGCCGATCCGACAACCAGCCCGACAGCAATCCCGAGATCACCAGCGCGACGAACGTCAGCGACGACATCCGCGCAATCGTCAGGTTCGCCGCGCTCTGGGTCAGGCCGATATGCCCTTCGAGGATGTAGAGCAGATAGGTCAGGATCGCCTGATAGCCCATGTAGATCGAGAACCGCCCGAACAACGCCCAGGCGAAATCGGGGTTGGCGCGCGGGTCGATCCAGAAACCGCGCAGGAACGTGGTGATACGGAACGGCGCGGGCGCGGCCAGCGTCGCGGGCAGCGGCGGCTCGGGGTTGAGCGCCACGAATACGAGGCAGGCAAGGATGATCCCGCCGCCGACGATCGCATAGGCAAGGAACAGATGCATCGCCATCAGCCCGCCGAAGATCGTGCCCGCCGACACGCCTGCCGTCATGCTCGCGCCGACCACGCCCGACACCATGCCGCGCTCGGTCGGCAGGAAGCGATCGGCGACGATCGTCGTGATCGACGGCTGCATCGAATTGAGGCTGACCGTCGCGACCAGCCACAAGGCGGTGACGCCGACGATGCCGCCGCCGAACGGGATCAGGATCGTCGCGACACCGCCGATCACCCCGCCGAGCACGATCCACGGCGTGCGCCGGCCGAACCGCGATCGCGTCCGGTCGGACAGCGCGCCCGACACCGGCGTGGTGATGGTGCTGAACACAGACGTGATCGCATAGACCACGCCGAGCGTCGCCATCTTGCCCGCAGGATCGAGATTCTCGATCTGGTTGGGCAGCAGCACGCCGAGGATCGAGGCGTACAGCGTGAGCAAAACGAAGAAGACGACGCCGAGGCTGACGATCAACCGCCATTTGCGGCCTTCGCCGACAGGCGTCGCGAGCGGTTCCGCGTCGAGCCCGGCGCGCGTGGTCATGCAGCCGCGCTCGTCGCTTGGGGAAGAGCACCGCCGCGCGCGCGCGCATCGGCGCTCAGCACGAGACCGTGGCCGGGAGCCTCGCGGCCGTGGATCAGGCCATCGGCCATCGCATAGGGTTCGTCGACGAGATGGTCGAAATTCTGGAAACTGTATTCGAGCCAGCGCACCCCCGGCAGGGCGAGCGCCATGTTGACGCCCAGTTCGAGGAAGGTGTTGCCGAGCGTCACCTCGACATTCGCCTCGTTGGCAAGCCAGCCGGCGCGCATCACGTCCGACACCTGGCCGTGGACGTTGAGCATGTCGCAGGCGCGCGCCTCGACCAGTTTGCGCTTGCCGGTGAGATCGAGATATTCGCCGGCGTTGATCCGGCTGATGCCGAGGTGGCGCAGCATCTTCAGCCCGTCGAAATCGTCGCGCGGGATCGGGTCTTCGAGCCAGTAGATGCTGTGGCCGGCGCGTTCGAATAGCCGAACCGCCTGGATCGTCTCCTGCGCGGTCCACGCCTCGTTGGCGTCGATCATCACCGGACGATCGTTGCCGACCGCATCGCGCAACAGATCGAGCCGGTGGAGGTCGCGCTCGACATCGTGGTGGCCGACCTTGATCTTGTAGCCGAGGAAGCCGCGCTCACGGGCATTGCCGAACAACTCGGTGAAATCATGATCGGACAGGTGATAGTCGAGCCCGCTGGCATAGACGCCAACCGCGCTCCGCTCCGCCCCCAGCATCCGCCACAGCGGCAGCCCGGATTGCTTGGCGAACAGATCCCAGATCGCATGCTGGAGCGATTCCTCGAACGGCAGGCCCATCCGCCGCGCATTGCCGCCGCGCACGCGGTTGACCGCCAGCGCGAGTGCGGCCGGATGACGCCCTTCGAGGCCGGGCCAGGCTTCCGCGGCGAAGATCCGGTCGATCTCGTCCGAATCGGGCAGCGACGTGAACAGCGCCTGCGCGAAGCCGAGGCCGACATTTCCCTTCGCGTCGATCAGTTCGACCGCGACGAGTTGCGCGGTGGTGGCGCGGACCTGGGAATCGCCGATCGTCCGGTCGCGCTCGAAGGCGAGGCGAGTCAGGCGATACGCGACGATCGGCGTTGAAGACATTTCTCTCTTCCTCTTTGATATATCAGCTTCTGTGCGGCAACGTCGGTGCGGAGGCAAGCCCTACCGCACCGACGCAGCGGATTTCGTATCCGCTCAGAATTTCACGCGCACGCCGGCGTTGTAGCGCCGCCCAACCCGGCGATATTCCTGCGTGTTCTCGATCACGTTGGCGTAGTGAAACTCCTTCGAATCGGTGAGGTTGGTGGCATTGCCGGTCAGGATGACGTTCTTGGTCAGCGAGATCTGCAGGCCGGCGTCGAGCTGATCGTAACTGTCGCTGAATTCGGGAACGCCCGTCTGGGTCTGCGGCGTGACGAGATAGCCGTCGCGCCGGGTGTATGAGGCACGAAGCTGTATCGGCCCCTTTTCGTAGAAGGCGACGGCGGTGAAGGAGTTCTTCGAAAGCCCGGCCAGCGAATAGGACGTCGAGGCTTTCGCCGCGTTCGTGTAGCTCGCGTTGCTGTCGGTGTAGGTATAGCTCAATTGCGTGCCGAACCCGCTGAGGATGCCGGGCAGGAACTTGAACAACGTGCGGTAGCTCAGCTCGACGCCCTTCACGGTCGCGCCCTTGCCGTTGACCGGCTGGTCGATGATGAACGTCACCTGGTCGACCGGCTGGCTGCTGACGCCACGCGTGATGAACGAGTCGATCGATTTGTAGAAGAACGTCGCCGACACCAGCGAATCCCGATCGTAATACCATTCCAGGCCAGCCTCGGCCTGCGATGCGCGGAACGGTTGCAGATTGGGGTTGCCGCGCGAGATGCGCTCGTTGCCCGGATTGCTGGTGATGGTCTGCGCCGGCGAAAGATCGGTCAGCGTCGGCCGCGAGATGACGCGCGACGCGGCGGTGCGGAAGATCAGCGTCGGCGTGATGTTGAGCCGCGCGTTCACCGAGGGCAGGATGTCGGTGTAATGCCCCTTGAAGCTGAGCGGCGTCAGCCCCGACAGCACGATCACGTTCTGCCCGGTGCCGTTGGGCTTGGCGCTCAACACGGTCTGCCCCGCGCCGGCCGAACTGAAATCGGTATCCTCGATCCGCACGCCGGTGTTGATCGCGAACGGGAGACTGCCGAGATCGCCCTTGAACTCGGCCATCAGATAGCCGAGCGCGACCTTCTCCTTCACCGAGGAACTGGCGGCGGGGTCCTGTACGATCGGCAGCAGGTTGCCGCTGTGCAGCTTGGGATCGGCGGTGCTGTTCAGGCCGATCATCGTCTGGAACAGGTTCTGCGCGTTGTAATCAACCCAGTTCGATGTGTT
>Ga0247742_10002949_pt1 | contig 10978 bp, 15 predicted proteins | sample UWRJL208509C2_FD_180944 | JGI IMG/M metagenome (GOLD analysis project Ga0247742, IMG submission 180944) | Plant litter microbial communities from Arlington Agricultural Research Station in Wisconsin, United States - UWRJ-L208-509C-2 | ecosystem: Environmental > Terrestrial > Plant litter >... | reverse complement strand
TTGAACAAGTTTAGGTCCACCTCATCAGCTGTCCTGAGGCAGCCAACAGCCAAGATTCTTGTTATCTATGATGTTCAACTGAAGAATAATGAGGCTCCTCACGTTCCGCTCGTCGTCAATTATGGTGCGTATCACAAGCCAGATCATGAACAGAGAATTCATTTCCTTCTAGATCTCCCGAAAGCCGTGGAAGAATACTCCCATCGGTGAGCGATAATGTCAAGTTCTTCCTTGCACCTACTTACGGCGTTCTAGCGTCTCTCCCGCTATTGCTTCAAATTACTCGCGTGCTGGGATTGTCGTCAACTTTGTGACTGCCACTGGCGGGGATGTCGAAATGCTGCGATCTATAGAATGCTTTTACAAGTCAGTTTTACCCTCGTCTGTGCAAAATTCTAAGCTCACATTCCCGGTGTCTTCTCATCTCCGCCCGTGTAGAATCAAATGCGTGAGTTTCCTGTTGCATATATCACCTGTTTCATGAGCTTACAACTTTTAACAGCCTGAAGTTCCTACTAGTCTCCGTGACATTGTTTGAATACGTCTCTGCTCAACCGTTCTTGTATCCTTAGTGCGCATCGTGTCTCGAATCGCTTCATTTTGCTAATCGCACATCCCACTTGGTGTTCTATACCCTTACATAGCACCCACATCCGCCTCTACCCAACAAATGTTTCCGTACTGTTCTCATTCGGTGTAGTTATTTCTTCCCATTACAACACTGTATAGCAAGCTTCCGTCTTCCATCTTCGTATTTCTAGTTACATGAATAGTCTGAGTTTTGTCTAATCCGAAGTTAACTGCACTCTTAGGATTCTCAATGTACCATCTTCACTGCATGTTGCAAGTTCGTTAGGGTCGCTGGTTTGCGGCCGCCAAGCCATTCGATGTATGTGATCAACATGAGCTAATCTGGCAAGATAAGTTAAGGCGTATAGGGAGACGCAACACTCAAAGAGACGTACTTAGAACTGATAGTTTCATCAAGCCGCCATTCTTCCAGCGAGGCCGGTAAGTTAGAGTATATCAGGATTTCACCGCTTTCTAGTCCGATGGCAAGATGCCTTCTGAGGAAATTTGAGTTGCAATAATAACCTGGAAGGACAGCCATGTGGTACCTCTTCTGCGCAATACCTGCTGTGAATGCAACCGCGGTCGCAGATTGCGGGGTCTTGATGCTAACTATCGCCTTCCAGGTACCTTGGGTCGCGTGCCATACTTTTACCTGAATATCTTGTCAGAAGTTATGGTGTGAAAGCTTCGATAATTAGTTCACCGTCTTATCTCTAGAAGCGGTGGCAAATATGTCACCCTCAGCTGACCAGCCACAATCCCAAATGATACGGCCATGCGATTTATCAGCTGCAACGGGTTGATACCCTATGGGGAACATATTTTAGTTTCCGGACAGGACCTGAGGTGTGAAATGACTAACCTCCTCCCGCTTGTAACTCGAATAGTCGCCAAGATCTATCTCGTGAGACGGACAGAATATAATTATCGTTGGGGCTGAAGGCAATGCGCGTTACTGTCAAGATATGTCCAGCCAAAGGTTCCCCAACTGGCTTGTAATGCTCTGTGTCGTAAACACGCACGACAGCATGTTCTGCATTTGTTGCCTTGCACGCTGTAGCTATCAAGGTGCCCGAGTTCGAGATTCCTAGAGTAATGGACTATTGATAACGTCAACGGTCGGCAAGTTCGGTGCTGACTGCGTCACTGTACCTCGTATCCGTGCCCGAAAATTTTTTCTGTCTCTGGCCAAAGGGTCATTGATGCCAATTCTCCTTCGAAAGGTCGCCTAGAAACGTCAAGATTTCCAACTAGCTCCTGCGGGCCTAAAATGTTTGAATATCAGAAACAAAACTTGGGCCAAGGTGCACTAAACTCACCGTCAGTGATGGCTTTGTTTGATAGCCCAAGGGGTGGAACATTGGCTGCTACTGGCCTCGTTTGCTGTTGAAAACAAAATTAGCGCTACACACTAGTGTTAAAAGGACGTCCTAACCTCCTCTTCCCCGAATTCGGCGATCCCCAGTTTCGCAGCAGATTGGACAAACCCACGAGGAGCATCAAAGACACGTACAACCTTCTCATCAGCTATGCTCGCAAACCTCAAGGGATTAACAAATACGACATTTAGAAGGTCGTAGCCGTGAACCTGGGGTCTGGCAATTTCATGCCACGATATGTGGTCGGCTCCAGGTACACGGATGGATCCATGTATACGTGTTGTCTGGTCTAGCCTTTTTCCGATACGGTTAGCTATTGGGCAAAGCATAGATAACGAGAGCTTACCCAGTCGAGATGACATAATTGCCATCTGGACTCCAGTCAAGTCCTTTGACAGCCAAAGAATGACCAGAAATCGCACCGACTTCGGTCCAATTCTCTTGAGAGATGACATCTGTGGAGGATACGGAGCGCCATCTTCGCCACCCTCCCGCCCAGCCCACAGCAAGAGCCTCGGTACCATTATTGGCCCACAGACCACTCACAAACCCGCCTAACCTTTGACCCCCTACGTCCCCAAATCTCTGGCGATTTATCCAGATCGACGAGGAACTATCTGTCGAGGAGTCCAGAATTGTGGAGGGGGACCACATAATGACAGATGAATCGGTGGAGGTCGAAAGAAGTGTCGGCTTCGAAGTATTATCGGGTCTCCATGAAAGAGATGTGATCATAGATTCGTGGCCAACCAGCAGTGCATCGAACGTGACCGAAAATTGCTGAGAGCTAGCAATGATAGAATGAGATATGAAGCGAAAAATGTAAATATGGAGATGAACCTATCTGGACCGGTCTTAACGGTTAAGATATGATGTTTGAGTGAAATCTGCCTGCCCCCTTCCTCGTTTTCTCCTAGATCACCAAGCGAGGCTTCAAATTTATCAAGTAACTCGTCAACTAGGTCTTTTTTGGAAGGTGTTTCCTTGGCCTTTAGAGGCTCGATATTCCATAATCGAATGGTATTATCTTGGGACCCAGAAGCCAACACCAAAGGAGTGTCATCGTTAATGGGATTTTTGAACGCGAGACCACGAATCCAGTCTTCGTGTCCTGACAGCGTTGCAGAATGAAAAAACTAATCACTTTCTGAGTAATGTAGCAACACACGGCTTTTGGACATCTTACCTGGTCGTCTGAGCGAATCCAGAGCTGGACTGTTTCACTTGTACCTGCGACCGCAAGGACAGATGCTGAGGACAGTTCTATTTCAAAGCCATTGAGCTGATCATGCCAAAAACTTGCCGTTGACTTGCGGAAGATGTGCAAGGGCAGAGATGAGGGGTAGATTCCCCTGCAAGTTTATTAATTGCGTCTCGGTGATTTCGTCTGTGAGAAGCTGTCATTGACTAGATGAAGAATGTAGGGGAAATTATGGGATAATACCTTTCTCAGCCCCTTTCAATACCTTCCAAACCTTCACAGAAGAGTCTGATGAGCCAGTCACAATACAATCTCCCAACACGGAGATGGTAGAAATAGACTTCGTGTGCGCCTTGAGCGAACAGCTATTCGTCCACTGAACAGGAGATGATTTCATTAGCTCCTACCAGGAAAGCGAGGGAGCTCTTTCCTGCCTGAGATAATTGCCTTTTCCACAGATTTAGAAATCCCGCATCATTGGCAGAGACTAGAAAGTCATCGCTGATGAACTTCAAACATGTAACCAAGCCTTGATTTGCGGGCAGTGTCTCGAATACACCATTATCGCTCGCGTTCTTTAAAAAACGTAAGCACAAAACCCAGACTCCAGTTGTGCTTCTCTCTCACTCCAGGCTCCCACAATGCCACCAATGCAGAGGAACCAAACGCGATTAATTTGGACGACGGCGAAACATCTGCAGCTTGGCCGAAACGGTTGGCCGATGCTGCAGTGTATGCAATAGTTGCGGCCATATTTTTTTACAGTAATCTTCGTAGTCGAAGTGGATCGTTCAACAGAGGATTTTTGAGAAATGAGTTGAAGACAAGCCGTGATCGCAAAGTTCAAGGCCGAAACTTGACTGGCGGGCCGGAGTCTGACCCAACCTCTTGTTGAACGTCCATGACCATTCTCGGTATCGGCATAGATGTTGTCCACCTTCCACGAATCGCCAGCTTGCTTCTGAGGAGAAAGCCAGCTCGGTTTGCATCAAGGATACTCAGCCCGGAGGAGTACAGTCAGTGGAAACTCTTTGAACATGTTTCTGACCAAACCGAAAGTGTTCGATTCCTTGCAGTGAGGTGCAGCTTGCCACTCCCCTCCTCATTTGCAGGGCTGATGTTCGGCTTAGGTGGAGCGTGAAAGAGGCAGCTTATAAGGCTTTATATCCTGCTGCACGTCCGACATGGAAAGAACTCACCTATTGTGGTTTGGCAGGAGGGAACAAGCCAGTTCTTCAGTATCATCCCAGCACAGCTAGCGCAGTCGAGAAAGTTGGCCGGATACATGTATCAGTGAGCCACGATGGGGAATACGTGTTCTCGTCGGTCCATGTTGAAGGTACGTAGTACGACACTGATACATTTTGATCTCGTTACTCACAAAATTGTGTCGTTACTAGAACGCATTCTCGATTAGAAAAGTGAATGAAGGGTATATTACGCTAACAATCGTTCACCAATAACTATTGTCGCAATCACATGTGTCATAGATGGATTGTCGTCCTGGCCTCTCATCTCCTTCTTCTTATCTGGCACCTGCTTCTAGATCGTTCTTCAATTGGAATCCACAGGCCTTGCGAATCTCTCAAGTGAACAACCTACTACCTCCAAGATTCAAGTTGCATGTGAATCTAAGCCAGCCAGCGACTTATTGGCAAATTTTTATTAGACAACATTTTGGAATCATTGTCACTACACTTCCTTTGATCGTACTTCTACCTATTTATCAGCCTCCTTCGAGTTCAGGTACGCTAATATGAAAAGTCCTCTTCATCTTCGTCCTCTGAGGTCCCATTTATTTCCTCAAGTTTCTCTTTGCGTCCCTTGGCCTCTTCTTCAGGATCGTAACAGAGCTGAAAACCACAAGCTTTGCGGGTTTCACGTGCGAATCACCTGTCTGACAACCCTTCTAAGTTCCAATCCCACCCAGGACAGTCAGATTCCTCGTCGGTGCAGGCAATTTTGTAGTCAATACCCACAGCGCCAAGCAAAAGACGAACTGTGTTGACCAATTTCCGGCGGTGATTGAATTTTGTCGTCTCGTCTGTTGTTTGCGTATCCTCTTCCCAAGGACCCCATAGCGCCTCGTACGCGTCTAAGATATCATCCTTCCCCAACTTGAATGCAGAATGCTCTATTTTCCTCCATTTTTTGACATTGCGCTGATAATCTTCAAAGCAAGCCCAAGAAATAGGACGCCATCCATTATAGGTATACGCTGAGTCGTGGACCACCCTATCGAACTCCCTCAAGGCCGGAGAGAAGTAATCAGAGGACCCAGCCCGGCTGTAGATCTTGAACCCCATCCTGTATGACCACTCCACCGAATAATACCGAGGTTTGCACCAGTAATCGACATGTACATCAATATAGATTGGCCTTGTTGGAGAATGAATTCGTGTCAAAGTTTTGGAATTTCTTGGCTGGCAAGACAGCTCTCAGCATCCACCGTATGTGGCTATCAGGGCTCAATGCAGTTACATACCGTTTCAGAGTCGTCATACTGTGCGTCACAGGATACGAGCCTAAAACTCTTCTGGAGTATCCTATCCTCAATCTTCATCTCCTTTTCCAATGTGGCAAAGATCTTTCTGATTGCTTTTAGTACAAATACTGAGCCGTCGCAGTCGTCCCACTCGTCCTCATCATCTCGGTGCTCGTCTTCTGTGCCACCACGAAACCGACTGACAGCTTCGAGGCGATTTGTAATGTATGCCTACCAGCTGCGTTCCGTTGCAGGTTCAGGATTACGCAGTACGAATAATGACTTCGCCTTTTCCAAGCCATATGGTGGCTCTGGTTCAGCGCTGCTGGTGGGCTGAGACATACTGGCGTTTAAAGGTGCGATACTTTTGGTGCGATGGTACAAGTGAAGTCTCAAGGCGAAACGATTATCTGTGCTCACTTAAAGCTTATCCCGACCGGAACATTGCCAAATCTAGCTGACCCATATAGACATGTTTACCTTAAGCATCTCACCCGAGTGGACTACATACAGATTGGCGGTTCGTAATCTGATCGTTATTTGCAAATATAACAAGACAGTGTAGACCTTCTAAGGTTAAGCGGCTCTCATTCACTGCTTCGCGTTCAAAAGCTTGTGGATAGATTCCGCCATGCAGTCATAGGGCTCCGACAATCGTTCAACGGCCAGAAGCCTGGCCAACAAGAATACCCAAAAGCTTCTTCAAGTCTTCCATATGCCCCTCTAAATTCGACATCCTCTCCTCGACCTTCGTGTTGCTCGCAATTACCCTTTCCTCGAGTGCCGCATACGTGACACTCAATTTCTCATCTATTGAATCACACCTCGCTTTCAAATTGGCTTCCAAGGTCGAGAGGCGAGCGTCGACGCTATCATTCGCGATCGCATCCTCTGCCTTTGTGGCACCCTTTTGTGGTTGTGGCGGCTCAATGAGGACGAGACTCCGTCGGAAGACAAGGAGGGTGTGCCACCATTTGTGCTCATCTTCGGGTTTGTCGGTTTCGACTGTCACGCATGAATTGCATACAAGGTAGTCTGTCAATAAGAGTTATGTGCGCCTTGAGTATCACGTACGGTGGAAGGAGTGGAGAGACTATGACATACCGCGACAAGAGTGCCCAAAACACCGATGTAGGGTTTCCTCGTCCTGCACGGATTTTGAGCATCGCCCGCATTTCCATTCTCTAAGGACATCGCTATCCATCTTGGACTTTGGATCGAGCGGTATTCCGCCAAGTTTAACTGCTTGGATGGGTCCAGCAGGGGTCAATAGCTTATCATCCGTGCCAGGCAAGGACGATCCCACTAGTGGAATTGATATCTGGGTATTGGGAGTGTCCAGTTCCAGAAACATATTTATTTGATTGTCTTCACCAGTTTGAGCAGGTTCAATGGGAGTCGCCACTCCATCAGCTGGTTCCAGAGGACTTGACCCACTCTCGCTAGACGATACTTCAAGCGCTGGAATGGGTGGCTGGGTTGGGGTTTCAGCGTCCGTAATGGTAGTCACTTCATCAGAGGACGGCTTTGAATTGGGCTCAGCTGACATGTGCGGCTTGTTATTTTCCACAGGTTCTTTGGTTTCCTTCCTATCGCCAGCCTGCTTTGTTGAAGTATCCTGAGTGTCACTGGGACGCTTTTGAGAGTAGAAGAGAGTTTCGCGCGTCCTCTCGAGATATTCCTTCGCCTCCAGCATCATCCAGGATAAATATATTTTGAAGATGAGCAATGTAGACCTGATGGTCAGATGTTCAACGTTATGATTCCTGAAGCATAGGTCAGCGTCCGGAAGGCTGGTGAAGCATTCTCTGCAAAGATCAAAGTCTAAGATTGAAAGGTGTCAAGATGCTAACCATGAACATTGGCAATGTGTAGTACATACTTTCGCATTCTAAACAGGTGTATCGTGGTCCGCTGAGCGAAGGCTTTTCACACTTGTCGCAATAGACCCCTCTGAAGGCTGGCTTGTGAATGGGTGTCGGGGTAGGCACAGGAGGTCATATAACGCACTCGGTGAACGGAAAATTGTATGTTCTTTTGTTTTCCCATAATGCTGATGACGTCGACCGCTCGCTCTCCTCCTCTGACTTTGAGAGGTCCCACATGGGGGGAATTGATTTCGAGTCGGGGATGTCCTCTGCCTTCAGTGTTTTCGTGTACTCGTTCCAGGTCTTGTACTTCAGATGAACGGTAGACCCAGCAGGAAGTGGATGCACAGGGAATTCATCAAGAACGGAGATATCAGAGAGGTAATCCTTAATCTCGCTCAACTGGTATGGTCCCCAAGCTGGTCCAGTTGACAGATCAGACGGTTCCCTATCGGTTTCTGCGATATAGGACCATATGCCACCATGAGAATTGAGGATATTAACTCGCCCTGTCATCGTAAAATGTCACGCTAGTAGTATAAACACAATGGGTGCTTACCTATTGGCGTTGTGATGATATTATCATCAAAATAACCTGTATGGTCAACGGTTTAGACGTCACTCGATCTATTGGTAGGAGCAGTACCAACGTTTCAACCAAGCCACTCGTCCGCTAATCATGGCCCTCAAGACTGTGATCCCGAATACTGCGTCGAACCACTCTCGGAAGTCCAGGATCTCGGTGCACCCAGCCTGCATGACTTCGTAGATACGCTCCAGAATGAGATAGCAGTATTGATGAGTATACTGTCGATAAATGAGCTGATGTTAAAATAAATTGCGCGATGACAGACCCATTCAACGCCCTGAGATGTGCCATACAAAAGATGAATGGCTGACTGGTCCTCGATGTTCCATTTTAGAGAAGCCAATTGACTTCGGGTTTTCGCGTCTTGATCCAAGATTTTCTTATGAACGAGCGAACGAAGTTCTTTCACGACTGGCGGTTTCTTCATCCCTTGGGGCTCACGCCACAGCTGTTCCAATTCGTCGGCAATCTCATCCGTCATCGACGCCGTGTATATCATATTTTCAGGAAGAACTAGCGGCAGTTGGAAAGCTGTGAGAACTGGAAACACCGAATTCCAGTCTTGCTTACCATGTGCCTGCAATTCCATGGTTTTGAAGGCCAGCGCTTTCATACGCTTACGATAAACACGCTCTTCGTATTGCCAACCTAGAATTTATGCTTGTTAGCTGGAGGTAATGGAACTTGATGAGATTAGCCACATATTACCTGCTGCTTTGTATGCACACCACTGAGGCAGAGTCCACCCATCGGGAATGGTGCTTGTGAACGCATTCGCTTCACTGATCCTGATGTAGCCAGATCTGTCTAGGTCGATGTATAACGCGACATAGGCGCCGTGCTGAGAAAGATATTGCAAGGTCCAAGAGTCGTCATGGCTGGTAGGCGGCCGTGGCGGAGTGGGCGGTGATACTGTAAGAACGTTTCCTAGATTTTTCTCGGTAAAATTGGTTGAGTGGACTTCTTTTCCTATCCCCTCAGATGTGGAATCTCCTTCATCAGACTCAGGTTTTATTTTCGAAGGGTTACTATGCGCTGGCGACAAGTTCGCCGAGAATTTGTCGCGGTAGTATTCATGCAGCGCGCTTGTGAACAACTTGTCGTCGACGCAGAAGATCCAGTTCTGATGACAAACATAAGACAGTCGCAAGTTTTCAACGTGGTGGAAAATTTACCATTTCCTTCCAAAGCTCTCTTAAATCCTATTCCAAGGCGATGTTAATGATAACTTTTAAAAAAAGGATTATGAAGCACCTTATTATGCAGCCTGTCATATGGACCAGATAAAGTTTTCACAACATGATGCGCAGAATTTGCTATAGCCTCTTGGATTTTGATTGAGTGCATGCTGAGCTTCAGGTCAAAAATCTCGGCGTTTCGGTCGCAGAGAACGTCAAGAGAAACCGCGAGCTCCGTTCTAATCTTCTGGAATTGCGTATTAGATGCCATCCCGACATCTACGATGGACGATTCTTCGGAGGATGCGATTAAGGTGGCGAGGGTTTCGGTATCATGCATCCAAGAACTTGGTGCCCCGAGTTGCCGCGTCTTCGTCACCAAAGTCTTTTCCCAGTCGGAAGTAGGCTCGAATACACTGGAGAGAAGCAGATCCATCTTAGAAACGAGGTCGCTGACTCCTGATGCCATTTGGATCGAGAGAGCCTGTTGTAGTAAGGTACGATACTGACTGAAGTCAGCGATGTAGGAGAGCATTCTTTGTTTCCAGTCCTGAGCTTTCCAGAACCTGACTGGTTGGGAATCTTGAGGGTGTTATACCCACTTCCAAGGCGAGAAAACATACCCAAGCGTGACTCCTTATAGTAGGTGTCGATACTGTTGCCGCACGATTTGATATCCTTTTGAATCCGGTTCAGAATGCCGATGAGAACACTGTTAGAGTACAACGGCTCCTTGGATAGATCATCGTTACGTCGCTGGGAAAGACGGTCGATACTGGTAAGAAATTAGCATCATATTCTGTCATCTAAAACAAATGCATATTGCTCACTCAAGCAGCATTCGCAAAGTATCTGTCTGGGCCAGAAAGACGGCGGTAACACGGATGTCATTCTCCCGTCGATCGTTCTCGAACAAAATCACTGTCTGGAAGGTGGCGACCACAGCTGGAAGTGCGACGTCAGGAAATCCTCGACGGAATATAGAAAATATTCCACCTTTGGCTATGGGATGCACCTCGGAAATTCCGAGAAGAAACGGTAAGAGATTCCTGGCGTGCTTGAGATAGTCGCGTCCTTCTCGAGGGGTTGCGGTCTTCATGGTCGCATGAGCTTCCTCCCATTCTTGGTATTCGCGCCAAATATCTGATGCCATTGAGGGGTTGTAAGCCCCATCTTGCTTTGGCACAATGGTCATATGAGATCGACTATTTCACTTCGAGCTCCTGAGGTCGCGCGATGGTTTGATCGTGAATCAGTCTGAAATTTACTCCCACGCCTTATTAGTTGCTCTCAGTCCTCTAGTCCTCGAATAGACGTGTCTCAATTTACTTCACATTTCTTTGAAATTCTTCTCACAATCTCGGCTCTCCTTCTCTGTAACTAAATCCACAATGGCACAAACATTACATACCTCTCTTGCGACCCATTGATCCAAGAGACCCCCCATTCTATAAGCACCCCCCAGATGAATCCTCCTCGTCTTCGATCATTTCCATGTCGTACGCAATTCCAACAGAGGCAAGCAAGATATGCTCAGTTTCTACCAGTTCGTGTCAATATTCAATCCTAGCCTCCTCGTCTGCATGGTTAGGCAGGTATTTTAGCGGGCCCCAGAGTACTTCATATACATCCATGATCTCGTTGCGTCCCAACTGGAATGCAGCTCGCTCGACTCTCCTCCAGTTCCTGCCATATTCTCGGCAGG
>Ga0247742_10002948_pt1 | contig 10980 bp, 9 predicted proteins | sample UWRJL208509C2_FD_180944 | JGI IMG/M metagenome (GOLD analysis project Ga0247742, IMG submission 180944) | Plant litter microbial communities from Arlington Agricultural Research Station in Wisconsin, United States - UWRJ-L208-509C-2 | ecosystem: Environmental > Terrestrial > Plant litter >... | reverse complement strand
AATCGTACTGAGAAAAACAGGATCAACCTCTTTTGAAGGGCTTCATAATGCAGATGTAGCTATCGACTTCAGCATACCTGATGCAGCAGTTGAGAATATCACAACCTGCTTAAACAAAGGAATTCCGATTGTTTCAGGAACTACCGGCTGGCTTGACAAGTACGAGGATATCATCGCCGTCTGTAAAGAAAAAAATGGGGCTTTTATTTATGGCTCTAATTTTAGCCTTGGTGTAAACCTATTTTTTGAACTTAATAAATATCTTGCAAAAATAATGTCCAAATTTGACCAATATAAGGTTGAAGTTGAAGAGATACACCACACGCAAAAACTAGATAAACCCAGTGGAACAGCTATAACCCTTGCAAATGGAATTATTGAAAATACCGATTATTCTGGCTGGTCTCTCGAAAATAACGATAATAACAAAATCTTTATAGATGCCCAGCGTACAGAAAATGTTCCCGGAACCCATACTGTTTTCTATAATTCTGACGTAGATACAATCCAAATCACTCATACCGCTCACAGTCGTGAAGGTTTTGCTTTAGGGTCTGTGATTGCAGCCGAATGGTTATCCAACAAAAAAGGAATATACACAATGAGAGATGTATTAGAATTATAATAGGTGTAACAAATTGCAAACATTTCAGACTTACTATAAAACGATTTAAAATTTATAATTATGACTTTAGCCCAATGGTTCATATTCTTTTTAGTAATTCAGATTGTGCATTTTGCCGGTACCTGGAAACTGTATGAAAAAGCAGGACGTAAATCCTGGGAAGCTGCTATACCCGTGTATAATGCTATTGTCCTGATGAAAATAATTAACAGGCCAAGTTGGTGGACTATTCTCCTTTTCGTACCTATAATAAACCTGATCATGTTTCCGGTGGTATGGGTAGAGACCATCAGAAGTTTTGGTAAAAAAACTACATTTGATACCTTATTGGTTCTGGCTACATTTGGACTTTATATTTACTATATCAATTATACCCAAGATGTAACACATATAAAAGACAGAAGCCTGTCTTCTGATTCCAAAGCAGGTGACACAATAAGTTCATTGCTTTTTGCAATTGTAGTTGCTACAATAGTTCATACTTATATAATGCAGCCATTTACAATTCCAACTCCATCTTTGGAAAAATCGCTATTAGTAGGTGACTTTTTATTTGTCAGTAAATTCCATTATGGTGCAAGAGTCCCAATGACTACTATTGCAGCTCCTATGGTTCATGACACACTTCCGATTGTAAAATCAAAGTCTTACCTTAACTGGCCACAGATTCCCTATTTCAGATTCCCTGGTTTTGAAAAAATAGAAAAGAACGATATTGTGGTTTTCAACTGGCCAGTAGATACAGTATACCAATTCTTCGACAGATCAGGACGAAAAGGTGTAATTAAACCTATTGATAAAAAATCCAATTATGTGAAACGTTGTGTTGGAACACCAGGAGATAGTCTTTCCATAAAAGATGGGTTTGTTTTTATCAATGGAAAAAAATTGATTTTACCTGAGCGCGCAAAGCCACAATATTCTTATATTGTTACAACTAATGGCAATAGCTTTGACATGGATTATCTTTTTAATCAGTTAAAAATTACCGACGCCATTTACACTTATGGCAACGTCCCTAATACCTTTATCTTTACGGCACTGACTGATGAGTCAGCAGACAGCCTTAGAAAAAATCCTATCGTCAAAAGTGTTGTCAAAAATATTTCAGCTGGTTCAGATCCAACTGTTTTTCCATTTAACACTCCATGGAACAAAGATAATTTTGGACCTATATATATTCCCCAACAAGGGAAAACAGTTACCCTCAACGCAAAGAATATCTCTCTATACTCCAGAATTATAACTGTATATGAAAAGAACGACCTTATAGTAAACGGTAATGAAATAAGGATTAATGGAAAAGTAACTACAAATTATACCTTTAAACAAAATTATTACTGGATGATGGGTGATAATCGCCATAACTCGGAAGATTCCAGATTTTGGGGTTATGTACCCGAAGATCACATTGTTGGAAAACCTGTATTTATATGGATGAGCGTTGACGGTATCAACAAAGGAATCAGGAACTGGAAAGTTCGCTGGGATAGAGTCTTTACAACCGTTGGAGGAGAAGGACAGCCTTATTCTTATTTCAAATTTTTTCTTATAGCTCTTGCTGCTTATATTGGAATAAGCTTTTACCTAAACAGGAAAAAAGAAAATTCACACAGTTAAAATAAAAATTATTTATACAACAAAAGTCATACTGCCATTAACCTGGTTTTATGGCTTTTGGCTTATAAAAATATCTTTACAATGAAAACTTTATTACACCCCTGCTATTTCCCGTCTGTAAGTACTTTTGTTGGTTTAGCCCAATCTGACACTATTACACTGGAGATGGATGACAACTTTCAAAAACAGACGAATAGAAACAGAATGTATATTTATAGTCCTAATGGTATACAACTACTAAACATTCCCGTAAAACACTCTAAACAGACCCACCAGAAGACAAAAGAGATACTGCTCGAAACAGCATTTGACTGGCAGAAGCAACATTTCAAATCATTAGAAGCTGCTTATAGAAGTTCCCCTTTCTTTGAGTATTTCGAAGATGACCTTATGCCTATTTTCGAAAAAAAACATACTTATCTGATGGATTTAAATCTTGAAACTATGCAACTGGTCTGTAAATGTCTGGGATTAGATTTTTCCTATAAAGAAACAACTGAATATTTTAAAGAAACTGAGGATTTAACAGATCTTAGGTATTTGGTAAATGGAAAAAAAGACCATTCTGCATTTGAACCCTATCCTCAGGTTTTCGAAGAAAAACAAGGCTATCTAAATAACCTGAGTATATTGGACTTACTTTTTAATGAAGGAAGATACGCATTGGATTATCTAAAAAAACAGCAATTATAATTTACTGTTTTAGTTAGAATTCAAAGTTGCCATAATAGGAAAATGATCGGAATCAACAATTTCAGGAAAATTGCGAAAACTTTTTACATTGAATTTTTTATCTGCAAAAATATAATCAATCCTGGCCGGGTAATAATTAAAATCATAGGACTTTCCAAATCCCTCGCCAGCTTCCTCAAAAGAATCATTCAGATTCCCTTTTATATTCCTATACACATATGAAAAAGCACTATTATTCATATCTCCACAAATAATTATAGGATATGCGCAATCTTTTTTATGATTCATGATTAACTCTGCCTGCTGTTGCTGTTCCTTAAAAGCTTTGCTGATTCGCTTGAACATCATCTCCGATTTCTTTTGATCAATCTCATTAATATCTTCAGATATGTCATGTACGTCGGGACTGATCTTAATCGATTGCAGATGTATATTATAAACGCGTATTGTATCTGCTCCTTTTTTAATATCAGCAAAAATCGCATTATTATTTGAATTTGGAAATATTATATTTCCGGTATTCAATATCCTGTATTTGGAGAAAATTGCCTGTCCGGTTTTTATCTTATCCCCTTTTGTAAAGACAAACTTATATTTAAATGCAGAATAATCAAAATCTGAGGCATTTGAGAACTCCTGTATACATAAAATGGAGGGATCATTCTCTTTTACAAAATCAGAAATTTCAATTGGCACTGTTCTTTTATCAGACCATTCGAATTTATTAAACAATCTTACATTGTAGCTCATTACCTTAAAATCCCCATCTTCTTTGACATATTCTTTTGAAGAGAATTTGTAAAACTTATTGATAAATGTAATTCCCATAAGCAATACCAGCGTAGACAACAATATCTGTCTCTTAAACTGTATACCCCAATAAACAAAAAACAAGAGATTTAACACCAACATAAACGGAAGAAACAGTGTAAAAACTGACAATAGCGGAAACAGTTTAGGTGCGAGAAAAGGAAGAATATAGGCAGTAAATGTCAATACAGTAAGTACTATATTAAAAAAAAACATCATTTTATTAAACAATGAAAGATTCTTCATTTACTGATATTATGGATTTTATTAATTGTGTACTAAACTACAAACAATTAGGCACTAACTGAATTATTTCCCTGCCTTAAACAAAAATTCTTTTTCCTGCTTGGTAAGGCTGTCATATCCTGAACGGCCAATCTTATCGAGAATTTCATCAATTTGCTGTTGGTTTTTATCCTTTGTAATGATTTTAGATATCGTTTTTAACGGCGGTGTAGTATAATTTTTATGTACTTTTTTAAATGGCACCGCTTTTCCCGGTTTAAAAAGGTTGACGAAAAAATTTAATATCGTTGTTACAATTTTACTTAAATCGGTACCATTTTGCAATAATTTAATATATCCAAAACCTAAAAAGGCCCCGGCAAGATGGGCAATATGTCCCCCAGTATTATCCAAGCGTATCTGCATCAGGTCGAGAAGAAGAATAACTCCTGTTATATACCATAGCTTTACATTTCCAAACAAGAATAACCTGACATTCAGCAAAGGCTGATAAGTAGTAGCAGCAACTAATATAGCCATAATTGCTCCAGAAGCACCAACAATAACCGATTGACCTCCTAATACGTAAAAAGACAAAACAAATATTAAACCTGCAAAAACAGTACTTAGTAAATAAAGCCCCAAAAACTGCTTATCAGTAAAATAAGTCGTGAACAAACGACCGGCAAAATTCAGCACCATCATATTAAACAGTAAATGCCAGAATGTAGCATGCAGGAATCCATAGGATAAAAGTGTCCAGGGATGAATCACTGCTACCAAAGGATTTGAAGAAAGCGATATCCAATCCGGATATATAAAAAAGCCCAATTTAAACTGAAAGAAAAAAATCAGCGAAACAAGAAAAATACCGATATTCCAAAAAATAACCTTCAGGGTTATTCCGCCTGTTCTATATTGTATTTTTAAATCATCAATTATACCCATATGAATAAAGGAATTAGTTCCACCGCCTGTTATTAAATTGGGTTTTCTTCCAATACCACATCATGATAAAACCTATTATAGCACCACCTATGTGTGCAAAATGTGCTATTCCTCCTCCTGAAGCATTATCTCCGAAAATGGAACTCCCATATATACCTGAAATTAAATCAAATGCAATAATTCCTGGAACAAAATATTTAGCTTTTATAGGAACTGGAATAAAAAACATGGCTAGTTCAGCAGTTGGAAACATAAACGCAAATGCTACTAACAATCCATATATTGCACCAGAAGCTCCAACCATTGTCCCCTGGGTCGTTCTGATAGCATTACCAAGAGCAGTCGCATTTTGTAAATTTAATAAATTTGCTTTACCTGATTTTTCCAAAATCAACTGAATATCAACATTTGTACTCGCATTAAAAATTTCTTTTATTGTAGCAGAGGAAAGATTTAAACTCGAAGCCTCATTCAAAAAATGCTGTATTTCAAGATAATTAATACCGAGTTGCATCAAAGCAGCACCTAATCCACACGAAATATAAAAAAACAAAAACTTCTTCGCTCCCCAAAAATGTTCAAGCATAGAACCAAATGATACTAATGCAAACATATTAAAAGCGATATGCAAAACATTAGCATGCATAAACATATGTGTAATCATTTGCCAAATTTGAAAATGTGGATCCTGTAAATTATGAAGTGCAAACATTGAATCCAAATTTGGAATGAACTGTGCAGCAATAAAAACCATAATATTTATAATCAGCAACTGTTTTACAGTCGGGGTCATATTATTCATCATATAGCAAATTTTTTATCTAAGTCTTCCACACGCATGGTAATGAAAGTGGGTTTTTGAAATGGGGAAACATTGGGATCTTTACATGCAAATAACCCGTTAACGAGATTCTCCTGTTCTTTTTCTGTCAAATACGTTCCTGTTTTCACTGCCAGACTTCGCGCCATTGACTTGGCTATACTGTCATTCTGGCTAAAACTACTGTCCGGAATCCCATCCTGTAAATCACCCAACAACTGTTCCAGAACAATAGAAACTTCACTTTCGGTAACATTGACAGGCAAGCCTGAGATTATAACGTGATCTGAGGCAGTTTCTTCAAAAACAAACCCTGTATTAACCAATGCGATTTTAAGTTCTTCTATAAGCTCCATCTCAGAAGTAGAAAAATATAGATTTAGTGGAAAAAGCAATTGTTGGCTTGCAGCCTGATGCACAGTCATATTTGTCAGGAATTGTTCGTAGAGCACCCGTTGATGTGCACGTTGCTGATCTACTATCACCATCCCTGATTTAATCGGGTTTACTATATATTTTTTATGGATTTGGTAAGTCCTGTTAACAACTTGTTCCACTTCTGCATCTTCAAACAGGGACGATGTAACTTCTTCACTTTCAAATTGCACTTCCCTATCGCCACTAATCCTTTCGGTATCATGTTTCAACCCCACATATAAGCTTTCCCAATTTGATGTGTCCGGCTTTCTATAAGAAGGTGTACTAAATTGCTTCGGTTTCTCCGGGGAAAAAGGATTATAATTGTCATCAACCTGAATCGTAGGAACCTCTGCCTCCAGATTTTTATAATGGTAAGGTGTATCCAAATTGGAATCTCTGTCAAAATCAAGAACAGGAGCCACATTAAATTGCCCTAAACTATGTTTAATAGCAGAACGCAAAATTGAATATAATGCATGTTCGTCATCAAATTTAATTTCTGTTTTTGTTGGATGAATATTAATATCTATAGTATGAGGAGGAACTTCTAAGTATAAAAAATAACCCGGCTGACAGCCGTCTTTAAGCAACCCGTCATAAGCAGCCATTACTGCATGATGAAGATAACCACTCTTTATAAAGCGGTTATTAACAAAAAAAAACTGCTCCCCCCTGCTCTTTTTGGAGAATTCAGGCTTGCTTACAAATCCTTCTATAGTTACAATTTCGGTAGTTTCATTAACCGGCACCAACTTTTCATTAGTTTTACCGGCAAATACATTTACAATACGCTGCCTAAAATTAGAAGGAGGCAGATTAAACATTTCACTTCCGTTATGATAAAAAGTAAAATGAATATTTGGATGTGCCAAAGCAACCCGCTGGAATTCATCTACTATATGGCGTTGCTCAACCGTATCGGATTTAAGAAAATTACGCCGGGCTGGAATATTAAAAAAGAGGTTTTTAACTGCAAACGAAGTTCCTTTAGGTAATACGGCAACATCCTGGGTCACAAACTTGCTTCCTTCGATTATAATATGGGTACCCAGTTCATCTTGTTCAAGCCTGGTTTTCATTTCCATATGTGCGATAGCTGCGATCGAAGCAAGAGCTTCACCCCGAAAACCTTTGGTATGCAATGAAAATAAATCTTCAGCCTGACGGATTTTTGAAGTAGCATGACGCTCAAAACAAAGACGGGCATCAGTAACACTCATACCCTGTCCGTTATCTATAACCTGCACAAGTGATTTGCCCGCATCCTTAACGATAAGTTTGATATCGGTAGCTTTTGCATCTACCGCATTTTCAAGGAGTTCTTTTACTACTGAGGCCGGTCTCTGAACAACTTCTCCGGCGGCAATCTGATTGGCTACGTGATCGGGCAGTAACTGAATTATACTAGACATTTTACATTTTTGATTGACTTTCAAAGTTACATAATTAAAGTAACATTCTAAAATTGCAAATATGAAAATAGGCTTTTTTCATATAAACAGAACTACATGAAAATCAAATAAGTATCATTTTCGTATAAAACTGGCTGTTAATTCCACTTTCGTTCCATTTTTATTCGGAGTGAGTCCGTGATTTATTACTGATTCATATGCATCATAACCCGAATATAATACGCATCAATCATTAACAATAAAATCTATTTACATACCATAAAAAAGCCGCCTAAAATTACTTAGACGGCTTATACTTTTAAAACTGTGTTTATTATTCTTCCAGCTTATATGTTTTATCTTCTATTTGCAATTGATTTGCACTAAGAAGATTCTGATTTTGAAATTGGTATCCATTGGCCTGTTGCCTCAAAAATGCCATTTTTATTGCAGCTATTGCCGCCTCAGTTCCTTTATTACCATGAATACCTCCACTTCTGTCTATTGATTGCTGCTCGTTATTATCGGTCAACACACAAAATATAACAGGAATATCAGTAAGCACATTCAGGTCTTTTATTCCCTGGGTCACGCCTTCACATACAAATTCAAAATGTTTAGTCTCTCCTTTTATGACACTTCCGATTGTAATTACCACATCTGGCTTTTGTGTTTCGATCATCTTTTTGGCAGCATATACCAGCTCAAAACTTCCCGGAACATTCCAACGGATCATATTATGATCTACTGCTCCACAGTCTCTTAATGCCGCTATAGCTCCTGAAAACAAACCTTCCGTAATATGGTCGTTCCATTCAGAAACAATAATCCCAAACCGAAAATCTTTCGCGTTTGGGATTAGTGTTTTATCATATTCTGATAAATTTTTATTTGCTGTTGCCATATTTATTGTGCCAAACCTATCAAAGCATCAACTCCCTGAGCTTCCTGAGATGCTTCATAATTGTCTTTAATTTCGTTGAAATATTTCAATGCATCTGCTTTATTACCTAATGCTAAAGCAGTTTTTCCTGCTTTTAAAAGGTATCGTGGCGTTGTAAAATCATTTTTAGATAATTCAGAAGCTTTGATATAGAAATCAAGCGCTTCTTTAGGTTGGTTTTTCTCGGCATGAGCATCACCAATACCCCCTTTAGCTAAAGCTGACAAAACGATATCATCTGATTTAAATTTTTCAAGATAAGTAATCGCGTCATCAAATTTACCTGTGTTCAGGTAGGCAATCCCAATATAATAATTAGCCAAATTTGCAGCAGCGGTTCCGGAATATTCATCTGCGATTCTTAAGAATCCAAATTTACCTTCACCACCCTTTAATGCCAAATTGTAAAGAGAATCACTTTTTTCACCGTCAGTTGCCTGTTGAAAATACTTCTGAGCCTGAAACATATCAGTAGTTGCCAGTTCTTCCTTAGGTTCAACAATAAACTTCTGATAAGCAAAATAACCAACAGCTATTAAGGCAACAGCTGCAACAGCCCCAAAAATTAATTTTTGATTTCTGGCCACAAACTCTTCTGTTTTAGAAGCCGTCTCATCAAGAGAGTTGAAAACTTCGGCAGTTGTACTGTTCTTTTCGTCAACAATCACATCTTCAGTGAAATCATCCGCAATTTTTTCTTCTTTTGCTTTAGGTGCCTTATATCCTCTTTTATTGAAAGTTGCCATTTATTATAATTTAGTGAGGTGCAAAAATAAAATTTTTATTCAAATCTAAAAGATGTTTTATCGATATTTTTCAATAATTTGCACACGTTAAAAAAAGACCCCCTTCATTTTCTATCAAAACGATCAAAATTATCAGCATTCACGAGGCTTCCAACGATGTATTTAAAAAAAATATCCTTATTCAATTATAAAAATTTTTCCGAAGCAAGTTTCGACTTCGACACCAAGATCAACTGTTTTGTTGGGAAAAATGGCATTGGAAAAACCAATGTGCTCGATGCAATCTACCATTTATCCTACGGGAAAAGTTATTTTAATCCACTGGCCGTACAAAATATCCGACATGGGGAAGATTTTTTTGTTATCGATGGTGAATTTCACAAAAAAGAGAGAGATGAGCAAATTGTCTGTAGCCTTAAAAAGGGTCAGAAGAAAATATTAAAGCGTAACAGCAAACAATATGAGAAATTTTCAGACCATATAGGCTTCATTCCTTTAGTAATTATTTCTCCTGCAGACCGGGATCTGATTGTCGAAGGGAGTGAAACGCGCCGCAAGTTTATTGACAGTGTTATTTCACAACTTGACGCGAATTATCTGCAACAACTTATCCAATACCAGAAAGTTCTCGCACAACGCAATGCATTACTAAAATACTTTGCTTTAAACCATGTTTTTGAAACCGATACCTTACATATATATAATGAACAGCTAAACGGCTTAGGCCAGCAAATTTTTGAAAAAAGGAAAGGTTTTATTGATGATTTCATTCCTATCTTCAATAAGCACCATCAATCTATTACTGGTTCTGCAGAAACTGTACAACTAATCTACGAGAGCAATCTGCATCAAAAAGATTTATTAACGTTATTACAGGAAAACATTAACAAAGACAGAGTCTTACATTACACTAGTGTTGGCATCCATCGGGATGACCTTTTGTTTGAAATTGACAACTACTCTATAAAAAAGTTTGGTTCCCAGGGTCAGCAGAAATCTTTTTTAATTGCATTGAAACTCGCACAGTTTGAGTTTGTAAAAAAACAAAGCGGTGAAAATCCTATTTTACTATTTGATGATATTTTTGATAAGCTTGATGAAAGCCGGGTCGGCAAAATTGTGGAAATGGTAAACAACGACACTTTCGGACAATTGTTTATTTCTGATACCCATCCTGAAAGAACAGAAGCTATTATAAAATCCACACATCAGAGTTATAAAATTTTTAATCTGTAGCCAATAACAGTTTTCTAAGACTTAAAAAAAACACAGTCTATTGATTATAAACAACAAAATGGGCAATTTAGTAATAATTTTAAGTTTTAATAAAAGATTTCTAATTTGTTATTTTTTCAAATCAATACCATAAAATACTTATTTTAGCATCAAAATCCAAATTACAATGAAATTCAGATTCTTATTTACCATATTGGCTATTTTCATGCTTAGTTCCTGCAATGGCCAGAGCAGTAAATCCATCAGTATTGCTCCGACAGAATTTGCCGAAAAAATAAAAGCTACCCAAAAACCCCAAATCCTTGATGTAAGGACTCCTGAAGAATATATGGACGAGCATTTAGACAATGCTGAAAATATAAACTGGAACAGTGATAACTTTGCTGAAAAAACAGCAGGATATAACAAGTCAAAGCCAATTTTCGTATACTGCTTGAGCGGAGGAAGAAGCAGAAAGGCAGCTGTAAAACTCGAAGAACTGGGATTTAAAAATATTTATGAGT
>Ga0247742_10002945_pt1 | contig 10982 bp, 9 predicted proteins | sample UWRJL208509C2_FD_180944 | JGI IMG/M metagenome (GOLD analysis project Ga0247742, IMG submission 180944) | Plant litter microbial communities from Arlington Agricultural Research Station in Wisconsin, United States - UWRJ-L208-509C-2 | ecosystem: Environmental > Terrestrial > Plant litter >... | reverse complement strand
AATGGAGGGCTTGCTGTATGGTATGTTCAGGTTCGGTGGGTATTGTGAGGAATTTCTCTCGCAGTTAGGTGGTACTTGCACAGATTGCAGCGGCTACCCGAGGAATACGGTACGATTCGACCGGCAAATATTTCCTTTCGTCTTGAAGGGACCCATTATGCACCCTCGCAACCTGACGAACCTGACAGTCGAGTGAGTGCCTAGATTCTAGACAACCACCAGACCAAGCGGTTGAGCGGAAAAGTTTCGCCACACATTAACCGATGTCCGATGTCGAGATAAAACAGTCGACTGAGACCCTCCGAACGTCGGTCAAGTGCGATTCGGATTTGTGAAACAAGCGCGCGGTCCGTCAACGGGTGTGTAAAGTGCTATCTGCTATGTCCTTCTTTATGTGGATATGGGGTGGGAACTTGTCCATCGCGTACTCGAGCGCGGAGGGCGGAAGTTAAGCTTAGATAGGCGCTCAGTCTAGACCCTTCAAATTCGGCTCTGGTTGGTTAATTACTGGTGCGGGTCCAGATTGCTCTGAGGGCAAAACGAACGGCCAAGTATATGCTACCAGCTATCTGCTTATACCTATCCGCTACCAACTATATGCTACCTGCCATTTCCTAGATTTATTTCCAGGTCAAGCAAGATGATCGGGATTGCTGCCATATTTGGAAGAAATTTCCAAGTTGGTATGCAACTGCCAACATTTCCGGAACTATTTGGCTCCGCTGCTGAGTGTATAGACGCCGGTGATCAGGGTTTATTTTTCAATCCAAACAGCTGATAATCACGGATGATCACCGTATGGCGAATGAGTTTAGCTCGTTCTCAGTATTGCATTAATGATATAGTACATCGTCGTCATCCGTTTGGGCCTATGACCTCCAGGGCGAATTCCAAAAACTAGTTCAACAGAATACAGGTGCTATATTAATGAGCCGTACAACGTTAAGACGTAAGGAGTGCCGTGAACAGAATGTTCATCTTTTGAAGTGCATAAAGAAACAGTAAGGAACGTGATTGGGAGTGCTTTAAAGTGTGTCAGAGCGGGTATGTATGCGAGTGAGGGTATATTCAGTAGCTAATGCGCATTTGAGACAGGGCATTTGGCGTCTAGGAGCAAATTCCTCGTCAGCTAATGCGATAATAATAAAGCCAAGAAAGTGGCCCAACATGTACAGAATAGATCTGGTTCTTAATTTGCGAACGAGAGTACCGTAGCTCAAGCAACGACGCAGTAGCAATTGGCGCCGCTGGTTCTCCTCTCCTCATCCGAGGGGACAGAGGCAGCGATTTCGTGCGTTGCAAGAGCTCGAGGCATGTTGTCAGCGTTGGCGGTGGGAGTGGTGGCGGAAAAGGTGAAGGTGGTGAAGGAGTCCATTGGTAGTGTTGATGTGTTGTGTGGGTGGCTTTGAGGCTAGCTCGTAGATGAGAATGGAGCGAGGAGGCGGTTGATGACTTTGGAGTGTCCTGGGAGGCAAGCTTTATACCTCCATCCCGACTCTATGCTGCCTTCGCAGCCGTGGACAGAAGACAATAACCGGCTGATTCAGAACTCGGATCATAGCGCAGGAGGATTTAGACCTTGAGGCCGACGAATCGTTGTTCGTCGCCTCCTAGACTCGGTTTAAATCATGTCGAGTGGACGAGTTGTGGGCGATGGACAATGTACGGAGTAAAGCAGATGTCAGGAGGGGGTAAGGTAACGATGACGCCAGACAGGTAGAGAGCAGTGTCTTGACCAACGGTCGCCGTGTGGTACAGACATTGTTATTGTGTAAAATGCTCAGCTATTGTCACGGATTACGGGATATTCGGGCTGCATATCCGCTTAATTTCTGTCCCAATACTCCAGAGGTACAATAGAACTTTCTGCTACCCAAGTGAAGAAACGACAGACAATGGGATGGGTAACTCGCCAGAATTTGTCTACCAACCTCAGAAAATATGTGACTAGCACAGGAGACAGATGAGAGAACAGCGTATCGATTATTGGTCGTGGGACCAAAAGCGGACCGGCCATCCGCTTCAAGTTCTACTAACTTGAAGCATGGTCCTCATTTGTTATCTTCCAGGTTCCAGGTCAACTCTGAGCGCAGGCAACTTCTAATTACCCCACCGTCGTCCAGCCCAAACCTGAATCACTCTCTTAAATGTAACGTACTCAATATTACCAATTCAGATTACTTATCCGCATGTGACAAAGCGCTTCTTCACTCTGCAAACACATCTACAAAGGCGCTCTTAGCCGATCCTTCATCAAATTTCTACTGAACAATGCAGTCAATTATTGAAGCACAACTGCCCACCGAAGAAGCCGATCATAGAGTTGGACCATCCACTCCAGCTCCGGGAGGTAGCGACGAGATGCCAACTGCTCAAATTCTTGCCGTCTCAACCAGAGACCACCCAGATAGCACCTCAGAGTTCACAAATGCGGGCGGCAAGCAAATAGGTACCCGAAAAACCCACATCGGTGACCATGTTCCCATTGCACAGAGCGCTGAGTTGCGTCCACCAGCTGGATCGCATGGTGGCACCGAAATTCCTGCTACAAAAACTCCTGACATAAAACTTGATAGTGGGACTTTCGCTACTGGTAAGTAGCATGAACCCGAAACCATTCCTTAATAGCTCTCATGCAATTCCGAAGCTTTAGGACCCTCCGTAGTTGAGGATGGTTCGGCGCATTATGCAACAGCATCGAGTCAGGACATCTACGACAAACCAGCTTCACCCCCGATAGCTAGTGCAGTGCATGTCAAATCGACCGGAAGATTTGAACGTTATATAACGGGTAAGAGAATCGCAAGCAATAGGATTGTATCAGCACTGATCGCATCTGTTAGACCTTCTTGTTGAGTGTGCACAAAACGAGGATAATCACCCTGCCTTCGACACCTTCCGCTTAATCATTTTTGGACTCGGAAACAATGCAGGCGACCTTCTGACGTTGAAAAGGGAGTCTCCCGGGAGGTGGAAGCAGACTCGTCGCGTGAAAATGTGAGTATAAAATTGGACGTGCGAGTCTTTATACAAACTCTGATGCAAGGTACACGACTAAGACCTACAGACTTCAGCGAGCTAATTATCGTGGCTACGTCAGACAATCTGGTCGACTTTGCTCGTGCCACTCTGTCTAAGGACAAGCTGGTGTCGGAGTCAGAGAGTGCAGAGCATGATGTCCGTAAGTACTTGCAAGTTCATGTGTCATTCTTCCCTTGGGGTTCTGACTAAAAGTAGGGATAAAAGAGGTGTTCATATCTGATGAAGGTGCACCGGCATTGTCACTGTCATTCTGCACGACCAGCATCCTTTTGGATATAAGAACAGAAGACACTGCTAGTCAGGATCAATATGGTACGTTCTGAATTTGACTGTGTTTCAACTTCCAAGGTGGAACTAAATGGTTGATCATAGTTGGGATTCCAGTTGACACGCCATTTGCCTCAATCCCATACCCATACGTCGGACAGCTCATGAAGCGTGTTTGGAATGAAGCTGACAAGTTGGATACCTTTGGGAATTCTTTCCAGCGCCGCTTCGACCGTACCACTGATCTCCGGGACGTTTCCAGCGCTATATCAGCACTTCAGAGGGCAGTCCAGCTCACTCCAGATGGTCATGCTAGCATGCCAGTCCGGCTGAATGACCTCGGAATTTCACTGTCCTGTCGCTTCAGACACACGGGTGACCTACCAGATATTTCCAGGGCCATATCAGCCTACCAGAGGGCAGTCCAGCTGACACCAGATGGCCATGCTGACACGCCAGCCTGGCTGAATAACCTTGGAGACTCATTCCGGTGTCGCTTCGAACACATTGGCAATCTCTCTGACATCTCCAATTCCATCTCAGCCCTCAAGAGGGCAGTTGCACTTACTCCAGAAGGCGACGCTGGCGTCGTAGGCCGGCTGAGTAACCTTGGAATTTCCCTTCAGCGCCACTTCAGCCGCACTGGTAACCTCCCTGACATTTCCAGTGCCATCGCTACCCACCAGAGGGCTCTCCAGCTCACTCCAGATGACCATCCTGACAAGCCAATACAGCTGAATAACCTTGGTGTCTCACTCATGTATCGCTTCGAACACACGGCTGATCTTGTTGACATTTCCAACGCCATTTTGGCCTAGCAGAGGGCAGTTCAGCTCACTCCGGACAGTGATGCTGACATGCCAGGCCGGCTGACCAACCTTGGAAATTCACTTATGTGTCGCTTTTTACGCACCGGTGTCCTCTCCGATATTTCCAACGCCATCTTGGCCCAGCAGAGGGCAGTTGGACTCGCTCCAGACAGTCACGCCGTTAAGGCAAGTCTGCTTAATAACCTTGGAAATTCATTCTGGTGCCGCTTCCAGCACACTGGTGAACTCTCAGACATTTATAGTGCAATCTCGTCCCAACAGAGAGCAGTCAGCCTGACCCCCAGTGGCCATGCTGAAATGCCAGGCCGGTTGAATAGTCTCGGGGAATCATTCCGGCGTTGCTTTAAATTCACGGGTAACCTCTCCGACATTTCTAGCGCCATTTCAGTCCAGCAGAGGGCAATTGCTCTCACCCCTGATGGCCACGCTGGCATGCCAGGTCGGCTGAATAACCTTGGACTTTCATTATTGAGCCGCTTCCAACGCTCTGGTGATCTTCTGGACGTTTCCAGTGCCATCTCATCACTCCAGAGGGCAATTACTCTCACACCAGATGGCCATGCAAGCATGTCAGGTTGGCTAAGTAATCTTGGGAGTTCATTCAAGCAGCGCTTTGAACGCACTGGTGATATCCTAGATATTTCCAATGCCATCTCAGCCCAGCAGAAGGCAATTGCCCTCACTCCGGATGGCCATACTGACATGCCGAGTCAGTTGAATAATTCCGGAAATTCATTTCGGCGTCGCTTTGAACGCACTGGTGACCTCACCGACATTTCGAACGCCATCTCCGCCCAACAGAAGGCAGTTCACCTTACTCCAGATGGTCATGCAGACATGCCAGGTTGGTTGGATAACCTTGGAACTTCCTTCCGGTGTCGCTTTGAACGCACTGGTGATCTGCCAGACATTTCTAGTGCCACCCTGGTCCAACAGAGGGCAATTTCACTCACCCCAGATGGCCATGCTGAGATGCCGAGAAGGCTGAATAACCTTGGGAATTCACTTCTGTGTCGTTTTGTGCGCACTCAGGATCTCTCTGATATTTCCAGTGCCATCTCAGCTCAGAAGAAGGCAATTGCTCTTACCCCGGATGACCATGCTGACCTACCAGCTCAGCTCAGTAACCTTGGAACCTCATTCCACCGTCGCTTTCAACGCACTGGTGATCTCCCGGATATTTCCAATGCAATATCAATTCTCCAGAGGGCTGTTCGACTCACTCCAGACAACCATGCTGGCATGCCATTTTGGCTGGCAAATCTTGGAAACTCATTCCGGTTACACTTCCAACATGCTGCCGACCTCCCAGACATTTCTGGGGCCATCTTAGCTCACCAGAGAGCACTTCACTTGACCCCCGATGGCCATGCTGACATGCCAGGTCAGTTGAGTAATCTTGGATTTTCACTACGGTGCCGCTTCGAACGCACAGGGGATTCTGCAGATATCCACGAAGCAATATCTTATTATCATCAGTCTGCTACATCGACTTCAGGCGCTCCCTCGATACGCTTAAACGCTGCCCTACAATGGGCCAAACTCGCTACGTCTCACAATCCACCCGAATCCCTGCCCGCCTACAGTGTCGCTATCGACCTCCTGTCGCAAGTGGCGGGCATGGACCGAACGATTACTCAACGCCATACAAGTCTTGTTGACATTTCAAGTTTAACTTCCATGGCTGCTTCAATCGCATTCACTCAGGGTGAAATCGGAAATGCTCTTGAGTGGCTTGAACATGGTCGATGCCTTGTTTGGAACCAACTGAACCAACTACGCACCCCCGTGGATGATCTACGGATACATGACGAAACCCTGGCGGACCGCTTCTTGGAAGTTTCGAGGGCGTTGGAGTCCTCCGGGTCGCGTCAAGAATCGACAATTTTTGCACTTGATGATACAATACTAGAACAAATTGCATTAGAAGGCAAGGCGCATTCCCACATCGAATTTGCTGAGGAATGGGGCAAAATACTCAACAAAATTCGTAAAATTTCCGGATTTCACGACTTTCTGCGACCACCTCAGTCCTCAAACATTCTGAGGGACCTCCCACGAGATGGGTCAGTTGTTCTTGTCAATGTTCACAAAGACTGGTGTGACGCCCTGGTCCTTGTACCCGGTCGCGACCAACCCCTGCATATTCCTCTCGATCACTTTACTTATCAAGATGCCTCACACCTCAGGGACCGCCTACGCAGCTATCTGTCACTCGGTGGATATCGCATGCGGCAGAGCGATCGTGGCCCGCGCGAAGTTCTGGATCATGGCACTGAAGAAACGAGTGAGATCCATAACATCCTTCGGGAACTTTGGCTGTGCGTAGCAAGACCGATCTTGAACAAACTTGAATATTCTGTGAGCTACATCTCTCTTGAACTGAATTTTTCGTTTATTTATACTTCAATTTATTGAAGCCGCATCCGTCCAATCCACCTCGCATCTGGTGGTGTGCAACCGGCCCCCTTGCATTCCTTCCTATTCACGCTGCTGGTATATATAGTCATGACATCCGATTGCCTGGATCCTGTGTTTCTGACTTTGTGGTATCGTCATACACTCCAACTGTCAGTGCACTCCTGGAAAAGGTGAAGATGACAAACAATGAGCAGCAACCCGCTTCCAGCATCCTACTTATCAGCCAGCCAAATACACCAGGCCTTCCTCCAATCGTTGGAACCATACGAGAAACAAGTGCTGTAAGCAAGATAATGGACTCAGACGGGTATAAGTCTCTTTGTCTGGAAGGTTCTGCCGCGAACATCAGCCGAGTGAAGCAGGAGATGGAGTCACATAGTTGGGTACACTTCGCGTGCCATGCAAGTCAAAGTACCCATAACCCTCTCCGAAGTGGATTCTCTCTCCATGATGGGCAGCTGGAGCTCTCCGAGATCATGAAGCAGAGGATTCCTTATTGCGAGCTGGCTTTCTTGTCTGCCTGTCAGACGAGCACTGGGGATGAGAAGCTTTCCGAGGAGGCGGTTCATTTGGCGGCTGCGATGTTGGCAGTTGGATATCAAGGTGTGGTGGCAACGATGTGGTCGATCAGAGACAAATACGCTCCCGAGGTGGCAGAAGCGTTCTACCGTTATCTTCTAGAGAAGAAAAAGGATGCAGGGCATCTAGGTCTTGACAGCGCCAATGCTGCATATGCACTCCATCACGCAATCCAGGTCATTCGAAGGCATGTTGGTGATACGGAGTATGGTCTCTTGACATGGGTCCCATATGTTCATTTCGGGCTCTAGGACTTGTATTGCTGAATAAGAATGGAAACAAATAAGCATGTAGTATAGCCTAGCAATACTTATCCATCATTTTCAAACGTTGGATGAGCGATTATCGTGTCCGGTACCTAGTCACGAAGTTCTCATCAGGTACTGGGGCAAATTAAAGTTAGGAAAATGACTTACCACATCCATACTGGGTCGGTTATCATTTGCAAGCTGGAGTACCGTAGCTTAAGGGACAATGCAGTAGCAGCTCGCGCTGCTGGTTCGACTCTTCTCATCCGAGGGAGGCAATTTCGTCGTCCTCATGCGCCGTAAAAGCTCAGGGGATGTTGTCGGCCTCGTCGTGGCGGAAATGGCGGAGGAGGCGAAGGTGTTCATTGATCATAAGTGTTGGCCTGTTGGGTGGGTAGCTTCGAGGCTACCTTGTGTGCGAGGAGAAAAGATTGAGGAGGACCAAGGTAGCTGGCAATTTTGGACTGTCTAGGGCGAGGTGTTTTGTATTTCAACCTATAGCAGCGTAGGGGTATAATAGCTCTTGATACGCGCTTTCGCAGTTATAAAGATAATAACAGGCCAATCACGACTAGGATCATGGTTCAGTAGTGGGATCACTGGCAGAGCCTCAGAATCTTTGTTTAACGTCTGCTGGACTCGGGGTTTTGATCATGTAGAGTGGATGGATTGTAGGCGATTCAGACACTGGTAGTGTATGAGGTGAAGAGGCCAAGGAAAAGATGCCGCCGGACAGGTACAAAACAGTGGGTTGATAAACGCTCACTTTTCACGTGATGGCCACAAGACGTTGGAAAATTGCGATAGGTTTGCCGCCCGAGTGCATATAGTCATTTTGTCTAATAGTTGTAGAGATAATGTCACGGCGAGATTAGATTGGGCATACCACTGCATACGGCCTCAGGCCTCAGGTGTGGACGAAACAACCCAGTATTGTTCACTATATTTATCATCAATCGACTGTCATTTGTTGATGCTAAGGTCTGTAAAGGAGACTAATTGTTCACGTCGAATCACGACCACAGTGGAATCTGCTTGTGTAAACACCACCAAATCCCTCTCAAATATTTCCACATTTAGACACCTCTTGAAACATTTCTGTTTTCGGCATAAGAGCTGCCTTCCATACAACAGTACGTTGGCACTCGCTTCACGATACACACTCCTGCTGGCGAGCTATATGTTACACTCGCAACCTTCGTGACCATGATCATGCCACACGAAGAGGCTTCGATTATTATTCACTTCTTGGGTAGTTTCGCCGTCATTCATCCAGAAATCCCACCATCGCGTCCGATGCCGTAGGAAAGACTCATTTATAACAGTCGGCCGTCACCAGGCTTGCGTTCTATGAGTCGTCCATGCTTCGAGAATCTGCGATTTGAATAAATGTAATTTCAAACCCATTGGCCGTTGTGCCAAAGAACCAAGGAAGCCCTCTCACATATTGAGGATGCCAAGCTTTGAGATTGGAAACGGCCTCTCATCGTCCTTTTCTGTGAGGCCGATGGTTTTCAACCTGTGACACATGATAGATCGAAGACATTTCATCCGCTGGTGACTGGTGGGCAGGTGGACAGTCCTGTAATCTTCCAGGCTTCTTCTCTCCCAGATTTTGGCTCCTATAAGATACGATGTAAGAAAAGAGGTGACCATTATGATGCGCGTAATGACCAAACTTCTACTCGGCGTTGTTGTTACCCTTGCTTGTCTCCTACATTCCTCTCGAGCTCAGCCCTACCCTAGCGGTCCTTTCAATTATTCCTTTCCGGATTGCACAACTGGCCCCCTCAAAGGAAATGTAGTATGCGACACCTCCAAGGACGCAGTCACTCGGGCTCAAGCAATTGTGTCGTTGTTCACTGACGAAGAATTAACGAAAAACACCGTGAATAAGTCGCCAGGTGTTCCCCGGCTTGGACTTCCGCCGTATCAATGGTGGTCGGAGGCCCTCGTAAGTCGCTCTGTCGTTTGTCTTATTATTAGTCGAGCTCAGTTGGATTTGATAGCATGGGGTAGCTTGGAGTCCTGGGGTCGACTTCAAACCGGCTGGCAAACCGTACAATTCAGCAACATCCTTTCCTCAGCCTATACTGATGGGAGCAGCTTTCGACGACACACTCATAAAAGAAGTTGCTGCGACGATCAGTACAGAGGCTCGCGCATTCAACAATATTGCCCTTGCAGGTCTCGACTTCTTCACGCCAAATATCAACCCCTTCAAGGACCCGCGCTGGGGCAGAGGACAGGAAACGCCTGGCGAAGACCCGTATCACATTTCCCAATATGTTTACAACCTCATCGAGGGCTTGCAAGGCGGTATTGGTCCTCAGCCGTATTACAAGGTCATTGCGGACTGTAAGCACTATGCTGCGTATGACCTCGAGGATTGGAATGGCAATGACCGCATGGCGTTTGACGCCATTGTCAGCCCCCAAGACCTGAGCGAATACTACCTCCCTCCGTTCCAAGCTTGCGTTAGAGATGCGAAGGTTGGGTCTGTCATGTGCAGTTATAACTCGGTCAATGGGATTCCAGCTTGCGCCAATGATTACCTCCTACAAACCATTTTGCGGGACCATTGGGATTTCGATGATGTAGGAGGATGGGTGACTTCGGATTGCGATGCGGTTGCCAACATCTATGATCCGCACAACTACACCACCGATTTTGTGGAGGCATCTGCGAAGGCGCTCAAAGCCGGAACGGACATCGATTGCGGCGATACCTATGGCAAATATCTCCCTCAAGCCTTGAATCGATCTTTGATTACGAGGGCTGACTTGGAGAAAGCACTTGCTAGACAATACTCTTCTCTTATCAGGTAAGTTCTTTAGCTACTCAAGTGTATAATCTCGTACTTATACGGGCCATAGACTCGGGTATTTCGACCCGCCTGCTTCTCAGCCATACAGACAGCTGGGCTGGTCGGACGTCAACACGCCCAGCGCGCAAGCTCTTGCATATCGGGCAGCACTAGAGGGCACAGTCTTGCTCAAGAACGATGGCACTCTACCATTCAAAGAATCTATCCAAAAAATTGTAGTTGTTGGACCTTGGGCTAATGCGACGGTCCAAATGCAGGGAAATTACTATGGCGTCGCACCTGCCTTGGTCAGTCCGTACCAAGGTACATTGAATGCCGGGTATAATGCCACATATATCGCCGGAACGACAATCTCTGGCACGTCCAGGGCGGGCTTCGCCGATGCTTTGGCTGCTGCAAGACGCGCCGATGCCATTGTTTTCGCCGGAGGTATCGACGAGAGTATCGAACGAGAAGGCAAGGACCGAACCACCATATCTTGGCCAGGCGTTCAACTGGCTCTTGTGGAGGAGCTTGCAGCGCTGGAGAAGCCGTTGGTTGTGATACAATTTGGGGGCGGTCAGGTCGACAATACGGTGCTGAAGACAAATAGTCAGGTACGTTTCTCCTCCTTTGACGATTAATGGTGAAAGTGACCGTACAAATAGGTAAATGCCATCGTGTGGGGCGGCTATCCTGGCCAGAGTGGTGGGAGTGCGTTGGCCGATATTTTGAGTGGAAAGGCAGCGCCTGCGGGACGGTTACCGATAACTCAATACCCGAGCGAAT
>Ga0247742_10002944_pt1 | contig 10988 bp, 14 predicted proteins | sample UWRJL208509C2_FD_180944 | JGI IMG/M metagenome (GOLD analysis project Ga0247742, IMG submission 180944) | Plant litter microbial communities from Arlington Agricultural Research Station in Wisconsin, United States - UWRJ-L208-509C-2 | ecosystem: Environmental > Terrestrial > Plant litter >... | reverse complement strand
ATCGACGTCAGGATATTGAGTCTCGAATCGAAGCCACTAAACTCCAGCTGTTTCTCGATGTCCTTGTACCGAATCCATCATGGCCATCCGGATGGATAGGAGTTGGACCTTATCTCAAAGAATTCCACTTCAAGTTCAGCACCAGCCATATTGAGGGATCTACGATCCTCGAACCTAACCTGGGCACGGAGTGTGGACTTCTCTCGCTTTTCGATGCTCTACATGAACTGCAATGTGAAGGCCACAATCATGGAATAGATTTATTTCATCTACATGGAGGCACTCTCACTTGGAGTCAACTTTCGCCGGGTCTCCAAGACGGAATCCTCCGAATCGTAAAATCGTCACCACTGAAGACATTGCAAATAGATCGCTGTACCCTCCCCCGATCTTTCATCTTCAATCCATCCATTAGCTGCCTTCGAGTCGTAAATGTCATTTTCATTTCGGAATCAGAACTTGAAGGTACGAGAAACAACATTCATGTATTTCATTGGGTTTACAGACGTAATGATGATTGCAGGTCACGACGAGCAGAGTTCCTCATCCGTTAAGCATCAACCTCTAGAGTCACTGGAGACGAATTTGTCATGTCCCCACCAAGGTCTTTACCCTCACATAAACATCACCCGGCACTTAAAGTCCTTGTCGGTTTTATTGGATCATATGGAGAAAGCTCTCCAATTTGCAAAAACCATCAATTGTACATCATGGACTTCGTTGACATCGCTGAAGGTGGGGGTCAATTTCCCATGTGAGATTCCATCAATAATTTGTTGATATAGAGTCTCACAATCACTCTTCCTAGTCTGTGGCCTTTTCAAGCTTAAAGACATAGAGGCAACCGAGTCCATTGACCTAGGACATCTTCCAGCTCTCAGGTCTCTCAAAATCACGTTCATCATGGATCAATACGGATATGTCGACAGCAAAAGTGTCGCACTCTTTCTTTCTATGCTGAACATCATACGCTCCCCAGTTCGTAATCTGAGGAACTTGGTCATCGAGATTACCATCACGACCGACAGATACTTACTCCCCACTTCTAAAATACCTGTCATATTCAACATCATCCATTGGAAATCGCTGGATCAGACTCTGAACTCCAGCGAACTTTGCCCGAAGCTCCAATTCGTGAAGGTCGTGGTTGTGGCCAATCTTCATCGCGTGCGAAAGAGCGATGATCATCAAAAATTGCATGTGGATTTGTACGAGCTAACCGATCGCCTCGTCAGAGAGGCGTTCCCTCGAGTGGCGGCCAATAACAACCTTGCTTTCGTGGTCGATATAGTCCTTTGCTTACACGAGGGCGCGGTGGCAGGAAATTAGGACATTCGGTTTAGGGTGGTACGGTAGCAAGATAGTGAAGGGTTTCAGCACCTCAGTGGTTCTGGTATTAATTTACTTTGTCTCAAAATGCTACTTGACACTTGTATCTCCGAAATTGTGGGACATGCGAGTCGCGATAGTATTGGTACAAAATACATCGGTCGATCATCTCTCCTTTAATTCAATAAGCAAGTATGAACATTTGCAGCTACAAGTACATAAATGCCCTAAATTCTCAAAATGTGAAGTAACCCTTACGCACGTGCTTATGATCCTATCCAGAGACGCTTCGCTTGTTCACTCTTCGTGTAGGCGGCTACACCGCCATATATACACAACTTGCCCAAGAACATCCATCCTTCAGCCGACGCTCTAATATTGCTACCTCCGGAACTCGTTATTCTCATCTTCGAACAATTGAAATATATCACCAAGAAATGGCGAGTTTATTCGAATGAAGGTAGCTCAGGACTCGCTATATCCCATTGGAAAATGCTAACGATGCGGTTATACTCTATAAATTCAACGCATAAATCAAGAAACTCAACCACTGTCGGTTCTATACCCTAAAATTGTATTTCTTGTGATGTGGGGTGCCCCATCTCTACGGACGGCCAAGCAGCCTAACTTCCATTCGATCTCTTCGCATTTTATACCAACAATCTTACCCAAAAATCCTCCTAAACACCGTCAAAAATTCACTCAACTCTCTAATGTCCGGATATTGAATGCGATGGTACGTCCTCCCTGGGTTTCCATGTCCCATAATTTTTGTTGGTATTCATTCTGTAGCAGCACCATTCCGATCCCGAAGCGAGACATACCTGGGCGCCATGCGTGCCCTGGATTTAGGCGTCCGTTCCCTCCTCCAATCTGTTGAGCTGGTCCTCGGCGATGTATCCATTACAGGCCATGGAGTCTCGTTAACCTGACTCTCCGCTTGGGTATCAACGGCGACTGAGAAGCCTCTTCCATTTCATATCATTTTCGTCCGTATCGTTCCAGTGGGATACTGTGGACAGTGCACTGAATTCAAAGGTTTCTTGTCCAGCCCTCCACAACATCACGTTGGCCATTGATCCCAGTGAATGTGGGCGCCTCTACACGATGATTGGACTTCCAAGGCGGTGGTAATTCGATGACGAGGCCTGTGAGTACCATTCTGGATATTATTCAAAGGAATGCACTCTCTCGCTTGGCTCGGACAGACAGAATAAGCATGGCCATCGACATTGCGGTCAACGGGAGCGTATGGGTAGAGAGCCAGTCTTGCAGTGCTCGGCAACAGTGGCTTGGAGTAAGAGCTGAATGACCATCAGTATTAAGCCAAGGACGTGAAATATTCGATAGCATTGATTGAAGGAATATACGTAGATACATGTGTTTGATATCTAACCAACAGAATTTGTGCATGAATGAGATGTAAGATGATTCGAATGAAATAAATAGGTATTTGCGTGCATGGCGAGCGTGGTTAAGCGTAAAAAAGTAAGTATAAGTGTTACAAGAGCGTAACTTTAGGGATTAATACTCTATATGATGGTGTATATGTGGTACTGTACGGAGTGAGCATGGCGGTTGGAGGCTTACGCCGGAGAACTGCCTTTTGGGAGGAATGTACTAGTTAGATAAGTTACAGTACCCAGTGGGAGGCAGAGTAGGGGTTGCTAGTCATAGACACTGTTGTCTGGGCCTAGCATGGACGGGGTGGAGATCCGTAAATATCGAATATAGAGGCGGACCAGGGGAGGGTAGGCAAATGTGAGTGACGGGGCCCTGCATGGGAATCATGTTCCTCATGAGCTGCCCCACTGTATGACACCTTCATATATTGCATACATAACGGCTGCGTTTGGCACCACACGCATCAAGTGTGCGCTCAAGCCGTTGTACAGTGACCGTGCACCCTCCTCCGCAATGACTAACCGCAGAGTCTGCAGCAGTCCTGTGTATTTGATCACACCGTCCACGGATGGTTGACGTAACCGTGTCCGAAGGACCTGAAAGAGAAAACATTAATTGAGGAGGATGTCGGGAAGATGAGAAAATGAGACCCACCTCATGAGGATATGTTATCAAAGTTGCAACCATCTTCGCCCCGCCAGCGCTACCCAACATGCCGAACCACTGCGCTATTGCACTATTCTGATTTTCGCTCAGCTTCTTCAGCCTCTCGTATAGCACCCATTGAATCGTGCCCTCCGTCACGCCAAGATAGCTCGCACTGAGACCCTTGTAGAAGCCTCTCACACCCTCTTCCCTCAATAACCGCTTGATGCAGTCCAAGCTCCCACCAAGCACTTTCTGGCCCTCAGCACCAGCCGCAGTACGCTGGAGTTGTAACCGTGTTTTCACAACCCAGATTGGGTTCGTTGCTGTTGAAGTGGCGATACCTGCAAATGCAGCAGCCGAGAGATGAACCCAAGAGTTCTCTTTCCCATCGTTGAAATTGTCAGCGATGATCCGCTTGCCGTTGCCATACGTGAAGAAGTTGATAGAGCGAGCGGGGATGGCACCAACGAGTGTTGGTCCAAGACCTTTGAAGAGTGCACGGAAGGACTCTTCACGGTACATGTCCCTGGAAGCGGGACATTCCTGTCAGCATTGGTGGGAACGCAGCAAAACATTGGGGGACAAACCGAATGATGTATCCCGTCTCTACAAAGTTGTAAAGCAGACCAAATGGTCTCGGTGCACTCATGACCATACTTCCGCTGCAACCATTGCCAATAACGCCTACCGCTGCTTGTTTCTGGCGGAAGAGAGAAGATTGGAGGCGGGTTTTCACGACGTCGAATGGAGAGGTGACAATAGCGCCGCACATGCCTCCGAGACTACGAGAAGTGTTTACATATCAGCATACGCGTCGGCAATTCCAAGAAAAGAATGTGCTCACCCTCCTGCAACAAAGTGCAGCCACGGACTGGGTCTGGAGATAGGCGCACTGGGTGTTGTCATTGTTGGAGCTGAGGCCATCGCGTATCCAAATATCTAGCAAGAGCGCCCGAGTATGTTATGTAGTCCTCGTCGTCCAACAGAAAGGAAAGAGCTTGGGTACTGTTGGTGACGAGGGGGAGAAATTGAAGCAAGAGGGGTTCTCCTGACGGGAAGTCCCAAGTAGCCGGCGCAACGCGAATTTTTTGGCCGAGGCACGTGATGGACACCCCAATCAGGAAGTGACGATTTTAGATCCAAAAGTTCTGCAGAGCGACTTGTTCCCAACTCTCATGTCTTCCATGTTCTCATAGCATTATTCTCTAATTATAGAGGCATAGAACATGTTCTGTCTCTCCGTCATAAAAGTGAGCTCATTTCGTTCTTTCATGGCTGAAATACTGATGTAGCTGACGAGAACAGGACACAGTTGCCATCCATCCATCCAACTTTGGCGCACCTGTAGACGATGCACTTATTTCCGAGATCAACAAAAAATATGCAAATCGCGTTCTTCATGATGTTGGACTGTGCATAGCCGTCTTTGATCTTACACAAGCTGGAGAGGGAAAGGTTCGATACGGAGACGGGTTTCTATGGTACAAAGGTACGTTGTACATTTGTATTCTGTGATGATTGAGCATATACCGAATCTCCTGGATCTAGTTGTTTTTAGATTGGTTGTTTTTCGCCCATTTTCCTCTGAAGTAATTGTGGCCAAAGTCAAGTCATCTGATGAGGATGGCATTCGTCGTAAGCGCCCGAGAATTGCATTCGGTCTGACCGAACTCATCGTGTTTATTCTAGTCAGTGTAGGATTTTTCGATGACATGTACATCCCTGTACAATATCTGCCCCAGCCCACCGCATTGTATGTGAGATTTATCCATGATCAGTGCGTAATATTCTCATACATGACCTCTCCTTCCAGCGACCCTAATGAACGAGCATACTTCTGGATCCCGGATTCACCGTTAACCACTGCCACGGAACTACTAGACACTCCGGTCTCTTCACGTATGTATATAGACAAGGGTGAAGTCTGCCGCGTTCGCGTTGAAGCAGACGAGTTCTGTGATGACGAGCCCGGGCCGCCCAAGGCAACAGAAGGCGTGGTGGTGAGGAGAGAACAAGGCAGGGCTCCATATGTCATTTGCGTAAGCTATTCCCCTCTGTGTATAAACGATATTTTGCTAATTCAACCCAGTGCTCAATCGCGGAACAGGGCCTTGGACCTGTGGCATGGTGGAACGGGGCTCAGCAGGCCGAGGAAGGCGACGATGAGGAAACGATGGATGAAAGCTAAACTTTCGTGATGACATCGTACATCTATGTGCGGTCTGTACTCGCATATCTCTCACAGTATGACATTGCTACTCGTCAGGAGGCCATATTTCTCAAGTTGCCCATGCCTTATTCAATCTTCTGGAAGGGATGAATGACCTTGGTAATCAGTCTGTCTTCGAAACTTCGAAACATAGGTATTCTGCGAACATAATAACTTGCTGGCCGACTAGCTCAGCTGGTTAGAGCGTCGTGCTAATAACGCGAAGGTCTTGGGTTCGATCCCCACGTTGGCCAATGATTCTTTTTTGACCTCCTATTCCAGGGATAATTATTGTTGTTCCCTTCTTCAGCCAAAATGTCCTCTACATTCGGCATCAATGTTCAAATGCTGCTGAGCTCCGTGGGGTGACTCATCGCAACCCATTGACCTCCACAACGTGCTCGGTACCTTTTCCCTATTCTCTTCAGATTTTTGAGGCTCAGGCAGACATTATTGTTTTTCTCGTTTCTATTGTCGACAGGTTCGTACTTAACTCCACAGCCCACGAGGAGAACGCAAACCATCCTTCTTATCCGCGGACTATACGGATTCTCTGGCAGAAACTGTCAAAAGCACGTCCTGAGCATTACAAGCGCCCGTTAAAGAGAGACAACAATTATCAGATGTCGCTTGTAAGTCATCCTATTCTGGATCCAAGGGTTTTTCTGAGTGGCACACATTTACCTTTCGGAGCAGAACGCGCCCGACCCCCTGCCCAAGTCATCTCCGCCTTCCAAAACTGAGGAACAGAACGAGACGTCTTCAAAGCGGCCTGGCTCTGCCCTAGACAATCCTTCACACCTTTCGGCACTACCTAAGGAGCTACTCAAAGCGATCTTCGACAAACTTTACCTCCTCTCACATACGCCTGTGCACCTCCCTGGTTGTATATACAATACCTACCCCTTTCTTCGAGGAAACTATGAAGGGACCCGCTGCATGGTCAATTGTCCGCTCGAATGGGAGGGGTTCAATTTCGTCCCGCCGCCGTCTTCTGGCCTACAAATTGCTCTCCCCGGATTGGGTTTGACCGTTCAGAGGAGAGATATGCTCTTCCCCTTTTCTTGCACTGCCGTCTGCACGCTCTGGAAGGCACTAGTAGAGTCTGAGCCGCGGTATTGGACGCGCATTGTTGTCCTATACGGGCTTGCGGATTTGCAAACCTTCGGTCTCAACGCAGCGTTGACAGTTATGCAAGCCCCGGGTCAGAGGTTCACTTCGAGAACACTTGACTCTCACAGGAGCCTGGCCTCTCAGCTTGCGTTTTCGAAGGATCAACCATTCGAGTTACACGTCGTTCGTTGTTGGCCCTCGTATTCCTTTGCGGTCAACGTTCAATCGGCGCCCCCAGGTGATGAAGATATAATAAGGCGGTTGAATCTGGAGAATGTTGAAGCTCAGTTCATACGACATATGGCTAGAACACTCGCCCCTTACTTGCCACGATGCACTGGATTGTCCTTCAACGTCGAACACTACCGCTCACTCCCACGCATATGTGACTTCAGTTACGACCAGAACGGACTTCGAACTCTTTCAAAGCTGAGGCTTCAGATTCTACCTGTGGAAGAGAATCGCCGTAGAATGGCAGACGCGCTTTGGTTGCGTAGACGTCCTCCTGGTCTCACCTCCCTTCCGGAAAATCCGCCCACTCTTCTGACTACTCTATCGCTAAGTGGGCCAGATTTCGTTGACCTCGCACGGAATTGTCCAAAGTGGCTGAATGCGGTCACGACGCTCGAGGTTAACGACTATAACGGCGACTGGAATCGATTTAGTATGTTCGAGCTCTCCAGGGCATTCAGGTCTATGCCTTACACCTTGGGACCTATCTCTATGAAGTTTAGCAACATTCACTTCGATTGTACCTCACAACTTGCCGGAATATGGCCACCACCTTTGTCTAGAGCCTCTCTGGCGGTAATGGGAGCTCCCGAGGACGAGTCGATTACGTTCCCGTTATTCAAGCTCAGTGTATGCTCTTGTCCTCCCGAGTTCCTGAAGTCTCTCATAAATGAGGCACCGTTCAGATGGGGATCCGGAACGCTTATCTTGCACGCATGCTCGATACCTACCACAGGGTTATGTCTTCCACCGGTTGGACACCTTGTTATTTCCTCGGTCAGCTTCCCGGGCGGTACTCAAGAATCTGCAGGAACCTCGGCAGACGGAGGCCTTCTTGCGCTGCTCAAGCAGATGGAAACACCAGAACTCACTCTTATCGACATGCCCTCTTTCACGGACGACGTCATGGCCAAATCTTTGGTCCTTCCGAGCGCGAAACGTTACGAGGTCGTGAAAATGCGCATCGTGAGGTGCCCCAAATTGACAGATTCTGAACTGCGATACCTCATCCAGAGTCGTCTTGAACGGGCAATGTTTGATGTCATGAATTCTGGGCTCAGACCCGGTTGCAATGGCTCACAAGATCAGGAAAGTCTGCTGCACTTTGATAATCATTGGCAGCCAGCTATCGTAACAGTTGGCGAGCCCGATGCATCCCGCTCTCCCTACCTCAAACCCCAGCGCTCGATTGCTTTCGAGCTCCTCGATGTCAGCGAGAGCGGGTTCCAGCTTTCCGATTCTTTCGCATCATGGCTCGACGAAAACGTTCCCGCGAGGAAAGTGGAGGAATACCAAAGGCATTTTGAAGCACAGCGACTACGTGACCAGCAATCTCGGAGCTAGCCAGAATAAAATGGATTCTTACATTTTAGCCCTCAATGAGGCTCATCAAATATACTCATCATCCGTCTTATTATAGATTAATCTAGCGTACATACTCACTTCTACTACCATTTTATTAATTATACTACCACTATATGTTCAGTCTATAAACGACGGACGCCACAGTTCACTCGTAAAGTTGGTCCTCAAGTTGATATTGTCGACGCTGGCTAGAGAATGGAAAATGTCCCCAACGAGGAGATCTCTGGCCAAGACTGAGAACGCCGTCTCATCGAATTTTGGCCTGTCATTGACTTGTAGATGCCTGGTTCCATGGAAGTAGAGTAAGAGGTGAAGGGACAATGTAATAGAGCGGAGCGATGGGCAAAGATGCTCTGTTATCAACCTCTCGTCAAGAGACCGCCAATGAGGCTCCTGGAAGAGCGTGAGGGCTTGTGAGGCATCCTCGTCCCCAGGCCCACTCATGCTAATTTTGATAGTCAGGTCGGTAAGATGGTGGAGTGGAGTGCGTATAGACTCCAAGATGGCGAAGACATCAAATGGAGGTTCGCTGTGGGAGGTGCTGTCACCTGAATGATCATAATTCTTGAAGAAAATTGTGAGGTGTTCTAGTCGGAGAAGATCTCCGAAATTGATCTTCTGAACTGAATCTTGATAGATCACAGAGGGATTCTGGTTTCCAAATGTCTTCTTTCCTATTCCTGCGACTAGGAAGGTAGTTTCATGAGCAATTGCAATTGTATGTGATGATTTCTGCAAATACGGCCACTTACCTTCGAGTATGAGATACAGGAATCTTATAGAGGACCAGTTGTTCATTGCAGTATCTGCGAGCCTCCTCATCGTCTGCGTGGAATCGATTTTCAATGTTAGGTGCTGGAGTTTGCGGATGGGAAAGATGGTTATATCGACGTCCGCCTCGAATGAATAGTTGAGATCGGTAGTCAATGAAATCAGCTTGGGGCAGAGTTCGACTATGCCCAAGTCTGGCTGCCATGATGTCCAAAAAGTAAAATCTAATATCGAAATCGTTCAGCTCGGAGAAAATATGGCCGCGTAAGTTTGCTTACCGACCGCTTCATACGGACTTACATGCACCAAGGTAAGATGTTGAATCGATTGTCCCGAGAGAAAGGAGGGGTGAATACGGCAGTTGCGTATTTCAAGTGCGACGAGGGATGGTGCCTTCAAGAGTCTGAGAATGCTTGGTTGCAGAGCCCTCGGCAAGTGAAAAATGGTGACATCTCCAGCGTCAAACACCATTTTTGTAGCGCCATAGACGTCGTTCTTGCCATGGTATACCCCGTCTAGAACCTTAGTGAGGAGATCATACCCCAGATTTTCGCCGAAGTCGATGAGCTTGGAGTGGCGTTGTGTTAGACTGAGTTCAATTTCTTTAATATATGGCCTGATACCTTCCCAATTTGCAGGAGACGAAGGTTCGGGAACTAGGGTCCTGAGTAAGCGCTCGAGTTTTGGCGGTTTATCGTTAGAGCGAATGCGTATAATTCTGCCAAGTCGGGTGAGTGCCAGGTGTCGGAAGTTATGTGATACAAAGAGACATGTTCGGAGGGCTGAAAGGACCTCGATATCGTAAAACCTATTTGAAGTTGGTGCCAACTCTTCGAAGATGGCCCCGAGAATGTCCATGGGGAGGTCAACTTCAAGTTTGCAACCAGACTTCCACCAGTATATGTTGAGTATGGAAAGTATGGAGCTTGTCAACTCCTGTAGATAGGATGGGACTATAGGGAAGCTCATCTTGGCTGGATATGAGGGATGGTGGATATTGAGGTTGAAGCAACGTTGGGCTTTAGTCTCATGCTCCTAGTCGGACGAACGGCTCAAACCAAAAATAAACACCGCAGTACTCCAAGCGGAAAGAGCGCTCTCAAACAATTGCCTGACATTGGCACCGACCACTCTAGACCGGTCTGTGCCTGTATTGAGTTGCGGAAGTAAGAAAACCTATATTCGAGTCTATAATCCTGACGACACATGATACCCGAATTTTCAAGTTCATCATTCTGGGGACGGTATTTTGACAAAAAAAAGATATTGCATGGGGAAAATGACAACACGAAAAGAGTTGGGGTAGAATGCAATGAGATACACCTAGAGAAGCGGAATTGACTGGGAGGTGATATTGTGCGAATCTAAATTCGCCAATGAGGTCCGGTCGTGGCGGCAGCGGAGGAAGCCCTCCTTGGCGGACGTCGATCGGGCTACAGGGTGCTTCCCGCAGATAGACGAGGTTGAAGATAGTGAGTTGGTGCACTGGTGGTATCCACCATTCCAGCTCAGAAGGGGAACCCATGTGAATGCCCTCTTCTACCTCCACCTCCACTGAATCCTCCGCCTCCAAAGCCACCGCCACCAAACCGTCCTCCTCCAGAACCTCCAAACGCAGCAAACATTTCTTCGAGGTCGGCGGGGCTCATACCACCCATGCCCCCGAATCCACCACCTCCGAAACCCGGAGAACCATCGTTCATGCCATCTTCGTCCTCACCAAGGTCGTACCGTTCGCGCCGCCGCGGGTCTGATAGGACGGAGTGGGCTTCGACGACCAGTTTGAATTTCTCTTCGTCACCTCCCTAGAATTCGGGAAGTTAGATATTGACTACTCAAAAGGTCGGATAACGACAAACCTTATCAGGGTGATGTTTCAAACTCTCCCTCCTGTATCCCTTCTTAATCTCGGCCTCGG
>Ga0247742_10002942_pt1 | contig 10994 bp, 12 predicted proteins | sample UWRJL208509C2_FD_180944 | JGI IMG/M metagenome (GOLD analysis project Ga0247742, IMG submission 180944) | Plant litter microbial communities from Arlington Agricultural Research Station in Wisconsin, United States - UWRJ-L208-509C-2 | ecosystem: Environmental > Terrestrial > Plant litter >... | reverse complement strand
TTTTTGGAGAAGCTGTGCAAGATGTGAAGGCGTTATTGATAGGCTGTACTTTTGAGGCTGCTTTCGAGTGTATACGTCGATATGTGCATAAAGATGTCTTTCGGCGAGCTTCGAGAAGGCCGCATTCACCTGCGAACAAGCGGTGAGGGCAGCAGAATCGGCTCCTATCAACGTGAAGATGTGGTCAAGAATCTCTGGAGGAAGACTGGAATGCGGTGTACTGTTCATTTTTCTGAGGCTCGATCCGATGAATGTTGTTGTCGAGTTCAGGTATCCTCGAGGTTGATGACAGCTTTTTACAGACTCAGCAGTCTGGCCTCGAGCTTTTCTCAGCCCTCACCTGATCTCTCTCTGGCTACCATGATCGCAAAAAGGTTGATCTATAAATGACATCGGTAGAATAACGGACATTGTTCTGGAGAAAGCTCTCCATCTTTTTGGCGTCTATCCATTCTTCCTCAAAGTCACACTGGCTGTGTCTCGCCGAGCGTTAGGGGTCTAACGGGCCGGCTCAATGGATTATGTAATCGTTCAAGCAGTCGACACGACGACAAGAAGTTGCGATGCATTGACCAGAACGTTCATGCCCAATGGACACCATTCGTCTTCTCCAAAACTAAAGGTCAAAGAGTCAACCAGTACATCTACCACTACCGGACTACAGGAACCCGCTTCTTCTCTACGCGTTCGTTCTCAGCGCACGTCCATGATTTCTCCACGAAGCAGCAATTATGATCGCCTGGAGGGTGGTATGGGCCCTAGCAAGACAGGAAGTGCAAAGCGCTTTGCATGGAAAAAGTTTGCCATAGTGGCGGCAGTGCTCATCGGAGTGGTCTACTTATTTGGCCCTCGAGCGTCCACCAAGCTGCCTTGGAAACCGTTGGGCAAACCCATAGGTATGTACTGCTGCTCGCCACTTGCATGAGCCTCACAACAACGATGTAGGCCCTGATGATTATCTCTATTCAGAAGATATTGAAACCGACCCGTTACCTGGACCTCCTGAACCCACTCACCGTCCACAACACACACAACAAGTGAAACCACCACCAAAAACTGAGGTCAAACACCCAGAATCCTACGAGACTGATCCCGACCCGTCAAAGACAACCCACTGCACGGAACCTCATGACCCACACTCGCCTTTGGTTCAATATGCGCTCATGGTCGACGCAGGTTCCACCGGATCGAGAATCCACATCTACAAATTCAACCACTGCGGTCCTTCGGCCGAGTATGAGTATGAAGTCTTCAAGACGACCGGAGCCAGAGGCGGTCTCTCAAAATATGCTGGCCACCCCGAAGAGGCAGCGAAGAGTCTAGACGTGCTATTGACCGAGGCTGTACGTGTCGTGCCCAAGTCACTCCAGAGTTGCACGCCAGTAGCCGTGAAAGCCACTGCTGGCTTGCGATTACTTCCTGGCTCGCAGAGTGCCGACATTTTGCACGCTGTCGAGAAGCACATCAGGCAGTCGTATCCGTTCCAGCTGCAGGAGAAGGATGGCGTCGTCGTCATGGATGGTAAAGACGAAGGCGTGTACGCGTGGATCACGGCCAACTACCTCCTCGAGACGATCAAGGCTGACACGCCAAAGGACACCCCAACGTATGCGGTTCTTGACCTCGGAGGCGGGTCGACACAGATCGTGTTCGAACCCACCTTCACCTCTCGCGAAGGACTGAAGGATGGCGAGCACAAGTACAACCTCGAGTTTGGAGGAAAGACGCGAACGCTGTATCAGCACTCGTATCTCGGCTACGGACTCATGCGAGCGCGCAGGCACGTTCACACCCTCGTTGAATTTATGTCGTCAATCAGAGCTACACCTCCTTCAGCAAAAGAGAAGGACGAGAAAATCATAGGCAACCCTTGTTTGGCCCGAGGTACGAAGAGGCTGGTGGAGATCACGGACGAGCGAACCATGGAGAAGCGTACTGTTACCATGGCTGGGGACGACATTGGGTCTTTCGAAGCCTGTGATAGGGTCATTGGGCTCGTGCTCGCGAAGGACGCGTAAGCGGTCCTATTTCTTCCTCTAAGGCCTCACTAACCCGAAATTTAGCATCTGCGAGGTCAAACCCTGCTCATTCAACGGCGTGTACCAGCCCTCCCTCCTCGACTCCTTCCCTCACGGAAAGGTGCTGCTGCTATCGTACTTCTACGACCGCATCTCTCCCCTACTCCCAAAAGATACGCCGCTAACAGTCTCCACCATCGCCTCGACCGCACGAGATGTATGCCTCGGTAAAGAGAAATGGATGACCAAACACTGGGGCACTGATCCGGAGCTGATGGTCGAGCTTGAGGCTCGTCCAGAGTGGTGTTTAGACCTTACCTTTATGCATGGCTTGCTGAGGATGGGATATGAATTCCAGGACAACCGTGAGGTGAGAGTTGAGAAGAAGGTCGGGGATACGGAACTGGGTTGGTGTTTGGGTGCGACAATTGCTATGATTGGAGGCGAGCTCACTTGCCGTGATGATTAGAGGTATAATTATGGCTGGAAGACTTTTGGATTATAATTTATTTGGGCGAGCATTAATAAATCTACATTTCTCGTGAGCTTGACCTTCCTAGATGTCCGGACCTATCTAATGGTTATAGATCCTGATCTCAAAGAGATGACTAAAACGTCCTTTTACCTCTTGAGCTGCTCGAAAGGGGTTACAGCATTGCAATGCTCTTCTTTGATGCCCCGACACGAAATTGGAATCCGCATTGCGCACAGCATCCTGTCTTTCCATATAACTTCACTGGCTTGTTTGATGTCGTTCAACGGGCTTCCGTTCATTTATAGCGCGAAACGGTGCAATGCCACTCTGGAATACCTCGGAATGCACACTCATCGATCTCTTACTACTGAGAGGTTTCTTCAAATACGTGGTTCCATTGACGAATTGAGACATGTCATTTCTTTTTCTACGACTCTTCGCCGCCAGTGCTCTGAATGCGCTATGAGCCTCCTCCATTTCCTCCGAAGGCCCTGCTGGTTTGCAAAGCGTACAGTAATTTATGTTGGGCGGCCAAGCTGGACCGAGCCCACTGCAGCGTCTAGTAGCCATGTCTATGAGTACTCCCATACAACGTAACGGAGCTGATAAAACTCACTGTGTGCGTTATAGCAACCTGTACCACGGGGCCCTGGAGCAGTCCACTTGGTGTCATATGCAACGCCAGAGTTGCATCCTGCATTTGCATTGATCACCCAGTTTACTGGTCATGAATGAAGATGAAATTAGACCTAGAAGAGTGTCATGAAAATATCGAGAGCTCACGTTGGGATAGTATACCGCCACCAGTCCATTCGATAAAGACAGAGTTGATACCTCCAGGTGCAGAGCAGCACCCTGCTGCGCCCGTACAGTAGCCGACGACGTCGTCTATAATAAAAAAAACGCCATGTAAATCTACACTCCCAAGATAAGGGGAGATAAAATTACCCGAGCAAGAGTAGCCATGGTACCAGGTTAACTAGAGAGCAAGGTCAGAGACGAGCAATATTAGGACTACAGGAATGCGAACGCACCTTATAATCCGCTTTGACGGCAACAATGAATGCGGAGACGATGTAGATGTTGAGACGCATATTGACCCAGACAAGTGTAATGGGTAGGAAGTTACTGAGCTACGCTGGGGACTTGAATGCTGGTAAAAACCAGTATTTATATCCAATAATTCATATCCAATGTTCAATACGATTCGTAATCTGAAATTTTGTCCGAACGCACAGAAGCTATATTTCCTAGGATTTTTGGATGGATGCCCAAGCAATTACGGCAAGATGCAAAAATATCGTCGTTCCATGCGTTGGTATACATCGGGGTACTTCGCGTGGGTTACAACTTGTCGTCTCTGCACCATTCGCACAAGGATTTAGCACACATCATAAGGACGTATCTCTTAGCGTATAGCTTCGACTTGTATCTGGGATAGTTCCTGGCGCTTCGATTACCGTGGTCCCCTCGATGGATTCATTCTCGACTCTCAAACCAATGCCAGTGATCAACTACGATGCCCCTATTAAGGAACGTTATTGTTTCACAAATTTAACCACTTTATCAATTAGCCTAGGTCATCTTGGCAGAAATTGATCCGCGCTTCTGGGAACTGAGATCGGGCTGCGATTGAGGTAGTAAGAGCTTCTGAGAACTCTTTCAGCGGGAGCATGAATCTTTAACCAAAACAGGTGATTTGTCTCTATATGGGGTGACGCTTGAAAGACGAAAACCAAGATCCTCCTTGTTCTGAAGCGGCATGTTGATGTTCTGCGCTGCTCACGAGTCCACACGAAACCCACGTCCCCTGAAATTATATTATATCACACATGATGTCTTTGCCTGGCCCTCTTGTGAGAATCAAGGTTGTTTGATTATGTACGTCTTATATCAATGACCCCAAAGGAATTTATGATCTCGATTAGGAGATTTTGGATAAATTTGGTAATTACAAATTGATCAAAACACTCAAATTCGAGTTTTGCACTCTGAAACTGTTTATTGAGCTAGCTTTCGCGCCCTCGAGGTAAAATCGCGAGTTCGGTGGCATAGGTACACAAATTCTCATGTAGTGAATGACTCAAGCCTCGTTTTCGGATCAGACCTCCGATTGCGAGCCTCTTCCATTCTTCCTTCGAAACAGCTCACGTTGGGCGGCCAAGGAGGACCGAGCCCACTGCAGCATCTAGTATTCATGTCTATGAGTGCTCCCATACAACGTAACAGAGCTAAATAAAACTCACTGTGTGCGTTATAGCAACCTGTACCACGGGGCCCTGGAGCGGTCCACTTGGTGTCGTATGCAACACCAGAGTTGCATCCTGCATTTGCATTGATTACCCAGTTGACTGTATCAATGGAAAGGGAGTTATAGATAGAGGAGAGGAAACAAGGGAATATCGAGAGCTCACGCTGGGATAGTATTCCACCACCAGTCCATTCGATAAAGACTGAGTTGATACCCCCAGGTGCCGAACAGCACCCTGTACCAGTACAGTAGCCAACGACGTCGTCTAAGAATAAAACGGGAGGTAAATCTACATTCCAAATAGGAGGAGAAAGGATTACCAGAGCAAGAGTAGCCGTGGTACCAGGTCAACTGAGGAAGACTCAGCGAGAAGCAATAGGAACAGTACAGAAATGTTAAAATACCTTATATTGCGCATTGACTGCAGCAATTAACGCGAAGACGACGTAGATATTGGGACGCATGTTAAGTCAAAAAATTGTAGTGGGTTGGAAGTTACTGGGGGAATTGAATGCTGGTAAGGACCGATATTTATACCCCAATTTTAAAATGCGGTTCCGGATCTGGGTATTTCCAAACACACAGAGGTTATTTCTTGGAAATTGTCGATGGATGCCCAGGTAATTTACATCAAGATGCACGGGAATCTAACATAGAAACATCTCTCAGTGTACGGGCTTCGAATACCGCGGTCTCACCGATTAATTCACTCCCTACGCTCAAACTAGTGCCAGTGATCAATCATGAGGCGAACCACAAATCTAACCCCTTTATCAATTGGCGTTACCTCGGGAAAATGCTCCCGAGATCAGACTGATTGAAGCATACGGTCTCTGATAGTGCTTAAACTTAGATTTGGCCTCGAGGTTCAAATATTCACTGAGTATTGTGGTGTTGCGTGCTACATCTTGGTTGGTTTTATGTTTAAGCGCCCACTTACCACCTCCAACTCATTGTTATTGGAACCAAAATAAATGTTCCAGAATCAATACGAGTTAGGACCAGTCATTTGAAAATTTATCTTCCCTCAATTCCTCCATATATGGAGAGGGGTATTTTCGTCTTACGAACAATTGATATAATAATATTGTTTTCTCCTCTAATGATCAGGCCCAGCCTCCATTTATCTTCTTACCTTGCTTGAAGCATAAAAGATCTGACTTGGAGTTCTCGCGTGTCGCTTTTTGTGCCCCAACATCACTTCCATACGAGATTTCTACCATTTCGTTTGTCGCAGCTATCACCACCTCTTGCAAGATTTGACCCGCAAACACTGTATAAGCGCCCATTCTAGATCCATGCTTCTGTGCTCATCAGTTCAACTGTTAATTTTTCTTCTCACTGAGGATGTTCCTATTTACCAGGGATTTATAACTGGATGGCCGGAGCGAAGCGAGAGTTACTATTATTTCATATTCTTCCCAAATCTATTCAAATGCAAACTTCGCGGTATGTCCTTAGCTGTGCCTTCATGCGCTTCGCTTGCCCCTTGGAAAATCCAGTCATGCACGAATCATCAGTGTAGTCCATGAAGTTCTCTGTGGGCAGATATGATAGCATGAGTAACGACTCGTGCCTTGGATGCACTAGAAAAAGGACTTACGGACGGGGTCGTCGCCTCCACCAGGGCATGTATCGCGCTTCTTGGGGCAACCGTGTGCAGGCGATTCTTCAGGAGGGGTGTCGTGAACTTCATCTCCTGCACCCTTGCATCCACCCTGTAATCGCGTTCAGAAATAGGCACATATGGTATGAGCAACAACATTTACGTACCTGGAAGGTGTGGTAGAGACCAGCCCAGTGTCCTGCCTCGTGGGTGAGGGTTCTTCCTAAGTTGTACTTGGGTAAATTGCCTCCCGGAAGTGTAGAGTAGAGTATCACAACGCCATCGTTCAGTGGCTTGACCTTGAAGTCGCTAGGGAATGTAGCGTAACCAAGAAGACCTTGTCCGTCACCCTCAGCAAGGCTAGGGAGCAATTGCTCATATCAGTATAACGCCACAATGATTGACGACATGTATGGTTACCCGACGGTGTAGACATTGAGCGTTCTTGGACCACCTTGTCTGTTTACACTCTTCAGGCCGAGCTCTTCGGGACTGGGTCATTCGATTAATCTGCTTGTCCTAGGCATGTATTTTGACCTAGGGGTTACCTATCTGGAGCGACCCTCAAGAACCAATCTTCGCTCTCTATTCTCGAGATATTCTGCAGCTTGAAGCTAATGCCCGTGCTAGTGAAGTCCTCGTTCAAGACCCTAACTTGGTCAATGATTTGCTGATCACTACGTAATATGGTCAGTTCTCGTCTCCAGTGGCAATGCAAAGCAACTCACGGGACATAGCCGCCTTCAATTGTCTCATTGGCAAAAACGACATGGAAGTGGACATCGAGAGTGGCAGTAGCATTCTCCGACTCCGGGGGGAGTCTCTGAGATTGGAAACGGCGCTCAGCAGCCGCGATACGAGCGTCAGTGATGTGCACACCACATCCTCTGCTCAGACAAATCAACGCCTATCAAGTCTCTGAGAACGGAAACAAATCGTACCTCCCAGTGCGTTCGACACCCCGTGCCTCGAGAGGGATATCTTGAATTAGAGGTCTAGGGACGGCGGCGACCAATGACACGGCTGCCAGCAAGAAGGTAATGTAGATTGAAGAGGGCATATTAAATTCTGTCGGTCCTGCCGATTTTTTTCAGAGTGATTTGATTGGGTGAAGATCAACTTCTAGGAGAGCCTGCTCCTTTGCAATGTCGTGGATCGAGGTCAACCTGGGGCTTAACATGCGATAGAGTGGGCGTTTATAAGTGGACGATGATGCCGTCGACACGTTGGGAAAGGTGGTTGTTGGCATGGCATGGGATTCCAAAGGGTCGGTCCTTTGCGCGATGCTGCAATTGCCCGAGTATAAGCACCGATGCAGGCGCTTAAGGGGTGAAGCGATCAAGAAGCGATTTGGTACTGTGACCAATTGGCGCCCTTCAAAAGGAAACAGCAGCCAAACCAGTGCGACAGCTTTCGAAGGTCGTCAGGACCCCATGGCGGCCGATCGATTCGTGCTCCACTCTTCACAGAGACGGTTGTTATTCCGATCAAGTACTATCGACGCTCAAGCTGGTTGTCAAATATCTTGCCCACGCCGTGTCGCTACCGGACTCCCACTGTCGAATGTGCATTCAACGACTTATGGATGGCAGCTAAGGGAAACCTTGTTGGATTAGAGACTCGCAGTATGCCCTTCCACATCCCATTGCGTTCCTGCATACTCGGCAACTTGGTGCGACAGTATCTCGAGCACTCGCTGAGGATATCAAATCCTCACGCATATCCACCCTCTACACCGCTCAATCGAATAAATTGTCTGGCTGCGACCTGACCCCACATGCCCACGCGACTGGGACCAAATCCAATCCTTGCCACTGTTCGTATCCCAGCCCATCGCACTGCCCTTATGCGTCTCATTACATCGTCTATCGAGCGCTTACATTGGACTGAGAGGTATCGCTGGTCCCAAGGGCGGAACATATCTGCCGGTCCTGTACAGATGCGTTAGAGGGTGACGTTCATGCCATGCTCCAATGTCCCGCTGAAAATGACCTCTCTCGCGAGAGCGAAAGGTTCTGGATCTCTACGAAAAATATGGGATGAGTGACAAGGCATTCTTCCTGCACGCAGCCCTAAAGACGGTTTCGGTTCCTCCTGCACTCGTGGCACTGTCTAGTAAAAGTCTACGTTTTTTGACCTATACAGACCACATGCACCACTACAGTATAGTAACAGTACTCTTGTGTACTTTGATGATGCTTCGAGCCTCTGCCTTCTGGCCAACTCCATTCGAGTGAAAGAGTGAAAATGTGCCTACGTCTTGAGACCGCAGTGCGTCGTCCTGGGGCGGTCCCTGGTCTATGACTCGGATGAGTTATGATCCAGGAGAAGCTTCCATGTGGTTTTAGTCATTGACCTGCCCCGAAATGTCTTGTTTAGGTGGTGGGGTCATCACAGATGCCTCGAGGTTTCGTACTTTACTATAGTAGTCGAGTCCCAGTACTTAAAACTTGGGTATGTTCCTTCAGGCCGGTCGTTTGTACAGAGGTATTTGGTCGACCCCAAAGGCAAACAGCAAGTGCGACAAAGCTTTGAACTTTTGAAGGTCCCAGTACAAAAGTCGGTCGTGTTTATATCTTTCCTATTAGACCGGGATAGACCATGCTAAAAGCAAGGTGACCTCATCTTTTTACAAGGCACGATGTGTTAGATTGAGAAGACGAATAAAGTTTTAATGCACGCAAATTGTACAGGGAAAGGTTGGATGCCGTTGGATGCCGCCGTGAATCAAGCGAGGCGGCCCGGGATTCAGCTACACATAAATGTATTTTACGGGTGCGGGAAAGAGCAGCTAGGAAAGTGAGTAAAATCTGAGGATGCACGGTCATCCATAGCCTTTCAAGCGTGTGTGTGAATCCTGAAAGAATCGCGACATGAATTGCGTACCGACCAGTACCAAGGAGGCGAATGAGAGGCGTAAACGCGAGATGCCGAGCGGGGACTGAAAACGAACAATCAGCCCATTCACGCTTACAAGGACCAAGCTTACTTTGAACGCCCATCTTTTTCACTCATATGTATTGGAGGGAGGGAGTATGCCTTGGGTCGAACTATACATTCTTCCAGGGTGCGTTCTGGGGTCCTACCGCGAATCGCGAGCACAACCAGCGAACTTTCATTGAAAGAACGGCACTCTTACCCCTCCGTGATTTCGAACCCACAAGGGGAATTGACCATGAGGCATTAGACTTCAGCAGGCGTCTGGATTCTCATGAATACTCGATGTCGTTTGCTCAAATTGGTCAACCATGGCTATAATTACATCGCAATTGGACCTTGTCCACGTCAAGGAAGAGCCGAACAACGTTTGGGTGCGCTTCTCGTGATTCCGCTATTGGCATCTGAACATTGAACCTGCCACACCAAAAAGGTAAGGATAGGCGAACCGAATAAATACCCTGAACGGTGCTGGTGGTTTCTTCCCCTCTTAACACCTCAAGATTGCTCTGAGCACCCAGCAATGAGCTCTCCACTTGAGATTCACTCCCGGGAGGACACGTCCACTTCGATCGATTCTGGGGACACTGCAACCATAGCAGCTACCTCACCTCCTCCTTCGAAGTTCATCAGCCAACCACTCAGCCCAGTCAGTCCCAATGGCGGCTCTCAAACGCCGGAGTGCGTTCCTCCTGAACACCCTTACCGTACGTTGGTTCTGTGCTTTGATGGAACTGGCGATCAGTATGTTTGAGCATCATAGTGATTCCAATTTATTGTTGACGGTATTTTGAATCCCATTTAGGTTTGACGCGGATGTAAGCCCGCGAATGGTGCCTGGGTTTTTAATAGCTGCTCACAGTTGAAAATAGAATTCCAATGTTGTCGAGTTTTTCACGATGTTGAAGAAAGACGACCCTTCGAAGCAGATGGTTTACTATCAGGTATGTTCTAAAGTGTTGGCACACGAAATGGACTCAGACGGTTACTTGTAGGCCGGAATTGGGACCTATACCACGCCCCAAATCGCGACACCCATGTTCGCCAAGATCAGCAAGGTAGGCCATAACCTCGGACACTGCCAACTAATTTATCTTACACCACTTTTAGACGTTGGATGAGATGATCGCATGGAATCTAGACGCTCACATCATGAGTAACTCTTTTGTCTAGCCTTGCAGAGCTTCTACTGATAGTCCCGTTTTCTCAAGGCGGATACGAATTCTTGATGCAGAACTGTTGGTGACAGACTTACATAGAGTATATCTCTCGCTGACGGCTTTTTCAGATCGTGCAAACGATAGAATCTGCATATTTGGTGAGTCTTGTACAGCTCATTGAGAATCTATAACTGATCCGTCGGCTCAGGCTTTTCTCGTGGCGCCTACACCGCCAGATGCTTAGCTGGCATGGTTCACAAAGTGGGCATTCTCCCTGCGTGCAATCACCAGCAGGTTCCATTCGCGTACAAAATGTATACGAAAACAGATGAGCATGGGTGGAAGCAGTCCAATGCGTTCAAAAAAGCCTTCTCGATTGATGTTGATATCGAGTTCCTCGGAGTTTGGTGAGCTACGATCATGGATACAATTTGAAGCTCCATTTTACCTACAACTTCTTTTGATCTAGGGATACCGTCAGCTCGGTCGGGCTCATTCCGCGACGCCTCCCATTCACGACGTCAAACACCGTCGTCCGTACATTTAG